>Ga0082335_1004305_pt1 | contig 21622 bp, 19 predicted proteins | sample Subgrocontami58m_FD_72375 | JGI IMG/M metagenome (GOLD analysis project Ga0082335, IMG submission 72375) | Subsurface groundwater microbial communities from S. Glens Falls, New York, USA - GMW37 contaminated, 5.8 m (SPADES assembly) (version 2) ...
TGTTTTGTCTAAGGCAAAGTCGCCTGTGCGCTTGTTCAGCAGTTTCTTCGTGAGAGAATCGAGCGAACCTGCTTCTACTGCTTCTCGCGCAAATGTATCATACAGAAGATCGAATTGATCACGATACTGTTTGTAGCTGAGGTCAAGGTTCTTGATAACGCCGAGCGTTGGTTTTTCATAGAGAGGCCGGTGTGTGCAATCGAACACCCGAAACTCTTCAAAGTCCGTGAGAATGGAAACAGGCACACGCCCCGAGAAGCCATAGCGCTTCACCTGAAAGATTGCATCCTGGCTTTTAGCGAGATCAACAAACGGCTTCTTCGCTTCGACGAAAAACTTGGTTTGCCCTTTGATGCGGAAGCGGTAGTCGGGTTTCTTGATGGCTTCCTTTGCGCTGGCTTTGTAGTTGTCTTCAGCGATATAGTCGAGAATGGACGCGTATTCTTTGTAGTCTTTGCCGAGCGCGTGTTTCGTTTCGAATAGCGCATGCTGTTCATGAACTTCCGATGAGGTTTTCACGCGGCCTTCGGGCACAACTTCTTGCAGATACAGCGGCTTCATGCTACGATTGGTAACATCCCAGCCAAGCGCTTCAAAGAGTGGATCAATCAGTTGCTGGCGTGCTTGTGTTTCGTTGAATGCGGGGGATTTGAGCTGATGGATGTTCTGCTCGAAGTAGCGGACGAGCTGTTCGATGCGGGATTTGGTGGAGGAACGGTTGGTATTCATACGTGTGGCTGAGAGAATAGAAAGGAAACCGACATTGGAATAGATGTGTGCCGGCAGCCTCTACTTGTATGCTTTCTCATGCACTTCCAAGGTCACAAACACAACCGATTTCCCGCCCAGTTCTGTGTGAGCCGTGCGCTGCGCAGACCTTTCATTTCTTGCCGGAGGGGTTCACTCTTACAGTTTCGATAAGGATCCTCGAGAAGTAGAATTACTTTTCGTTTGATGTGCTTCGATACTTTTCCACCTGCTTTCGGAACTCTATGGTATACGCGTACGTCACCGAAAGACCTCATCGTGACTGTAAAGGAGTCGCCGCTCCTTGATGTCTCGCAATCCGCTCTTGACCGATCGCATCAGGCGCTTGTTGCTCGTGATGTTGAGTGTCTCCATCAATCCCAAAAAATCCTCAACGTCCATTTGGACTGCCACTGGCTTCTTGCGGTCGGAATACAAATACTTCAATCCTCGGAATGGATAGAGTTTGCGAGCCTCGTTGAGCATTGCCGTCATTGTTCTTTCCTTTATGAAGATGCGTTGATCTTGTTGACCTCAAGGTACGCCAAACATCATTCTAATTCAACGGCTCATCTCATCATCGGCACATTCACGCCATACTTCTTCGCATTCTCAATCGCCCGCTCGTAGCCTGCGTCCGCGTGGCGCACGATTCCCATACCCGGATCATACGTAAGCACGCGTTGCAATCGCGCTTCAGCTTCCTTTGTTCCATCCGCAACGACAACCATTCCTGCATGAATCGAAAGTCCCATTCCGACGCCGCCGCCATGATGCACGCTTACCCAGCTTGCGCCGCCTGTAGCATTGAGCAACGCGTTGAGAATGGGCCAATCGGCAATTGCATCGCTGCCGTCCTTCATCTTTTCCGTCTCGCGGTTTGGTGAAGCAACAGAGCCGCAATCTAAATGATCGCGCCCAATAACGATCGGCGCTTTCACCTCGCCGCGTGCAACGAGGTCGTTGAAAATCTTCCCCATCTTCGCACGCTCGCCGTATCCAAGCCAGCAGATGCGTGCAGGCAAACCTTGGAAGTGAACCTGCTTCTGTGCTTTCTCAATCCATCTGCACAACGGCTTGTTATCAGGAAACGTTTCCATCACTGCGCGGTCGGTTCGATAGATGTCTTCCGGATCGCCGGAGAGCGCCGCCCACCGAAACGGACCTTTGCCGTCACAGAAGAGAGGACGAATGTACTCTGGCACAAAGCCGGGAATGTCGAACGCATTCTTCAACCCATTGGCAAGCGCTTCGCCGCGGATGTTATTGCCGTAGTCAAACGTAACAGCGCCGCGCTTCTGCAATCCGAGCATCGCTTGGACATGCTCAACGATGGATTCTTGCGCACGCTTCACATACTCCTTCGGGTCGCACTTCCGCAGCGCGAGCGCTTCTTCAAAACTCATGTGTGCGGGCACGTAGCCGTTGAGTGTATCATGAGCGGAGGTCTGATCGGTGAGAACATCCACCTCAATTCCACGATGCAGAAGTTCAGGCAACACTTCGGCTGCGTTGCCAAGCAGCGCGACGGATTTGGACTGCTTCAACGCTTTTGCGGTTTGCAACGTGAGCAGTGCTTCATCAAGCGACTCAGCCATCTCATCAACATAAGCGGTCCTCAATCGTTTTTCAATGCGTGAGCGATCAACTTCAATAGCAAGACAGGCAGCGCCGTTCATCGTCGCAGCAAGCGGCTGTGCACCCCCCATGCCGCCGAGTCCGGCTGTAACGAGAAGTCGTCCAGCAAGCGTTCCACCGAAAAATCTTTCGGCGCACGCGGCAAACGTTTCATACGTCCCTTGCAGAATTCCCTGCGTGCCGATATAAATCCAACTGCCTGCCGTCATTTGTCCATACATTGTCAGACCGAGCGCTTCAAGTCTGCGAAACTCATCCCACGTTGCCCACTTCGGTACAAGCATTGAGTTGGAAATCAACACACGCGGCGCATTCTCATGCGTTCGGAATATGCCGACAGGTTTGCCCGATTGAACAAGAAGCGTTTCATCATTCTCTAAACTTTTCAAGCTCCGGACGATTGCATCGAAGCATTCCCAGTTTCGCGCCGCTTTTCCAACGCCGCCGTACACGATGAGTTCATCGGGTTTCTCTGCAACGTCGGGATCAAGATTGTTCATCAGCATGCGCAAAGCAGCTTCTTGAATCCAGCCTTTGCACGATAGCTCTGTGCCGCGTGGTGCGCGAATGTTTCTCTTGCCTAGTGCTGTTCGTTCAATAACGGTTTCCATTCTTCCCTCAAAGAGATTTCATGCTGCTTGCTGGAATGATGTCCGAAGGACTCCCTACGGAGGAGTCTTGTCCGAAGGACTCCTTTGGAGGAGTGATGGAGTAATGAATTGCACGCCTGTCGCCAATACTCCATTTCTCCACTACTCCAACACTCCATTTCACAACTTGTACCCGGTCTTCCTCAAACTTTTTACACGTCGGTTTCTTTCTGTCTCTACTTGTGCGCAATCACCGTAATCTCGATGTTCGCCTGCTTCGGCAGCTCGCTCACAGCAACCGTCGTGCGAGCAGGGTAGTCGCCTTCTCGAAAAAACGCGCCATACACTGTATTCATCTTCGCGTAATCATTCATGTTCTTCAGATACACAGTTGCGCTCACAACATGCGATGAGTCATATCCTTCTGAATTGAGTATCGTGTTCATGTTGATAAGCGCTTGGCGCGTTTCAGTTTCGATGCTCTCGCTTTTCAATTGACCGGTGTTTTGGTCAAGCCCAATTTGTCCGGACACAAAAAGAAGGTTCCCGACTCGCACTGCCGGACTATATGGCCCGATGGTTTTCGTAGGAGACACGATCTTTCGTTCCATCGCTCTGCTCATCTCCTCGCGCACCAAGCGGCGGACATCTTCCTGCGTCGGACCACAACCCAGCACAACCACACCCAACACCAAGAAAGAAGAAATGCGAATGTTCATGACTTATCCCTTTCCTGCAGCCGCTAATCTAATTGCTTCTGCGACTTTATTCACTTCATCAAAATCATTGTAGATGTGGGTAGAGATGCGATTACAGTTCACCCCGTTTTCCGGCACCATGCGAGTGATGATCTTATGTTTTTCAAGAAGAAGCTGTTGCAGTTTATCAAACGGAACGTCCTTCAATCTGAAACCGAGAACGGAGCCATACCCACCCTTCTCTTCTGGCGTAAGTACTTCGATCGTGTCTCCAAGCTTCTCAAGCTCGCCTCGTAAATGCAGAGCCAGTGCCTGTCCGCGGCGCGCGACGTTTTCCATCCCGAGGTGATGAAGGAAATCAACAGCGGCTCCAAGTCCAACATAAATTGAGGAGCTTTGCGTTCCGAAGTCATACTTGTGTGCATCTTTTTTGTACTCGAGTGTCCCTTTCACAAGGTCCCAGCTTGCATCCGCGCTTCCACCAGTCCAGTACGGCTCAACAATATCCTGCACTTCCTTGCGGATATACAGAAACCCCGTTCCCTTCGGGCCCATCATCCATTTGTGACCGCACGATGCGAAGAAATCGCACCCAAGCTCTTTCACATCAAGCGGCATCATACCCGGTGTGTGTGCGCCGTCGAGGAAGAACCAAAGCCCTTTGTCGCGGGCAAGCGTCGCGATTTCTTTTGCAGGAAGCACTTGTCCGATCGTACACGTAATGTGCGGGACAGCGATGCAACGCGTACGTGGCAAGATCAGCGCGTTGATCCGGTCAAGCGTCTCGTCGAACGTTGGTGCAAGCTGAACCTGCTTGATGACGATGCCGTCTCTGCGTGCGCGGGCAAGCCACGGCAGAGCGTTGCCCGCATGTTCGTGGTTGGTGAGGATAACTTCATCCCCACGCTTGAGGGGAAGTCCGCATGCAACAATGTTGATGCCTTCTGTGACGTTATGCGTCAGCGAGATTTCATTCTCATTTGCATTGATGAACTTCGCAATTTTCGGGCGTGCAACTTCCCATCCGCCGTAACGACCGTGGCGATCGACGTCTTCCATCTCCGCTTTCACTGCATCGATGACAACGAACGGCGACGGACCCATTGTGCCGTTGTTCAAGAAGATTGGTTCCTTCTTGAGCGGAAACTGGTCGCGCACAACGCGCCAGAAGTAATCATCGTCGGCAGGAACAACTTCATCGCCGGCAAGAATGTATTTTGCCCGCGCATTCTCCGGAAACGCATACAGCAACGCGCTGCCAAGTGCACCACCGGCAAACGTGCGAATGAACGAACGGCGTGTGAGCGAAGTTTCAGACATAGTGGATTCCATTTCTTTGCTGAACTCCTGTTTCGATTACGCCTGCCTGCTTTACGAGTCTATTGACTCGCAGAGTCGTAGACCGCAGGCAGGGATTACAGATTACGGCAACAACAATTGTAATCCGTATTCGCCTTACAACTTATACCCAATCTTCCTCAAGAACTCTTTCCTCTTCGCAACATCTGCCTCCTTCTCAATCCCTTTCGTCTTTTCTCCATCAATCACACCAAGAATTCCACGCCCTTGTTCTGTCTCTGCGAGGATAACGTCGGTGGGATTTGCGGTTGCACAATAGATGCGGCAGACTTCGGAAACATTTTTGATTGAGTTAAGAATGTTGACCGGGAAACCGCTCTCCATCATAATGATAAACGTGTGTCCCGCCGAGAGATTCATCGCATTCTTCTGTGCAAGCTCGATCAAGTTTTTGTCGTTACCTTCGCTGCGAACAAGCGACGGGCCCGAGGCTTCGCAGAACGCGATGCCGAATTTCATCGAAGGATTTGTCTGCACAATTGCTTCATACAAGTCTTCAACCGTCTTGATGAAATGCGAATGACCGAGAATGAAGTTCATGACGTCCGCCTTTTCGATGCGGACGACTTTCAATTCCATATGTGTTGACGACAAATTCATGGCAACTCCTCATAACACAAAGTTCATTTGCTTCACAAGCTCCGGCGTTAGCAGCCAGCGCAATTGTCCTTGACCTGTTGATTGCAGTTGCACACATGCAATCGCGGACGTTTCCATTGCAACCGTGGCAGCGTGCGCAGGCGAGATCAAATATGAAATAAATATGCTCATATCAGGTTGATGTCCAATGGCAACAACGCCTGCACCGTTCGATGTCGCAAGGATTTCTTCCTGCAACAAGCGGGGGTTGAATCCCGGTTCAAGCCGCCGTGATGTTTCCGCCTCCCGCTTGAGTTCTCTTCCAAAAATTTCTCCCGTCTCTACCGCTCGCACCAACGGACTTGTAATGATTGCTCGGATGTCGAGGTCAATTTGTGCAAGCGCCCGCGCCATCATTGTCGCTTGTGCTCTGCCCCGTTCACTCAACGTCCTGTCAAAATCGCTTCGAATCTCGCCTCCAAGAGACACAGCTTCTGCATGACGAACAACGTAAAGATTCACAACTCCCCCCATGTGTTGAGTGATGACCATGTGATTTGAAAAGAACTGAGAACCAATTAGGACTTCTTACGCGTGTGCTGCTGACGAGCTTTCGCGTAGCCCGGTTTGACAACATCGTAGATAATTCTGATGCGGCGATTGTACGGGATGAATGCGCTCTTCATTGAGTTAATAGTAAGCTTCTCAAGGTCATCCAACCCGAGCTTGAAGACCTTGTGCGCAATGTAGAGCTCCTTCGTCATCGTTGTATTGCTCATCAAGCGATCATCCGTATTGATTGTGACGCGGAATTTATAACGATAGAGAATGCCAAAGGGGTGTGCTGCAACGGATTCCACCGCGCCGGTATCAACATTGCTCGTCAAACAAATCTCCAACGGAATACGCTTGTCCAAAACGTACTGGGCAAGATACCCCATCTTAACGATCTTTGTCGGCTCTTTCTTATCAAATCCAATATCTTCGATGAGGTGTGTTGCGTGACCGATGCGATGCGCGCCGCACCATTGAATTGCCTGCCAGATACTCTCCTTGCCAAACGCCTCGCCTGCATGAATCGTGATGTTAAAGTTCTCTCGTTGGATGTAGTGAAACGCGTCAACATGTTTCTTCGGAGGAAAGCCGCCTTCTTCGCCCGCAAGATCAAAACCGACCACACCGCGTTCACGGAAATCCACCGCAAGCTCAGCCATCTCCTGTGAGAGGTGCATGTTTCTCATCGCACAGATAATCAGTCCATACTCAACGCCGAAATCTTTCTTCCCTCGCTCCAAGCCTTTCAGCACTGCATTGACGACTTCATCCCAATGGAGGCCATTATCCGTATGAAAGACGGGCGCAAAGCGAGTTTCGACATAGACAACGCCGTCATTGTACATATCCTCCATCATTTCATATGCAACCCGCTCCAGCGCTTCTTCGGTTTGCATTACACCACACGTGTGAGCGAAGCCTTCGAGATAGAGCGGTAAACTTCCGCGCCGCGCGCCGCGATGAAACCACTTCGCCAATTCACCCGCATCATCTGTTGGAAGTTTCTTATAGCCCGAGTCTTTTGCTAGATCAATCACCGTTTCAGGCCGAAGCCCGCCGTCAAGATGGTCATGAAGAAGAACTTTTGGTAACGTGTGAATGAGTTTTTCGGAAAGTCTCATCGTGCTCTAACTGTTGTTGGTTGGATGTTTTAGGTGGAATCAAGTTAAACAGATGAGCGTTGAAAAACAACCGGAGTAATGTGGACATTCCCCAAATCAAGAAAAGGAAGAAGCCTGCCACAAAGACACCAAGACACAAAGGTTTCACAAAGTTTTTTTCGGGGTTGAATTCTCGGTCATACTTATCCTGCAATAGATACCATGACTCAAAAGAGTATTTTCTTCGTGAATCCTTAGTGACTTAGTGTCTTTGTGGCTATTTTTTGCTTTCTATTTTCGGGAATCTCCAAGAGTAATGGAGTGTTGGATTAATGTTTCTTCCAACAATCCATTTATCAATTACCGCACCAATCCATCGCTCCATAACTCCATTACTCCATAACTCCATCGCTCCATAACTTCATTACTCCATCACTCCAACCGCTAACTCCTGTGACTCTTGAAGTAATTGATAAGCCCGTTTGTTGACGAATCGTGAGTAGAAACCACAACATCCGCCTTCAACTCAGGAAGAATGGCCTTCGCCAACTGCTTGCCCAGCTCAACGCCCCACTGATCGAATGAGTTGATGGTCCAAACAATGCCCTGCACAAAAATCTTGTGTTCGTACATCGCAATCAATGAGCCGAGTGTCCGCGGCGTGAGTTTCTTGAACATGATGGAGTTCGTCGGACGGTTGCCTGCAAAGACTTTGTGCGGAAGAAGTTTTTTGATGTCGGCTTCTTTCCCGCCTGCGCCAAGGCTTCGGTCGAAGACTCGACTCGTTGAGCGGGCAAGCATTCCGGCTGCTCTCAATTCCTCGCGGGCTTCCTTCGCCGTCTTTCCTTTCATCAACGCTTCGGTTTGTGCGAAGAAGTTGGAGAGAAGAATTGTGTGATGCTCGCCGAGCGCCTGCCCGCTCAACGAGTCGAGTCTTCGACCGGAGTCCGACCCGTCCGCCGTAGTCCTGCGGACGAAGGCGGAAGGACGTAGGCGGGGGTTCTGTGTTTCAATCGGTGCAATGAAATCGGCGGGAATCAGTTTTGTTCCCTGATGAATGAGCTGGTAGAACGCGTGCTGTCCGTTCGTTCCCGGCTCACCCCAAATGACGGGACCCGTTGTGTAGTCAACCTCTTTTCCATCGCGCCCAACATACTTGCCGTTGCTCTCCATGTCTCCCTGCTGGAAGTACGCTGGAAAGCGGTGCATGTATTGGTCATAAGGTAGAATCGCATGCGTCTGCGCTCCAAAGAAGTTGTTGTACCAAACACCAAGAAGTCCAAGAATCACCGGCATGTTCTTTTCCAACGGCGCAGTACGGAAGTGTTCATCCATCTCGAACGCACCGCTGAGCAGCTCTTCAAAATTCTCGAAGCCGATATAGACAGCAATCGAAAGTCCGATGGCAGACCAGAGCGAGTAGCGCCCTCCAACCCAATCCCAAAACTCAAACATGTTCTTCGTGTCGATGCCGAACTTTGCAACTTCCTTTGCGTTTGTTGAAAGCGCAACGAAGTGTTTCGCAATGGCTGCTTCATCTTTTGCAGAATTCAAGAACCACGCACGCGCAGACTCAGCATTCGTCAGAGTTTCCTGCGTCGTGAACGTCTTCGATGCAATGATGAAGAGTGTAGTTTCAGGATTCAGTTGTTTCAACGTTTCGGCGAGATGCGTTCCATCGACATTGGAAACAAAGTGAACGCGAAGCCCCGGCTTCGCATAGGGCTTCAACGCTTCCGTCACCATCACAGGACCGAGGTCTGAGCCTCCGATGCCGATGTTGACGATATCCGTCATAGCTCTGCCCGTATAGCCCGTCCACTCGCCGCTGCGAATCGAATTGCTGAACTCTTTCATGTGAGCAAGCACCGCTTTCACATCAGGCATTACGTCTTTGCCATCAACCATAATCGGACGATTGGAACGATTGCGCAACGCAGTATGAAGTACTGCGCGGTTCTCCGTGAAATTTATTTTCTCTCCGTTGAACATTTTGTCGCGCCAGCTTTCAACATTTGCCTGCTTCGCCAAATCGTACAGCAACCGCATTGTCTTCTCGCTGATGCGATTCTTTGAGTAGTCGAGAAAAATGCCGCAGGCTTCGAGCGAAAACTTCTCAAACCGCTTCGGCTCTTTCGCAAACATCTCGCGCATCTGCTTCTTAGAAATTTTCTTGTGGTGTTCTTGCAGAGCTTTCCACGCTTTGGATTTGGTGAGTTTGGACATGGAGACCTCGCAGTGCTCGGTTGGTGATGAGTGATTAGAGTTTAGGGTGAAAAGGTTGCATGAATATAACACAGAAGTATCACAAAATCCCGTCAAAGGTTTGTTGTCTTGCTCTTCGTTCATCAAATCTCTACCTTTTAACTGAACACTTCATGAGGCACGGCACATGAATACAATATCCATCGCTCTTTCTGACCAACGACTCAGCAGGTTGGAAGAAAAGGCATCGGAGCTTGGGATGACCAAGGAAGAACTTGTAATTCTCTCCATTGATGACATGCTGAGACACCCCGATGAAGAATTCAAACGGCTTGTCGACGAAATCATGGAAGAGAATGCAGAGTTGTACCGCCGACTCGCCTGATGGAGTATCTCAGCCTCAAAGATGTACACTACATCTACGCAACTGTGATGGAACGCTCCGGCGGTTCATGCGGCGTTCGCGATGAAGGAGCCATTCAGTCATCGCTCGCACAACCTCAAATGACTTTCGGCTCGCGAGAACTTTACCCCACACTCGCTGAGAAAGCTTCCGCGCTTTGCTATTCGCTGATTTCGAATCACCCCTTCGTTGACGGAAACAAGCGCGCAGGACATGCGGTGATGATTGCTTTCTTGAAGCGAAATGGATACAATCTGATTGCAAATGTAAATGACCAGGAGCGAGTCATTTTGAAATTGGCGAAAGGTGAAATGGAGCGGTCGGAACTCACTGAATGGATTCAGCAATACATCGCGACTCGCCCATGAACCTCCTCTTCACCCGCCCCATAGTCTTCTTCGACCTCGAAACCACCGGAACGGATTTCGTTCAAGACCGCGTCGTGCAAGTTTCCGTTCTCAAGCTCTACACAGACTTGAGTGAAGAAGTGCGAACGAGGCTCGTCAATCCGGGCATGAAGATTCCCAAAGCCGCATCTGAAGTTCACGGCATTTACGACAACGATGTGAAAGACCAACCGCGCTTCACTGAAATTGCAAAATCGTTGAACGAGTTCTTCGTTGGCTGCGACATCGCAGGTTACAACTCCAACAACTTCGATGTCCCTTTCCTCGTCGAAGAGTTCGCTCGTTGCGGCATCGAGTTCCCCGAAGCCGATACGAAACTGATTGATGTCTGCACAATCTTCAAGCGAAAGGAGGAACGTACGCTTACTGCCGCGTACAAATTTTACTGCGACAAGATTCTGGAGAATGCCCATGACGCAGAAGCTGATGTGCGCGCGACGCTCGAAGTCTTCAAGGGGCAACTTGCGCGTTATGAAGATTTAGGCTCATCATCACTCGAAGAACTGCACGCGTACTGCAATCGGGACGGAATTGTTGATTACGCTCGCAAACTGGCGAGGAACGAGGTGGGCGAAATCGTTTTCAACTTCGGCAAGCACAAAGGGGAGGTTGTAGCAAAACGGCTCGACTATGCCCGTTGGATGATCGACAGCGATTTTCCCGAAGGAACGAAGATGGTGCTCCGGAAAATCCTAAAGAAAATCGAAGCCGCGTGACATATCTGAACGTATCCCCAGCTCGGAGTATATGCAACCTACGGACGCTTCAGCACCGCAGTCGGCAAGTTTGTGCTGAGCGAGTTCAAGTATTCGGCAGGGGCCGGAATTCGTTATCTCATTGCCCCGGAAGAGAAATTAGTGTAGGGCGGATTGGCAATCCGCCCTACAGGCTGCAAACAACAAACTACTTTGCAAGAACAAGTTTGCTGACCTTCGATAACTTCACGCTGCCGTTCAAATCCGTTGCAGTGAAGCGAGCGAAATAGACACCGCTTGCAACACTACTTGCGTTCCACGTTGCAGAATGATATCCTGCCTCAAGGAATCCATTCGCAAGCTCACCGACTCTTCTTCCAAGCACGTCGTACACAACCAATGAGACATTACTGTTTTCCGGCAAGTCGAATTTGATTGTCGTTGATGGATTGAAGGGATTGGGATAGTTTTGATGGACGGCGAAGACAGATGGCTTCGAACCTTGACTTCCCCCGCTCCCGTCATCTTGCTTGAAGATCATTCCTTTTTTCCCGACGATAATGATGCTCGACAAATGTTGATCCAACTGGCGTGGGTTTCCGGCAAAACTCAACGCAAGGTAAACAGGACTTGTAGTATTGCCCGCCGAGATGTTCTTACGCACGCGTCCACGGAATCCCGGATGACCAACACCACGCGCAGGTCGGGATATGATCGTCTGGATGTTCTCACCGCTTGTGCTATCAATAAGGTTGACTGAAAACTCGATTTCTCTCGACCAGTTCCGTCCAGCCAAACCGAAGTCCAACTCAATTGCTCGAGCCGATCCGATTCGGAACGCGGCGGTGCGTAGCACATCACTCTGCCTCAACGGTCTCGCGTGCCGCACTTTGTCAAGAACGTTGCCGGCACGATCGATGAGCCTTATCTCGCCAAAGAGGGCGGCAACCTTTGCATCCGACGATGTGTCTCCTACCTCAATGAGACGATAGTGCCGCGTCATTTCAGCCAAGCTATCGAACTCAGTTCCCTTCGCCAAAGGCTGGTCAAACCAATTGCTGTTGTTGCGAATCTCGAACTTCACTTCGTAGGGAGCCTGATTGTTTTTCGTCAGAACCGATGCAATTGTATATGGATCTGCGAGCGATACGAGGTTTGGAAAGTCGAAGGCCGTTGGATACGTTGAATAGGAGTTGGTAGTCCAATAGAAACCATCGGGAGAAACCATGTTAACCAAGACGCTGCGATCAGCCCAGAACATTGTTGCTCCTTGCCAAAAATCATGTGCGCAGATTGACGACGTGAGATATTCGGGGTTTCCCAAATCATCGCAAAACCCGGAGACCACAGACCAGCCATAGATCGAATCCCATTTTCGAACCATTGCAAACCCAGACCCTGTGTACCACCAATCTAACGAAATCCAACTGACATACTTTTCATTCGTGGGCGATACTGCGAGTGAAGCAGACTGATTCCCCGAGAATTGGTCAGAGCTTATCTTCACCCGTGCGCCAAAGATGACCGGAGTCTGATGTGCGGCGTCGGACGTTGCAAAATAAATCAGTCCACCTTCATCATAAGCGATTGAAACGTTATACGGTGTAACGTCAAATGAGATTGCCATCGAGGGTTTTGCACTGTTCACCGATGTCCCTTGCAACTGTGTTGCCCACCAAATAATGCCGTTGCTTCCGTAGTAGTAGCGATGTGCTGCAACAATGCCGGCGTTCTCCGCTTCAAACGCTACGGTCACATCCGGATAGTTGGGCATGGCGCCCAAACGAACTGCCACAGGTGTTGCATTTGGACGAGCCCAGTATTGAGCGCCGCCAAACTCCACTTTCTCAATGGGAGTGAGCTGACCCGTTACCAAAGAAATCTTCCTGAAAAAAACAGAGTACTTTGTCTGACCTCCGCTCTGCTCGGTATCGAGCCACACCACGTACGTTGTATCGTCCCCCCAATATGTAGGTTCTGCAATTGATGGGCTGAGGGCCGTGCCGGTGCCGCGGCTGATTAGCTTTTCGTTTGACCACGTTGCACCGCTTGATGACTTTGTTGTGTACCAAACCTCACCCGATTGATAGACGAGATGGTACGCATCCCGGCGATTCCAAGTTGCAAACGTGTGAAGCAGCTTGCGCTGGTTAGGGGGCCCCGTAGCCCAAGACAGACTTGATCCGAGGTGCTTCTTGAAGACAGCATACAACGACGTGTTGTCAGTTGGAAGGAGATTTCGCGGGTTGCTCGTATTGCCATCACTCCATGCCACAAATGCCCAATCGTTGGTCGGATGGACTGCTTCTATTAGCAACGGCGATGAATTCTCGAGGTAAGCTCCTTGCCACGTCGTTACGGGATTCCCGCTGTTGATCTTGTACATGGCGCCGCTACCGCCAGATTCAACATAGGTAGCGTTGGTGATTGAAACGGTGAATGTTCTATTCGCGTATACGAGCGAACTCGAAAATGGGATTGAACCTCCACCAGAGTTGAAAGTATGTGCTACATATCGGTAGTGAACTCCAGCCTCAGGCAATTGGTCAACAAATGATGTTGCTGTGCTGCCCTGAGCCTCACCAACATAAGCGAATCCGTTAAGCGTTCCATCCCAGATATCGGTCGCCGAAACTTGCTTTCTATATATCTTTGTGCCCGTGACATCATTTGCCAAGTCAAACTTGTTCACCCAAGTCAGGATTGATTTGGTTATTGATCAAAGACTGTAAAGCGAGGCCTTGTAGTGCGCCGTTAGGCATGTTGGGAGTACCAAAGTGAATCTTGCTGTAAATAAGGTCCACATTTCGAGGTCCGGGCGCGTGATTCACAATTTGACTTCCTGAGGGAGGAATGTCGTCCCATATTGCCTTGAAGTCTCTGACACTGTTGACGTGACGTGTTCCACCTGTAATGATAGTCAAAGTACCATTTCGAAAACTGTTCCACGCAGCCGCCCCAAGACTGTTAGCATCATCGTTGTCACCCGCGCGTCCATCAGGAGTTGCTACACCGTCAAAAAGGTTCCACAAAAAATTTGCGACCGCACCCTCCACAATTGTTCCATCTGTGTTTGTTCCTGCTTGACCGCGGTAGTACGCAAATCCGTTGTAAGGATTGATTTCATACGCATGAATGTTATTCCCTACATCAAGGGACCAGACAGCAGCGGAAAAAAACTCTGCCCAACCTTCCTTCCAAGCAAAAACCGGATCTGTCACGAGGTACATATGGTGATTGCCTGAATAGACACTGAAAGGCATATAGCCGAAGGCACTATACATGACTCCGTGACCGTATTCGTGGGCAGAGACATCTCTTCCTCGACTCCCCCATATTTCTGTGGTGCCTTGATAGAGAGCATAAAACGTAATGCGGTCATTCGAAGAGGAGTAGAAGGCCACTCCGTTGCCCCAATCGAATGCAAAAGGAATTGGCGGTCGCATCCATCCCCAATTATTTTGGGAAAAGTTACCAGCAATTCGAAGATTATCTAAAACTTTCGCAATTTCCGGAGTAACGGATATGTCAGCGTTTGTTATGTTGCCAGTTGCGTTCCAGTAGCCGAGAGTCTGAGGGAAAAAGGATCCGCCGTCCCCGAAAGCAACGCCATTGTTAATTTGAACGGATATGAATGTGGGTCCGGTATGCCAATCAAGGACAGAATAATTTCCATTTCCGTCTGCAGTGGCCCACCGAGCATCAGGTCCCCCGTCCGAGATGTAGACCCTGACAAAAGGCAAAGCTTGTTCTGATGACAACTCAGCGTTGTAGTACGTTATTCTTCCGCTAACAGAAATCACGGGGTTATCTTGTTGTCCCGGAATCTTGGTTTTTAGGGTTGAGTTGTTTGAGATAATTCTTTTCCCGAAATCTTCAGGTGGTTTTGCGAACATCTTTGCACCATTGTCCGCCAACTCTATATAAACATGACTCACGTGAATAACATCTGAATCTCGTCGTGCATCGACCGTTCTAATTACTACAAACAACTCGTATTTTCCCGCAACTGAAAACGGTACGTTTAGCACCGCATTCAGGAGCTGGTCTTTCGCTGGGACAATACGAACACTTCGTACTTCTCGGTCTACGCGATTGCTTGCATCTATCAAGCGGCAATCAATAATGGCTTCCTCAAAACTATCTAACAACTTGAAGTTGATAGAATATGGAGTTTGATGCGAAGCCCGAGGTTCAGCGAGAAATCCCTCTGACAATACCACTATCTTTCGAGGTGTATCAGGCACGGTAGCTCGGGACATACCAATTGCGAGAATAAATAAGGACACCAACACTGCTACAGCCGATTGAGATTTCATATTTGCACCTTAGTAATTTAGGGATAGTGAGTAGACATCTAAGTTACCCAGAGGACCAGGTGTACCAAGAGTCGATTGAGGAACACCCACAAAGTAAATTGACTTTCCATTAAGTGCCCAAACGCAGTTTGCGGCAAATGTATCCCCTAGCTTTGGGCTGATGAGCCTAACATCAAGAAGCGTATTTGTCCCCGTAGTTACGCTGATAATGCCAATGTCACTTCTAACGTAGCGATTCAGCGTACTAGTTGTGTACAGAATCTTGGAGCCGTCAGGACTAAACCGCAACCATTCAGCATATACCTGCCCGGTATCTATAGTGCCTGAGATTAAGTCTCTGGTAAGATACTTGGGCGATCTAGGGTAGATCAATTTTCTTCCGTCAGGCGATATGTCAAACCCGTAGAAACCCAAGCTTTCAAGAAATAACAATGATATAGTTCGAGAAAGCCTTTTGTATCTATAGTAGCCCCTTGAAGATGGAAACTCATTTTGTTCACCATAAAGAATCAGGACACTGTCGTTCTCCGCAAAGATTGCACCATAGACTACCCGGAGACCAACGTTCGTTCTTTGTCTGGTTCTATTTGTCAAATCTATTATGCTGAGACTGCCACTTATGCTGTAGACAAGGCTTTCCACAACAGCCATTTCAGTTCCAGAATTAGAAATTGCGGCATAATCGAAATACCCGTTTACAAAAAGCGTGTCCTTAGGCCAGGTAAAAGTTGAGCTCGTATCCAGACGCCAGATTCCTACATTTTCTGGTCTACGTGCAATCGTCGAGTAATCAGCCTTTTGGTGCCACAAAGTTCTGCCGTCCCCTGCAGGAATGACAAACAAGGCATCTCCCCTAGTTCCAGTCCATGAGAAATCATTGTAAAACGTCAGTTGTTTCAACCACGGATTTCGCATCCATTTGTCCTGGTCTCCACCATCGCCGGTTGTTGAATTCTTACAAGCACTTAGTGATGTCAGCACTATAAGGAGGACGCCAATAATAGTCTTCACGACTCAAGTCTTTTCTTGTATGTTAATTCATTGGAGGTCATGCCGAGAACCAAGAGCGGCACAATCCAGAATGCTTGTTTGAGTCTACTCATGAGATTCTCCTTTGGTTAGTGTGTGAGTTGTCTCCTATTTGAGCCATCAATCCTAATGACCCACAACAAAACCCTATTGCCGCTCTGTCGGCTGCAAAGGACCTCATCATAAGGCGGTTTCCATCCAACGTAGAATCCATCGGTCAATCTTCGCTTTGCACTCCCATCGGCATTCATAAGCCAAACCTCTAACCGGGCTTCTTCGGTAGAAATCCACCACGCGATCTGTGTTCCATCTCCACGCCATCTTGGATTTCTATGATCATCTCCGGACTGGATTAGAATGCGGCGGTCGAATGGGTCAGCAACCCGAACAGTTACAACGCCAGTTCGGTATGGGTCAACCGCTGCACCGAATACAAACATGGTTCCATCAGGTGACCAGTCAGGATCGCCGCCATAGCCGAATCTGGTTGCTATTCGGGAAGCCAAGTCAACAATCCAAATGCCGACAGTATCCTGGGGTCCTGAACGCCCACACGCTATCCTATCTCCCGCAGGCGACCATGTTGGAAAGAAACCTGAAAACGTCGTAACCGCTGTTAAACTATCACCGTTTGGTTTTACGAGATAAATCCTTCCTGCTGAGAAGGCAATCCACTTAGCATCAGGCGACCACCGTGGGGTTCCAGCCTCACCGCGAATCAACTGGCGGTGATTATTTCCTGAAGAGTCAATGATGTACAGACCAGTCGGATATGACGTATCGTGAAGCGAATAGTCCTCGTGCCTATACACTATCCACTTCCCGTCCGGAGAGCATGCCGCTTGGATATCGGATGTAATTGGAGACCCGGGATCTGGCCCCCTTAGTGGGCTATCGCCAAAATCAGAACAGCTGACAGATATTAGGGCTAAGATGAACAAGCTCTTTTTCACCTTTGTCGTCATAGGAAACAGCATTAGACCTCCGTTTCGATCTGATTTTTCGTCGCTGGGAACATGTTATGCGAAGTCCTCGTTTCGCTCATCAGACAACAATTGGGGAAAATAAAGAACGGATGAAGCGGTGAAGGTACTTACGCGCTACCAACTTCGGTTACAATGTAAAGCAGACTGGCGCCAAAGTCAATTGCTGACAAAAAAAATTCTTCAACACCAATTTTTGTATCAATCCGAAATTGAAAACAATCTGTCAATTCAAAACACCGTGGACACTCATCTTTACTCTTGGGCTGCGGCTACAACCCGCTCCTCCAATCCACTTTCGTCAGCATGTGGTCTTTCACATTGATGGATTGATAGAGCTTGTTGTCCGGGTCGCTCTTCGGCAGCTCTCCGAATGATAATACTTCCATCGGACAATCCACAACACACGCCGAGCAGCGAACACATTCCACATCATTCATCGGAATGCCTTTGTTCGCGAAGCTCATCACGTCAATGCCCATGTGGCAGACGGATGTGCAGATGTTGCAGGAGATGCACTTCTTCTTTTCTGCAAAGATACGATAGCGCGTGAACCGAGCGTAGATTTGCATGAGCGCAGCCAGTGGACAAGCGAAGCGACACCAGACGCGACCGCTGAAAAAGAAGTACACTCCAAGTCCAAGAATTCCTGCAAAGATAACATCAACAACTATTGAATACACTTTCTCCGCTTGTGTGTTGAACGTTGTGAAGTTGAAGAACGGAATGGTTGTTCCAAGGAATACCGTCAGCAGTTTTGTTACAGTGATAAGCACAATGACACAGAGAACAACTTGTCCGAGGTTTTCCCACTTCTTCGGCTTCGGTCCGTGCAACGCAGTCTTTCTATATTCATCACCGAGTGTCTCAGCCATCGCACCGCAAGAACAAATCCAGCCGCAGTACGCACCTTTTCCCCACTTCCTCACAATCAATGGAATGATGACGAATGTTTGAATCAGCGAGATGGCAAGCCACGCTGTCGTTGGATGGTCGCTGACGACATTGGAAATGAAGAGCGGCCACGCAAGGATCAAGCCCGATGCGCGCCAGAACGTCGGCTCACCGCCAGCCGAGTACGGCGGGAACATGTTCTCAACAAACCAAGGATGTAACGCGTTCGCTTTCCAAAGTGTAGGAAGGATGAATTCGGGAATCAAGAACAACGGAAATGCCTGGATCAAAATGAGTGACCACGTTTGCATTTTGATGTAGCGTGTCGGCTTTACGTACATGCGCCGAAGTCCAAACGTGAGAATCGTTGTTGTGTACAACGCAGAATACCAAAAACCGGGACTTTTGCCAAGTGCGTTGTAATCGAAATACTTGTTGCCGAAAAATGCGAGACAGAAAAGCGCCATCGCCACACCAAAGTAACTGTACTTGAACACATTCCACGACGTTGCAAAGAGCGACGACGCTCGCCGCACGACAAAGATAATCGCCCACGAACTTAACACGATTGTTCCGATAAGCGAAAGGTAGGCGGCCATGTTTGTCACAAACGTCGCCCAATCATACGACTTTGCGACAATCGTCGCTGGAAGTGTGAGAAAGTTCAGCCAGAATGGTCCGGTGAAAACAAATGAGAATATCTCCCACCACGATTGGACTTTTTGTCCTGCCGCGGTAACAAGGAGAAGCGGCGCCCACTTCTTGCCAAAGTAAATGACGGCGGAAAACAGAAGACCAAACGCAAGCCAAAGCTTACTGTCTCGCGTCAATTCGCCGCTGAGCTTGATCCCGCAACGCCGGAAGAAGTCCAGCGGCAGTTCTCTACCAATCATTGCATACACAGCGTCGTTCTTAATCGTGGTTTCACCGTCCTTCGCCTTCATGACAACTTCTTTCTCACGAACCTCCTTCACCTGACTTTCCATCATCAGGGTAATGTTGCCGGACGCAACCAACGAGTTCAACTTCTCCATATTCCCTTCTTTGGGACGGGCAAACTCCGCTTTACGATACGAGATGGTGACGTGATTGCCGACTTCTGCGATTGCATTTGCAGTTTCAATTGCAGAATCGCCGCCACCGACAACAAGCATTTCCTCGTCGTGATGGTCTTTCGGGTCGAACAGTCTGTTGTAAACTTTCGGCAGATTCTCTCCCGGCACATTCAACATGCGGGCGTTGCCGGACTTTCCGATTGCAAGAATTACCCGAAAGGCCTTGTACGTTCCCTTCTTCGAAACAACCTCAAACACATCCCTTTTCTTCTTGATGACATCAACCATCTCACCTTCGCTTACCGGAAGCTGAAGGCTCGCAATCTGCTGATGCAAGTCTTCCAACAAACTCTCCTTCGTGCCGTCGTTGATTTTGAGGGAAGCGTGTTGCTGCACGGACGCAGGCTCGGAATAGATCGGTTTGCCTTTGGGAAAATTGACAACAGTTGAAAACTTCTTGGCTGATTCAAGAATAATAAACTTGTACCCGCGCTTCAACGCTTCAATGCCCGCCGAGATTCCGGAAATCCCCCCTCCCACGATGACGATGTCATACACACTGTCCGTCATCGTCTTACGCTGCGATTGGAGCTGTTGGTCCGCATCGAGCACATCAATAATTTTCTTCCCCCCTTCTGCCGCAAGCTTGAGCAACGGAATGCCTGTCAAATCTCCAATTACATACACTCCCTTCACCGACGTGTGTCCGTTCTCATCTATTTCCGGAAACCTATCAACAAGTCCTGTTGGATTTCCTTTTTGCAGCCAGTTAAAATAGCGCGTTACAACATTCATGATGTACTCCGTGGGAATAGACTCGAAAGGGATTCTCTTTAGAAATACGAGAAAAAGGTACGAGAAGATTATCACAAAACGGTCACGAATCAATCGTGAAGGGTTGTTCGAGTTTAATTGAATAAAAGCTTGCTACAAAGACACGAAGGTTTCACGAAGATTTAATTGGCAAGGAAGAAAAGGAAGGCTTACGATAACAATATCTCTTTGGTTAACCGTCAAGACATCGCTCCCAGAGTCCATCAGGCTCATCGCCATACACATCCTTCAGGCCTTCTTCTGCGAGAATCTCGTATTCCGTTGCCTTGCGAAGCTTTATCGCTCCGTCTGTCTCTACGGAATAGAAGAAGATATTATCATCTGTGAGTTCGAGCTTTTGTTTTATGTCATGAAGCGTTGCGACATTCATAGCAAACCTTCCTTTCGAAAGAATTATACAACCGCTTCGGTTGCAAGTCAAGCACTATTCGCACGATTTACGACTGCGCCAAAATCATCCTGCCTTTTCCAGCGCCTCAAGCACAATTCCCGTTGTGATAACTTCTGGCAAAACAATCGGCTCTGTCGGCTTCCCTGCCGGGAACACAACATAGAGTGGAACGCCTGATCTCCCGAACTTTGCAAGCAAACGAGTGATCGTTTCGTTCCGATTCGTCCAATCCGCTTTCATGGTGATGATGTTTTTTGATTTCAGCGCTTCAATTACTTGTTGGTCAGCAAGAACTGTTTTCTCGTTCAGTTTGCACGTCAAACACCATTCAGCAGTGAAGTCGATGAAGACAGTTCTGTTCTCTTTGAGATGAGATTCAAGTCGTTCAAGGGAGAAAGGCTGCCATGTAATGCCCTCTGATTCACTTGATGATGAGCTCGGATTTGCAAGCGCAGTGTTGGACAGGACATCGCGAGCCTCCAACACATCGCCAATAAAAAGTTTGTACCCGGCAACGACAAGAAACAACGCAACAGCCCACGTGCCGACGTATTTTACTCGCGTCGAGGTGAGCGTCGCAAACGTTCCAATCACCCAGCATGCAACACCAACAAATAGAAGGAACGCCGATGTCCAAATCACCGCCTCCATTCCCAGTTGCTTGCCGAGAATGTAGAGCAGCCACACCACAGTGGCCATCATCAGGAAACCCATGAACTGCTTTGCGGCAACCATCCACGCGCCGGGCTTGGGGAGGAATTTCATCCACGCGGGTTTCGTCGTGAGAATAAGGTACGGCAACGCCATCCCGAATGCCGTTGCGGTAAAAATCAGGAGAATAACATGCGCAGGCTGAGCGAAAGCAAAGCCCAACGCGGTTCCAAGAATGGGCGCAGTGCATGGCGTCGCAAGAATCGTGGCGAATACTCCCTCAGAGAACGGCGCGAGAAATCCTTTCTTTCCTTCAGTCTTCGTCGCAACCGTGCTTGCACCGGCAACTGCAAAACCTGGAAGGTTGATTTCGTAGACACCGAACAAACTCAAGCCGAAAGCAAACACAATAGTGGTCATCGCAATAACGAACAGCGGCTCCTGAAACTGAAATCCCCAGCCGACCGATTCGCCAGCCGACTTCAGTATT
>Ga0082335_1004306_pt1 | contig 21619 bp, 10 predicted proteins | sample Subgrocontami58m_FD_72375 | JGI IMG/M metagenome (GOLD analysis project Ga0082335, IMG submission 72375) | Subsurface groundwater microbial communities from S. Glens Falls, New York, USA - GMW37 contaminated, 5.8 m (SPADES assembly) (version 2) ...
TGAAGGGGATGTAGCTCAGCGGGAGAGCACACGGCTGAAGCCCGTGGTGTGGAGGGTTCGACTCCCTCCATCCCCATAACATTTATAAAACAAGAAAAGCTCTATTCTAAGAAAGAGGTAATGATGTGTTGGGAAAAACTCTATGCATGGCATAAAAATCCTGTAAATGCAGGTCTCCATATGCTATCAGGCATCATCCTTATTTTTGCGCTCTGGAATCATAGCTGGATGTGGATAGTTGTATCCCTTATCATTGCAGCCATAGGGCATATGATCCAAGCATCAAGCAGATCAAAGAGAAAAAGAAGAAAATGAACATTGCATCCTGGGAAAAAGCAAAAAGAATGAATAGAAAAGCAGCGGTAGAATTATCCGTTGGAACGATTGTCATCATCGTCCTTGCTATGACTATGCTTATTCTTGGCCTTGTCCTTGTCAGGAGTATTATGTGCGGTGCTATTGGCCTTACAGGAGATGTCAACTCGAGAGTTCGGGGAGAGATTACAAAGCTTTTCGACGCAACAGGAGGAGAAGTAGTCTGCCTAGGTAGCGGAGATAAAGCTATCTCCCTTGTTCCAGGAGGCGACGCTGATATTATTTATTGCGCTATCAAAGCCCCTGAACTTGCAAAATATAAAGTTGTAGTTAGGCCGGAAAGTATTAGGGGGAGTATCTCCAAGGACAAAGTCAAATCATGGATCATTGGGGCAGGAGAGCAGAAATGGGAAGGCTCTGTCGCCCCTGGAGACGAAACTGCGAAGAAGCTCATAAGACTCAATGTTCCAGACAATGCTCCAGAGGAGCTGGTGCAGATGCAAGTAGAGGTCTCTAAGAATGGAGAGCTTCTCTCAACACAGGACCTTGACTTCTCTGTGAGAAGAGTAGGGTTGATTAGAAGTGCGGTGTGTTAGTTCTATTGGGAAGGATGAAAAATAACTTCATAAACTATATAAATCGGCTTCATTGGTTTATTTTATGGGAGAAACATACAGTTTTAGGCCAGGGGATTTCTTTCCATATTTTGGAAAATGGTTTTATGAAGATAGAAACGCTGAGTTAATTGAGCAAGCGGAGAATCATTATGCCCTTAGAGATGAATCCCTAAGGAGAAAAACTGAAAAATTCGAAAAAGATTATCATTCATAGAGATTTATAATGCAGCATTGGCTTTATACGGCGCATACAAGGGGATAGAAACTTTGGCGAATAATTGAAGAGAAGCTAACAACATTAAAAGAGCATATAAATTTCTCAACTCATTACTTAGGAAATCCGGAGGAAAGGACATTCCTCGATGAAGAATCACAGTTGTTTACTCATGAAAAAGCGGGAGAAATCATTACATTAATGGAGCTTTACAACGAGTTTTTCCCATTTTCAGGTGAATATCAAGAATTTGCTCAGAAACTGAGAGATGCCTCAAGAAAAGCTAATTACACTTTGGTAAATCGTATGGTGACAAAAGAAAATCAGTAATTTTTTCGAGAAGTGAATTAACTCGTATGAACGTAATAAATAGTCTTCGAATGGCTGCGTTGCAATACCAAAACTCATTTCTTCCCAAGCCCCTTCAGCGTCCCGCTTACTCTCTTTACAATTATCTGCTTCTTTGCGAGAGCGAGTGCAGCCCTCACATGATCGACCTCCTCTCTATTAACTGCAAGAACCATCTGCTGTCCTTGCGTAATCCATTTTGGCGATGCTTTCGCATATCCTAGCACGCCAAGAAATTCCAAGACAGCTTTCTCTATTTCATCCTTACTTCCTCCTTCGATGAGAAGATAACGCTTATCTTCCCTTAAGCTTGGTTTTAATCTTCGTTCCATGATATACACCTTTAGACGCTTTATTTAATTCTTTCTTTTCTTTCCGAGTCATGATAGCCTCATAAATGATCATCATCCAAAGAACAGCAATAACGATAACTGCAATTAAGAAGAATTTTCTTGATTTTTGTTTCTTTGGTTCAGAAATCTTCTCTTTACCAGCCCCCACTTTTTTTTCCTCTCCAGAAGGGGTTTCATTTTTCTCTTCTTCTCCTGCAGACTTCTCTTCAGAAGGAAGCAGGAGGAATGTCATCTGAGCAGAACTATTGAAGATTCCCCTGATTCCGACTTCAAAATCATTCCTGGAATCTCCATTAAGATCAAATGCTATTTTCGTTCCATTCTTAAGAGAAGAGCGCTGGGTATTCAGGCTGAAAGTAACTTCGTCTTTGAGGATCGTATCCATCTTCAGAGTGTATTGCTTCTGATTAAATGAGAAGGAAATTTGGTCATTTTTTTTGAGTGATAGAGATGATCCTTGCAGCAGTTGGTCTTCAGTAAGAGTATAGATCTTGGAAGTTGCAGGAGGTTTTCCGCCTCCACCTCCTCCGCCTCCACCTCCTCCTGTTGAACTCTGGGCAGGCGGAGATGTCAAAGGTGTTTCTCGCGTAGAATAGACTGAAAATCCAGTCACATTGAATGTAAAGGAATTTGTTGTTGTGTTGTATTCTATTTCATTGCAATCTGGAGGAAGGCATGCCCCTCCATCTTTTACAGGCTGCGGATCAGTGAAGGTTATATTTTCTAAGGTGATGTTCGCAGAAACATTGAGCCCATCAAGCGCTGTGCTGTTCACTTCAGTACGATTATCACTAATATTCACATTACTATCGAGATCAGTTTCATTGTTGCCATTTTTATTCTTCGTTAAATTTACAGGAACATTAAATTTAATCTTCCCTTTCCCCGGAGTCTCGATCGTAAGATTCGGAACATTCTGTAATTGGGTCTCATTGAGATTGTCAAGATTCGTCGTATTGCCTCTTCCTCTGAATTTTTCATAAAGAATAGAGGTAACTGAATTATTTACATTAAAACTGACGCTGACGCTGCTGTTTAAATTCCCTGCAGTGTCATTTGCATACAACCTAAGAATAAAACCTCCTTGGCTTACATTAAAAGTAATGTTTGCTGTAATGGTGATGTTTGCTGTAAGATTAGCGCTGCTTGAGTTCAGCAGAGAATACCAGACGCTACCAACGCCTGACAGACTGTCTGATACTGTATAATTCAAATTTAATGCAGTAAAATTATGATAGGTGATATTCCTTGGAGAAACAAGAGCGAGAGCAGGATCCACCGTATCTAAAACAAAGAATCTGCTTGCAGAATTATTCAAATTTCCTGCGAAATCCCAGCAATAGAATTTAACCGTGTAATTGCCATCGGCAATAGAAACATTTGTTGCATTGAAGTCTCTCATTCCGTTATTGTTCATTGTATAATTTGTAGTTCCAGAATTCAGGGTATAATTGCAATATTGAGTATTCTCGTTCGTGGTTACATTGAAGGTAACAGAAGAAACTGAGATATTTGCAGCAGCAGGGGAGTTAGTCGTAATCGTAGGAGCAATAGTATCCCCTGTAATCATCCTATTCGAGGTGGTATTAAAATTCCCCGCCTGATCAAACACTGTTGCATTGTATGTGTAATTTCCATCGCTTAATCCTGTGAAGTTCACAAAGAAAGTTGTAGAAGTATGGGTGGTTGAGTTGATTGTTGCAGAGTCATTCCTTAAATTGAAAGTAATATTCCTGAAATTAGCTTCTGTAACAGTAACATTCACATAGATCCATGTTCTTGAGACATTCGCTCCTGGATTCTCGACTTGATTTCCATATGCAATAGCAGGAAAGATGCTATCTACTAAAACAGTCTGCTGTCCGCTATTATTCAAATTCCCAGCAGTATCATTGATATAGGCGGTATAATTGTATCTTCCATTAGCAATACTGCTATTAGTATAATTGCAAGCATAATTAGATCCTCCAATCGTAAAGCAATTCATCGTGTAATTGCTTGTATCTACTCCTCCTGTTCTTATTTGGAGAAGAGCTGTCCGAATATTCGCCTCTACTACTGTAATATTAAAGGTAATATTGAGAGCAGTTTGATTCGAAGTATTTGCTGGCGTGGGAGAGACAAAGGTAATATTTGACAGGAAGGTAGCGTCAATGCCAAAAGTTCTCGTGGCGCTTCTATTCAGATTTCCTGCAGTGTCCTTACAGTAATATGCAACTGTATATGTCCCATCTGCAATTGTCGTATTCGTGGCATTGAAGTCCACATTCCCGTTATTGTTCATTGTGTAATTTGTTGTCCCCGCGTTAAGTGTATAATTACAGGCACTTCCAGCCTCATCCAAGGTAACATTGAAATTCACTGAAGTTGCAGAAATATTTGCGGCAGCAGGAAGATTGATGGTGATGACGGGAGTGGTTGTATCAGCAGCTAAAGTAATAAGTCTGTTTGTCGTTGTATTAAAGTTTCCTGCCTGATCAAACACGGTTGCATTGTATGTATAATTTCCATCGCTTAATCCTGTGAAGTTCACAAAAAAGATTTGAGCAGTATATGCAGTCGAGTTGATTGTTGCAGAGTCATTCCTTAAATTGAAAGTAATATTCCTGAAATTAGCTTCTGTAACAGTAACATTCACATAGATCCATGTTCTTGAGACATTCGCTCCTGGATTCTCGACTTGATTTCCATAGACAATCCCAGGATTTATATTATCCACCAACACAGTCTGCATTCCACTTAAATTAAGATTCCCTGCAGTATCATTTATATAAATAGTATAATTATATCTCCCATTTGCTATAGAGGAATTCGTATAGTTGCAGGCATAATTGCTTCCCCCGATCGTGAAACAGCTCATAGTATAATTGCTTGTATCCACTCCACCAGCCCTTATCTGAAGACGAGCAGTTCGAATATTCGTTTCTACAACTGTAACATTGAACGTGATATTAGTAGCAGTTTGATTCGAGGCATTTGCTGGCGTGGGAGAGACAAATGTGATATTTGAGGGAAATACACTATCAATTCCAAAATCTCGTGTAGCAGAAGAATTCAAATTCCCAGCAGTATCTTTGCAGTAATATGCGACCGTATACGTCCCGTCTGCAATCGAATTGTTTGTTGCATTGAAATCAACGTTTCCATTGTTGCTCATGGAATAATTAGTTGTTCCTGAATTCAAAGTATAATTACAGGCACTTCCAGCTTCATTCAAGGTTACGTTGAAATTCACAGAAGAAGTGGAGAGATTCGTTGCAGCAGGAAGATTGATGGTGATGATGGGAGGAGTTGTATCGACGGCAGAACCTATCATCGAGTCACATCCATTATTTGTAATGTCTTGGTATTGTGAAGAGTTCATTCCAAAATACTCCAGCACTGTAGGAGCAATCTCACATTGTTCTCTCACACTATCTGAAGTTGTATTAGCAGTCATGCTAATATTATTAGTTATCAAGACAAGTGTCGTTGTATTCCCATCATTCGTGCTATGCCCTGTTGTTCCATCATTCCATCCATGATCTCCTGTAAGAAGAATCTGCGTCACATTTCTTGCCCCCCGCAAACCATTAGCAGTAAGAGCATCAAGCAAGATGCCTATTGCCTGGTCGGCCAGGATTATAGACTGGTTATATCTCACATCAATATCAGTAGACAGATGCCCGGTACAGTCAGGATTCCCTAGATATACTACAAGAAAAAAGGAAACATCGCTGTAATTTCCTATAAATTCTGTTGCTTTGGTGGAAACATTTTGTGGCCAAGCGCAGTTCGTTCCTGACTGATTTGGAGCATCATTATTCCCGTAGGTGCTTCTATTTTGCCACCAGTCAATATCTGCTTTAGCATTTCCTAAAACACCATCAGGAATGTAGCACGTTTGCTTCCCGAAGATGCTTCCTGTAACAATGGTAGAATCAAGATTTTCTAATCGCTCAAATGTTGTATTGCTGTTAGGAACAGCAATACCGCATGTGTTGTCTGTCACTCCAGTTAATGTAGAATTCAGTCCTGTATGAATTTCAGCATTTCCCGGCGCAGTAGATGTCGTAGTATGTCCTGTAATCTTCATAGTACCATTCCATCCGCCGCCATTCACAAGAGCAGAGAAATTCGCCAGCTTCCCATCTTGAAGTAGAGGAGTATATCTTTTATTATGAAAACCATCAACTCCTATGACAATCACCTGCCGTGCAAAATTCAGGGCAATGCTTCTATTGGCCCCCACTACTGCTTGATTTGAAGCATCGACTGCACGGCAATTCCAGGTATAGTTCCCAAAGCCAAGAGCCACTGTCCACGTCGTTGAATTACTAGTTCCTGAGATCGCTGTAGTCTGATTCACTGAGAGACTGCCATTTGTATTGTTTGTAATCCATAAGCTCACATTACTCAATCCTGCGCTTGCACCTGAGTCAGTTGCAGAGCAATTAAAGGTAATATTCTTGGTAAAGACTGTTGTATTTGTATAAGGGGAGCCGGGCGCATTGAGTGTAACAGCAGGAGAGTTGTCAATAGCGCTCAAATTAATCTTTCTCGTCTCAGTAGAATTAAAATTTCCTGCATTGTCGTACAGGGAGACATTATAGGTGTAATTTCCACTTGCAAGATTGGTCCAATTGATTGTGAGAGTAAGTGTTGCATATGTAGTTGAGTTTACGGTTGCACTATTGTTCCTCAAAAGGAAAGTGATATTCTTGAAACTACTTTCAGTAACAGAAACATTCACATAAATCCAATTGACACTGACATTTGCACTGTCATTTTGTGTTCCTACTCCGAAGCTGATTCCGGGCTTGATGGTGTCTACAGTAAAACCTTGCGCTGCTGTTGCATTTAGATTGTTGTTCGTGTCCCAGCAATAGTACGTTACGGTATATCCTCCTTCTGCCGTTGATCCATTTGTGGCATTGAAGTTTCTGTTGTTATTATTCTGCAGGGTTTTGTTGATAACTCCTGAATCAAGAGTGTAATTGCATGAACTTCCGTTTTCATTGAGGCTGACATTGAACGTGATCGGCAAGGCAGCGTAAGACTGATTCTGGGGCTGATTAATGGTGACAACAGGCGCGACCGCGTCCATGACTCTCTGGAAACTGTGAATAATGCTTCCTGTAAGATTGTAGACCGACCCGTTCATCATATTGTCAGTTATATTAACGAGAACATAATTGAACTGAGAAAAAGAGACAGTGCTGAGACAGTTAGCAACTGCATTGAGCGGAGATCCTGCTCCACCAGTAATAACATTGATCAGAGGCCCGTTCGGCTGGTCAATTTGCGTGGTGTTATAACAGTAGAAGTGATCATGGCCGTGAAATGTTGCAGTAACTCCATTATTAAACATTTCAGTAGTAAGGTATTTTGACCATACCTGATTCATACCAGAGATAGTATCACTTCTTAGAGTGCCTGCTATCCCTTTATGCCCAAAAACAAACTTATGCGTATAGCCTGTCTGCCTCAATGCTGTCCCATTAAACCAGGTAAACTGTGCGCCGCTTAAATTACCTGTATCAACTGTTTCCTCACTATTCCAAAATATAAACAATGAATTACCATATCGCCACGTAAAAGAAGTTTCATTCCATTCATCTACTCGACCATTCCCATCTAATGGATGTACCCAATAATTTCTCCATGCAGCCCTTGCTGCAGCCCTATCTGGGTCTTCATGATTGCCTATTGCAGAAAGTATTGGCCTTGTGTTTCTGTTGATGATAGTGATATTATGGAATCCTTCCCAGGAGATATCATCGGCATTTGCTGGGCTTGTACATCCTTCTGCCTGTATGTCATCTCCAACCATGATGACAAAATCAGGATTTTTTGCAGAAATATTTCCTATCAAGGAAGGAAAGTTGCTTCCCAGAGTTCCGCAGCTGTTATCTCGTGAATCTCCTAAAACAATAAAAGTGAAGCTGGTTCTGGAATCATTAGAGGTTGTAAAAGAATTATTAAAAGTGGAGTTCTGGATGCATGTCGAACCTGTTGCATTGATGGTTGTAACCTTATAATAATAAAGAGTATTTGGAGTCAGATTCATGATCACTAATTCGTTTTTGGTTCCAAATGACGCATTGGTTATCAGAGATCCGTAACTTTGCGTTAAACCATACTGCACTGTTGCATTCACCGGTTGCGTGGCCTCAAATCTGATAATCTCAGTAGTCTCATTCCATGCCATGACATAAGGATTAAGGAAGTAAGTTACATTAGCTTCTGTACATGCTGAAGAAGCGGCGGACGATGTATTGAGAATCAAAGTGAAATTCGCCGAATTGAATGCTCCTTGCGGTTTGGCGTCGTAAACGAGGCAGTTCCAGGTATAAGTAGAATTATCAGTCAAATTGAGCTGAAATGTTGTTTCATTGCTTGTTCCAGCCACATTCCTTGTTAGGTTAAGTGAAAAGCCGGTGTTAGAGCTGTTTGTAATCCAAAGGCTGATATTCAATAGCCCTGCATTTAACCCAGAATCTGTTGCAGAGCAATTAAAAGTAACATTCGTATATGCCAAGGTCGTACTATTTGCAGGAGCATTCATCGTAACCTGGGGAAGTTTGTCTACAAAAGAAGTATTCACATTAAAAGTATAATTTGAACTCGAGAAGTTGCAGTTATCTCCTGCATCACATGCAAGGCAATTCCAGACAAATGTTGCATTATCGGTGAGATTTTTTGCAAAAGTGGTATCGTTTGTAAGCCCGGTTATGGTTTTTGTTTCATTAGCATGCCATGCGAGATTGCCTAAAGATGATGGTTTAAATGTTGCTATCGCTGAATATATTTGGTCTCCTGTATCACCAGAGCATGAATATGTTGAATTTTGCGTTCCTGTTGCAGAAAGAGTTTTATTTGAAACACTTATTCCCACTCCGCCTGCAGCGGTATTATTTATAAAACCAAATTCGCTAAATCCGTTACTCCATGCCCTAGAAGCATCGCAATTATTAGCAGTATCAATTGCAATAAAAGCGATTGCTAATTCATTTGCCTGAGAAGTTGTTCCTGTTAACCCGGTACTTAAAGACGTAACCGCAGTATCTCCAGTAGAGGATGTTTCATTCTCAGCCCCTACATCTAGCACATTACTTGTGGCTGTACCTGAATATTCAGCTGCCCAGCACGATATTCCTCCAGCGGCGCTTGTGGTAGATTGATTCCATTGAATAGATGTTTCTCCCCCTGTTGATATTTTATAAGCCATTGCTCCTGAAACACTTGTTGCTGATGTTGAATTAATCATGGTAAATCCAGGAGGGACAGTGTATGTTCCTGCAATTTTATCACTTGCAACAATAGTTACAATTAAATTTCCAGATGTTGCAGCAGTTCCAAGAGTGCATGTAATTGTTGCGGCGGCAGCTGCGACTATAGCAGTTGTATTCTGAATTAAATTAATGGAGGTTGCCCCTCCTCCTGTTGAATTATAATACAGAGTAATATTCTTCAAATTACTGTTATCTGCAGAGGTGCAGTTAAAAGTGACATTGGTATATGTAAGATTAGCATTATTCGCTGGAGAGTTTAAAGTGGCATTAGGGCGAGTAGTGTCTGCAACTGATGAAAGATTAATCTTTCTCGTCTCAGTAGAATTAAAATTTCCTGCATTGTCGTACAGGGAGACATTGTACGTATAGTTTGCATTCGCTAATCCCGTCCAATTTATCGTTAAAGTAACTGTGGTAAATGCTGTTGAATTCACTGTGGCCGTATCATTCTTCAGCAGGAACGTGATATTCTTGAAATTGCTCTCAGTAACAGAAATATTTGCATAGATCCAATTGACGCTCACATTCGCACTGTCATTTTGTGTTCCTACTCCAAAATTTATTCCTGGCTTGATGGTGTCAATAAGGAATGGCCTGGTTGCACTTGCATTTAAATTCCCAGCAGTATCTTTGCAGTAATATGCAACTGTATACGATCCATCGGCAATAGAGTTATTTGTCGCATTGAAATCCACATTTCCATTGTTGCTCATGGAATAATTAGTTGTTCCTGAATTTAATGTGTAATTGCAGGCGCTTCCTGCTTCATTCAAGGTAACATTAAAGTCCACAGAAGATGAGGAGGAATTTACTAAAGGCTTGTTAATGGTGATGATGGGAGGAGTTGTATCTCCTGCAATGGTGAGATTAAACTCATAGAATCCAGAAGTGGCGTTATTCTTCAAGGAATCAGAAGCATTCACTCTCCAATATTTTCTTCCTAAAGACAGATTATAGTATAAAACAATCTCAGAAGAAGTCATGCTCCTGTTGAAGATGGCGATTTCATCCACCTGTCCGTTGAAAACTCCAGAGGTTGTGTTCGTACTTGTATAGGTTACTCCGATTCCTAGTCTCTGGACACTACTCAAATTCGGAGGCGTATTCGCACTTGTATTAATTCCATCCTGAATACCATTCAGATAAACAACCAGAGCTGTAGAGTTTCTTACAACAGCAAAATGATACCATGTATTATTCGAGATCGCTGTAGATCCTGTGGTGTTAATTCCAGGGGAGGCTGCTCCTGAAAGATACTCGTATCCTGCAGCTAATTTATTATTCGTAGTTATCCCAACAAAGAGGTACGCATCTTTTGTCCCATCACCCTCTGCCTCGCCGGTTCCCTTGGAAACAAGAGGATACACCTGTACGCAATCTGTCCCGCAGGTTGCTGTTGTGCCGGCGGAGCTCATATTAAACCGCCCCATAGCAGTATACTCGGGAGAAGTTGACAGCTCATTAGAGGTACGGGCATATACTCTCTTTGATCCGTTCATTTCCATTGCTCCTGCGAAAAATCCCTGCTCAACAAAAGTCGGGCATACAGAATCACAATATGCCAGATCATCTATAGAGTCCCATTGGGAAGAATCATTAAAGAGACTTGCATTTTCATTTCTTTCGCTAAGATTATCAAAATGATACAAGGAAACTAACCCAGTAATATTCGGACTTATAACCGGGGCGCTCCAGTTGTAAGTGTAAGTGCCATTGGACAGTCCTCTTCTATGGTACACCAGAGAATCATAAAGATTTGCAGAATCGTTGGACGCCCAAACCCAGATTTCGTTGTCATTAAGCCGGTCTTGCACACTCCAGTTCAAGAGCGCAAAAGAAGTTGTAACGTTGCTGTTATTTGCAGGAGCATTTACTGTAATAACCGGAGCAGAAGTGTCCACAATAAAAACTCTGGTAGCGCTCGAATTCAGATTATTTGAAGTATCATTGCAATAAAATCCTGCTGTATATGTCCCATCTACAATTGAAGCATTCGTATGATTAAAGTCTCTATTTCCATTATTCTGCATGGTCACGTTATTTGAACCTCCATCAAGAGTATATCGGCAATTTCCATTTTCATTTAAGGTAACGTTGAAGTTTACTGAAGAAACTGAAGCATTTCCTGAAGGAAGATTAATGGTTACAACTGGGGGAGCTGTATCGCTCGCAGTAAAACTTATGTTTATTCTTCTCGCTGATGTGGTATTTGCGTTTCCCGAGGTGTCGTAAACTGTAACATTATAAGTGTAATTCCCATTGGCAAGATTTGTAAAGTTGTATGATGCTGTAAAATTTCTTGTGATCCATGTTGAAAGAAAATCTGCCTCCCCTGTAACATATAAGTAATCGCCAGAGCCATCAAAGGTCATTCCTTCTGGATTAGTCATGTGATTCACACTTAGGTTATTGATGATAGTCCCGTTCAAATAAAGATTCGCGATATGCGCTGTTTCCTGGCTTAAAATAAATAACGTATCTGTGTTATTATCATAATAGACTCCTGCCAGATCGCTCAAATTCGTGCCTTGGCTTCCATTAAAGACTTGAGTTGCATTAAACATGACTGTAACATTCACAGGGCTTGCAGAAATATTCACTTGATATACCTGTTCAGGTGATTTTTCTTTAACAATGTAAAAAAGATCTCTTCCTCGGTCGTATGTTATCCCTTCAAGCCCTGTATTTCCGAAATTCCCTAACTGGAGATCATATCGAGAAGCCTGATTCGCATTTGTTGCGCTTAAGCCTGTCACATTGCTCGTGCTATTAATCCAAATAATGGACATGTTTGCCCTTCTCTCTTCAATAATAGCAAAGCGATGCGTATTTGCCGTGCTGTTCAGGTAAACAATTCCTTCAGTGTCCTCAAAGTTAGTAAGGTTCATCTGCCGGATAAATCCTCCTGAAAGGTTGATCTCATCAATATGCTCTGTACCGATAGTGTTATGAATGACGTAGATAGTTTCAGAAGCAAGATCGTATGCTGCGTCAGAAGTATCGATTGCTAGAGATAAGTCAGAATTATTAATAACTCTTGCGTACCTTGACAATTCAAAACTTGCGTGCTGTGCTGTCGTAAAATTACTTACCAACGACGTGGAATTGTAAAGAAAAAAGGTTGCATTCTTGAAACTGCCTTCAATAATATCTATCTTGACGTATGTCCAATTGACACTCACATTTGCGCCATCGCCCTGTGTTCCTGTTCCGAAGCTGATTCCTGGCTTGACGGTGTCAACGAGGAAAGGCCTTGTCGCACTTGCATTTAAATTTCCTGCAGTATCTTTGCAATAGTATGCAATGGTGTATGTCCCATCTGCAATCGAATTATTTGTTGCATTGAAATCGGTATTTCCATTGTTGTTCATCGTGTAATTTGTCGTGCCAGAGTTTAAGGTATAATTGCAGGCGCTCCCGGCTTCATTCAGAGTCACATTGAAGTTTACTGAAGAAACTGACGCATTTCCTGAAGGAAGATTAATGGTTATAACAGGAGGGGTTGTATCTCCGATGGACGAGGTGTTGATCGTGACTGTAAAATTAGCAGCTGCAAAAAGAACAGTCCCGGAACTATTTGAAGAAAGGCAGTTCCATTTGTACGTTGAATTATCAGTAAGGTTCACATAGAATATGGTGCTATTGCTCGTCCCGCTCACATTGTTCGTCCGGTTCATTGTAAAACTTTCTGCATTTCCTGTCTGGTTTTCATACCCTTCTAATCGCAATAAGAAAGCAGCATCACTGCTTGTAAGCAAACCCTGTTTAGCCGCAGCTGCAAGATAGTTCATGCCTGTCACAAGATAGCTCAAATGCGTTGAGTTCAACTCGGTTTTAGGGAACACAGGCGCAGTTGCTCCAGAAGTATCAATAATAGAGTTGTGTGCTACAGTGCCTGTAACATTGGCATGATCTGTCCAATTTGCATAAAGGGCGCTGCTGTTAATGGCCTGCCCATTGATATAGACAATATAATCATCATCATAATCAACTTTAAAAGACATGTTAATCACACTTGAAGCATTGGTAATACTGAAATTCTGTCTGAAGTAATAGGTAGGGTATGCTACGCTCCCATTTCTCAAGCTTTTATTAAACCCGCCGGCTGCAGTCTCGGAAGTTGTCGCCAGAGAGGCATTTCCGATAGGCCAGGTTGAATCATTAAAGCTCTGATTAAACCATCCATCTCCGGGAGAAACATTACTGTCATTATATCTCCAAGAAGAGTAATTAGCAATCCATACGACAGAAGTTGCGACCTGTGATGTCGTTGTCCCATTGATATAGAGGCTAATGTTTTGCAACCCTGCATCATCAGATGCAGAGCAATTGAAAATGACATTCAGTGTATAATTTAAGGTAGTAGCATTGCTTGGTGCATTTAAGGTGACGCTCAATCCAGGAGCTCCTACGAGAAAGAGAATAAACGCCACAGTAATCAGAAGAATCACGCCTCCAAGCAGCAATAAAGACTTTCCTCGCTTATCCATTTTTCCCCCTCAGATAATGCAGCCTGCAGTTTCCAACAACGCGAACATCAACAACGCCGAGCCCGTCTAATTTTGCAAGCGCAATAGCTGCTGTAATGCGCGAAACTTCCAAGTCGTCAGCAATTTCCTGAATCGTCAATCCTCGGGCATCTTCCTGCAAAAGCTTCTTGATCTGCTCTAAGGAATTCAGCTTTTTCACCATCTTTATATTAGTAGTAACTAATAGTAATTATAATAGTAATTAGCACTAATAAATTGCTATTTATAAACCTATTGAGAACTAAGGCGAGACGTGAAAATTCGCCCTCTTTTTAGGGGCGAGTTCGACACCAACCCCATATTAAAATTCCTAAGGTATTTTATCCACACGAAAAAAATGAGGGTTATCTATTAAATCGGCGAGAAATTCTGAAAAACTACTTCTTCTTTTTCTCTCTATTGTGATTCCAGAGTGCAGCAAGAATAAGGAGAACAACAATACTTAGAATGACCATGCGCTTCAATCGAAGCGTTTTTTCACTATTCCTTTCTTGAATTTCTCTTCCCTTCGGCTCTCCAGACATTCCAGTATCCTTTGTCGCATTACCCTCCTTCTGCCCTGCGCTCTCGTTTCTGCTTTCATTCCTGGTCTCATTTCTGCTTTCGTTCCTCACAGAAGGAATCTGCTCATGTATCAGCCTCACAGTCACATTGGCTCTTTTATTCGTAATATTATTCAGCTGAAGAAAGAGATCGTAGTAATTATCTCCTGTTAGCTCGATTTTCTTTGATTCGCCTGCTTTAAAAGAAAAAATCTTTGGCTGGGAGTAGATAACCAGAACAGCTGAAACATCTGTGACATTCGTGATGTTAATATAATGCGTTACATTCTTTCCTTGTTCAAGGAGAATAAACTTAATCCTGTCGTCTTCTTTTACTTCTTTGTTAGCTCCTCGAGTTATCTCTTTTTCACCAAGAGTATACGTTACACCTCCCTGAACAGAACCACCGCCCCCTCCGCCTCCTGCGGCAGCAACACCCAGTGATGGGGCATTGATCGTAAAACTCCTTGAAGAAGCGTTGCCAATATTTCCCAGATCATCAGTGCAGTTGATATTCCATGTGTGATATCCTGAAGAGGGGGTGAAGCTAAAGTTATTTTCTATACTGGTATTCACTGAGATATTGATAGAAACATTGCTGTCATCAATCATCAGAGAACAGGAAGAAATATTTCTGCCATGAGTGATATTATATCGAAAATCAACTGCAGCTCCTTGATTTGCTGAATATCCTGCATCAGGGGATAGAAGGACAACCAGAGGAAGTGTTCTATTAATGGTAAACTGCCTCAAAGCAGTGCTGTTAAAATTTCCGGCGGTATCGTTGCAGGAGAAACTGGCATTGTGAATTCCTTCAGCGATATTGGTTAGGCTAAAATTAAAATATGTATCATTCAACTTTGTCATGCTCACATTCCCTGCGTGATCTAAAGAGTAGCTGCACCAACTCGCATTCTCATTCGTGCTCACATTAAAAAGCCCGTCTTTATATGTTGTGTTTACAGGAGAGACAATGGTGATCAAGAGTGCAGTGGCGTCATAAATAACTGTAAAATTCCCTGACGATCCCAAATAACTCCTGTTGTCACTTGCCCTGCACCACCAAAAGTAATTCTGTTCTAGGGAGAAGGTATAATTAAATGCACTCTGATTGCTCGCCCCTGAAACATTCTTGGTTTCATTGTAGATCAAAGAAGAGGACGTATTATACAGAAAAAACGTCATATTTGCAAGAACTGCTGACTGCGAATCAGTGCTTGCATTGCAGGTGAAGTTCGTTGGATTCTTGAATCGAGAGCCATTTGCCGGAGAAACAAGGCTCACTGAAGGATTTTGCAGAGTCTGCGTCGCGGCATAAATATCAATCCGTGAAAAATTCAGGCCGTTGGTATCAGTAATGTTTTTTCCCGTGTTCTTCAGAGCATTTTCAATCTCTCCAGGAGAGAGAATCTTATTGGACTCGAGCCTTTTAAACTGCCGTAAAAGCGCAAATGCAGCTGCAACATGAGGAGTTGCCATAGACGTTCCAGAGCAAACCATATAACTGCCTTGAGTAGAGCAACTTCCCAGAGATTTGCCCAAGGTAGAATTAATGCTTGATCCAGGAGCAATAAGATCAGTAATATTATTTCGATTGCTGAACGAGCTTATCCCGTCACTTTTTGTAGAAGAGGCAACTGCTGTTGCATTCCGGATGCACGCGGGCGCTGCGATAGATCCAATGCTTGCATTATTTCCTGTAGCGGCTATAACTGAAATATTTTTCTGGATTGCGTCATTTACTGACTTTGTGAGATTCGGAGTTCCTGAATAATTCGCATCGCAGTAGGAAGCATAGAGCGTATCAGTTCCTAAGGACATGGAGATAACGCTGATATTATAAACAGAGGCATTAGAAACGCAAAAATCAATTCCTGCTTTCAGATCAGCTTCATCCCCGCTTCCCGAAGCATCCAAAACCTTGACAGCAACGATGAGCGCATCAGGCGCAATTCCTTTGATTGTTCCATTTGCTCCTACAATACCTGCAACATGGGTCCCATGGCCATGATCATCAGAGACAGTGCAATTAAAGATACATGGCTTTCCTACGCAATCAACGGTGCAATTTGTTGCATTCTTTCCCTGCAGGTCAGGGTGTGTAAAGTTTACTCCAGTGTCAATAATGCAAATGGTCTCACCTGCTCCGGTAATATTCACCCCTCCTCTCTGCAAGCCCCATGTTGGAGTTGCATTAACAATCCCTCGGGAATCCTGCAAGAATGCCCTTATCTGACGAAGCTCCTGGACATCCTCTATTAAAGCGTCTTTTTTTAAGCTAGCTAGGTCGGCTTTGCTGATTTCCATGCTCAGCGCACGTTCATGAGGAAACACCTGGCGTACAGAGCCATACTTTTTCCCAAGGATTTGTATAGCTTTCTCTTTATCCATGAAGGCATCGCTCTTCACTTTACCTTCCAGAGACTCGCCTTCCTTCCACTTTACCATCACTCTTACTTTCTCATCGCTTCTCTGGGAATAGGCGACACCGACAAGGAGAACAAGAGCTACAAGGCTCACTGCAAGAAAAACCCTTTTCATCTTCATTATGCTGCCAGGAGCATGAATTTAAAATACTTTGCTATACTCTACTGCAAATATAGCGGTAATAGGTTGTTTAAAAAGATCGACTTTTCTCAGCATTACCTTTGGCAATGAATGACTCTGATATCTTTGCCTGAAAAAAAATTATAAGGCACAACATCCTGCACTCTTAGAAGCATTCTTTTTTACTGATAGTATCTTTCTACTCTGAGTATCTCCGATATCTTTTAAGGAAGAACCTTCGGATTACCCTTCATTGAAATCGCTTCTTCAATGCATTCTCATCTTGGGGCGATTTCTTCCTCATCAAAATGTTGCTCATCGAAGATACTCACTCTAACCAAAGATATAAAAACCAATCTCTTCTCTCCAAGAAATGAAGATTCATGCAGTGGGTGGCTATAATGAGGTGGGGAAAAATATGACTGCCATCCAGCTTGGGGAAGGGGAGAAGTCAGACGTTCTCTTATGTGATGCAGGGCTCTATCTTCCTCCGATTGTTGAATTAGAAGAGAAAGAGAATAATAACAGTATCTATAACGAGAAATCCCTAAGAATGCTCAAGGCAATTCCCGACGACACCTATCTGGATAAGCTAGGGCTCAGAAGCAAAGTCCGCTCACTCATTGTCAGCCATGCGCATCTTGATCACGTTGGCGCTGTGCCGTATCTCGCCCACCGCTATCATGCTCCTATTATCGCAACACAATTCACCAATGAAGTGCTCAAATCGCTTGTGCGAGACCAGAATAGTAAAATACCCAATAGAATGGTCTCGCTTCATCCTAATGCTTCTTTCCAAGTCAAGGGAAACAAAGAGTATAAAGTAGAGCTCATTAATATCACTCACTCGACGATCCAGACCGCTCTTGTTGCAATCCATACTGACGAAGGCGTTGTTCTCTATGCAAACGACTTCAAGCTGGATAATACTCCTGTTGTCGGGCAAAAACCAAATTATGAGAGAATCAAGCAACTCGCAAAGCAGGGAGTGAAGGCTCTTATCGTCGAGTCTTTATATGCGGCAGATGAGAGAAAAACTCCGAGCGAGAGAATTGCCAGAGATCTTCTTGAAGATGTTCTCCTGACGACTGACAATGAGAACGCAGGAATCATTGTAACCACCTTCTCCTCGCACATTGCACGGCTCAAGAGCATTGTTGATTTTGGAAGAAAGCTGAACAGAAAGGTCGTCTTCCTCGGAAGAAGCCTCCACAAATATGTCAGCGCTTCAATGAAGATTAATATGTGCCCTTTCCAGAAAGACATGCGCATGTTCACCTATAGAAATCAGCTCAACGCTCTGTTCAAAAAAATCAATAAGAACAGGAAAGAGTATATGATTGTTTGCACAGGCCACCAAGGTGAGCCGGGCTCCATGCTTGAAAGAATGTCTCGCGGTGAGACGATGTTCCAGTTCTCTCCAAAAGACCATGTCATCTTTTCCTCAAAAACAATTCCTGCAGAAGTAAACATTGCCAATAAAGCAGTTGTTGTGAAAAGATTAAAGAACAAGGGAGTAAGAATCTTCGATTCAGTCCATGTCTCAGGCCACGCGTCCAGGGAAGATCTTCGGGATTTTATTAACATGATCCAGCCCGAGAATATTATTCCTTCGCATGGAGATATCACCAGAACCAGTTCCTTAGCTGACCTTGCTTCTGAACTAGGCTATCGCCTCGGAAGCAACTGCCATATTTTGCAGAACCAGCAGCATGTTGAATTAAAGTAGGCTCATCAGAAATTTTTTCTAAGAGTTCAGATTCTCTCAATCAACAAGTTAATTTCATAATCCTCTTATGAACAGGTCAATATGACATCCTCCTCGCCCTAAAGGGCGAGGTTTCCTGTGCATTTTGTCCTAAAAACTTCAGAATTCTTGAGAAGGGGGAATTCTGACAGCTTCAGAAATGAAATTTCTGAGAGTGCTCGAAAATCTTGATTTTCGACATGCTCAAAAGCTTAGCTTTTGACATGATGATGGATGGGCACTTCATCTGTGGGCTAAAGCCCACAGTTTTCGTGCTTGCACTTATAAATTATAGTAGTTCAAGTTAAATTTTCCTCTTAACATGTCAAAAACCACGGGCCATAGACTATTGGCATGTTGATGCCACCGTTGGTTTTTGAGCACTGTCAGAACTTCAAAAATCTTTAGATTTTTGAGAGCTGTCAGAAATGCTTTGTGCATTTCTGAAGTTCCACTCGTCTATGAAGCGTAGTTAAGATAGTGGGTGGAATTCTTTTTGCATTAAAGGGCTATCATTTATACACAAAAATATATTTCCTTTCGAAAGAGATTTTCTCATCCCCAGAACAGTTAAATATATAAGATCTTTTCTCTAAAATAGAGAGAGTAAAAATGTACAAAGAGGAGATTGTCGCAGGCCTGAAGAATACGATGGATAGAGGCTATACGTTAGAGCAGGCTGTCCATTCGTTTATTAATGCAGGGTATGCGAAAGAAGATGTTCTTGATTCTGCAGAGCGCCTCAAGCAGCAGCCCCTCCTGAGTATGCAGGTAACAGCCCCTGAAGAAGTGAAAGAAAGGAAAAAATCGACTCGAGAAACTGGAGAGCAGGGTTTTTTTCAGAAATTAAGATTTCCCCATATCCATTTTCTTTCTTTCCATAGGAACGAAAAACCTGAGCAAATAAAACTTCCTTCGTCAGCACCTCTCCCGGCAGACTACTCTCGCGCGCAAGAGATGAGATCAAAAGGAGGGGCAAAGGGGCCTCTTGGAAGGGAAGCACTTGGGGCACTTTCCGGAATCCGCCCAGAAGATCGCATGAAAATCAAAAACCTTGAGCTCGAATTAAAAAGAAGAAAAAGAGAGCCTGAGAAGAAAAGAGAGCCTGTCGAGACTACTGCACTCCTGGAGCTTCCTAAAATCGCGCCAAGAAAAGTAAAATGGGAGAAAAGAGAAATCTCTCTGGAAAAAGTAAAAGTTCCTAAGATTATCCAGAAACACGAGAAAAAATTAGAAGCGACAGAAATCCTCGGCCTCCCTAAAACACCTCCAAGAAGATCTGACAATACTATTTTTATTATTCTGATTGTTCTTCTTATGATGCTTTTAGGAGCCTTGCTGTTTACATTCTTCTATCGAGAAGCGGTTCTTGAAATCATAAAAAAAATTCTTGGAGAATGATAAGATGTATGAGCCAGCTGAAGACTCTTTCCTTCTTGCAGAAGAAGTCAGGAGACATTTTAATGCTCTTCCAGAAAATCATAAAAATTTGCAAAATCTCCGACTCCGCCATAAATGGCGAAGTCTGTTCGGAGATTTTTTCCACAGCGAATTTTTAAGACGTCAGAAATCGAAGATTTCTGAGCGCTCTCAAAGTCTGATGACTTTGAAGTCACAAAAAGCCACCATTCATCTTCGCATTAAAAAGCGGAGTCTTCTGGTTTTTCCTGATAAAAAGAAGGCGGTCAAAATCCTTGATATGGGATCTGGCTCCGGTATTCAAGCAGAAGCCTGCCTGCAGGCAGGAGTTTCAAAGAGAGATATCCTTGTAGCAGACATTGATCAAGAAGTAGTCTCTTATCTCAAGGAAAAGGATTTCAAAGCAGTTCATTCAAACCTTTTCTCAAAGATCAAAGGAAAATTTGATCTCATTATATTCAATCCCCCTTACCTGCCCGAGCATTCAAAAGAAAAGGGTTTAGATACAACTGGCGGGAAAAATGGGTACGAGACCATTATAAGATTTATTCGACAGGCTAAAACTCATCTTAAAAAAGGCGGAAAAATCTTTCTCCTCTTCAGCAGCCTTTCAAAACCAGAGATTATTAAGCAAGAAGCAAAAAAATATTATGCTATCAAGGAAAAAGCAAATAAAAAACTTTTTTTTGAGAAGCTTTTTGTTTTTGAATTAAAGGGCAAAAACTAAAAGAAATGATACTTTTATAAATAAATACTTCCTCTAAGAAAAATGGAAAAAACAAAGAAAGGGGCAATGCAGCATTCCAAAGAGCAACCCAAAGAACCGTCGAACCAAAATCCTGCCGAACAAAAGATACGTTCTTTCTCAAAAATTTCTTCTCTTTTCTTCCATACAAAAACTTTCTTCTCAAAAGTAGAGAAAGAGAAAGACTACTTCCCGATTTTGCTTTTCTTTGTGGTCATTAATGCTGCTGCTGTTCTCATTCAATTTCTTTTCACGCTTCCAGCCCTGCTTGATCTAGGATCAGGCGCAATCATAAAGCAATCCCTCTCGGAGATCTATAACATTACCCTTGCCTTCGCAACTCCCTTTATCCTTGCACTGCTCATTCATCTTGGAGCCCTTATCTTCGGAGGAAGACAGGGATTTTTCAATACCTTTAAGCCACTGACCTATACGTTGGTGATTGGCATTTTTTATTCTTTGTTCTATACACTCCTCTCTGGCATTTATAATCTCGTCTCTCCATTAGACCCCAGCGTGATGGCTAACTTGCAGGCAAAAATGCAATCAGGCCTCATTTCTCTTTCAGATCTTGCTCCCCTAAGAGCAAGATTAGGAATGATGTTCATCATAGGTGTCATTGCGATTATTCATTCTCTCTATGCAGGAACGATAGGAGTTGCGAAATTTCAAAATATTAAGAAATGGAAGGCATTTTTCTCGCTTATCCTTTTTCCCCTCATTATTTTTATTCTGTTCATAGGGCTTCTTTATTTCGTGTTTCAGATATCTGCGCAGGTATAAGAGCCCATCAAGAATTTTTTTATGTCAGAATTGAAAACCGCAGACTTTAGTCTGCGGTAGTAGCTAATCTTGTTTTCAATTCTGAACACTTCATCATCGAAGATGATGAGAGCTCTCAGAAATCAAAGATTTCTGAAGCTTCAAAATTCAAAGAATTTTGAGAGCTGTCAGAACTTTTAGTTCTGA
>Ga0082335_1004307_pt1 | contig 21616 bp, 20 predicted proteins | sample Subgrocontami58m_FD_72375 | JGI IMG/M metagenome (GOLD analysis project Ga0082335, IMG submission 72375) | Subsurface groundwater microbial communities from S. Glens Falls, New York, USA - GMW37 contaminated, 5.8 m (SPADES assembly) (version 2) ...
GTCAGTGGAATATTATTTCCCTTAGCTAAAGAAATCAGATGATATCCGGGGTCACTAATACCGGGGGTTCCAGCGTCGGTGACCAGCGCGATATTTTTGCCCTCTTTAAGCAAGGTGAGAAGATAATCACCTTTCTTAATTTGATTATGCTCAAAATAACTGGTTAAGGGCGTGTTAATCGCGTAATGATTACAAAGGATCTTGGTATGACGGGTGTCTTCCGCGGCAATCCAATCAACGCTTTTAAGCGTCTCAATGGCCCTGAAGGTGATGTCTTTGAGGTTGCCTATGGGGGTGGAGACAATGTAGAGCATGCGTTATTCGACAGTTACCGACTTTGCCAGATTTCGAGGCTGATCCACGTCACAGCCGCGCTCGACAGAGATATAATAAGCCAAGAGCTGCAAAGGCAGGGCCACCAGTAATGGGGTTAACAGTTTATGCGTTTTAGGAATGTAAATCACGTGAGAGGTATGCTGTTTGATTGTTTCATCCCCTTGCGTGGCGATCGCGATAATCTTACCCCGGCGCGCTTTAATTTCCTGGATGTTCGAAATCATCTTATCGTACGTTTCTGATTCTGGCACAATGCAGACAACCGCGCGGTATTCATCAATCAAGGCAATAGGCCCGTGTTTCATCTCTCCGGCGGCATACCCTTCGGCCGGAATGTAAGAAATCTCTTTTAATTTCAAAGCGCCCTCAAGAGCTGAGGGAAAGTTAATATTCCTCCCCAGGAAAAGAAAACATCCAAAATGAGAATTCGCTTTGGCTATTTTAATAACCGTGTTCTTATCTTTAAGTATTTTTGCGTAAAGTTGAGGAACATTTTTTAACTCTTCAAGGAGCTGATAACAATCTGGTTTTGATAAAGCTCCGCGGCTTAACCCCAGCTTAATAGCCAGGAGATAAAGCATGCCTAACTGAGCGGTGTACGCCTTGGTGGAAGCAACGCCGATCTCAGGGCCCGCGTGAGTATACAAAATTCCGTCGGATTCTCTAGCCAGAGAAGACCCAACCACATTACAAATGGAAATGACTTTGACGCCTTTGGCTTTCGCCTCCCGCACGGCCGCCAGGGTATCGGCGGTCTCGCCCGATTGGCTGATGGCGACAACTAAGGTGTCTTTATGAAGAATGGGCGCGCGGTAACGAAATTCACTTGAGATATCGACGCTGACAGGGACAGAGGAAAGCAATTCAATAATATATTTACCGACGAGTCCGGCATGGTAAGCGGTCCCGCAGGCAATGATAAAAACATTTTTAAAACTTTTCAGTTTAGACTCGGAGAGATTCATTCCTTCCAGATAAACGTTATTATCTTTAAGCCGCGCGCGCAGCATCTGTTTTAAAACATCCGCCTGCTCATGGATTTCTTTGAGCATAAAATGAGCGAAACCATTTTTTTGCGCCGCGTCTATTTTAAATTTTACGTGATCCACTTTTGGTTTAACCCGCCGTCCTTCCAGATTAAAAACCTCTACCTTGTCTTTCTTTAAATGGACAATGTGCCCGTCTTTTAAATAAATAATTTTTTTAGTATATTCTGAAATGGCGGGAACATCCGAGGCGATAAAATTTTCATTCTTTCCTAATCCAACAATCAGGGGAGATCCTTGACGCGCGGCAATAAGCTCCTCGGGATGGCAAGCCGAAATAATCCCTAAAGCGAACGCTCCTTTGAGTTCTTTCAAGGCCTTTTGAACCGCTTTCAATAAATCATTCGTAAAATATTCTTCGATGAGATGGGCGACTACTTCCGTGTCTGTATCCGAGGAAAAGTGGTGCCCTTTTTTTTGAAGGAAGGCCTTGAGCTCCTGGTAATTTTCGATAATTCCGTTATGAACAACGAGAATTTTTCCGGTACAATCCGCGTGGGGATGGGCATTGGCACGATTGGGGATACCGTGAGTGGCCCAGCGGGTGTGAGAAATTCCTACGAAACTTTCAGGACAGGGATGAGAGGCAATCAGTTCTTCTAGACGGCAAATCTTGCCTTCGGTCTTACGAAGGGTGAGGCCGCCGTTAGAAGGAGTAATAACCCCGACGCCGCTTGAATCATATCCTCGATATTCTAATTTCTTAAGACCATTCAAAAGAATAGGTACCGCTGACCTTTGACCGATATATCCAACAATGCCGCACATATAAAAATTAAAACTAAATTCGTTTATTGTTTTTGATCTTCAGAACGTACGTTGACGTACGTCACAACCTGGCCGTAACTTCCCTTCTTTCTGCTAAAATAGACCTCTCCATCGCAGGCCGCCGTTAAATGCGTCCTGCCAATCACATTCTGTCCCCGTTGCCAGCGGTGCCCTTCGCGAGTAAGCATGGTTCCGCTTTTGACTCTTTGGCCGCCGCTAACTTTTATGCCTCGTGTCTCTTTATAATATTTCTTTGTTGTGTGGCCTAACCTCGACATCTCAATTTCCTCCTTGAACGATTTTGATTCTTTGTCTTATTTATTTCTTATTTTTTGCCTCTTCAAGAGCTTGTTCAATTTCCTTTTTAAAACTTTCAACATCTCTAGCCGCGGTTTTACGCCCATTAATAAAAAATGTGGGAGTCCCGCGAACGTTAATCTGCCTGGTTAAAGCAACATCTTCTTGCAGCCGCTTCTCCCATTCTTGATCCTTTTCTTTATAATCTTTTAAAAATTTTTCCACATTCAATCCTAAATCTTTTGCTAATTTTTCATAAATTTCCTCACTCAAATCTTTCCCGTTTTCCAACAAAGCATCCACCATTTGCCAGTATTTTCCCTGTTCCGCCGCCGCGAAAGCCGCCTTCGCGGCGGGTCTCGCTTTGGGGTGAAAAGAAAGAGGAAAATTCTTTATCATATAACTAATTTTGTCTTCATACTCTTTCATAACTTCCGAAAGAACTTTGTGATATCGCGCGCTATAAGGGCATTGAAAATCCAGAAATTCAACAACCCGCACGGGAGCGTTTTCTTTCCCTTTAATCAACGACTGTCCCTTATTGATGTCATGTACTGCCGTATACTCTTCAGGCGGCGGGCCTTGATTATAATCTTTCGCTTCTCTGGGAGAGCGCGCGGAGACGGCTTCTAAATCTGCCAAACGGGATTCTAATTTAAGAATACGGTCTTCAAGCATTTTCTGCTGCGTCGAAGTGTTCAAGCCCGTTCCCGTAGAGGAAGAATCTATGGCTATTCCCCATTTTTGAGCCAATTGTTCCTGGATTTGAAGTATTTTTTTCTGCTGATATAAAATTTCTTTGACAGAAGAGCGTTCTTGCTGATTAAGCACAGTAGCGACACCCACGGCCACTCCCGCGATCACCACCAAAACCAAAATAAGTATTCTTTTCATCATTTACCACCGTCCTTTCCGTGAAAAATCACCCACAAGAATAACACGTTTTTCTAAAAATTGCTATAGAATATTTGAACGCCAGAAAACGAGAATTTTCACAAATTAATACCCCCGTATTTTGAGACAACATGTTTAATGTCATCCCAGCGCTCGGAACAGCCAAACACGCCAATAACAAATGTGCTTTGGCCATTCTCAACGGTTCCCACAAAGCAGGATTTTGCGGCCTTGGTGTAGCCTGTCTTTCCGTAAATTTTTTTCTTCCAGTCAAAAAAAAGGATTTTATTGTGACTTTTTAAGGTAATTTTTCTTCCCGTCTTGCTGTAGATATTCTTATATTTATATTTAATAGCGTCCTTAAAAAAATCGTGTTTGAGCGCCTGACTAAAAATTACATACATATCATAAGCGGTCGTATACTGCTTGACTCGGGGGCTTGGCAGGCCGTTAGAATTAGCAAACTTTGTATACCGGGCTCCCAATTGTCTGGCCCGTTCATTCATGAGTTTCACAAATTTCTCTTCGGAACCGGCAACGGCCTGGGCTAATACCACGCTGGCATCATTGGCCGACTGCATAAGCAGCGCGTACAAAAGATCTCTAACTTTATAACGCTCTCCTGGTTTTAAATAAATCTTGGAAGGCTGAACATGCGTCGCGCTTAAAGGAACAGTAATATACTGGTTTAAAGAAAGCTTTTCTAAAACAATTAACGCTGTCATAACCTTGGTGGTGCTCGCCGGTAAAACCTTTTTGTAAACATTTTTGCCATAAAGCCTTTTGACCCTGGTCGTATCGGAAAAAATAACAGCGTTACAGCTGACCTGATATTTTTTAGAACTTTTACTGGACGCCCAAAGTTCTTGAGGAATGATAAAAAAAGAAAGAAAGACAATGGCCAGCGAAAATTTATTCTTCATAGCCTTTAGAATTCTTTCTGACGGCTTCATAAACCGACTCTAACGCTAAAGCGATCCCTCGCGTAGGCAGAATATTCTGGCCATCGGCCTTATGAATCCCCCAAAATTGCCCCTTCTTGACAATCACCACCCAAAAATGCTGGGTACTATTCTGCTCAGAAACGATCAAATGAATCATGGCCTTCTTTTTTAAAGGATCAAATAACATCTCTTTAAAGATAACGGCGATTTCACCTTTACGGTCTTCAAATTGAAAATGTTTGGGGACAAATGTTTTAACGCGATATGATTTCAAAGGGATTCCTTTTTCAAAAGGCAAAATTTGATGTTCTTCTTTTTTTAAATTGATTTCAAAAAATTCTTTTTGGCCCTGGCCAGACCATTTGCGCTCAAACTTCGTGTTGTATCGCGCGGAAATAATTTTAGTTTCTAATCTAAAGCCTGTATTCTTGCTTTCTGCTGAAATCCATTCGACGTAAGGGTAAAAATCCGTAACAATTTTAACTTCACCATTTTTTTTAAGCCGATTATTCAATAATCTCAAAAAATTGTTAGAAAAAAGCCGGTATTTGATATGCCCTCTTTTGGGCCAGGGACAGGGAAAAAGACAATAAACATAATCCAGGCTGTTTTCTGCTAAAAATCTTTCAAAAATGAGATGGGCGTCCAGCCGCACGATTCTAATATTTGATAATCCCAACGAAGAAGGCCTTTGGACAGTTTCAATAGAACGTAATGCCTTGCGAATTCTTTCCCAATTTTGTTCAATACCCAACAAATTAATTAGAGGGTTTTCTTGAGCTCGACGAATAAGAAACTCGCCGTTCCCAAACCCTATTTCTACTTCGAGAGGCGCCTGCCGGTTAAATTCTTGAGTCCAATCGAAAGGATACGGCCCGCTTAATGGAAGTTCTATGAGAGGCTTCAAAGAAACTCTTCTGTTCACAACGTAAAATCATTTAGGAATTACATTAATTTTATATTTTTTCTCAGCTGAAAAAGAAAATCCCAGCCCTTGCCAATCAATTTCTGATCTTCAAAGACAAGAGGCGTCAATTCATCGTCGGCAATGATCCCATCGGCATTATTAATAACGGTAAAATAATACGTCACCTCGTAAGCTTTGTCTTGGGCGCTTAAGGTCTCGACGCGGTAAGGGTGCCGTAAAGTAATCGGCTCAAAACCGTTCGTCTGATAATCGCTTTTTTTATAGCCAATCTTTACGAAAGGCCCCATAATCGCCGTCACTTCTGGATAGCTCATCCCCGCCTTAAGAGCACTGATATTAGTAAGGCTATTCTGCCTTAGAAGAACAGACTGGGGAGAAACCGATTCCCCGTTAAAGCTGACACAGCCGCTTAAAAAAAGAATGCCAATCAGTGAAAAATATTTGTTCATCCTTCCCCCCTTAATTATGTAAACGGCAATATTTTATCTTAAATGAGAACTCTGAACAAGTTATTTAATGAATTAATACGAAGAGACATCGTCAGAATCAATAAAACTTAAACTCTCGGCTACTTTCTTTATAAGAAATTTATAATGATCCCATTCTTCTTTCGGATTTACGGAAAATAAAATCATGTACAAAAAAGAATCATGGACTAAATAATAATCCAAAAGCCGCACTTGTGAATAATTTTTATAGAAACCTTTAACCTTAATAGCCTCCTGATTGGCCAAACGTGTCCGTTCCGTATCAAACCCTTCCTCATACTGGCCGAGTTCTGTTAACAAAGAATTGCTCAACTGCTCGAGTGAAACGATCGGAGATTTTTGCCTGGCAATCGTTAATGTCACCGCCGGATCAGAAGAAATAATAATTAAAATGGCCTCTTTACCCGTCTGCAGCTCCCAATCCGGATTGCAGAGCAATTTAACTCCCAATTCTTCGTCTTTACATATCTGCAGCTTCTCTTCAGAAGACATATCTGGCGATGAAGAATCCAATAAAGGGAGGTTACCTTCAACAGAGGGCTGAATAGCTCGGCTTGGGGAAGAAGATAAAACCAGTAAAAATAAAAGCGAAAGTCTATGAATTAAATGAGATTTCATATAATTGCTTCGAAGCCCTACCATTGTTTAAAATAGAAGGGCGTAGTAGAATAGCCCCAACCGGATTTGAACCGGTGTTTTCTGCCTGAGAAGCAGACGTCCTGGACCAGGCTAGACGATGGGGCCGAAAAACCTTTCAAACGTTCCTTCCGTGGAACTTAAAATATAGCATAATTTTCCCTCTGGTCAACAATAAATATTGACACCCGGCTTACCTGCCGATAGAATGATAAAAATTTAGGTTAATTGATAATACTAAAAAAAGGATCTTAAAGTGCCCACTCAAATAGGTATTGGTTTTAGCCGCGATCCCAATATTGAAAAAGCCGCTACCGACGCTGCCTTAGAAGCTAAAACGAGTGCTCGGGCGCAAAAAATTGATTTCGCCCTGATCGTAAGCACGATTCACTACAACCCCGCTAAAACGCTTCCGATCATTTCCAAAATATTAAATACTAAAAAATTAGTCGGATCCTCCAGCGCCGGAATTATTCTGCCTGACTCGATTGAAACACGCGGCGTGGCGGTGCTTGCCGTAAGCTCCTCGGAGATAAAATTTGGCATTGGTTCAGTCACGAATATTAATCCGGAGGATATGCGTTCCTCAGGAACCATCTTAGCTAAAAACAGCATCGCGGATTTTGGAAAACACGGCCGTCAGATTTTTATTTTCTTTACCAATGGCCTTTTACCCAATAATTCCGCTTTACTCAAAGGCGTTCAAGAAGTCTTAGGAAATGTTTTCCCCATTGTGGGCGCCGGCAGCTGTGATGATTTTAGTTTTAAAGAGACTTTCCAAATATTCGAGAATAAAGCTTTAAAAAATTCCGCCAGCGGGTTAATTTTAGGGGGGCATATAAGTGTCGGCGTAGGCGGACGCCATGGCTGGCGCCCTTTGGGAAAACCACGCATCCTGACCAAGGTCAATAATAATATTATTGTGACAATCGATGGGAAAATGGCCTCAAGCCTTTACGAAGAATTTTTTGCCGAAGAGGCCAGGAATTTGTATTCCACCCAGCTGGCCCAAATGGCCATCCTTTATCCTTTAGGAATCTATATTGAAGAAAGCAGCGAATACTTATTGAGAAATGCTATTGACATTCTTCCCGATGGGAGTATTGTATGTCAAGGAGAGGTTCCCGAGGGGGCGCGAGTCCATATTATGATCGGCAACAAGGACTCGTGCAAAGAGGCCGCGAAAGAGGCCGCCTTAGAAGCTCATAAAAATCTGCTGGGAAAGAAAGCGAGTTTCGTTTTCATCATCGAGTCGATGGCCCGTTTAAAATTATTAGGGCGGTCGGCCTCCAATGAAATCAAACGAATTAAAGAAATTTTTGAGCCTGGCACCCCTTTGATGGGTATGTACGCCTATGGAGAAATTTGCCCGTTTCAATCCATAGAACCTATTAAAAAACCTTATCTTCAAAATGAAAGCATTGTTGTTTTAGCCATCGGCTAAAGGATTATGACAGCCCCTTTCCCTTCAGATCTACTCTTCATCCTGGGATTGCTGACCACAGCTGTCCTTGGGGTTCTGCTCTTCTTTGTTATCAAAAAATCCGAACAAATCCAACAGCTTTCCCAATCCTTGGAGAAATTAAAAAAATCTTTTGAAGAACTCGATGAACAGGCCAAACTCATCGTCAAAACCGACCTTACGCTCAATAAAACTCAAGAGGAATTAGATAAGCGGCTTAGCGGCCTGGACGCTCTCCAAAAAGCCTCACGGCTTATCAGCACCACATTAGATGAAAAAGAAATTTTTAAAAGGCTGGGACAATCCCTGGTGGCCGAATTGGGATTTGAAAAAATTTTGATTCTATTTTCTGACGAAAATAAAAAAATCAACTGCCCTGTTCATTTGGGCTTCCTTCAAGATGAAATCCAAAAAATTTTGGAGCAATTCCCTCAGCAAATTCAACTCACGGAAGTTTTAAAAAACGGCCATACTCTTTCCTCCATTAATTTGTCTAAAGATAAAAAAGAATCAATCGTACGGCTTTTTGAAGTAGAGCATTTCATTTTCTCTCCTATTTTGAACCAAAACGGTATTATCGGAATAGTCTTTGTCGGGAACCGATCGAATGCCTCTCCCCTCACCGCCGGGGATGAGGAACTTATTTCTATTCTGGCTAATCAAATCGGGCAGTCTCTGGAAAATGCCCGCCTGTTTGAACAAGTTTTTCGCTCGCGCCAGAATCTAGAATCAAAAATTCAGGAACGAACAAAAGAATTAGCCTCAGCTTTAGAAGAAGTTCAGAAAATCAATAAAACAAAATCCGAATTTATCTCGGCCGTCTCGCATGAGCTTCGCACTCCGCTGACCTCTATTAAAGGATACGCCTCTCTTCTTATGACGGGAAAGTTGGGCGATATCCCTAAACAAGTAAAAGAAAGACTGGAGAAAATTAATACGCATTCAGATAATTTGGTTAAATTCGTTAATGATCTCCTGGATATTGCCCGAATAGAATCCGGCCGGGTGGAACTCAACGTGCAAAAATGCGGCCTTTCTTCCTTAATTGAAAACACCCACGATCTTTTAACGCCACAAATGAAGGAAAAAAATATTCACTGGGCCAGTCAAATGGATAAAGATCTACCGGAAATCTATGGGGACAAAAACCAGCTTGAACGCGTTTTCATTAATCTGATAGTAAACGCTATTAAATTTACCCCTTCCGGTGGTACAATTGAAGTTGCCGCGCGAAAAGTAAAGGATGAACTTATTGTAAAAATTACCGATACAGGAATCGGGATGAAAGAAGAAGATTTGCCGAGAATATTTAATGAATTTTATAGAGCGGAAAACGCTATCAATCAAAATATTAAAGGAACAGGGCTGGGATTAACGTTAGCTAAAAAAATTATCGAAGCTCATCAAGGGAAAATCTGGGTAACAAGTAAATTAAATCAAGGAACAACGTTCCATTTTACGCTCCCCCTGAAACAACATGCCTAAAGAAAAAATTTTAACAATTGATGACGATCCGGACATCCTGGATGTCTTGCAGCTTACCCTTTCTGATCAATATGAGGTCATTCAGGCCAATAATGGTGAAGCCGGACTTCAACTCGTCCGCCAAAATACCCCTGACCTAATTCTGTGTGATTACATGATGCCTATTATGAATGGCCGCGATTTTTGCAAGGCCTTAAAAAAAGATATCCTTCTGCAGCATATCCCCCTTATTATGCTCACCGGAAAAAGCGAAGTCAAAGACCGTATTGGCGGCATCGAAGCCGGCGTTGATGACTACATTGTTAAACCCTTTTCTCCCGATGAATTATTGGCAAGAATCAAAATGATTTTAAGAAGAACTATCCGCAGCCTCGATGCCAATCCTTTAACTCATCTGCCAGGGAACACCTCCATTATGGAAGAATTGCAGAAAAATATCGACAGCGGTAAACCCTTCGCCGTCGGCTACGCGGACCTGGATAAATTCAAGGCTTATAATGACAAGTATGGATTTGAAAAAGGCGATGAAATGATCAAGGAAGTGGCGCGTATTTTAATCAAACACGGCCGCGGGGAGGGCGGGCCTAATACTTTCATTGGGCACGTTGGGGGAGATGACTTTGTTTTTATCTGTGAGGACGAGGTCATCGATGGGGTTTGCCAGAAAATTATTGAAGAATTTGATAAAAAAGCGCCTTCTTTTTATAACAAAGATGATGTCAAAAGTGGCTTTATTGTTTCCCAGGACCGTCAAGGTAAAGAGCAGAAATTTGGTTTTTTATCTATTTCTATCGGGATTGTCAGCACGCGGGCTCAAAATATCACCCATGTGGCCCAGGTCAGCCAAATCGGCGCGGAATTAAAAAAATTCGCTAAAAGCTTTGAAAAAAGTAATTTTGTGCGGGATAAACGTAAATCTTAATTATGAATAACTCCTGAGCACATGCAGTCCACGCAACATTTGCCTTCTTCAAAAGGACTGCATGTTCCATCTCCGCAAGGATTCGCATTGCCTAAAACACCTACCCCTATTCGATTATAAAAAAGCTCTGTGCCTACTTTAGCTCTGGGCAAATAAGTCTCAAATCCAATTACTACCACAATGACCACAACCGCCAGAAGGAGTAAATACTCGACGGCTGTTTGGGCTGATTTTTTATTCATTCTTTCTCTGTTTTCCATACTTTAAATATACTATATTTTCAACCGTTTAACCACCGGGTAATTTTAAAGAATGGACGGCTTCTCCGCGGTTCGCTGAGCCAAAAAAATAACTAGCGGTTACTAGCACATTAGCTCCCGCTTGGACAGCTTCCCCGGCTGTTTCTTTATTAACGCCCCCATCAATTGTAATATCTTTAACAAAGGTCTTTCGTAATTCTTTTACTTTAGATAGAACACCGGGCATAAATTTTTGCTTAGCATACCCTGGATTAACGGACATAACCAATACCCCGTCCAAGTCACTTAAAATATCGTTAAAACAAAGCGGCGTTCCCGGGTTAACCGCCAGAAAGACTTTTTTCCCTTTTTGTTTAATTCGATGAATATCTTTTTTAACCTTTTCCATGTCAATTGTCTCTACTTCCTTAGGAAATTGTCCGAGCCCTCGACAATTTTCCTTTAATTGGCCATAACATTCGGCGTGAATAGAAATAATATCCGCCCCCGCGTCCATAAAATTATCAAGATACATTCCAGGGTTCTCAATCATCAAATGCGCGTCTATGGGGAGTCTTGTTAATGACCGAACGGCTTCGACAATAACAACGCCTATACTGATATTAGGGACAAAATGGCCATCCATCACGTCCACATGAATTATGTCTACCCCTGCCCTCTCGCATTCTTTAATTTCTTCACCCAGTTTCGAAAGATCCGCGCAAAGAATACTCGCGCTAACCTTAATTTTATTTTTATTCATCTCAATCTCCTTAGAATACTCATATTACAGGAGCAAAAACTGATTGTCCACTAAATATCAATCGCGACAACGCGATTGTGACAAACAACAAGAAGATAACATAGAGCCCCTGTACAAGGGCATAAACATATTTATTCACTTTTTTAAGGGAATCTATCCCCTGCAGTGTGATATAAAGAACAATCGGGCAATAAAACAAAGATGTGCGCGGGACAGTAAAAGGATATTTTTTAAAAAGACCAGCGACGAATAATTCTAAAAAAAGAATCAAGGCAATGGTATTAAGCGATTTGATAAGGCCTTGTTCCTTTTTTTTATGAAGAAAAAAACTATAAACTAAATTTAATATACCAAAAATCATAAAAAACGTGCCCACTCTTTTGATAAACCGCGGGTGCTCGGCTAACCAGCGTACAAAAAGATTCATGGTCCCTTCCCCGAAGGTTTTAAAAAACTCTCCCATCGAGGCCAGGGAAACAAAATAATCCCGCCACTCTCTATTAAGAATTTCCATCGGCCTGAGCCTCATATCAAAAAAATACGAAATCAGTAAGGCAGCCAAAAAAATCGTTGTAAAAATAACCATACCCCTTATGTAACTCTTATCTTTCTTGCTTAAAATCAAAAAATTATAAAAAACAATGGGGCAGAAAAAAAAGGCTGTATAAGAGAACAATCCTAGAAAAGGCAATCCCATCACAATCAAGGGGTAAAATTTTTTGTTCTTGATTGTCTCCTCATTATATATAAACAAGAGATAAAGAGCACCCATCAGCACATCCATGGAATACTGCTTAAGCTCTGAGGAGTAATAAATAAGCATGGAAGATGCGCACCAGGAGAGAACGAAGGCTAAATATTTTCCTTTCTCTTTCAACTCATATTTGGCTAATTTTAACCATATAAAAAACGCGAGAATCATGCAGACAAAAGAGGGAAATCGTAAACTTAAAATATGGAAATCGAACAAACGAGAAAACTGTTGAACAAAAAAAAGATAAACCCGAGGGAAAACCTGTAAGGACATTAACTCCTGGCTAAATATTTGCTTCGCGCTAAAAGATTTAACGCTTAAAAATACGCATTCTTCATCATTCCATAAGGGCCTTTGATTTAGATAATTAACAACGCAAAGTAAAATATACCAGAAGATAAAAAAATAGATCCCATAGGACAGGAATCTATCTCGAACGCTTGATGAATTTTGATTATCGGAAGGCATGATTTGTTTTAAGATGCGCGGGAGAGGACTTGAACCTCCACGCCTTGCGGCATACGCCCCTCAAACGTACGCGTCTACCATTCCGCCACCCGCGCAGAGCTACCTTAAATCTTTTTTAGAAAAGCTCAAGCGAGTCCTGCGAAGTCCCGACATTAAGATCGGGACGAAGCAGGGCCGCGCGAAATCTATTTACTATTTTCAAGAGCCGCTCGAATAAATTCCCTAAAAAGAGGGTGCGCGGAATCTGGTTTCGATTTAAACTCGGGATGAAATTGGCAGCCTACAAACCAGGGGTGATCTTTAAGCTCAATAATTTCCACTAACCCCTGCTGATCATTGACTCCGGCGAAAACAATTCCCTTCTCTTGAACAATCTGCCTGAATTCATTATTAAATTCATAACGATGACGGTGTCTTTCTTGGACAACCTCTTTTTTATAAGCCTGGAAACTTAACGTGTCTTTCAAAATTCGGCAGGAATAGGCCCCCAGCCTCATGGTCGCCCCCAAATTTTTAACTTCCTTTTGCTCCTCAAGAAGACAAATGACCGGGTTCTTGGAATCTTTGTCAAATTCCGTGGAATTAGCCCCTTTAAGCCCGCAGACATTGCGGGCAAATTCAATGGTGGCCACCTGCATGCCTAAACAAATTCCAAAAAATGGAATTTTATTCTCCCGCGCGTATTGGACCGCCCTAATTTTACCCTCAACGCCACGGTCTCCAAATCCGCCAGGAACAAGAATTCCCTGCGGATGGTTTAAATACTTATCCATCTTGCTCTTCTCTAGATCTTCAGAATCAATTTTGACAATCTGAACCCGCGCATTATTAGCAATGCCTCCGTGGACCAGGGCTTCGTAAATCGATTTGTACGCGTCGGGCAAGGTGATATATTTACCAACAACACAAATCTTAATTTCTTTCTGGGCCTCTTTTAAACGCTTGACCACAAAATTTTTCCACTCTTTGAGATCTCTTTCTTCGCGTTTGATATTGAGCTTCTTTAAAATAAGATCATCGAGGCCCTCTTTCTTAAAGGCTAAAGGAACTTCGTAAATATGTTTAACATCGGCGGCTTCGATAACGGCTTCTCGGTCCACATTGCAGAACAACGCAATCTTATCTCTTTCTTCTTTATTAATATGTTTTTCCGTGCGGCACAGCAAAATATCCGGGGCGATGCCTATTTCTCTTAACCGCCCAACGCTGTGCTGGGTGGGTTTTGTCTTTTGCTCACCGGCGGATTTAATATAGGGCAGAAGAGTAACGTGAATATTTATAGCGTAATGCTCTCCCATCTCCCAGCGCATCTGCCGAATGGCTTCCAGGAAAGGAAGGCTTTCAATATCCCCAACCGTGCCGCCAATTTCGACAATAATGACATCCACCTCCCGTTCCCGTTCTACTTTCATAATGCATCTTTTAATTTCATCGGTAATATGCGGGATAATCTGAACGGTTTTGCCTAAATAATCGCCGCGCCTTTCTTTGGTAATCACCGAATAATAAATTTGGCCCGTCGTGATATTGCAGCTGCGGCTGATGTGGGCGTTGGTGAAACGTTCATAATGCCCTAAATCCAAATCCGTTTCGGCCCCGTCTTCCGTGACATAAACCTCTCCATGCTGATAAGGATTCATGGTGCCGGGATCCACGTTTAAATAAGGATCACATTTGATAAGCGATGTCCGCAGGCCTCTGGCCTCGAGCAGCTTGCCAATGGAGGCGGCCGCGATACCTTTGCCTAAACTTGAAACAACGCCACCGGTTACAAAAATAAATTTAGCCATTATCTTTTCCCTTCCAACATGAATTTACTTTTATTCTTTGGAATTTCTACCGGATAATCCCCTGAAAAGCAGGCGTGACAGAAATCTTTCGAATTTTTAACAACGGATAACATACCCTCTAAACTTAAATATTCCAGCGTATCAGCTTGAACAAATGCCGCGATTTCTTTAATCGATTTATTGGCCGCGATCAATTCTTGTTTGCTGGGAAAATCAATCCCGTAAAAACAAGGCGAAATAATTGGAGGACAGCTGATTCGCATATGAATTTCCCGAGCGCCGGCTCGTCTTAATTCCTCAATGCGGCTGCGGGAAGTCGTCCCTCGGACAATAGAATCCTCAACGACCGCGATCTTCTTACCCTTAATAACCTCCCGAATAGGATTAAGCTTAACCCGCACACGAAAATCACGTAAGAGCTGCGTCGGCTGAATAAATGTTCTCCCAATGTAGTGATTACGAATATAACCAATTTCTAAAGGAAGTCCCAGCTCCTTGGCGTATCCTAACGCGGCGTAACTGCCGGAGTCCGGAATAGCCATGACAAAATCGGCGTTGACCGGATGCTCCTTGGCCAGCTGGACTCCCAGGCGTTTGCGCACTTCATAAACATTGTCCCCAAAGATATTGCTGTCCGGACGGGAAAAATAAATATTCTCAAATATGCAATGCGCCTTTCGCTGATTTTCTCGGCCAGCCAAAAAGACGGATTCTATTTTATTGCCTTTAATAAAAACAATTTCGCCAGGCTCAATCTCCCGCACAAACTGAGCCCCTACCAAATCCAAAGCGCAGCTCTCGCTGGCAAGAATTATAGCGTCCTCTAATTTCCCCAGGCATAAAGGCCTAAAACCTTGAGGATCACGCGCGCCCACGATGGTGTCCCCGACGAGAAACACTAAAGAAAAGGCTCCTTTAAGCTGGGATAACACATTTAAGAACCATTCTTTTAAGTCCCCGTTTTTTGACTTAGCCAAAAGATGAACGATGAGCTCGGAGTCCATGGTCGTCTGAAAAATAGAACCTTCTTCTTCCAGCCGCTCGTGGAGCTCCTGGGTATTGGTTAAATCGCCGTTATGCGCGACGGCAATCGGCCTATTTTTGTGCTTGATCAGAAAGGGTTGTATATTTTTAAAATTGGTCGATCCCGTCGTTGAATAACGCGTGTGGCCTATCGCCACATTGCCTTTCAGGTCTTCAGCCGCTCGATCGGCAAAGGCATCGGCTACCAGTCCCATTCTTTTTAAGGTACGCGCTTCCTGCCCATCGAAGGAAGTCACGCCGACGGATTCTTCGCCGCGATGCTGCAGGGCGAACAGCCCTAAAAAGGCAATCTTTGAGGCCTCTTTATGATTAGAAACTCCGATAATTCCACACATATTATTGTCCTTAAAACACAGATCACTGAACCTGCGATTTTGTCATGCCCTGCGCTGAATCTTCCAAGTCTATGCCCGCGTAATATTCTTGTAAAGAATGAATATGAAAATCTTTATTCAAAATCGATTCAATCCCATTAACCGCCGCCCAGGCGCCTTGCAAAGTAGTGATGCAGGGGACATTGTGCATAATCGCCGCCGCGCGGATAAGCCGCATATCATGATGACTGCCTTCTCCTGAAGGAGTATTCACAATGAGGGCAATCTCGTTACGTTTAATGAGCGTCATGGGGCTTAATAAATTATGCTGTCCCTGATTATAATGATCGACAATCTGCACATCGACCCCATTAGATTTCAAAACTTTTCCCGTCCCCCTCGTCGACACTAAAGAAAAATTCAAATCCCTAAGCCGCTTGGCAATAAACACAATGGCCCTTTTGTCGTCGTCTTTAACGCTTAAGAAAATTTTTCCCTTTGTGGGTAAATTTTGGTTGGCACTGATCTGCGATTTAGCATACGCCTTCCCGAAGGTTGTGTCAATACCCATGACCTCTCCTGTTGATTTCATCTCAGGGCCCAAAACAATGTCGACTCCAGAGAACCTGGAGAAGGGCAAAACCGACTCTTTGACCGCGATATATTTAAGCTTGCCCATGTCTTCTTCGGATAAATTAAAGCTGGCTAAATCATTTCCAACCATAATTTTGGCGGCAATTTTGGCTAAAGGAATTCCTGTGGCCTTACTGACAAAGGGCACGGTTCGCGAAGCCCGAGGATTCACTTCCAGGACATAAATTTTTCTCCCCTTAATCGCGAATTGAATATTCATGAGCCCGATAACATTTAAGGCCTTGGCTAGCCGCCGTGTATTTTCCTTAATTTCATTCAAAATCACTTCGCTGATCGTGGGCGCGGGCAGAACACAGGCCGAATCACCGGAATGGATTCCGGCATTTTCGATATGCTCCATAATGCCGGCCACCAAAGTTTGCTGACCATCGGAAATGGCATCGACATCGACTTCAATAGCGTCTTCAATAAATTTATCAATCAAGACGGGATGGCCTTCGGAAACGTCTTTGGCTTCCTCGATAAAGGAGAGCAAGGCATTCTCATCATAAACAATTTTCATGGCCCTTCCGCCGAGGACATACGAAGGCCTTGCCAGGACCGGATACCCGATCCGTCGGGCAATCTCTAACGCTTCTTCTCCTGAACGCGCCGAGCCGTTGGCAGGCTGAGTTATTCCCAAGCTTTTAATTAATTCCGAGAAGGATTCCCTGTTCTCCGCTAAATCAATAGATTCAACACTTGTTCCAATAATGGGAACTCCCGCCTCAGAGAGGCGCCGGGCTAAATTTAAAGGCGTCTGGCCGCCGAATTGGACAATCACCCCGTCAGGCTTTTCGATCTCCACAATATTCATCACATCTTCAAAGGTTAACGGTTCAAAATATAATCGATCCGAAATATCATAATCCGTTGAAACCGTCTCCGGATTAGAGTTGACCATGATTGTCTCATACCCTAATTCTTCTAACGCAAACGAGGCATGGCAGCAGCAGTAATCAAACTCAATTCCCTGCCCGATCCGGTTAGGGCCACCGCCCAAAATCATAATTCTTTTCTTCGCGGCCTTATTCTTGGCTTGGAGTTTCTGAATCTGCAAGGACGCTTCATCTTCTTGTTCATAGGTTGAGTAAAAGTAAGGCGTATACGCTTCAAACTCCGCCGCGCAGGTATCCACCAATTTAAAAACCGCCTTAATGCCTTTATCCTGGCGCAGCTTGCGCACTTCATCCTCTTTTAAATGTAAAATTTTGGCTAATTGAGGATCACTAAAACCATATTCCTTAGCCTTACGTAAAAGCTGATCGGGAATGGCCCCTTCTTTTCTAAATATTTCCAGCATTTCATTTTCTAAGTCGACAATCTGGGCAATTTGCGCCGTAAACCAAAGGTCGATTTGGCTGATCTCTGAAATTTTTTGCGGACTCCATCCTTTTTGCAGGGCATATTTGACATAAAAAATCCTGGAGGCATTGGGTTCTCTTAAACGATTGATTATTTTATCATCGGGAATATGCCGATAATCCATTTTATTATCCAGCCCCGTGTGCCCGATCTCTAATCCTCGCAATCCTTTTTGCAAGGCCTCTTTAAAGGTACGGCCGATGGCCATGGTTTCGCCGACGGACTTCATTTGGATCCCTAAAATATCTTTAGCTTCCGGAAACTTCTCAAACGTAAAGCGTGGAATTTTAACGACACAGTAATCGATGGTCGGCTCAAAAGAAGCGGGCGTTTCTTTGGTGATATCATTTTGAATCTCGTCTAAAGAATAACCCACCGCGAGCTTGGCGGCGAATTTAGCAATGGGGAATCCTGTGGCCTTACTCGCTAAGGCGGAACTGCGCGAGACACGCGGATTCATTTCGATAACGACCATCTCGCCATTTTGCGGATTAGTCGCAAACTGAATATTCGATCCCCCAGTTTCGACTCCAATTTCTCGGATAAGAACAATGGCGGCGTCGCGCATCGTTTGATATTCTTTATCCGTTAATGTCTGGGCCGGAGCGACCGTAATGCTGTCTCCCGTGTGCACGCCCATTGGATCAAAATTTTCAATGGAGCAGACAATGACCACATTGTCCTTGTAATCACGCATCACCTCAAGCTCATATTCCTTCCAGCCAATGATCGATTTCTCGACGATAATCCCGTGGATAATACTGCTTTCAATGCCTAACGAGGCAACTTTTTCTAACTCCTCCATATCGTTGGCAATACCACCCCCTGTTCCCCCCAAAGTAAAACTCGGGCGGATAATCACCGGAAATCCTATGTCCCTCGCCGCTTTCTTCGCTTCCTCCAAATTGTAGGCAAAAGCGCTTTGAGGAACTTTCAACCCGACTTTTAAGACGGCCTCTTTAAAAAGGGAACGATCCTCAGCCTTTTTGATCACTTCGTAATTAGCGCCCAGCATCTTGACGTTGTAGCGCTCTAGAACGCCGTTCTCGTAAAGCTTCATCGCTAGATTTAAAGCGGTCTGGCCGCCCAAAGTAGGCAGAATGGCGTCGGGGCGTTCTTTTTTAATGATCGCTTCCACAAATTCCGGGGTGAGCGGTTCAATGTAAGTATGATCGGAGAATTCCGGATCCGTCATAATCGTGGCCGGATTGGAATTGACCAAAACAATCTCATAGCCTTCTTCGCGCAAGGCTTTGCAGGCTTGCGTTCCGGAATAATCGAATTCACAGGCCTGACCGATAATGATCGGCCCCGAGCCAATGAGAAGAATTTTATGAATGTCGTCGCGTCGCGGCATTTTTTTCCATCATTTCAATAAAATATCCGAACAGGTACTGCGCGTCGTGCGGCCCCGGCGAGGCTTCCGGGTGATGCTGAAAAGATAACACCGGATATTTTTTATGCCGCATGCCTTCAAGCGTCTGATCGTTCAAATTAAAATCAATCATTTCCACGTCTTCATTTTTAAGGCTGTGAATATCCACGCAAAATCCGTGATTCTGGCAAGTAATGCCAATCCGATTAGCTAACGCGTCCTTAACCGGATGGTTTCCTCCATGATGGCCAAATTTTAATTTAAAGGTTTTTCCCCCTAAGGCTAATCCCATCATTTGATGTCCAAGGCAGATGCCAAAGATCGGGAGCTTGCCCAACGACTTTCGAATGGTGTCGATGGTGTAGGTAATAACCGCCGGATCTCCGGGGCCGTTGGAGATAAAAAGCCCATCGGGCTTGATAGCTTCAATATCTTTAATGGAAGCATCCGCCGGGAAAACGTGGATTTCGCATCCTAATTTAGATAATATTCTTAAAATATTAAATTTTATCCCGCAATCAATGGCCGCGACCCGGTATTTAAGGTTGACGCCTTCCGCTTTCCAGATATATTTTTCTTTAGTGGTAACTTCTTTGACCCAATCCGCCCCTTCCATGGAAGGGACTTTTTTAATCTTTTCGGCTAAACTTTTGGGATCAAAATCTTCGGTCGAAATGATGGCCTTCATGGCACCCTTGACACGCAAAAGCCGGGTAAGCGCGCGGGTATCAATGCCTTCCAGGGCGATAATTTTATTCTGGTCTAAATATTCGATAAGACTTTGGGTGGCACGGTAATTGGAATGGGTGCGGCAGAATTCCTTGACGATAAAACCTTTGACGTGAATTTTATTGGACTCGACATCCTCGTCGTTGACACCGTAATTGCCGATCAAAGGATAGGTCATCACCACAATCTGGCCGGCGTAAGAAGGATCCGTCAAAATTTCCTGGTAACCGGTCAAGGAGGTGTTGAAGACAACTTCGCCTGCAGTCTCACCCGTCGCAGAGAGTCGTTGGCCTACAAAGGTTGTGCCGTCTTCTAAATATAAAATGGCCTTGCTCATCTAATCCAGCATCACTAATTCTAGAGGAATTTTAAGGGCAGGAATTGTTCTAAGGATAACTCCCTCGAACAGCCTCGTTCAATATAGCATTCTATAAATTTTTGTCAACAGATTCGTGTGTCTTTGTTTCTTTGTTTCTTTATTTAGTTCATTGAAATAATTGTTGCCAGTAACTGTTAATATATTGGAAAGCTTCATCCACTGTTTTCTTCGAAACACCGCAATCAATAGCCATAACGTTATAAGACGGCGCTATGATCGCTGGTGGGACTTGCAAAACCTGCGGTACTTCATGTGATTCCCGCCGGTTAAATGTTGCTTGAATTGCTTTTACGACTTGCTGTTTTTCAGGTAATCCTTGGTCAATCAATAAAACGATATCAACTAAATCTTTGGTTCGGGAAAACTCTCTTACTTCCCTGGGATAAGTATAGCTGTGAAGCTTCTCGGCAAACTGTTGGTCCCGAGGAAGCATTGCAACAGTAACGGGCTCTATTCCCGCGAAACTGAGAATTTCCGGGCCCTTCTGCCATTCCGGCTCGGAAACAAGAGCGTCCCCAACGCCGACATCCAGATGAAATTCGGAAAATTTTCGGTTATCAACGCGTGCTGTGACCAGATACCGCCATCCTCCGTAAACGGCCTGATCAAGGTCTGCCATCGGAGCGCCTATTAAAAACTTAAACCAGTCATCTATATCTTTCTTAACTTCGTCCTGAAGAAGTCCATGAATCTTTTCTTTTGTCGGATCCTCCATTTTAGGAATGGTAAAATCAATATCTTTCGTTGTTCTGGCAATGTTTTGAAAACGCAGTTCCAAAGCGTATCCTCCTTTGAGCAACCACACCTCTAAAATATTGGATTCTTTTTTATATTTTCTAACGCTATCCGTATTTTTTGTTTTGCCTCATTTGACATTCTATTTTTTGTAAAATCTTCCAACCTAACAAGTCCTTTATTAAAAGCATCACGAATGGCTTTTTCAACCTGCTCCAGACTGAGATTCCCTTCAGCCACATCAATGATTGTCCGAAGAGGAGTGGTTACAAAAAAACCTTCCCTTTTCTCAGTTTCTTCTGGTTTGAGTATTGCTTTATGAATGACGCAGCCGGACGGTTGTTTTCTAAACTTCGGGGGTACGGTCATATGAATTTTTCCCGGCATAACATCGCTTAGCTCATGAAGAGATAGCGCGGTTTCATGGGAAGCGACCGCTTGCGGAATATCTGCACGGTTCCTGCTCCAGAGAGACCAGCGGATAATATCTTCATGGAGAGAGTTCGGGAAATCAACAAGCCGAAATACACCACGGTCGACAATGCGCCAATTCCCCTGATGCCGATGATAAGAATGAAGGCGATAACTATAGCCAACCTCAACAGCTTGCTTTGCGGTAAAATATCCACCCTGCTGGGAGGCGATTTCGAAAAGTTTTCGGTAATTCTGTGAATTAGCCATATTGCATAATCCTTACAATTTATGTAACAAGTATACAATATGAATTACAAATAATCAAGCACAATTATTACATAAAATGTAATATTTATGTATTAACTATCTTTCTCTTTCATTACCCGACGGATAGCGTCACGGCAGCGG
>Ga0082335_1004308_pt1 | contig 21612 bp, 31 predicted proteins | sample Subgrocontami58m_FD_72375 | JGI IMG/M metagenome (GOLD analysis project Ga0082335, IMG submission 72375) | Subsurface groundwater microbial communities from S. Glens Falls, New York, USA - GMW37 contaminated, 5.8 m (SPADES assembly) (version 2) ...
ACGCAACCGGCCAGGCTGGCCTGGAAGACGGCATTGACCATCACTGGGGATCTCTGTTCAAGGCGGCACTGCTTTCGACCATCCTGGCTGTGGGCACCGAGCTGGGTTCCGATCAGAACGACAGCGACATCGTCCGCGCGCTGCGCCGGGGCACCGGCGACACCCTGAACCAGGTCGGACAGCAGATTGTGCGCCGCAATCTCAACATCCAGCCGACGCTGACCATCCGTCCCGGCTATCCCGTGCGGGTGATCGTGACCCGCGATCTCGTGCTTGAGCCTTATCGAGGATAGGGAGGCGACGATGTCCAAACTGCGCTTGGGCGCCATACTGGACGAGAAGCCGGTGAAGATGACGGTCGACCTGCCGGCGGCGATCCATCGCGATCTCTTGCTCTACGCCGAGGTACATGGCCGCGAGACCGGTCAGGCGATAGATCCGTCGAAGCTTGTAGCGCCCATGCTGGCGCGATTCATGGCAACCGATCGAGCTTTCGCCAAGGCGCGCCGCGCTTTGAGCCGCATCCACGTGACCGACGCCGGGGCTAAATGAGGAGAGTGGGATGATGGGTCTTGCGCAAAGACTCGAGGAATCGCGCCAGCGCCGGATTGTTGTTCTGCTGCTCCCAGCAGGCCGTGAACGTAATATGGCTTGGGCCCGATGGATCGCGAACCTCGCGAAAGCGGACGCCCGGATAGGCAAGGCTGGCCCATGATTCGCAGAGAATGCTGACATGACGGCCAGCCTCAAGCATCGCCAGGACGGTTTCATTGCCGATATCCCAGGTCTCGATAGTAGGAGCGTCTCCGGGCGACGAGAGTTTCCTCAAAATGATGTTGCGTAGATCCGGTCCAGGATCGCGCTGACTCAGAAGGAATATCTCGTCTTTGAGATCGCTCCACTCGAGGGTGTCGCTGCTCGACAGAGGGTGCCTGGCCGGTAGTGCGGCAACAATGCGTTCTGACCATAGCGACATTGAAGGCCCCGCGTACTGCCGGGCCTGGCCTGCAATTATGGCAACGTCCAAGTCTTCGGTGCTAAGAGCAGCTATCAGCTGAGCGCGAGACCGTTCGGTGACCTGTACATCGATCTGTGGAAACGACTTGATATGATCCGCCAAGATAGCACAGAGCTTGCCGGCTGAAACTGATGTACAGAATCCTGTCTTTATGATGCCGGCTTCCCCACGACCGGCTAAGCGCGCGCTTGCCACCATATCGTCTACTTCACCGAAAAGCCGCCGAGCAGCCCGTGCCATGCTTGCGCCGGCTGATGTGAGACGCACTCCGCCACTTGAGCGCTCGAACAGAGAGACACCGAGTTGCACTTCAAGCTGGCGGATCCGGCGGCTGAGTGCGGACTGCTTGAGATTGAGAGCGACAGCAGCTTGCCGGAAGCTGCCATGCTCCGCGGCTGCAATAACGCCGCGCAACGAACTCAGATCGAGGTCCATAATATGACCGTGAACTGCTAGAGGTGTGATGCTGGCGTCTCCCGCGTTCAATAGGGGGTGACACCTCGCACCCCAATGACGCTCGACACACATCTGTGCAATGATTGGCAGGCTCCAAGCGGCTGGGGCGCAGGCGGCCACTGGAAACAGATTGCTTCGGCCGTGCGTTGCGTCGGATTGACCTTACCGTGGTGGTTCGTCCTTTCCGTCGACCCCAGGGTCCGTACCGGCCAACAATTCGACGGCCCGGTCGGCGGCGTCCTGGAACGGCTCCAGCACGAGGTCGGCGCCGGTCGCGAGCAGGCGATCGGCATTCTCGTCGACGCGCGAGGCGACGGCGACCCGCCCGGCGAAGCCCGTCGCCCGCACGGCCTGGAGGATCGTCCGCCGCGAGTCCTCCTGGCTGACGCCGGGCAGATGGACCGGGATCGTCGAGACCACCCAATTCGCGGCGCCGAGCGGCAGGCTGGCCACGAATTCGGGGTCCGTGGCATCGCCGTACTCGACCTAAAGGCCGAGCGCGCGCCACTGGCGAACCGCGTCGGGATTGAAGTCGACGCTGAGAACACGCAGGCCGCGGCGTTGCAGGCGCGTGCCGATGGCCGTGCCGAAGCGGCCGAGACCCAGCAGGACTATATCGTACGGCGTCGCCCGATGCTGCTCGGCTTAGTCGGCTTCGCGCGGCGTGCCCTGGCACTCGAAGATCCCGAGCAGCGGCTCGCAGATGGCGTAGAGCCGGTGCGAATAGGTGATATGGTCGATCGCCGTCCGTAGCGTTCCTCGAGTATCTCGAGGAGGTCGTGGCGCGCCTGACCCAGCCGGCATTGTCGCCGATGTCGTAGACGCCATAGGGCGACGCGCGGCCGAGTTCGGGGATCAAGAAGTCGTGCACCCGCACCGGCTCCGGCTGACCCTTCGGACGGTACTCCCGGACGGCGTTCTTGAAGTCGCCGACCAGCTCCTTCTTCTTGGTGTCGACCGAGATCGCCGGCTCGCCCGCTGCCAGCGCCGCCGTCACCTGCTGATTGATGTAGCCGAACTGCGCATCGTGATCGGGGTGGTGGCTACCCTCGCGGGTCTTGCGGTCGGCCTGCAGGCTGTAGCCAAGCCCGCGCAGCAGATCGCCCACCGCGTTGTGTCCGATCCGGTGCCCCAGCGCCTGCAGTCCCGCCGCCAGATTGCGCAGGCTCTTGGCCGTCCACAGCAGTGGCGCCTGGCTGCGGGAGTTTCGCGGATTTTCCAAAAGCGTGTTTGCTGGCAGCCAGGCAATACGTTCAAGCTTGTCCGGATGGAGTTTTCGGCACGGACAGCGAGCTGGTGAAGCGCCTATAGTGACCAACCGGCCGCGTTCCCTGACAGCGACCGCATTGCGCGAGCCGGAATTGCTGCCTAAAGTTAATGTAAGAGGATCCGGAAGACAGTGAACTCCGGGCCATCGGGAGGATTCATTTATGAAGAAACCGCATCTCGCGGCGGCGGCTCTCGTCGCCGCGTTGACTTTCATGACCGAGGCCGCGGCGCAGGTCGTCGAGGGCCCCACGGTCCAGTGGAAGCTGGGCTCCTGGGGCAAGCGCCGCGCCGTCACCGAAGGCCTCGAGCAGCTAGCCAAGCACGTCAAGGACAGCACCGGCGGCAAGTTCACCATCACGATCGGCTATGGCACCTATGGCGGCGAGAAGGAGCTGCTCGATCTGCTGAGCAAGGGCGCGCTTGAAGCGACGATGATTTGTTCATCGTACCACCCCGACAAGCATCCCGCCTACACGGTGCTCGACCTGCCCTTCCTTCCGCTGCCCGATTTCGAGACCCAATGGAAGGTCTTCGAGGTGATGCACAAGAACCCGTACATCGTGCAGGAAATGGCCAAGTGGAACGCCCAATTCTACAACGCCAACATGCTGCCACAGTACGAGTTCATCGGCCGCAGCTCGCCGACGCCTAGGAAGCTCGCCGACTGGAAGGGCCTGCGGGTGCGGGCGATCGGCGGCATCGGCGACGCCATGCGCAATCTCGGCGCGGTGCCCACGTCGGTGCCGGCCTCGGAAGTCTACACGCTGATGGAACGCGGCACGGTCGACGCGGTTTCCTATCCCTCGACCTACGCTCACCAGTCGAACCGCACCTACGAGATCGGCAAGTGGTACACGGCCAACTTGGCGCCGGGCACCCAAGCCTGTCCGACGCTATTCAACCGCGACCACTGGAACAAGCTGCCGCTGCAGTACAAGGCGCTGGTCGAGGGGTTCCAGCCGAAGATCAAGGATATCCTGGCCGCCGCCTATAAGGCGGCCGACGACAAGAACATCCCGCTATTCAAGAAGCGGCTCGAGTTCATCACCTATAGTGACGCCGAGCTGGCTGAGTTCCGTCGCATAGGAGGCCAACCAGTGTGGGATGCCTGGGTGAAGAACGCGTCCGAGCGCGGTATACCAGGACGCGAGTTGCTCGACTTGCTGCTCAAGACGGCGACCTCCGCGGCGAAGAAATCCTGAACGGAGCCGGACCGTGGCCGGTCCCTCTACGGCGCAGAATACCGGACGGCCACCGCCGGACGCGCCCGCCCTCGTCAAGGCGGACTATTGGTACGGGCTGTTCGAGGAGGCCCTGAACCTCATCGCCGCGCTGTCGATCTTCGGGATCATGGTTCTGGGCGTGGTGCAGATCGCCTCGCGAGGCATCAGCGGCACGCTGCACGATTTCTGGCCCGCCATCCAGCCCATCGCCATCGAGGGCTACATCGACTGGATGGAGTATGTGGCAGTACTCTACGCCGTTCTGGGCATCGCCTATTGTCAGCGACTGGGCGGTCATATTCGTATGGAGATCGTGCTGGCGCAGTTTCGTGGACGTGCGCTGTGGACGTTCGAGCTGATCGCCACGCTGATCGCGCTCGCTATCACAGTCGCCCTGGTCGACGCCACATGGGACAATTTCATGCGTGCCTTCGAGAAGGGTGATTCCTCAATGGACATCCGTCTCGCGCAATGGCCCTCGAAGCTGATCGTGCCACTGGCGCTGGCGACGCTGGCGGTGCGCCTGGTCCTGCAAGTTTGGGGCTACGCTCGTCTCGTGCTCGAGCCGGCGCGCAGGCCGCTGGCTATCCCGATGGTGCTGAGCACCGCCGAGGTCGCCCAGCAGGAGATCGCCGAAGTGCTGGGCAAGGGCGACACCGCGAACAAGAAAGTCTGATCCATGGATCCGCTGACGATAGGTTCGATCGGCGTCACCGCTATGGTGGTGCTGGCCCTCATTGGCGTGCGCATCGGCTACGCCGCGGCCGCCGTAGGCACGGTCGGGTTGATCCTGCTGACCGGCGATATCACGGCCGGTCTCACCGCTGCCGGTACCGTGCCCTACGCTAAGTCGGTCAACTACACGCTGTCCGTGCTGCCAATGTTTATCCTGATCGGCTACCTCGCGTACTACGCCGGCATGACCACCACCAGCTTCGAAGCCGCCAAGCGCTGGCTCGGCTGGCTGCCGGGGGGACTTGCGGTCGGGACCATCTTCGCCGTCGCCGCCTTCTCAGCGGTGTCGGGCGCCAGCACGGCGGCGGCGGCCGTGTTCGCGCGCGTGGCGATCCCGGAGATGCTGAAGTCCGGCTACAATCGCAGCCTCGCCGCTGGCGTTGTGGCCGCGGGCTCGACGCTCGATTCGCTCATCCCGCCCTCGGCCCTGCTCGTGATCTACGCCATCATCGTCGAGCAATCGGTCGGAAAGCTGCTGATCGCCGGCTTCGTGCCCGGCCTTATCTCGGCAATCGTCTACAGCATCATCGTCATCGTGCGCTGTTACTTCAAGCCGGAGCTCGGGCCGCCGATGGGCGGCTTCAGCTGGCGCCAGCGCTTCGAGTCGCTGCCCGGGACGGCACCAATCTTCATCGTGATCGCACTCATTTTCACCGCCATGCTGTTCGGCTGGGCGACGCCGACCGAGGCCGGCGCGCTCGGCGCCTTCTCGACCCTGCTGTTCGCCTGGCAGCGCAGCATGAGCTGGCTGGAGTTCAAGGGCGCGCTGCTCGATACGGCGCGGCTCACCGTGATGATCTTCACCGTGATCTGGGGCGTGCTGATATTCGTGCGCTTCCTCGGCTTTGCTCAGTTGCCGACGGCGATCTCGGACTGGATCGGCGGCCTCGACGTCTCGCCGCTGGTCGTGTTGCTGGCGATCTATCTACTCTACTTCATCCTCGGCATGTTCATGGACGCCATCGGCATGATGCTGCTGACCCTGCCGATCGTGTATCCGGTCGTCGTCGACCTCGGCTACGATCCGATCTGGTTCGGCATCATCGTGGTCAAGCTGTGCGGAATCGGGCTGCTGACGCCGCCGGTCGGGCTGTCGGCCTTCGTCGTCAATGGCGTTCGGCCAGATATTCCGTTGAGCGAAGTGTTTCGGGGGGTGTGGCTGTTCGTGGTCGCGGATATCCTCACACTGGCGATCTTGACCACATGGCCTGGACTGGTGACTTTCATCGTCGCCGAATAGGGCCCGCGCCGCGATCACATCGTCTTCTTCGGCGAAGACCAGCCCCGATAGCTCTGCGAGTCTAGGCGAGCATGATCACGAGATCATCTTTGCGCAGTTTCTGCAGATCGTCGGCGAACAGAAGCCCGGTGCGCGTCAGGTTGGTGGTGTCCAAGCCGAAACGGCCGAGCTGGGTCACGAAGTAGTTCGCCATGGCGCTCTACGGGCCGATGCCGAAGACGACGGTACTGCGGGCCTCTATGAAGTGGGTAGCGGCAGCCTTGAACTGCGCTCGCAAGGCGTCGCAGCGTAAGTTCTCCAGAGTTTGGCTGTGGATATTGAGCGCGACGGTGAAGGCCGCCTGCAGATCGTCGCCGACTTCCTTGAGCGTAGCCGGATTGGCGGCGTTCAAGGCAGTCGTGCTTGAAGGCGTCGAAGTGGTGCTCATCGTCAGCGCCTTTGGCGCAGGGGGAGGGCTGATCATCGCCGTGAGCGTCGGTATCCTGGCGACCTGCGTGCTTGTCCTGTTGGTTGGCGTCGTGGTCCATCAGCCATTGGCGCGGGTGCCGGAAAGCACTTTGAAATTCGCCGTCGGAATCATGCTCTCATCCTTCGGCGCATTCTGGACAGGCGAAGGTCTGGGCGTGACGCGGCCGGGGCCATGACGCGGCAATCCTGATGATGGCGCTCGCCTTCCTGGCGTTCAGCATGACCGTCGTGGTTTGGCTGCGTCGGCCCACAAAGGAGATCGTATCATGAGCGTGCTTGTTCCGATCGTGCGCAAACTGGTTAGTCATAGACAACGGCAATTTGGCGATCGCGATCATCGTTGTGATGGTTCTCGCCGCCATGTTCGCGGGAGTCGACGCGCCCATTCTCGTTACAGGCGGCGTGCTGTCCTTCGGCTGTCTTATCGCAGTCCTGGAAAACATCCTATGAGCGGCCCGAAAGATTTGAGCGGTGCTGGACTACGTCGTCGTGTTCTTTCGGGCCGTCATAGGCCGTGTGCTTCGCCATGGCATGAGTGTTTTCATCGCCCGTCTCGCTGGAACTGCCTTTCCATGGCATGCGCTGGTCATCAACATTCTGGGGTCATTGGTGATGCGGCTGGTCGCCGGATATTTCGTCGTCAGAGATGGGGCTCTGCAGTCGCTGCAGTCGTTTCTCGCGACCGGGATCCTTGGCGGATTCACGACATTCTCGCTGGACGCGGTCTTGCTATGGCGGCGCAGTCATGAGTTGTGGACCGCATTCTAAGTCGGCGCGATAGTTATGGTACCCTTTGTCTGCCCGATGGCCACCATCGTGACGATGCGAAGCGTTGGCAGATATCTCACCGGGGCCGCGCTCCAGCAACGTGACCCAGGCGCCGGCCTCGGCGATGCGCGCGGCGGCAACCGAGCCGCCGAAGCTGCTACCGATGACGACCACCTCGATTTTTAATCTTGGCATGTTTCCCGCCTCGTTGTCCTGTAAGCCGATCCATCGTCATGGCTGTTCCGGTTGAGTGCAATCGGGTAATGTTGGTTGATGGCGGCAGGCCAAGGGATATGTTTGGCTGTCGCCCGCGGGCGCGCGCCCGATCCGACGACCGGGGACTGCGACCAATCAAGATCCGGAGGAGACTCGATAATGGCCAACAGACTTGGATTGAACGAAGCCCGCGCGATCGTCGATGCGATGCTGGAGGCGGCGACGCAGAAGGGCCTGAAGTTCGCTGCCGCCGTCGTCGATGCCGGCGGCGACCTCATCCACCTCTCGCGGATGAACGGCGCCTCGGCCCTGAACGCGCGCATGAGCTACAACAAGGCCTACACGGCGACAAAATGGCAAAATGACACGAGGGTCATCAAGCAGCGGTTATTCGACATGTCGCTGGGCGATGAACGGCGCGAGATCACGTGGTTCTGCGATCCGCTCTACACGCCGGTGTGGGGCGGCATCGTTCTCAGGTCGAAGGACGGCACGATGCTGGGCGCCCTCGGCGAGAGTGGCGGCACCTACCAGCAGGACGAGGAGATCGGCCAGCTTGGGGCGAAGCTCTTCGCGGGCCTCTGACGCTCCCGCACCGCCGGCAAACCTGCTCCTCTCCTTCGGCGTTTTCCTAGCGCTCGGTCTTCAGCGTCAGATACATGAGGGCGAGGTAGACCGCCGGCACGACGAGCACCACGATCGCCTCGACGATCCCCGGCGCCGGACAATCCGTGGCGTACATGCGGAACGCCACCCAGATATCCGCCGCGACAACGATGACGGCTCCGATGAGCCAGGGCATGAGCGCGTTGCGCTTTGTTGCTTTCTGCATGGTCGAACTCCGGTTTGTAGCGCAGTCACGCCATCAATCGCGGCGTCGCTCGCGCCGTTCGTCGTGCGGCCCTCGGATCGTCGGGTACAGGCGCGCTTGCATGGCTTGATCGCAAGCTACCACCGGCCATGCCTTGATCTCCGTCAAGGCGGCGATTGCGGTGGCGGTCATGTACTTACCAATTGAATTGAGGTCTCGCCGCCCCGATCGGATGTTGCGGCTGGAGTATCTGGGGAATGATCTGGTGGATCGTTGGCTTCGGCGCTCTCGGCGGAGTGGGCGCGACGGCTGGATCGGCGCTGGTCATGGCGTTCCCCGAGCGGATGCGCCGGCGGGCGCTGCCTTGGCTGTTGTCGTACGCGGCCGGGACATTGCTGGGGGCGGCCTTTCTGGGAATGATTCCGAAGGCGCTCGCACATGCCGCCGCGTTCGACGTGTCCGCGACCGTGCTGGCGGGCATCGTCGCTTTCTTCTTCCTCGAGAAACTGCTGCTATGGCGCCACTGCCATGACGACGATTGCGAGGTCCATCGGGACGCCGGACCGCTCATCCTCATCGGCGACGCCTTCCACAACTTCGTCGACGGCGTGGTGATCGCCGCGGCGTTCCTGATCTCGGTGCCGCTGGGCATTGGCGCCGCCTTGGCCGTGGTCGCCCACGAAGTGCCGCAGGAAGTGGGCGACTTCGCCATTCTGCTCGACAGCGGCTACGACCGACGCACAGCGTTTCTGCTGAACGTCCTTTCGGCCAGCGCGACGCTGCCGGGGGCGCTCATCGCGTACTTTTGGCTGGCGGAAGCCGTGGAGGCAGTGCCGTACGTGCTCGCCGTGTCGGCGGCCAGCTTCATTTACATTGCTGCGGCGGATCTCATTCCCCTGTTGCATCGGCAGGCGGCGCCCGCCGCCGCGGTTCGCCAGGGCGCGCTGCTGCTGGCGGGAATCGCCACGATTGCACTCTTGAGCGGGAGGCATTGAGTCATGAACGGGCTGACCGGACACGAGACCGCAGCGCTGCGCGAGGCGCTTGACGACGAGTATCGCGCGCTGGCGACCTACGACCAGGTGATCGACGACTTCGGGCCGGTGCGTCCGTTCATCAACATCCGAGAGGCCGAGGCGCGTCACATTGCGGCGTTGTCCAGGCTCTTTGAAAAATACGGACTGGACCTTCCGCGCAACGCGTGGCCAGGCAAGGTCCCTCGGTTCACCAGCGTGGCGGAAGCCTGCCGGGCCGGCGTGGCCGAGGAGATCGAGAACGCGCGGCTCTATGACCGCTTGCTTGCCGACATTCAGCGCCCGGACGTCAAGGCGGTATTCCGGCGTCTGCAGGAAGCCTCGCAGCTCCGGCATCTGGCGGCATTCAAGCGCTGCCTGGCCCGTGGGCCCGGGAGGTCCGCCGGCGACGCGCCAGCCACGACGAGAGACAATGATGCCGCCCCGGCGCGACTTCGCCGCCGCCGTCGGACGCGCGCCAACTAGCGAACCATCAGACGAGGAGAACCGCCATGGCACATGAAGGGCTGCACGAGGCAGTGGACGAACTCAGCGAGGAGACCCGCAACATGCACCGGGCAATCGTCTCGTTGATCGAGGAACTCGAAGCGGTTGACTGGTACCAGCAGCGCGCCGATGCCTGCAAGGACCGGGGGCTTAAAGCCATCCTCGCGCACAATCGTGACGAAGAGAAGGAGCACGCGGCAATGCTGCTGGAGTGGATCCGGCGCAAGGACCCGGCGTTCTCCAAGGAACTCAAGGACTACCTCTTCACCGACAAGGCGATCGCCCACGAATAGGCGTGCGGGATGAAAAACAACGAAGCGACTATCAGACAACGCCTCGCGTTCCTGGAAGGCGCGGTTGGGAAGCTGTGCCTGGAGGCCGATCAGGCGGAGGCACAACTCTTGTTGACGCCAGCCGACGAGCACCTGCACGGGAGACTCATTGCTCTCAGAAAAAAGTCCGACGATGCGCAGGCAGAGATTGAGCGCCTCCGTTTGGAATTGCCTGGGAAATAGGTTGATGTCGGATCGCATACTCATGCCTACCAGCGCTCTTGCATGCAGGCTTGCCAGCACCGCACAACGCTGGATGCGCACGGCAGACCATCGAGGCACTAACTCGACCTGAATCTGCGACGCGGAACGGCGGCATTTTGTCATTCCATGCGAAGCGTGCTTTGCTTTGTTCAACACGACTTCGAGAGGACGTCATGGCGAAGCAGGACCAGAAGCCAAATTCGGATCGAGCATCGGTCACTACTGTCCGGTTACAGAATATTGCCCAGTCCTATGGCCAGTCCGCGGCGCTCATGGCGGCAGTTGAGGTTGGCGTGTTCACGGCGATCAGCAACGGCGCTGGGACCTACGAGGAAGTCGCCGGGGCCGTCGACATCCATCCGACCAATGCCGAGCGGCTGATGGTGATGCTGTGCGCGGCCGGCCTGCTGGAGAAGACGCAGGGCCGTCACAGGAATGCCCCCGATGTCGAGCGCTTCCTGGTAAAGGGAAAGCCCGGCTACATGGGACCCTGGATAACGTTCACCAAGCCGCAGTGGAACGAGTGGGGGCGGCTTGGCGAGCATATCCGCACCAAGAACCTGAAGGTGATGGGCTCGATCGAGACATTCACCGTGGCCGACGCGCGTCGTTACCACGACGCGACCTACTCGATCGGAATGGGCGCAGGCCGCCGCTTCGTTCGTCAGGTCGACCTCAAGGGACGCAAGCGCATCATGGACATCGGCGGTGGCTCGGGGGCCTATTGCATCGCTGCTGCCAAGGAGCATCCCGGAATCCGTGCCGTCGTCCTTGACTTGCCCGTTGTGTGCGAGGTCGCACGCGAATTCATCGCCGAAAACGGAGTCGCGGACCGCGTCGAGGCACGGCCCTGCGATTTCACGCGCGATCCATTTCCGACCGACTGCGATGTAGCGATCATGGCTTCCAATCTGCCCATGTACAGCCGTGAGATGATTGCGAGCGTCATCAAGAAAGCACACGATGCTTTGTTGCCCGGAGGGCAAATGCACCTCGTCGGCGAGACGACCAATGACGAGCGTACCGGGCCCTGGGGTCCAGCCTATTGGGGCCTCGGCCAGGCCGTCGGAGATTCGCTCGGGCTCGCCCATTCGGAGGCAGACGTGATCGGCTACTTCCGCGCGGCTGGCTTCTTGGATGTGGGCTTGCACGAATTCATTCCCGGTTCGCTCGGCCGCGTCGCCGGCACGAAGGCCAGGTAACGAACCGCGGAGCATCACCATGTTCCACACTGTCATCTGCGACCTGCTGGGGATCCGCTATCCGATCCTGCAAGGCGCGATGCAGGGCGGCGGCGGTGTCGATCTGGTAGCCGCCGTAAGCGAGGCTGGTGGCCTTGGCGTGCTTCCCACATTCGGCGGCACTGATCAGAAGCTCAGGGCCGATATCGTTGGCGTGCGGGCGCGAACGGCAAGACCATTCGGGGTCAACATCATGCCCATGGGCCGCGGCATCACGGAACGGTGCGCGGCGACATGCATGGAACTGGGCGTTCCCATCGTCACCACGGGTCGTGCCGATCCGGGAGAGGAGGTGGTGCGCCGGCTCAAGGCAGCGGGTATCCGGGTCGTTTCCGTGATCCCGACCGTCGAGCATGCGCGGCGCATGGAGGACGAAGGCGTCGATGCCATCGTGGCCTCCGGATCGGAGGCCGGCGGCCACGTCGGCACGATCTCCACGTTCCCCCTCGTGCCCCAGGTCGTGGACGCGGTGAAAATTCCGGTACTGGCTGCTGGTGGCATCGGTGACGCGCGCGGCTTCCTTGCCGCGTTTGCGCTCGGCGCCGTCGGCATTCAAATGGGCACTCGCTTTATGGCTACGACCGAGTCCGACCTGAATACGTGGGGCCGCGCACAGCTCCTCTCGATGCGCGAGACCGACACCATCGTCACCCGTGCAATGACCGGGGCCACCGTGCGCTGCATCAGGACGCCCGAGATCACCGCCTACGAGGACGCGCTCGCCCGAAACGCCGACGCCGGTGAGCTGACGGAACTCAAGCGCCGCGTGCGCGGGTCGCGTTACGCGGAGGGCAAAGGCGACCGCCGGCAATCAGCTGCCGGACAGGTTGCCGGCATGATCTCCGATGTCATAGCGGTCCGCGATCTCATCGACGGCATGTTGGCCGAGGCCGCGCGGCTCGCAGAGCGAATGCCAGCGGTGGCGAGGGGGTGATCTCCCGTGCGTCACCGTGCGAGCATGGACGTCCAGATGGAGGCAACGAATGACCTATACCCTCGAGCAATTGAGTGCCGACATTGGCAAGGCCCTCAAGGCGGATTCCGGGATCGCGGGCAAACAGGCGGTGTGCAAGCTCGTGTCGAAGGTACTGCTCGACGATGAATTCGTCGCCAAACACCTGACCGCCGAGCAGTGTCGCCCGCGCAAGGTACTGTACGAGGATCCGGAGCTGGGCTTCTGCGTCTGCGGCCATGTGTACGAGAACGCTGCGCACGGCGCGCCGCATGATCACGGCTCCAGTTGGGCGATCTACGGCCTGGCGGCCGGCGACACGGAGATGACGGACTGGCGGATCGTCAAGAAGGGCGAGGGCGGTGCGCCGACCCTGGTTGAGCCCGCCAAGACCTACGTCATGAAGCGGGGAGATAGCCACTTTTACGATGTCGGCGTCGTCCACTCGCCGAAGCGCGACGGCTTGACCAAGCTGGTGCGTATCGAGGGCGCCAACCTCGACCGCATCCAGCGCTCGAATATCAAGGCAGCCTGAGAGTAAGTTGGCCTGAGGAAAGGACATGTGGTGACGCTCGACTACGTGACCATCGAAAAGCGTGATGGGATCGCCATCGTACGCTTTGACCGCAAGGCCAACCTCAACGCCTTCAACGAGAAGCTGGTGGTCGAGCTGACGCACGCGGCGCGCGGTTTCCACGACGACCTGGAGACCCATGCCGTCGTGCTGGCCGGCGCGCCCAATGCCTTCTCCGCCGGCTTCGACCTCAAGGCGACGGATGGATGGACCAGTGAGACCGACGACCTGAAGCGGCGTCAGCGCGCCTACGGCGGCGTGCGCCTTTGCAAGGCCTGGGAAGCGATGCCGCAGGTCACCATCGCCGCCATGGAGCGGCTGGCGGTCGGTGCCGGCGTCGCCATCGCGCTGGCCTGCGACTGGCGCGTGCTGGGCAAGGGCGCCTACCTCTACGTGCCGGAAGTGAAGATCGGTCTCAACCTGCAATGGGGAGCGCTGCCGCGGCTGATCAGCCTGGTCGGGCCGGCTCGGGCCAAGCGCATCTGCATCCTCTGCGAGAAGATGCCGGCGGCGCAGGCGCTGGAATGGGGGCTGGTCGAGGAATTGGCGGAGGACGGCACGACAGTCGACCGGGCGCTGGAGCTGGCCGAGGTGGTGCTGTCGATGCCGGCGCCCACGGTGCGCATGGTAAAAGAGGCGGTAAATGCCACTGCTGGCGCACTGCACGCCGCGACCGCCTTCGCCGACGCCGACCAGAGCCAGCTCACCGCGACATTTCGGCAGGCCAGGTCGGCGCGCGATACGTTCAGAAAATCGTAGGTTGGGTCGGCGCGCGCGACGGACAGCAAGCCTTGACGACCAGGGAGAGAACGGTGGGCCAGGAAATTCAGATCAAGGCCGCCGATGGCGGGGTGTTCGCCGGCTATTTGGCATTGCCATCTTCGGCGCGAGCGCCCGGCCTGATCGTGTTGCCCGAGGTGTTCAACACCAACCCGCATATTCGTTCGGTGGCCGACGGCTACGCGGCGGCGGGCTTTGTTACCCTCGCGCCCGACGTATATTGGCGGCAGGAGGCCGGGAACTACCTGCCCTATACCGACGAAGGCCGCGCCAAGGCGCAGTCGCTTCGCGCGCGATTGGATACCGACCAGTTCACGCGCGACCTCGGCGACGCCATCGCCGCGCTTCGCGCGCGCCCGGAATGTACCGGCAAGGTTGGCGTGATGGGGTTCTGCCTGGGCGGCAAGTTCGCCTACCTGGCCAGCACGCGGCTGCCGATCGAAGCCGCGGTCAGCTACTATGGCGTGCAGATCGACGAACATCTCGACGAAGCCGATCGCCTCAAGTGCCCCATCCTGATGCACTTCGCCGAGAACGATCCGCACGTACCGGCGCCGACTGTGGCGGCAATCCAGGCGCGAATGGGCGGCTTGAACAGTGTGAGCATCCACGTCTACCCGGGCACGGAGCATGGCTTCAACCGTCAGGGATACCCACCGTACAATGAGTCGGCGGCGGCGCAGGCGCGGCAGCGAACGGTCGCACACTTCCACCGTCTTCTATCGTAGCGCGCCGCGTGCGGCGCGTCAGCCTTGAGGTCCCGGAGTGACCTGACCATGACATCCAGCGCCCAGATCAGTGTCTATCCGTTGCGCCAGGAGCATCTTGGTCCGGCGATCGAAATCGTACGGGAGACGCTGGAGGCGCACGGCCTTCAGGCTCAGGTCGGTCCGATGAGCACGATCGTGACCGGGGAAACCGGCATAGTCTTCGATGCGCTCGCGGAGGCCTTCGACAAGGCGGCGCGAACCGGCGAGGTGGTTATGACGTTCACGGTGTCCAACGCTTGTCCGGTGCGGCGCTAGGTTCGGGACACGTAGGGCATGGATGACCGCCGGCAGTCCACCGGTCCTGCCGGCCAGTTCGGCCCGGGGGTCTATGCCACCTGGCGGGAATCTTCACTTGGAGAGATCACCGAAGATCTCGAGCAACGGCTTCTGCTCCGCCTGGCCGGTGGACTGCATGGCCGCGATATTCTGGACGTCGGTTGCGGTGACGGAGCCCTGACACTGGCTTTTGTGCGTAGTGGTGCGGCATCGGTAGTGGGTTGCGACATCGATCCGCGCATGATCTCCCGCGCTGTCAGCCGGGCGACGCGGGAGGAACAGGCCGTTTACTACACGGTCGCGGACGCCGTGCATCTGCCCTTCGCAGACCAGAGCTTCGATCTGGTCACAGTCGTCACCGTCCTCGCCTTTGTTTCCGACACCGAAGGAGCCATCCGGGAAATGGCACGAGTGCTCAGACCCGGCGGAAGCCTCATCATTGGCGACTTGGGGAAGTGGAACTCCTGGGCTGCACGGCGACGGGTGCGCGGGTGGCTGGGATCGAAGATGTGGCGCGCCGCGACGTTCAGAACGGCAACCGAGCTGCGCAGACTCGTGCGATCGGCCCAGCTCCGCGTTGAGCACGTATCCGGCGCGATCTTCTTTCCGCCGTGGCTGCCGCTCGCAAGGCTTCTTGCACCATGGGATGCCGCCCTCGGTGAATGGACGACCCAGGGAGCCGCCTTTGTTGCGGTCCGGGCCCGCAAGGAGTGACCGGTTGTCTTCCCCCTCGATCAAAGGAGGGCTGGGGGGACTCCTCCGACGATAGCATCTTCGATGCACGACCTGCCCCGCACCGGTCGCTTGTTGCCTGTCCAAGCCAATGTTACCTTTTTGAATGGACAGAAGGACAATGGTATGCAGCCCATCCGCTACGTCGACGCCCTGATCGCCAAGTACGGTGCCATGGGTTTCCCGCCCTACGATTGGAGCCGCTACGACGACGCGCCGTTCACGCCGTTGAGGAAGCCGCTGGTGCAGTGCACAGTCAGTATGCTGACCAGCGGCGGCGTGTCGCGCTGCGCCATGCCGCCCTTCGACCCCGAGGCGCGCAACGACTTGCGCCTGGACACGATCGAGGCTGACGCCCCGTCCGACGATTTTCAGATCCACGACAGCTACTACGACCACAGTGACGCCGACGGCGATCTGAACTGCATCTTCCCGATCGATCGGTTGCGCGAGATGGCTGCGGATGGCGAGATCGGCGCAGTCGCGCCGCGGCTGTGGAGCGGCTTCATGGGGCGCATCTACAAGCGCCAGGCGGTGCTCCAGGAAAAGGCTCCGGCACTGGCCCGGGAGCTGAAGCTGGACAAGGTCGACCTGTTCGTCGCCATTCCAGCTTGACCGCTCGACCACCAGACCGTGGGTCTGGTCTGTCGCGTGGTGGAGGAAGCCGGCATTCCAACGGTGTGCGTATCCACGTGGCGTGACATCACCGCACTGGTGCGCCCTCCGCGCAGCTATTTCGTCAATGCGCCAATGGGCAACAATTTTGGCGGAGCGGGCGATGTCGCCACGCAGCGCCGTATCCTGCGTGCGGTGCTCGCGCTCGCCGTCGAGGCGCGCGAACCGGGCCGCATCGTCGACGATGTCCTGCAATGGCCTGCGCCGTTCACCTTCAGCCCGGCGCCGCCGACACCGGAAGCGCTCGCCAGGCAGCTGCGGAAATAGGACATCGATGCAACAACAGTCGGAGGAACAGATGGCGGAACTGGCACCCGATGCGCCGCGGCCTTTCGTGCGCTACATCGACAAGACGCGCGCGTACTACCAGTCGCAGGGCTACGAAAAGCCGTATGTCTGGGCGCAAAACGATGGTGCGCCGTTCACGGCGCTGGCCAAGCCGCTTTCGGCCAGCACGATCACGCTGATCTCGACCAGCGAGATCGCCATCAAGGGGGATCCGCGCTTCGACGACAATCCGGAGACCAGGGCGCAGGGCAACGTCTATGCCGTGCCGTCGAATACGCCGGCGTCGAAACTGTACAGCCGAACGCAGAGCTACGACCGCTATGCGACGTCGCTCGACGATCCCAACGCCTATTTTCCCATCGACCGCCTGCATGAAGCGGCGACGCGCGGGCGCATCGGCAAGGTCGCGACGGACCACCTGGGTGTCTACAACGCCTACAGCCAGCGCAAGACCACTGAACGCGATGCGCCGGAAGTGCTGGCGATGTGCCGCGCCATGGCAGTCGACGTGGCTCTTCTCGTCCCGGTTTGACCCGTCTGCCACCAGACCGTGAGTCTGGTCGCCCGTCACCTGGAAGCGAACGGAATCCCGACAGTGGTGATCGCCACTGCCCGCGACATTGTCGAGTCGGCTGCCGTGCCGCGCTTGTTGTTCGTCGACTTTCCGCTGGGCGCACCCTGCGGCGAGCCGTGGAACACTGAGCAGCAACGCACGGTCCTGGAGATGGCTTTCCGAGTGCTGGAAACCGCGACGGCACCCCGCACGACGGTCGAGGCCGGTCTGCGCTGGAGCAAGGGCCAGCGCTGGAAGGATCTGATCTTCACTGAGGAACAGCCGTTCTTGCCGGGGCAAGCCGGTGAAGAATGGTTGAAGAAGAAGGAGGCCTATCGGCGGATGAAGACCGAGGGCAAGATTTGACGTAAACCGTGGCCAAGGGGCGGCGCCTTCGGGCATCGCTCCGGTTGGCGCGAAGGGAGGTACATGTGTCGCAATCGGTCACCGTTTACACCACGCCACTCTGCGTTCCCTGCGAGGCCTTGAAGCGCGCACTCAAGGCGCGCGGCGTGCCATTCCGGACGGTCGATCTGTTGATGGACGAGGAGGCCGCCGAACGGCTCGAAGAGCAGGGCATCCGCAGCTCCCCGGCGCTGGAAGTCGACGGCCGGTTCTATACTGGCGCGGCACTGGCCGATGACCGGCTCGACACGCTGTTGAGGCCATGACCGCGCCGTATGACATTAATTCGTCAGGTGAGCTGACGCTTCCGTTAACTCGACCCGCCAACTGTCCCAAATCGTTCGACGACGGACATATCTGGTGAGCAATTCATCGGGTGGATGTCGGATCAACGATGCAGCGTCACGATCTTTCTAGTTCCCGGGGGAGACCGCCTGCCATGCTCAGCGACCGATACGGACTGCCGATCAGCACGTCTTCCGCGACCGCGCGCGATAGCTATGTCGCGGGATGCGACTGCGTGCTATCGGCCGAGCACGGAGACGCCTCGCAGCTTGCGCGCGCAATTGAGGCCGATCCCGGCTTCGCGCTGGCGCATGCGGCCCTGGCCAGAGCGCGTTTCCTGATGGCCGACGTCGCCGCCGCGCGACAGTTGGCGGCGCGCGCCCGTGACCTCTCCGCCACCGGCACACCGCGCGAACGCAGCCATGTCGACGCGCTCTGTCTTTCCATAGAGGGCAAGCCGGTCGAGGCGCTGGCTGCGACGCGCGTGCATCTCGCCGAGCATCCGCGCGACGCCATGGTTGCGGCGCCGGCGACCGGCGTATTCGGCCTGATCGGCTTCAGCGGCCGGCAGGGCCGTGAGCCGGAACAAGTTGAGTTCCTCGAGACTTTGCGACCGCATCTTGCCGACGACTGGTGGTTTCAGGCGGTCTACGCCTTCGCGCTGGAGGAGGTCGGCCGGCTCGACGAGGCACAGGCGGTGATCGAGCGCAGCATGGCGATCAACCCGCGCAACGCCCACGGCGCACACATCAAGGCGCATGTGCTGTACGAGTGCGGCGAGGATCGCGCCGCGCTGGACTACCTCGATTCATGGCTGCCTGCCTATCCGCGCGAGGGGCTGATGCACTGCCACATCTCCTGGCATGTTGCGCTCTTCGCGCTAATCCTCGGCGACGCGACGCGCGCCTGGCAGATCTACGAGGCGCAGGTGCATCCCGGCGGCGCCTGGGGGCCGGTGCTGAACGTCGCCACCGACGCCCCGGCCTTCCTGTGGCGTGCCGAACTCGCCGGTCAGGCGCGGCGGGCGCCACTGTGGCGCGAGGTGCACGACTACGCGCTGAAAGCCTTCCCCAAGGCCGGTATTGCCTTTGTCGACGTCCACCGCGCGTTGGCCTGCGTCGCCATCGACGACCGTGACGGCCTCGCTAGCATCGTGGCAGAACTCGAGCAGCGCACCGCCTCGGGTCGCTCGCCGGCCGGCGACGTGGTGCAGCGTCTGATAGCTGGTCTCACCGCCTATGGCAGGGGCGACTGGGCGGCGGCGATCGTTGGCCTCGAGCCGGCGCTAGCAGAGACAGTGCGCATCGGGGGCAGCCGCGCCCAGCGCGACCTGGTCAAAAACACCTTGCTGGCAGCGTATCTCAGGGACGGGCGCGCGGCAGACGCACGTAGGCTGATCGCGACGCACGCTGACCGCCGGCCCTCGGTGCCCGTCGCCGGCCTGGCATAGCGCGGGCGGGACAATTTGAGCATCAATCGAGGCGGCATTGTTACGTTGGCAGAGTCTGTCCGAGGCCTTGGCTGATTCAAAAATGCATCGAAGAGGCCAATTTGACTGAAATCTCAAGCTGACTCGTGGCCCCTTTAGCCTGGCAGGCGGTTGTGCATACCGAGCATCAAAATGCGACTTCTCTCTCTACGTCGCCGCCAAGACGACGAGACCTCGGCCACTGACGTACAGTCCGGCGGCTATTACGAATACAGCGAATATCCGAGTAAGTGCGCGTCCCTTGCTTGCCAGTACGGTATGCGCTCGGGTTCCGACCACCGCACCTACTGCGCCGCCAGCAACCAAGAGCGCGGCCACCGGCCAGTCAACCAAGCCCGACCAGGCATAGCTGGAAGCCGAAGAGAGGCCGAAGGCAGTAACGGCGACGAGTGACGCGCCGGTGGCCTCTCTGACCTCCATATCCGCCGCCAGCATCAGGGCCGGCACGATCAGGAAACCGCCGCCGATGCCGAAAAAGCCGGAGAGAAGGCCAACGGCGGCGCCTAGACCAACGAGCCGGGGCAAGAGCCGACGTGCGCTCTCGCGGTTCAGCCACACCGACGTGCCGGCGACACGCGGCTTGGGTCGCAGCATCATCACACCCACCACGATCATGACGAGGCCGAACAATCCCAGCAGTCTTTGGCCCTCCATCGCCTTTCCGGCTGTGGCACCGAGCAGCGCACCACCAACCCCAGCAGCGCTAAACACCAAGGCGCAGGGCCAGCGGATCCTGGCATGGCGGGCATGCAAGGCGAGCCCGGCTGCGGCGTTCAGTGCCACAGCGAATGCTGCGGTGCCAATCGCGGCGTGCGGCGACGGTATGCCGACGACATAAACTAGGAGCGGCACGGCCAGGATCGAGCCGCCACCCCCAATCAGACCAAGGATGAGACCGATCGCGCTACCCGAGGTAAGCGCCAAGGCAGCGGACAGGAGAGAGAGCGTCACACCGTCGCCGCTGTGGTGCGTCGATTCCATGGCATTAGGGCAAGCAACTTGGCCATACCGCACCAGCCAGTGATACCGGCGAAAGCGAGACCCGCACCGACAAAGGCTGAGAGGACAAAGTAGGCCGGCGCGACCCAAACGCCCAGTATCACGCCTAACACCACGAGGCTGCCAGCGGTGATCTGGACTTGGCGCATGATCTCGATCGGCTGACGTCTGTCGACCGCGATCGCCAGACCCGCCTTCCTCCAGGCGTCGATGCCTCCTTCAAGGATGTAGGCGTCGCATTCAACAGATGCGGCGAGGCGCTGGGCATTGCCAGCCGTGCGTGCGCCCGAGCGGCAATGGAAGATCACGGCGGTCGCCCCCTGCGTGTCGATCGACGAGAGGCGCGATAGCGCGTGATGTCGCGCGCCGGGTACGCGTTCGCGAGCATGCTCGTCGAATTCGCGAATATCGACAAGAACTGCGCCTTCGTCGATCAGACGCCTCGCGCGGGAAACGTCGATAGTCGGCAAGGTCATGCCTTTTACCTCATGTGTGTTCGTCCGATGTAATTACGAACTATTTAGAAGTGGCTAAAGTGTACTTCAAGCATGAACGAATAGGGAAACTGAAATGGTACCAGCGGAAAGTGGATTGTGACGCTTGAATGGATATTCCTTGCGTCGGCGCTTAGGTTCTCGCCATGTCCTCGAGCTTGGGCAGGATCTTGTCTTGCCAGCCTGCGTTGCCGGTGGTGGTGAGGACGATCTCTTGCATATCGGCGACTATAAAGCGTGGCGTAACTTGGCCGCGTTGAGCGCCTTCATCGCTCATCAAGAATTCGGTCAGGATCCAGATCGCGGATTTCGGCCAGTATTCTTCATTTAAGATCAATGAGCCGTTCGCGGTATGTACGACGAAATATTCGAGCTTCTTGATTGTTTTCGACTTCAAGAATGCCGGCTCGGACTGGGCACGCCAGACCTTGCATGCAGCTCAAAGCTCGTGGCCGATAAATACCACTGCTGGTCTCTTTGAAGCGGTAGGATTTAGTGGCGAGACATTGCGCTGTCTTTGTTGAGCATAAGCACCTGTCGCCGCAGCGGCGGCGATGCAACTCCCGCCGACGAGGGCCACACGTCGTTTAATCATATCGTCTTCCTCAGGGATCTGAATTCAAAAAGCTAACCGAAATCCTGGATCACTTTCGCTCATGTCACCTCATCATCTCACTCGACTAGCGCTCGAACCTGAAATCGTTGGTTATGTGCAAATTGGGCGAAGGCTATTTGAGGAACGGATTGTCGCCGCCGCGGCCCTTGCGGCGCGGCGGGAACTGCTCGGCGAGATAGTCGAGGATCTCGGCGCGCTCCTCGGGCTTCACCGGCGCCATGCG
>Ga0082335_1004309_pt1 | contig 21607 bp, 20 predicted proteins | sample Subgrocontami58m_FD_72375 | JGI IMG/M metagenome (GOLD analysis project Ga0082335, IMG submission 72375) | Subsurface groundwater microbial communities from S. Glens Falls, New York, USA - GMW37 contaminated, 5.8 m (SPADES assembly) (version 2) ...
GCCCCTGCGTTGAAGTTGAGGTTGATGGTTGAAAGTCAGTTGTGGTTGTAGGTTGAGGGTTGAGGTTCGATGCCTGAATCGCCCTGGGTTGCGGGCCGCGCCTGCTCTGTGGTACCGCCGCGCCCTCGCGATGCGCGAGCCGGGGCGCTGGACCGCGGGGTACGGCGCATGGGATCCGGCGAAGCGCCAGATGACCGAAGACCCCGGCTTCCTCGGCGGGGCCTGCGGAGTCGCCCTCGGCCGCCGCGACGCCCGAGGAACCGACGTGGGACCGCGTCCTCGCCGTGTCTTGCGCGGTCTGACTCCCATCGCCGGCTCACCGAAGAACATCATGCAGGGGCTCGACGACCTCATCGCCAACGCGAAGAACACGAACCCGAAGACGCTGGAGGCCTACTACGTCGTCGTGCACCTCCAGGGACACGCGTTCCCGACCGTCGCGGCCAACTCGATCGGAGATGCGCTCAAAGGGGTCGCGAAGCCGGACCAGCCGCAGATTGCCTTCCGCGCCGCGGAGGCTAAGCTGGACACCTCGAACCTGGGGCTCATCCTCGCGTACGAGCTGCAGTCGAAGCTGACCGAGCTCGCCTCGGCGCTCGCAGCGCTGGAGGGTAACGGCGCGAAGACGTACCTGATCGTGAACATCGACTGCTGCTGGGCGGAGCGGTTCTTCGACGGGTGGGGCGGCGGCGCGGGGAAGGCGAAGCTCCCGGGGAACATCTACGGCGGCTGGTCCGCGGGGACCGACTCGAAGAGCAAGGTGGAGGGCAGCGCGAACGGAGCCAACCTGACGCCGTTCACGCAGGGGTTCGACGGCGCGCTCGGCCTCGACGACGACGGGAGGCAGAAGTCGGCGACGGTGCAGGACGCGCAGAAGGCCGGAGCGGACAAGGCGAATGACGCAGGCGACAAGCCGGCGAAGAACGCCTCCGACGTGAAGACTGGCCCTCCGCAGGGTGCGGGGAGCGCGGCGCCCGGCGGCGCGGCACCGGTCGATCCCGGTGCGCACGGGAAGGGGATCTAGGGCATGGTTCAGTCGGAGGTGACATTCGCGAGGGCATTCGCCGAACTCCAACTCCAATTCCAACTCAAAGGCCCTTTGAGTTGGCTGTTGGAGTTGGGGTTCGGCCACTCGTCGGGATTGTCACCCGAACCAGGCGCCGCTTGAACCACGCCGGATCTAGCACGATCACCGGAGGGCCCGCCCCGTCGGCCGGGGCGGGCCCCTCGCCATTGGATTGACGGGCCTGCGGCGCGCTGATAACCTAATCCGCCCGCTGTAGGGAGCACCACCCGATGTCCCGCCGAGTCGCCATCATCGCCGCGCGCCGTACTCCCATCGGCAAGTTCATGGGCGGTTTCGCGGACCTCGCCGCCGCCGACCTGGGGACCTCCGTCGTGCGCGACGTGCTCGCCACCGCGGGAATCCAGGGCGCGCAGGTCGACGAGGTCATCCTCGGCTGCGCCCGGCAGGCCGGCGGAGGCCCGAACGTCGCGCGGCAGATCGCCTTCCGCGCGGGCTGCCCCGAGACGACGCCCGCCTTCACCGTGAACAAGGCCTGCGGCAGCGGCCTCAAGTCGATCGTCCTCGCAGCGCAGGCGATCCTCCTCGGGGACGCCGAGGTCGTCGTCGCGGGGGGCACGGAGTCGATGTCGCGCGTGCCGTTCATGCTGCCGAAGGCGCGCGCGGGATACCGCCTGGGTCACGCGGAGATGGTCGACGGGATGTATGCGGACGGCTTCCTCTGTCCCCTCTGCAGGGAGGTGATGGGAAAGACGGCCGAGAACCTCGCCGACGAATTTCACATCGCGCGCGAGGAGCAGGACCAGTACGCGCTGCGGAGCCAGCTCCGCGCGGAGGCGGCGATCAAGGCGGGGTGGTTCGCCTCCGAGATCGCCCCCGTCGACGTCCCCGATGCGAAGGGGAAGACCACGCAGGTCGCGCAGGACGAGCACGTGCGCTTCGGCGCGACGATCGAGTCGATCCGGAAGCTCCCTCCCGTGTTCAAGGAGGGGGGCTCCGTGACCGCGGCGAACAGCTCGGGGATCACGGACGGCGCGGCGGCGCTCGTGCTCATGAGCGAGGAGAAGGCGCGCGCGCTCGGGAAGGAGCCCCTCGCGTTCCTGGAGGGGTACGTCTCCGTGGGCGTCCCGCCGCGCACGATGGGGATCGGCCCCGTCCCCGCGGTGAAGAAGCTGAACGCGAAGCTGGGGCTCGCGGTGAAGGACTACGACCTCGTGGAGCTGAACGAGGCGTTCGCGGCGCAGGTGATCGCCTGCCAGCGGGAGCTGGGATTCGACATGGAGCGGACGAACGCGTTCGGGAGCGGCATCTCGCTGGGGCACCCGATCGGCGCGACGGGGGCGCGGATCGTGGTGACGCTGCTGCACGCGATGAGGCGGACCTCGGCGCGGCGCGGCCTCGCGACGCTCTGCATCAGCGGCGGCCAGGGGATGGCCGTCAGTTTCGTTCGCTAGATGGAGAGGCGCCCGTGAGGGCGCCATGGACAGGCGCCCGTGAGGGCGCCATGGACAGGCGCCCGTGAGGGCGCCGTGGACAGGCGCCCGTGAGGGCGCCGTGGATCGCCGCCCGTGAGGGCGGCACGGCGTTTGGGGATCGGTCGATGGAGATTCGCAAGGTCGGCGTGGTCGGCTGCGGGCTCATGGGCAGCGGCATCGCCCAGAGCTTCGCGCAGAAGGGGATCAACGTCGTCGTGCGCGAGGTCTCTCAGGAGCTCCTCGACCGCGGCCTCGGGAAGATCCGCGACTTCCTCAAGGGGGGCGTCGCGAAGGGGAAGGTGACGCAGGCGGACGCGGACGCGACGCTCGGGCGCCTCTCGGGGACGACCCGCCTCGAGGACTTCCGCGACTGCGACCTCGTCGTCGAGGCGGTCCTCGAGAACATGGACGAGAAGAAGAAGGTCTTCGCAGCGCTCGACGAGATCACCCCGAAGCACGCGATCCTCGCGAGCAACACCTCGTCGCTCTCGGTGACGGTGATGGCGGCGACGACGAAGCGCCCCTCGCAGGTTCTCGGGATGCACTTCTTCAACCCTGTGCCGATCATGCCCCTCGTCGAGCTGGTGCGGGCGTTCCAGACGAGCGAGGAGACGCTCGCGACGGCGCGCGCCCTCTCGGAGCGGCTGGGGAAGCAGACGGTCGTCGCGAAGGACCGGCCGGGCTTCCTCGTGAACCTCTTCCTGATCCCCTACCTGAACGACTGCATCCGCGCGCTCGACGCGGGGGTGGGGACGAAGGAGGACATCGACAAGGCGATGAAGCTCGGGTGCAACCACCCGATGGGGCCGTTCGAGCTGGCGGATTTCGTCGGGCTCGACACGACGCTGTTCATCGGCGACATCCTCTTCGAGGAGTTCAAGGAGGCGCGCTACGCGGCGCCGCCGCTGCTCCGCCGCATGGTCGCTGCGGGGCACATGGGCAAGAAGTCGGGCAAGGGGTTCTACGACTACGCGAAGAAGTAGAAGCCGCGTCGCGCATAGCTCACGTATGTGGAACGATTCCTCAAGTGGCAGTTGATATGCCCCCCCCCCTCCGGAGCGACACTATATCCCCTAGGACGTGGTTCGTTGCTCAACATCGGAGGGGAGTCATGCCGAGGTTCCGCTTCATCTTCACGCTCGCCGGGGTCCTCGTAGTATCCTGCTTCGTAGGGACCCGGGATGCCTACGCACAGACGAAGGATGATGGGGGCGGAACTGTCGTGATCGTTCTACCGCCCCCTCCGTCGGTCGTGGTCAACATACCTCCTCTCGGTGTCAACGCGGAGCAGGACCGCAGGCACTTCAAGGCGAATGTCCTGAACAACTGGCTCAATCGCAACGGCTTGGTGGCCATCCCAAATGGTCACGGGGTCCAGCTTCTCTGGGTCCAACAGGGAGCCCCCCTCACCGACGAGCAGATTTGCTGCGAAATCGACCTTCTCATGGCGGCACTGCGTCGGGTCCTGAAGAACCACGGAGGTCTGAAGGGCGAGGACGACACTTCGGGTACAAACGTGTTCATCGTCAACGTCCCCGGCGCGCCACATGCGGTGCGGATTGTCCTCCTCCTTGGATTCGGGACATTGCCCAAGGCCAGCGCCGGCGGGCGTGCTGGGGACATCGTCATTGTCGGGGGCTCGCACCACGGAGGAGAGAGAAAAGCGCAGGGCGCAGAGGCGAACACCGGCGCGGGCGGCATTGCTCTGGCCGGCGGCGGCGACGCGCCCGGCCTCGACAAGGACGAGAATGGGAAGGAGCTTCCCTCCGAAAGTGGTCCCGCGGACAATGGCGGGGATGCCAGGAGCACAGCCGGAAAGCGGGGCACGGCCGCCGCATGTGGTGGTGAGGGAGGGCACGGCGGAACCGATGAACACGGCAAGGGTGGGGGCGGTGGAGAGAGTGGCGAGGCCCACGCGGCGGTCACCGATCAGGGCGCAGGTCCCGATGAGCCGGATGCCCCGGGCAAGGCAACTGCGGTCGCTGGCCAAGCAGGAGACGGCGGCACCGGTTCGAATGGAAGGGATGCAGGCAACGGCGGGGCGGGGAAGGACGCGACAGCCTCTGTCGAAGGTGGTCCGCCCGGATCCAAGGCGACGGCCCGCGGCGGAAACAGCGGCAATGGGGGCAAGGTCAATCCGGACGTTCCCGACAACGACGGGAACTTCGGCAAGGAAGGCAAGACAGGCAACGCTGGGGATGGCGAGACGAGTGAGGCGGACAAGCAGACTGCGACGGGGGGCAACACGGGCAGCGGACGCAATCAGAATGATAAGAGCGCCCACGTCGGGAAGGGCACCGCCACGGCATCGAAGGACGAGACCAATCCGCGCGATGCGACAGGAACCCCGGGGCGCCACACCGGGGCCGAGGGCAATCCGGAACCGTGCAAGAGTGTCGTGACAGAGGCGGCAATCAATGGGCTCATCGGCAACTAGGCTTGCCTGCGCGCTGGCGCTCCTCCTCGCGCTCGCGGCCGCATCATGGCTTTGGCATTCGCGGGCGAGCCGCGAGAGCCGTCTCTCACGGCCAGGGTCCGTCGAAGGCCCTGGCCATGGCGCATCGACGGCTCTCCCCACCGCAACAGGATCCAGCCCGAAGGACAGTCCGCCCCGAGGTGATCACGCCAACGCGGTCTTCTGGGGGCGGATCGTCGACGGTGCGTCTCGACTGCCCGTCGAGGGGGCGCGTGTAGGCATCGTCGCCGATGGGCCAAGACCCACGAGCCCAGGGGCGCCGAAGGTCGTAATCACCGGCAAGGATGGCGTCGTGTCCATTGACATGCAGAACCTCACAGCGCAGGCACCTCGGCTCAAGATCCTCGGTCCAGGCTCCACCAATATCTCGGCCGACTACGCGATTGACCGGGCGCGCCTTGGGACGCTGGAGCGCCCGGTGGAGATCAGGTTGCCCGCGGAGTGCGCTTATGTCGGCACCGTACGCGATTCGACCGGCACACCTGTTGCGGGCGCGGTGCTTGATCCGATCGATCTCGAATTTCGTCGAGAGCAGCTCGATTCGGCAACGATGCGAACCGATTCGGGTGGACGCTTCGAGATCCGTCATCTGGCGGTCGGACAGTACATATGGACGGTCAATGCGAACGGGTTCAAGCCGCATGGCAGTGAAATTCACTTCGCGACGGAGGGACAGGTAATCCGCGAGGACATCGTCCTCGGGGATTGCCCCCCCGACGTGGCGCTCCACCTGAGGTCGCGCGATCGAAGCGGCAAGCCGGTTTGCGGTGTGTTCGCCTGGATTGACATGGTCTACCCTGGCCAAGGCGGTGAGCAAGCAGTTGTCTCGTTTGGGGACATGGAGAGCATTCCGCAGCTCGATAGGACGGGCGACGCCAAGGGATTGCTCTGCGGCTCCAACCTAGCCGAACAACCCAACGCGCGGTACTACCTCATGGTCAAGCGCCGGGGATTCGCAACACACGTCGAGGAGATCCCTCTCTCCGACCTGCTGGGCAAAGAGCAGTGGAGCCACGAAGTCGTCCTCGACGTGGCTCATGTCCTGGTAGGCCATGTGATCCCGTCCAAGGACTACTACCCCGTGGTCTCGGACCCAACGGACAAGTGGGATGCCACCCTCAAGATCAAGCGGATCGCACCGCAGGGTGAGTATGCCTGGGAGGACGGCTTCACGACCGAGCCCGGGGGCGACTTTAAGATCGATTGGCTTCCCGACGGCGAGTACCGAGTCCTCGAACCACTCTCCAACTTCGACGCGACACTCCGCGTGCCGCACGAGGCCCCCCTCACGATCGACCTGGAACAGGGTACGATCCGTTAGCCTCGCCCGCCCGTTTGCTTGCCGCACGTGCGCACCCTTGCTAGACTCCCTGCTTCCCAAGCGGGGAATGGTGGATTCCCCTCCAAATCAGCCCTTTTCGTCTGATCGAGAAGGGATCGTTGGGAAGTTTCGCCATGCCTCGGAGCCCTGACTTGGCCTCCCGGAGGTCGCCATGCGGACCATCGCCTCGCTCGTGATCGCCCTCGCCGTCGTCGCCTCCGCGGAAGGGAAGAAGACAGCGGCGGAGTGGACCTCCGCCGATGAGCTGACGATCACCGTGCGGATGGAGTTCTACGGCAAGACGTCGAAGTCCCAGGTCCGAGCGTGGGAGAAGGGGATCGAGGCGGCCTGGAACAAGGACGCCGTGGCGGAGATCGAGAAGGACGGCAAGACGCGCAAGGTGAAGCTCACGATCGCGGTCGAGACCCGCGTGCGCAAGGAGAGCGACCCGCCGACCGAGGGGTGGCACGAGGTCAAGGTCGTCTCCGGCATCTCCGAGTTCGTGAAGACGCGCCTTGAGAAACAGAAGGGGCAGCTCATCGACGGCTACCGCTCGTGGATGTGGCTCGGCGGCAAGGAGGAGGGGGACAGCGGCTGCTGGTCGAACCTCATCTGGCCCACCGTCGCCGCGCACGAGTTCGGCCACGTCCTCGGCCTCGACGACGAGTACGACGAGAGCGCGGAGTGGTACATGAAGCCGATCCTCGGTTTCATCGAGGACCGGCCGCCCAGCCTCATGAACCTCTCGTGGTACCCGGGGTCCGTGGCGAAGCCGCGGCACTTCAAGACGATTGTCGAAAATGTTGAGAAGTACGGTTGGTCCGAGAAGAAGTAGGAGAGCCCATATGATCCGGAGGGGAATCCTCGTCGCCATCCTCGCGGTGTCGCCCGTCCTCGCAGAGGAGGTGAAGCCGCCCGCCGCCGCGTCGAAGCTCGCGGTGACCATCGCCGCCGCAGCGGACAAGGTCGCGATCGGCGACAACATCACGCTCGAGGTGAAGCTCGAGAACACCGGCGACGCCGCCGCAACGGTGCGCGAACTGATCCTCGACAAGACCGCGCTCTCGTTCGACGTGAAGTGGGGCGAGAAGAGCTTCCCGTACCAGATCATCCGCCCGAATGTCTACACGGCGCCGCGGGTGAAGGTCGCCTCCACATCGCTCCCCGCGCACAAGTCGATGGTGACGTACGTCGACGTCCCCGCCGTGAAGGTCGGGAAGTGGAACCTCACCGCGAGCTACGCGGGGGCGGGAGACGCGATCAAGTCGAACGCCGTCGACGTGGAAGTAACGGCGGCGGGGGACAAGGACCACCTGGTCGCGATCGTCGACATCGACCGCGAGGGGCAGAAGGGGAAGGTCGTCTTCCACTTCTTCGCCGACGACGCGCCGAACACGGTGATGAACTATGTGCGCCTCGCGCGGAGCGGGTTCTACTCGGGGCTGACGTTCCATCGCGTCATCAAGGACTTCATGATCCAGGGGGGCTGCCCCTTCGGGACGGGCAACGGCGACCCGGGGTATTCGATCCCTGCCGAGTTCAACTCCCAGAAGCACCTGGAGGGGTCGGTCGCGATGGCGCGCAGCTCGGACTACGCGAGCGCGGGGAGCCAGTTCTACATCTGCCTGAAGCCGCAGGCGAAGATCGACGGCCAGTACACGGTCTTCGGGCAGATCGACGAGGGGATGGACTTCGTGCGGCAGATCGGCGACGTGCCGACCAAGGGGCCGAACGGCAAGCCGATCGCGGACTGCCCGCTGACGCCGGTGACGATCACCTCGGTGACGATCGAGGCGCGCGGCGCGACGCCGCCGGGGCCGGGGGACGGGAAGGGCCCCGGCGACGGGAAGGCCCCGGAGGGGGTGAAGCCCGCGGACCCCGCGAAGCAACCGGCCGAACCGGTGAAGGACCCGCCCAAAGAAGCGCCGAAGAGTGGCGAGAACCCGAAGTAGAGAAACCCCGACGTGTAGGGGCGGCCCTTGTGGCCGCCCTCTTGTGCGGCAAGAACACGCGGCCATTCATCCCGCACGCAAGGGCGGCGGTTCATCCCGCACGAACGGGCGGCGGTTCATGCCGCACGAACGGGCGGCGGTTCATGCCGCACGAACGGGCGGCCACAAGGGGCGCCCCTACTCAACGCAGAGATTTGAGACAGATGGAGTCGCCATGAGCTATGTAAACATCCTGTTCGACGTCCGCGATGGCGTCGCGTTCGTCACGGTCAACCGCCCCGACAAGCTGAACGCGCTGAACGCGGAAACCGTCCGCGAGCTGGCCCGCGCGTTCTGCGCCGCGCGCGACGACGCCAAGGTCGGCGTCGTCATCCTCACCGGCTCCGGCGACAAGGCCTTCATCGCCGGCGCGGACATCGGCGACCTCTCGAGGCTCGACGCGCGCGGGGCGAAGGAGTCCGCCCTCCTCGGGCAGGAGCTCATGGGCCTGATCGAACACCTCGGCAAGCCCGTGATCGCCGCGGTGAACGGCTTCGCCCTCGGCGGCGGGTGCGAGATCGCCCTCGCCTGCACATTCCGCGTGGCGAGCGAGAACGCGAAGTTCGGGCAGCCGGAGGTGAACCTGGGGCTCATCCCCGGCTACGGCGGCACGCAGCGCCTCCCGCGCCTCGTCGGGCGCGGTCGCGGCATGGAGCTGGTGCTGACGGGCGACTCGATCGACGCGCAGGAGGCGCTCCGCATCGGCCTCGTGAACCACGTCTTCGCGCGCGAAAAACTCCTCGCGGAGGCGGAGGGGATCGCGCGCAAGATCCTCTCGAAGGCGCCGCTCGCGGTGCGCGCGGCGATGGAGTCGGTCACGCGGGGCCTCGAGACGACGCTCGAGGAGGGGCTCCTCCTGGAGGCGGACCTCTTCGGCCTCTGCGCGGCCACCTCGGACTGGAAGGAAGGGACGACGGCGTTCCTGGAGAAGCGGAAGCCCGCCTTCCAGGGGAAGTAGCCCCTGAGATACAATCGACCCGGACCGCCAACGGAGGGCACCCCATGGCGACAGAGCTCGTGATCCTCGGCGGCGCACGCACCGCGATGGCCGAATACGTCGGCACGCCCGGCTTCGGCGCCTTCAAGGACGTCTCCGCGATCGACCTGGGCGCCGTCGCGGCGAAGGCGGCGATGGAACGGAGCCGCGTCCAGCCCGCGTGGGTCGACCACGTCTTCATCGGGAACGCGCTCCAGACCAGCGGCGATGCGATCTACGGCGCCCGCCACGTCGGCCTGAAGGCCGGCGTCCCGCAGGAGACCCCCGCGCTCACGCTGAACCGCCTCTGCGGCTCGGGCATCCAGTCCGTCGTGAGCGCGGCGCACGCCCTCCTGCTCGGCGAGGCGACCTGCACGCTCGCCGGCGGCATGGAGAACATGAGCCAGGCGCCCCACGTGGTCCGCGGCGCGCGCGAGGGGTTCCGCTTCGGCGCGCAGGTGGTCCTCGAGGACTCCCTCATGGTCGGCCTCCTCGACCCGTTCTGCGGCTGCTACATGGCGCAGACCTCGGACAACTGCGCGAAGAAGTACGGCATCACGCGCCAGGCACAGGACGAGTTCGCCCTCCGCAGCCACCAGGAGGGGGCCCGCGCCGTGAAGGGCGGCCTCTTCAAGGAGGAGATCGTCCCCGTCCCCGTGAAGCGTCGGAAGGAGATGGTGCCGTTCGAGACGGACGACCACATCAAGCCGGAGACGACGCTGGAGGCGCTCGCGAAGCTCCCTCCCGCCTTCGGCAAGGACGGGACGGTCACCGCCGGGAACGCGAGCGGCATCGTAGACGGCGCGGCCTGCCTCGTCGTCGCGACGGACAGGTTCGCGAAGGACCACGGCTGCCCCGTCCTCGGGCGCATCGTCTCGTGGGCCGCGGTCGGCGTGGAGCCCGCCTTCATGGGGATGGGCCCGGCGCCCGCGATCCGCAAGGCGCTCGAGAAGGCGGGCCTCCGCCTGGAGCAGGTCGATCTCTTCGAGATCAACGAGGCGTTTGCCGGGCAGTACCTCTCGGTCGAGAAGGAGCTGGGCCTCGACCGCGCGCGGGTGAACGTGAACGGCGGGGCGATCGCGCTCGGCCACCCGCTCGGCGCGACGGGGACGCGGCTCCTCCTCACGGTGCTGATGGAGCTGAAGCGGCGCAAGAAGTCGATCGGCGTCGCCTCCGCGTGCATCGGGGGCGGGCAGGGAATCGCGATGGTGGTCCGGGCCGAGGCGTAGATGGGCGTCGTGATCCTCGCGGCGGTGATGGAGGGGATTACGCCGGGGCTGATCGCCTGCGGCGTGGCGCTCCTCTTCCTGTCGCTCATCCTGCCGCGGATGGCAGCGCGGAAGAAGGCCTCCTCGGCCGCGCCGCCGATGCTGTCGCGCGAGCGGGGGCAGGAGATGCAGAGGACCCTCGACGAGGTCTTCCTCCAACTCCAGGAGTTCAGCCGCGAGACGATGGGGAAGCTCGACACGCGGATCCGGATGCTGAACCAGCTCGTCGTCGACGCCGACGAGCGAATCCGCAAGCTTCAGTCGCTTCCCCCGATTCCCCCGACGATCGCGGCCGCGGCGGCTCCCGCTCCTCCGCCCGCCCCGACGAACCCGCTTCACGAGAGGATCTACCGCCTCCTCGACAAGGGCACCTCCCTCGGCGAGGTCGCGCGCGACGTCGGTCTGCCGAAGGGGGAGGTGGAGCTGATCGCCGGCCTGCGGGCCCTTCCCCGACGCGAGGCGTAGATGCCCTCCAAGCGCCAGATCGCCGTCGCGCTCCGCTATCTCCGGGAGAAGGACCCCGCGCCGCGGGTCGTGGCGAAGGGGCGGGGGGACGTCGCGGAGAAGATCCTGGCGCTCGCGCGCGAGCACGGCATCGCCGTCCACCCGGACGCGGATCTGGCCGAGGTCCTGGTCCAGCTCGACCTGGGGAAGGTGATCCCCGAGGAGCTGTACCAAGCGCTCGCGGAGATCCTCGCGTACCTGTACCGGATGAACCAGAAGGTGAAGTAGGCCTACGGCGCCAGCGCCTCGATGTCCCGGAGCAGTTGCGCGAGGTCCGCGGGCTTCTCGTACGCCCTCGCAAACCCCATTTGCGTCGCCTGCGTTCGCTCCTCGGGCGTCCACGTCCCCGAGATGATGATGACGGGGATCGCCCTCGGCATCGCCGCGATGTGCGCCTTCAGGGCAAATCCGTCGCGGCCTGGCATGTTGAGGTCCGTGACCACGACATCGATCCCACCGCGGTTGAGCACCGCGCTGGCCTCTGCGCCGTCCGAGGCGCGCAGCACATGGACACCCGCCGCCTCCAGGTAGGAGGCGACCATTTCCCTGATCTGCGCGTCGTCGTCGACTACGAGAACATTTACCATCCGCGTCATCCTGAAGCGGCACTGTAGGTTATGACATGCACAGAGCCATGTCAATGTAGGTCGTCCATTTCCCTTGTCCGACCTGAGCCCGATTGCTAGGATTCCGCGGCTCAGACCCTCCCCCGGGTCTCTTTTTTCGGCGTGGTTCAACCGATGGCGCTTCTTGGTGACACCGATCCACGGCGTTCGTAATCGTAGTCGTAGTCGTAGTCGTTTTGGCCTGAACGATTACGACTACGATTACGAACGGGGAGAATCTGTGACCCCGATCTGAACCACGCCCTTTTTTCCGAGAGGACCTCCGATGGAACGCTCCTACGTCATGATCAAGCCCGACGGCGTCCAGCGCCGCCTGGTGGGAAAGATCGTCTCGCGGATCGAGGAAAAGGGCCTCCGCGTTGCCGCCCTCCGCATGTTCCGCATGGAGAGGGAGCGCGCCGAGAAACTCTACGAGGTCCACAAGGGGAAGGGGTTCTACCCCGGCCTCGTGAACTTCGTGACCTCCTCGCCCGTCGTCGCGATGGTCATCGAGGGACCCGGCGCGATCGCGATGATCCGCAAGATGATGGGCGCGACCTTCGGCCCCAACGCCGAGCCGGGCACGATCCGCGGCGACTTCGGCGCCTCCCGCAGCTTCAACCTCATCCACGGCTCCGACTCCCCGGAGAGCGCCTCCCGCGAGATCCCGATCTTCTTCGGCGAGAAGGAGATCGCCGGCTGGGAGCCGATCGACGAGGCGTGGGTCTACGATACTGAGGACAAGCGGTAGCCTTCGGCAACTCCAAGGTCCAACTCCAACTCCAACGAATTCCAACTCCAACTCCAAGGTCCAGGGCGTTGGAGTTGGAGATGGAGTTCGTTGGAGTTGGAGTTGGAGTTGGACCTTGGAGTTGCGATGACACCCTCCCAGACCGCCTCCGTCGCGGCCGAGGTACGGGAGGCGCTCCTTGGCGCCCGCGTCGCCGAGGTCGTCGGCACCGACACCGAGGCGCTCGGGATCCGCCTCCGGACACAGGGAGAGGACCGCCGGCTGCTCATCTCGTGCCACCCTCAGATGGCGCGGGTCCACCTCGCCTCCGTCGACCCCGAGGTGAGCCGCCACACGCCGTTCTCCGACCTCTGCGCCGCGCGTCTCGACGGGCTGCGGGTCGCCGCGGTCGAGCACCCCGCGGGGGAACGGATCGTACGCCTCTGGTTCGGGGGCGAGGGGACGGACCAGCAACCAGCAAGCTGGCTTTGCCAGGCTGGCCCTGCCATGGGGGCGTGCCTCGTCGCGGAGCTGTTCGGCCGCCGTCCGAACCTCGTCCTGCTCGACGCCGCCGGGGTGATCCTCGGCGCCTGGCGGACCTTCCCGAAGGGGGACCGCCCGATCGCGCCCGGGGTCCGCTACGTCGCGCTGCCGCCTCCCGAACCGACCTCCGACGACGCGCCGCCGCGGACCTCGGCCGAGTGGGAGGCGGAATTCGCGCCGCGCGAGCGCGAGCTCCTCCTGGCCGCCCTCCGCAAGCGCGCCTCGGAGATCCTCGAGAAGGAGCGCTACCGCGTCGACGGCGTCCTGCGGGGCCTGGAGGCGGGCCTCGCGGCGAGCGCGCGGTGCGAGGAGTTGAGGATGGCGGGGGAGGTGCTGAAGGCGAACCTCGGCCGCGTCCCGAAGGGGGCGGAGCGGGTCGAGCTGCCCGACTTCACGGGAGGGACGGTCGAGGTCGAGCTCGACAAGCGGATGGACGCGCGCTCGAATCTCGAGCGGATCTTCCGGAAGTACCGCCGGCTCCGCGAGGCGAAGGCGCGGATCGAGACGCGCATCGGCGCGTTCCGGATCCGCCGGGACGAGGTCGCGCAGTCGCTCGCGCGGGTCGCCTCGTGCGACGCTCCCCCCGAACTTTCTCGGATGGCCGGAGACGATCGTTCTGGACACGCCCGGAAGGCCGACCGGATCCGCAAGGATCGGCGTCCGGCGGGGGTGCGTGTCTTCACGAGCGCGGACGGAATCGGAATCTGGGTAGGGAAGGGAGACGCCGAAAACGATCACTTGACGTTCCGCCTCGCGCGAGGGAATGATCTCTGGTTGCATGCGAAGGACGTCCCCGGTTCGCACGTCGTTGCGCGGATCGGGAAGCGGGAACCGACGCAGGAGACCCTGCTCGACGCGGCCCACCTCGCGGTATACTACTCGAAGGCGAGAGGGAGCGGAGGGGCGGAGGTCACCTACACGCGCGTGAAGTTCGTTCGCAAACCCAGGGGGGCGCGGTCGGGCCAGGTGTCGCTGGGAGACGCGCGGACGATCTTCGTCCGCTGGGAAGAAGCGCGGATGGCCCGGCTCGCGGCGGGAACTCTGGCAGGGCCAGCTTGCTGGTCGGAGAGCGGGGGAAGCGATGAAGGGGCTTAGGCACGTCAGGAAGTGCAGGCACTGCAAGCGGGCCTTCGAGGCGAGGAACCGGGTGCAGATCTACTGCCTCCGCGACCGCTGCCGGCGCGACAGGCACCTCCGCTACATGCAGCGGTACATGCCGCGCTGGAAGGAGAAGCACCCCGACTACTGGAAGAGCGAGAAGCAGCGCGACTACCTGAAGAAGTGGCGCGCCTCGCACCCCGACTACTTCCGCGAGTGGCGGGAGAAGGAGAAGCGGAAGAGGACGCGCGTGCGGAGGCGGGCTCGGCGCGTCCCCCTGCACGTCGGGTAGCTGCCGCAACTCCGACTCCAAGCCCCAACTCTAACGAAATCCAACTCGAATTCGAACTCCGACCATCCCGCGCCAAGGGTTTGGGAATTGGAATTGGAGTTCGTTGGAATTGGGGCTTGAAGTTGGAGTTCGTCGGGCGCCCGCGCGAATGCCACCTCTTGCTGAGCGCTGCCCGGCCTACGTCACCGACATCGCGTAGGCGATCAGGTCTACGACGCGGTTCGAGTAGCCCCACTCGTTGTCGTACCAGCCGATCACCTTCGCCAGATTCTCGCCCAGCACCATCGTGCACTTCGCGTCGAAGACGCACGAGGCCGGGTCCCCGATGATGTCCGAGGAGACGATCTCGTCCTCGGTGTACTCCAGGATCCCCTTCATCGGGCCCGCGGCCGCCTCGCGGAACGCAGCGTTGATCTGGTCGACGGTCGCGTTGTTCTTCAGCTCCGCGGTCAGGTCGACGACCGACCCGTCGGGGACCGGGACGCGCATCGCGGTCCCGTCCATCTTCCCCTTCAGCTCGGGGATCACCTCGCCGATCGCCCGCGCCGCGCCGGTCGTGGTCGGGATGATGTTGGTCGCCGCGCCGCGCGCGCGCCGCAGGTCCTTGTGGACGAGGTCCGCGATCCGCTGGTCGTTCGTGTAGGCGTGCACCGTCGTCATCAGCCCGCGCACGATCCCGAACCGGTCGTGCAGGACCTTCGCCATGGGGCCCAGGCAGTTCGTCGTGCAGCTCGCGTTCGAGATGATCCGGTGCTCCGCCTTCAGCGCGCCGGAGTTCACGCCCATCACGATCGTCGCGTCGATCTTGTCCTTCGCGGGGACCGTGAGGAGGACCTTCTTCGCCCCCTGCGTGACGTGCTTTTCGCAGTCGGCCTTGGAGGTGAACACCCCCGTCGACTCGACGACGAAGTCGATCTCGTGCTGCTTCCAGGGGAGCTTGCTCGGGTCCTTCTCGGCGAGGACCGGAATCGCCTTCCCGTTCACGACCATCGTGTTCTCCTTCACCTCGACGGTCCCGTCGAAGCGGCCGAACACGGAGTCGTACTTGAGCAGGTGCGCGAGGGTCTTGGCATCGGTGAGGTCGTTGATCAGCCGGACGTCGAAGTCCGGCCGCTTGCACATGATTTTGAAGACGTTTCGGCCGATACGGCCGAACCCGTTGATCGCCACCCGGATGGCCATGGAATGCGCCTCCTAGAGTTGGGGGGACGGAGAGTATAGGCGTGCTCTGGAGGGCTGTCAAGCCGGAGGGCCGCAACTCCAACTCCAAGCCGCAACTCCAACGAATTCCAACTCGAATTCCAAGTACGTCGCGCCAAGGGCTTTGAGTTGGAATTGAGGTTCGTTGGAATTGTGGTTGGGAGTTGGAGTTCGACGCCCCGCCGTGCTATACTCCTGGCGGCTAGGGACGCACCGCGGTTCCCGCGACATGAGGAGCACCTCCCATGAAGTGTCCCAAGTGCGGCTACGTCAATTCTCCCGACGCCCCGACCTGCAACCTCTGCCACGAGTTGCTCCAGGAGCGCGTCGCGGCAGCCGTCCCGCAGCCCTCCGATCTGGAACCGAGCCCCCTCCCGTCCAAGGGCGACGGCGTGCCCTACAAGCTCGTCTTCGGCGGCGAGGCCTCCCTCGGGACTGCGATCCTCTCGGGAGTCGCGGGAGGCAGCTTCCCGGTCCCCGATTTCGGCTCGAACTGCGCCTGCTGCGGCGCGCGGACGAGCGAGGTCTGCGGGCATCTGGTGGCTACGGCGGACCCCGACGCCTCGGCACAGGAGGTCAAAGTCCCGATGTGCGCGTCGTGCAAGCCGCACGCGGAGCATCACGTCGGGAGCCGCCAGGTCTGCCGCGGCATGCTGGCGTTCGCCATCGGGGCCATCCTGGTCGGCATCTGGGCGGACACCGCCTACCCGACGATGTGGATCGTCGGAGGGGGGCTCCTCGGCGTCGCCGCTGCAGGCTGGTACCTCTGGAATGAGGCCTCACGGCGCAAGCTCGCACAGCAGGGACACCATCCCGACCTGGCCCTGACGGCCGAGCCAGGGAGGCTTACGGTCGAGACCCGAAACGAGGCCCTCGCCCGGCACCTGGTTCGCGCGAACGGCGAGATCCTTCACCTGGTGTCGTAGAGGAGGATGGGATGAGGAACGAAACAAGCCCTGTCTCGCTGGAGGCGGCGATGAAGTGCTCCAAGTGCGGGTACGAGAACGGGCCTGATTCCCTGGCCTGCGGGCTCTGCGGCGAGGTGCTGAGGCCGAAGGGGGGCACGACCGTCACGCCCGTCGCGGAGGGGCAGGGCGCCCCGCAGGCGGCGCAGGGCGAGCCCGGGCAGCCGGACTGGTCCTCGTTCGGCCCGCCGAGCGGCCCGCCGGTCTGCTTCGAGACCGGGCGGATGAGCTTCGCGATGCCGAAGGCGTGCGCATGCTGCCTCGGGGGATACCAGGACGAGTTCCCCGTGTCGGCGAGCGTGACCCGGCACGAGGGGTCGCAGCAGGTGACGCACACGACGACCTGGAACTTCCCGTTCTGCCTCGACTGCACAGGGCACCTGAAGGGATACCAGCGTAGCTGGGCGATCTCCATCGGGCTCTGCCTGTTGACGTTCGTCGGCTTCGTCTTCGGGGCGAGCAAGGACACGGAGGGGATCTACTACGGCGTGATGTTCGCGGCTGCGACGGCGGTGCTGGTCGCGGGGCGGGTGGTGACCTCGCAGCTCTTCCCGAAGAAGGGGCATCGCTGCGCGAGCCTCGGCCGCCCGATCTCGGTCACGGGCCCGCACGGAGGCGCGTACCGCTTCACGTTCTTCAACCCGACGTTCGGACGGATCTTCTCGGAGTTCAATTCCTAGGGCACCCATGGAGAGGCGCCCGTCAGGGCGCCGTGGATCGCCAGCCGTCCAGGCTGGCGGCGCGCGGGCAGCCGCCCTCACGGGCGGCGACGGGGCGCCCGCAACGCGGGCCGGCGCCCTGACGGGCGCCTTTCCAAGGAACATCAAAATCCGCAACGTCCGATAATGGGCGTTATGTGATATCGGAGGCATCCGGCCCCGGCAGTAGTCCGGGATTGCCCCGGACCCCCCGGCAGGCTATCCTCCACGGGTTGGGCGGCCCGGGGTCAAGGACGGCCCCCCAGATCGCCGACATCTTCCGAGGGGCTGTGTTCCAGTCCGGGAGTGGCGCGCGGATGTCCCTTCGTCGATCCCTGCCGATCCTCTGCCTCGCCCTCGCGGTCCAGACCGCGTGGGCCGACTGCCAATGGCACCCCCAGCAGCCCACCCCCCAGGGAGCCCGCCTCGCCGGCGTCTCCTTCTCCGGCCCGACCGGCTGGGCCGTCGGCGCCGGAGGCGCCATCGTCCGCTCCGACAACAGCGGCTCCGCCTGGACGAACCAGACCTCGGGCACCTCCCGCACCCTCCGCGACGTCTTCGCCCTGTCCGCCGAGGTTGCCGTCGCGGTCGGCGACGGCGGAGTCATCCTCGCCACGGCCAACGGCGGCGCAGGCTGGACCTCCGTCCCGAGCGGCACGACGCAGGACCTCCTCGGAGTGACCTTCTCAGGCCTCCTCGGGGGCTGGGCCGTCGGCCGCGGAGGCACGATCCTCCACACCTCCGACGGCGGTTCGACCTGGGCCGCCCAGGCAAGCGGCACGGGAGCCGACCTCCTCGATGTTTCCTTTTCCAGCGCGACGAGCGGCTATGCCGTGGCCGCGGGAGGCCTCGTCCGCACCACGGCGAACGGCGGCACGACCTGGACCGGCGTCGTGGGCGCCCCCGCCGTCGACCTCTTCGGCGCGTATTCCCCCTCGGCCCTCGAGCTCTGGGTCTGCGGCGCGGGAGGCGCCCTCGCGAGCACGGCGGACGGCGGGACGACCTGGACCCCGCGCGCGAGCGGGACCGCAAACGACCTCCTGGATATCGGGTTCGCCTCGCCCCTCGTCGGCTGGACCGTCGGCCGAGCCGGGACCGTCCGAGTCACCCTCGACGGTGGCGCCACCTGGACCCCGCAGACCTCGGGCTCCTCGCAGGACCTGGAGGCGATCGCCATCTTCAGCACGAACGTCGCGGTCGTCGTCGGGGGCGCCGGGACCATCCTCAAGACCTCCAACCAGGGGGTCTCCTGGGCGCAGATCCGCGGAGGGACCTTCTCCGACCTCATGGACCTCGAGTTCGTCGACGCGAACGTCGGGTTCGCCGTGGGACGCGGAGGCGTCATCCTGCGCACGCTGAACGGCGGTACGACCTGGGCGTCCGTCCCCTCGGGCACGGCCGCGGACCTCTTCGGAGTCGCCTTCTTCGACGCGAACCGGGGCTGGGCCGTGGGGGCCGGGGGCGCCATCCGCCACACCACCAACGGCGGCTCAACCTGGTCCGGCCAGACGAGCGGCGTCGCGACCGACCTGCGCGCCGTGGACTTCCTCGACCCGAATACCGGAACCGCCGTGGGGCTCGGCGGCACGGTCCTCCGCACCAGCAACGGGGGCACGAACTGGATCCGAGTGTCGATCCCCACGGCCGTCGACCTCTTCGACATCAACTATACGACGCCCCTCCAGGGATACGCCGTCGGGGCCGGGGGAACCATCCTCGTCACGACCACGGCTGGATTCGTCTTCCAGCAGGTCGTGAGCGGCACCGCGAGCGACCTCTATCGCGTCCGATTCGCAGGCGCGGTCGGGTACGTCGTCGGCGCGGGAGGGACGCTGCGGAAGTCGATCAACTCGGGGTCGACCTGGACCGCCCTCACGTCCGGAACGGCGCAGGACCTCTTCGGAGTACGCACGCTCGACGGGGTGCAGGTCTGGGTCTGCGGCGCGGCGGGCACCCTCCGCGAGACGCGGAACGGCTCCGCCTTCGAGGTCTACGAGGAGAGCGGCTCGACGCAGGACCTGCGCGACTTCGAGGCGATCTCCGCGACCGACCGCTGGATGTGCGGGACGCAGGGTACGATCCTCGCGGCGCCGAGGCCCGGCCCCGAGGACTGGCAGGTGGTGACGAGCGGCACGGCGCAGGACCTGTGGGACGTCGACTTCGCCGACGACCTCCACGGCTGGACGGTCGGAAACGCAGGGACGATCCTCCGCACCGCGACCGGCGGGACCACGTGGACGGCGCAGGCGAGCGGGACGGGCGTCACGCTGTTCGGCGTGCGGTTCCTCGACCTGTTGAACGGGTTCGCGGTCGGCGACGCGGGGACGATCCTGAAAACCACGAACGGCGGAACGACCTGGACGCCTCTCGCGAGCGGCACGGGGAACCAGCTCATCGGCCTCGCCTTCACCGACCCGCTCACGGGCTGGGCGTGCGGCCTTTCCGCGAGGATGCGCAGCACGACCGACGGCACGAGCTGGTCGGGGCAGACCGTCCCGACGATCTTCTCGCTCTTCCGGATGGACTTCCCGACGCCGACCACGGGGTTCGTCGTCGGGGCCTCCGGCACCCTCCAGAAGACCACCACGGGAGGGCTCCTGTGGCTCCCGCTCGCCTCGGGGACGAACCGATTCCTGAACGGCATCGACATGGCCGACCCGACGACGGGCGTGATCGTCGGCGAGGCGGGCACGGCGCTCTACACGACCGACGGGACGAACTGGAATCCGGCGACGACGGGCACGACCGCCTACCTTTACGACGTCTGCCTCATCTCCCCCACCACGGGCTGGTACTGCGGCGACCGCGGGCGGATCGAGCGGACCACCGACGGGGGCCGCACCTGGGACTGCCAGCGCGTCAACACGACGGCGACGCTCCATGCGATCGAGTTCTCCTCGCCGGCGCGCGGCTGGGCCGTCGGCTCCGGTGGGACGATGGTGAGGCTCCGCGTGGCGGGCCTCGGGAGGCCCGCGGAGACCGTCGTGGGGCTCGGGACCGGGAGCGCCGGCTGGGAGGAGATCTTCCAGGCGCAGCCCCTCTCCTTCGCGCACCTCGCCTGGCTGCAGCTCCCGTCGGCGCCCTACGACTCGGCCAACGGCGAGACGCGCCCCGCCTGCGGCGACCTCGACGGCGACGGCCGCGACGAGATCGTCACCGGGCTCGGGCCCTACCCCGCGGGAGGAGGCTGGCTCCACATCTGCGACGACGCGGTCGCGGGGTTCGCGACGATCCGGTGGATCCGGGTCCCGTGGGCCGCCTACGACGCCGCGAACGGGGAGACGTGGCCCGCGTGCGGCGACGTCGACGGAGACGGCCGCGCGGAGATCGTCGTCGGCCTCGGGCCCTACCCCGCGGTCGGGGGCTGGTGCGTCGTGTTCGATGATGCCGTGGCCTCGAACGTCCTCCTGCGGTGGGTCCGCATCACCTCGCTTGCCGGGTACAACGCGGCGAGCGGCGAGCTGCGGCCGGCGTGCGGCGACTTCGACGGCGACGGGCGGGCGGAGATCGCCTTCGGCCGCGACTCGTTCCCCTCGAACGGGGGACGCGTCGCGCTCGTCGACGACCTCGTGGCCGGGTTCGCCGCGCTCCAGGAGTTCCAGGTCCCCTTCCCGGCCTACAACGCCGCGGACGGCCAGACGTGGGTCTCCCTCGGCGACGTCGACGGAGACGGCCGCGCGGAGCTTGCGGTCGGGTTCGGCCCCTACCCCTCCGACGGCGGACGCGTGATGGTCTTCGACGACCGACCGTCGGGGCTCGGACTGCTCGGCTCGATGCGCCTCCCGGACGCGGCGTACAACGCGACCGTCGGCGAGACGCGTCCCGCCTGCGGCGACGTCGATGGGGACGGCTTCGCGGAGGTCGTCGTCGGCCAGGGGACCTCGCCCGGTCGCTCGAACGTCTGGTATTTCGGTTCGGCGCGGACGGCGTACGCGCTCCTTCGCACCGGGTCGATCCGGTGGAATGTATACCGCGCCGCGAATGGTGAGACCCGCCCGGCGTGCGGCGACCTCAGATAGGCCCTACTCCCCCGCCCAGGCGACCTCGACGGTCTGCGTCCCCCGCAGGCCCGCGACGGCCGGGTAGCGCGAGAGCGACAGTTCCACCCATGCCACGACGCGGTCCCTCCGCGCGCGATGGCCGGCGGAGATGGCCTGCCGCGCCTCGAGGGAGACGACGGGGTCGGCGCGGAGCTGCTCGCCGATCCGCCTGAGCGCGTCCTGCACGGCGCTCGAATCCCCCGCGCGGACCTGGCGGAGCCTTGGCGCCCAGGCCGGCGCGCGACGCGGCGCGGGCGGCGGCAGCGGCACCGCTGGGAGCGGGAAGCCCTTTGGCAGGTACGTCGGAGGCGGCCCCGCGTGCGCGGGATCGGCCGCCTCGGCGGGCGAGGCGGGAGGCGCCGACGCGGCCTCCTGGGGGACGATCCACCGCCACGTCATCA
>Ga0082335_1004311_pt1 | contig 21600 bp, 38 predicted proteins | sample Subgrocontami58m_FD_72375 | JGI IMG/M metagenome (GOLD analysis project Ga0082335, IMG submission 72375) | Subsurface groundwater microbial communities from S. Glens Falls, New York, USA - GMW37 contaminated, 5.8 m (SPADES assembly) (version 2) ...
GTGAGCTTGGATTGTTCATGAGGTAACTTTGTCCAGATTGTACCCTCAGAGATGACACAGGAGGACAGAAAGTACAAAATAAAGTTCGACAACTGGTAGTATTTTAAGAAAACCTCAAGGGGGAGACCCCGACCTGCAGGGGTCTCCCCCTGAGTTACCTGGTCAGGCTTTTACCGCTTTGCGGTTCCTGCGCTTAGGCTTAGTTTCTTCTTTTACCTCCTTTTTAGGTTCCTGGCCATCTCCCGAGTCATCACTTGACGTATCGGTTGACACATTGTTTGGCACATTGTTTGGCACGGTATCCGCTACCTGCGTTGCCGGCGCCTCAGTTTTTTGCCCTTTTACATCGTCGTCCCACTGCACAAACATAGGCATAATCACACGCGTGGATTTGGGATGCGACCATAAAGCAGGACCGGAAGGGCTGGTCGAGGATATGGTGACCTCTCCCTGCAGCGGGGCTAGCCAGTTTTCCAGATATACGATGTTAAAGGCTATCCTGCCAGGGCTGGTGCATTTAGCTCCTATAGTACCGCTGCTGCTCCCATACTCCTCGGCTCTTGCGGAGACCTTAAGCTTTTCCTCTGACCACTCCAGCCGGGTAATCCCGCTGCTATTCTTTGCCAGCTTACCCACTGCCTTCAGGACTCTCTGAAAGTCCTCAGCCCACACCGTAACGATTGACGTGAAGTTGGTCGGGATTAGCTGACTGTAGTTGGGATATGTGCCCTGGATGAGCTTAACCAGCATGGTCACCCTTCCAAAATGGAGCTGGAGAGCATCGCTGTTATACTCCAGCCTGATAGGTCTCTTGGCCATGGCCAGCTGAGCCGGCGTCTCCACTCCAGTCAGGTCCGGCGCCGCCGCCTTACTCCACAGGCGCTCAATAAGCTTTATCGCATCCCTGGGGATAATAAGGGGCTTTTCACCTGGTAGTTTTCCAGGTATCTTCTCTACACCGAGTTGGAAGCCGTCCGCGCCCACTGCTGCAATATCGTCTCCGGTCGTCTCCGTTCCGAGAGTCTTCGACAGGCATACACCATGCAGTACCGGCCGGGTATCCTCCTTAGCCGAGCAATCCAGGACTGTCACCAACGCTTTAACCAGGGCCTCACCATTGAGAACAGCGTCATGCTCGAAATCCCGGCGCTCAATTGGGGGGAAGTCCGCTGCATCCTCTGTTGTATATTCAGCTTCCATTGTCCCTGCGGTGAGCGCCACACTTTTTTCTTTAGCAGTTAGGGTGACCAGCCGATGCCCAGGTATTGTTTCTAGGAAAGCCTGGACCGCCATCACCGGCAGCAGCATCGGCTCAACGGCCTCCGGCAGCTCTACCCGCACAGCTATCTCCAGGTCGGTGGCCAGCGCTCTCCCATTACCCAGTAGTACATACCCTGTGGACTTGACCGTTGCCTTCTTAGGCACCACTGGCTCCAGGAGCTTTAGCGTCTCTCTTAGTTTTGATACTTGTATTTCCATATTCTTTTTCACCTCCTTTCGGGCAGAGTTTTTATTTAACCGCCCACGGAGCCCCATCAGGTAACTTGCGCAATTTAGGAATTTTGCCACCTGGTGGGGCCGGCGTGGATGGTTAAGCCTATAACATGCTTTTCTGTCCGGCAGCGACCTGCGGATCCTTGGGTTTACTGAATGGCACTGGCTGCCGCTGGGGAACGGGGACTGGCGGTGGAGACACCGGCGGTCCCTCATACTTCGGGTTCCTCGGGTTCGTTGCCCACCGTTGCCTGGCTAGAGTTACCAGATTAGACACGGCGGCCAGGGCACCATCGATGGACGTATCCAGGATGGTCTCCATCACCGGGTCAGTATCCTTTTGCTGGACGCCGATGAGAGCGGTACTCCCTTTTAGCCTAATAACTATCTTTAGTTCTTCGTCCACAGTTCACCTCCTTTCGTGATTTTCTAGGGCCAGGGCCTTCCTTGCTTCCTCAAGTGTTGTGGTTTCTGGATCAGCGAAGTGTTCTTGGAGAACGGCGGTGAGGTCGGTAAACTGTCCATCCGTCACAGCACCGCCCTTGGCAGCCATCCATTCCAGGAGCAGTTGTTCCATCTCTTGTTCAGTCACTATCACCCCCTTTCGGTCTCGATTTTGTGTAGAACATCGTCATTCCTCCAGCATGTCAGCTATGAAACGGATAGCTTCGGGGTTCTCGGCTGCGTCTCTGAGCAGTTTGACCAGTTCATGGTCCCCAGGGAGAATGCCGCCCGGGTACTTTTCGGCAGGATTGTCTGGGTCGTAATCAGGGATTAAGACTTTATTGGCTTCTATCGCCTCGTCAAGTAAATCCGGGGGAACATCATCGAACACATCCTGCAACTTTACAGGACCATAGTAGCCGTAGATACCCAAACGTATTTTTATTTGGAGTGCCCCGTGTTGTCCTACAACCCCATAGAGGCGAAGGCCCTGCTCATCCTTGTTATCCGTCCCGGAAAAGAAAACCTTCATGTCGCCATGGGAGTGCAAGTCTAGCACTACATTGTCCGCCCGTTCATATGTAACTCTGCCGGGGCTGCCCGTCTGGTTAGGAGTTATAAGGCGGAACCCTTCGTTCGCATACACTATAGCCACGTATATTTCTATAGTGTGATTAAACTGCATTAAATCCAGGGCAATTTCCAGCATCCCGACTGGAATTTTCCCATTAGCCAGATGGATCTCTGGCGCCAGGTCTGGCAGCCCTCTTACCCGGGCCCGGGCTACCTGTACCCGGCCGGTGATCAGCGATGAGTTAGCCTCGATAAAGAGGCCATTGCCCGCCAGGATGTAGTTATAAAACAGCCCTCTGACGCCATGAAGAACATCATCACGGCGTATCAAGTACCCGACTTTAGGCGGAGGCTCATGGCCTACATGTATAATACGTTGCATATTTGATTCTCCTTTATCCTGTCACTAACTGGGTATGCGACATACCCATTATCCTGCCCACAATTTCGGGGTCTGCCGGCACCGTCGAAAGCGATCCCGCCTCCATATCGATATAGGCCCCCACCCAGGTCAGCGATCCAGACAGAAGACGATGCATGAAATCAATTACCAGGGTCGCCATTACCTGGTTTATCGTCGGGCTCTGCTCATCCGCTTCAACCGCCTCGGCACAGTCCCGTTGCCTGCGTACAGGTTCTTTAGTCGGCGCCAGAAGAGAGGGGAGCTGGAGACTCGGTATTGGCAGCCGGCTTACCGTCTGTTTTCCTGCATTGAACCCTCCTCGTAGTTCTTCCGCGTTGCGGGCATTGCCGAGGAGTACTTGCCCGGAGTCATGGCCGTTGCCCGAATCCAGCCACCAGGTTCCCCATGACCAGGTCTTACCCTGGCTAATGCTCCGCCGGGCAGCCGGATTGTCGACGCAGCCTATAAGGATGCCACGCATTACCCTGCGATACCCTCCTCCGAAAGACGCCTCTCCGAGCGTCTCAGGGTCATAGGGGTAGACGCTGTAGCCAATCTTCCGGCCGTATTGCCGTGATAGACGCTCGGCCAGGGCCTGGGACTTGAACTTGCCCACATCTCCCGCAAAGAAGTTTTGTCTTCTCAGGTTGTGAGGCTCCACCCTGTCATGGTCTATCAGCAGCAAATTGAACTCCTCATTACCAAGAAGGCGGCAGAGACCTTCAGCAACGAAAGAGCCTGTCCCGCCGCAGCCTATCACCGCGATTTCCGCTTCCGTCTGGGAGTCTCTTAAACTCACCCTGTAACGCATTTATATCTCCATTTCCATAAGGTCTCTTACCAGGCAGTAATCCACCAGGTCCTTCACCGGAAACCGTTTCTTTTTGTCGAGAAACTCCCACAACTGAATTACGCTTTGGGGGAATTTACGGGACCTGTTTTTCATGTCCCCGGCCGGACTAAAGAATGAGACGAAGAAGGACTGAACCATATCAGCAACACTGGTGGGATACCTATGGCTGCCCGGACAGGACTGCCCCGTGGCGAAGATATTGCACAGCGGCGCCTTATAGATTTTATCCGTCTCCCTGGCCGGCTCCTTTTTCACAGCAAAGACCCACGGCGCTTTACCGGGGGTGCACAGGAAGATTAGACCGGGCAGCGGTATCGTGAATCTTCGGGGCCCCACCTTTATATCCTGCTGCAGCGCCACTTTCCAGACCTGGGGTTTGACGTAGAGGGCGCTCACAGGCCCGCCTTTGGTATTCTTCCACCAGAGCGTTCCGGGCGTTAATAAACCCGAGCAGAATGACAACTCACTGGCCAGAGCGTGGGCTACATCCAGAGCCGAGACTAACCTGGTAGACACCTTATCGTCAGCCTCAAAGTAGGTCATCACCGTTGCCTGGTGATGAAAGTCCAGGCGTAGCCTCAGCGGGTCCGGCGGCACGCCCAGCTCTTCGGGGATTGCCCAGTTGAAAGCTGGCTTTTTAGTTCTCTCTTTAGTCATCGTCATAGTCATAGTCATCCTCCATTATCTGGTCTAAGGGGCATACATGGTCTTCCCAGTTGTAAACATGCTGGATCTTCTCTTTAGGGATATCCTGGGATAGCAGGTACTTCAGAAGCTGCCCAAAGTTGTTGGTAGGATCAGCCTCCAGCCATTCAACAATGTGGTCTATGGTCTCACGGATTTTTTTCACCTTGGGCCATTGTCCGGTCAGGATCTCAACGTTACGCTTTGTCCATTGGAATACCGGTTCGCCGTAGCCCTCCTGGTAGTCGCAGTCCCCATAGTTGGAATCCAGGACGACACACCCGGTCTCAGAGCATGCCCAATCGGCAAAGTCCCCGGCTCCTTCATATAGTGTTTTGTCGGTCATCTGGTGCAGCCTGGCCGGAGTCCAGCCAGCCCGAGGTATAGACTGCGCCAGGCTTTCCCCGACTATTCTCTGCACCATATCAAGTAGCGGTACCCTGGCGCCAATCGGGTCATCCGCATCCGTCTCTTCCTCTTCTATGTACCTCTCATCGCCCACATAGGGAAAGACTACAAGCGACAGCAGCAAGATATATCCCGGACGCATTTCAAGGTTATGGTATACCGACGGGGACATGCCCATTAACTCTACCGGCAAGGCGCCTACGAATTCTTCCAGGCTGCGTTCATGGGTGAAGGTAGGGAGCGGGAAATACCTTTCTCCGAAGAGATAAGCGAACCTGTACACCCTTTGCGTTCTGCGCTCTGCCAATATCTCCTTTTCATGTTCCGGGAGAAAGGTTCTGATTAGCCCCAGGAAATCCTCGATTGTTTTAAAGTCCGTGCAGATGTCCATGAGCTCGGACAGAAGCGGCGGGCCTATTTTCAGTTTCTCTGCAAGCCGGGCCAGTGTCCATTCCCTCGGCTGCGGCGACTCAGCTACAGCAATTTTCTGCCCCCTCATCATGAAATCTACAGCTGCCTGGTTATTGTTCAGGATAATTTGTTCCAGGTCCCACATAGTTAGTCCTCCGTCACAGCCTTAACTCTGATAAGGGCGTTCACCGCCATAAGGGTATGAGTCCCATAGGCTTTAGCCTCAGCGGTGGCCAGGTTAACTTCAGGCTGAATCCTGGCCAGCTCAAGGTGGTCCAGGTCTCCACCGTTAAGAGGTACCCGGTTGACCAGGTCGATAATCAGGAGCCGCTTTTCCGGCACCTTCTTCAGGGCCTCGATGACACGCTCGGCGTCAGTTCTTGCGCGGGTCATGGCCTTTAAAATCCCGACAGGTCGGGACCAGTTCAAACTTACCGCAGGTAAGCGGGCTCATGTGAAACTCACAAGAGCCGATGTAACGTCCACCTTGAGGGCCGGCGATATTCTTCAGGTGTTCGCAGAACCGGCAGTCTGGTACCGGCGAGTCCCCTTTTGTGCCTACACGTCTTTTGAACTCGTAAGCTGTGTCATCTCCCTGTTTGGCCTCGACGACCTCGGCATTGCTCAGCTCCGGGAAGAAGGCGGCCATGCTCTGACGCACCTCGTCCGCTGTCAGGATAGGGTCGGGATCCGGGAATTCTCTCCCATCGTAAATAAACTTTCTTGTCATGGGTTATCTCCTTTCTGGTATATACTATTCAGAACATAGATACTTGTTCGTACTTCTCCTGCACTATTGCGGCAGCCGGCTTTTCTATAGCGGCGGCCCCCTTCCTTCGTTCCTTGCGAGCTTTAACCTTCCTGGCGCGGAGCCAGAGTTTGAAATTCCGGAGCAGCCCCATTTCCCAATTTGAGAGTTCTTTCTCCTTGATATCATCGGGACAGGCATCCCCCATTACCTTTGTACCCAGGTAGAGATAGATACGGTTCCATTCCGAAGGCATGGGGGCCTCCATTGTTCTCGGGTACATGTAGAGCACCGCCTCGATATCCAGCGCCTCTTCGATGTTGGCCTTTCCTGCTATACAGAGATTCAGGTAGAGCAACCGCTCTATGGGCAAGCGCTTCAGAAGGGGTTCCGGTAGGGCATCCATCCAACCTGGAGACGGGTAAACGATGATAGGATCGGTGAGAGCTCCCGCCATTTCCTCTATCCAATCTATGTTCTTGGGAATATTGGAGGTCTGCGGCGCTGGGGATCCCTGCGAAGTGGTTTCCACGTCAAACCCGGGTATAGTCTGCTTTGCTTTGTTCATTGGTTCTCACCTCCTTTCCTGGCTTATCGCCTCGCTGCGGGGCCTCAAATATCAGTTATATTTTCAAGCAAAATCCCCGTTCCCTTATTTGCAGTGCTTAATTTGAACGGGGATTGTCTAAAAGGTGCTAATAATATTAGTGGTCTCTGGGGCCCCGAGGCCGGGCGGTGAGCTATGTTGGTTACATTCCTGGCGCCAGTAAAGCCTTCGCCTCTTGGGTCTCTAACCAGTCAACAAGGCACGCTTCACTGCACCAGGCGCCCAGCACGGTATGGGGTATCTCCCTATCGTCAAGAAGTATCAGGCAGCCCCACCCCATGGCTCGGTCATACTTATGCTTCTCACCACAGGTTGAGCAATCCAGGTCCGGTACCGGGTCGCTGATGTTTAATACGATAGGAGGCTTTGCATTACTATTAGTTGAGGCTGTAGCTGTCCCATCTAAATTAAGTATTATTAACCCCTCTATATGGCGCAGCCAATGTCTTACATCCTCCGGTCTGACACAAAAGGCCAATTTACTTACAAGCCCCGAAGCCTCACATTCAAAACCTTTGGCTGTCCCGGTGATTTTGATGGCCTCCGCAATGGTGTTCTCGGCCGAATTAATAGCTGCCCTGGCCATATCGCATATAGCGGCGCCGTTCAGTTCCCCGTTATCGGGCAAGTCGCTATCGCCGATCAGCTCCATTAATGCTTTTAATGCTTCCAGGGGAGTCACCGTTCCTCCTTGTGGCATATTGTTATTACCTCCTTTACTATTGGTGGGAAATGTCCATCAACCCAACTCCGCCGTAGTTCTAAGCTGCTAATTCCGGTCCCGTGACAATGGGGACAGTCGGGAGTGCAACCCGGAGCGCCATGAACGCAGCGGTAATGGTGGCACCGTTCCAAGTTGGGCCCACACTCTATTTCATACCAGTTGGGCTCGGGGGCATTAAGGGATACCTGAAACATTGCCTTAGGGGCGCGCAGGTCCAGGGTAGTCATTATGCCGCTCCCGGAGTCCAGCACATAGGCCCACTCGCAATCTGTGTCATCCAACCAGGTGACCATCCCGTTGCGTTTTCCGCCCCGCCCAAAGTAGCCATGGCAGTAGCATTGGGGAGCTCGATTTTGAATATCAAACCCTCCCCCTTCTTTCACTATTACGTCAGGGAATATATGGAACCATCCTGCAGGGTGTTCATCAATGGCCAACTTGAGAAATGCCGCGACATCGCCCTTATACTGGCAGTGGATAATCCTGAAGATGTAGCAGCCGAGGCCACTAGGGTAGCCATCCGAGTGGTGATAGACGCCTTCCCAACCGTCGCCTACGGGTCTGGCGATAGCTGCCCGTGTACTCATAATGCGCCTGCCTTTCTCAGCTCTTCGAATATCAGGTTAGTAACCTTGTGTGAGGTAATCTCATCAAAGCCCATTTTCTCCAACTCCTGGTGAATTACCGGGAGGGCTTTTCTGGCAGCATTCCTCTTGCTCCTGGAGGCGCCGGCCAGCGGACCGTGGGCAACCAACATATGAGCCAGGCGCTCTGACGGTGAATCCTTTGCCTTTCCACATATGGCACAAGGGGTAGGTTTACTGGTTTTAGCGGCCATTAGTTATCTTCTTTCTGGTCAGAACTTTAAGAGGTTCCTGACTTCCTTTTTTGTTTTGAGGGTTAAAGGGCCAAATCTCACTCTAGCCAGTTCCGTGAGACAGGAAGATATAACTACCCTCGGTAACAGGTGGTTATCCTCCCACTGGCCCAGTTCTATAGCACCCGACTTAAATAGATATTCGGCCCTCTCCTTGAGAAGCGCCGGCACCTGGTTCACTAACTCCTGAAATTTCTGGTCAAATTGCTCTTTAGTCATACGCCCCTCACTTTTTTCTGTCCCATCACCTTTACACTTCCAGCACTTCTTTCTTATGACTTTCACGCCGGCGCCTCCTCTTCCTCAAGCGGGAAGGCTTCAGTGTATGCCTGCTCGGCGCAATACTCCCGGCAGAACTTCTCATCGTATAGCTCCTGGACCGTGTAGTACTCCTTGGGTAGAAGATCACCGCAGCGGTCGCACTTGGGGAGTCCCTCGTAGGTCTTATCCGCCCAAGCCAGGAGATCCTTGAAAGTGCAGGTATCGAAAGACATGGTCATCCCGCCAGTGGCGCCATGGCCGACTTTAGCCTTCTTCTTACTGTCCAGGCGCCAGGCCTTGCAGATGGCGATGGCGGTCGTGGCCGCCTCGCGGGGGTCGTCAAAGGTCTCGAATTCACCCTGATATTTCTTGCCCAGGGCATCGGGATTCGTATAATCAATACCCCCGCTGGAGACTTCTACAACGGGGGTACCTTCTGGCCACTGAATTTGACGGGTTACTGTGTAGGGCATAAGATCACCTCCCTTTGGGGGCGTATATCATTTCATTAACAGGTAATAATCCACGAAGGACTTTGCGTAGCGATGTTTTGTCAGGGGCATAGTACGTGTCGAACTGCTGATGGTTCCACGTGAAACTAACCAGAATACGGGGCAAGCAATCCGCCATATACCAGGCCCATCCAGCCAACCTGTAGGTATGTCCATTGCTCCCCAAAATCCCGTACAGTAAGTTTGCGATTTTGTTCTTCTCTTCTCTCGATAACTTTTCCTTTCTTATTGCTTTTTCGAGTAGCCGGGTAATATTGTTATCTGGCTTCGTTGCAGTGGCGGTTGAAGCAAACTTATAAGCTTCCACGGTTTGCCTCCTTCATATACACATGAGTTCGTCTTTCCACAGCCATACTGCGGTGTTGCAGGTGGGCTTAATTCCCCGGCTCTCCAGGATCCGGCAGCGCCGGGCCAGCTCTTTCGCTGCCTTCTTTTCTTCTTCATACTTAGAGCCGAAAGAGTAATGCTCAACATGGCTACCCTTCCAATAGACATAGCCCTCATGGTCCCTGGTGAGGTGTTCGATTCCGTGCAGCCACGACCTCTGGTATATGCCGCCTTTTACCCGGTCATGGATTATCTTGAAGATACCGATGCCGTCCTCATTTAAAGAGCCGTTGACTGCTTCCTGGATTATCCACAGGTGAAACGGATCCAGGTTGTCGCCGTCGTGGGTAGCCTGCAAGATAGAGCAAGCCTGTTCGCATACTTCATGAACTTGTTCTTGAGTTCTTTCGCCCATATGCTTTAACTCCTGTCTATTGAAGCTATAAGGTTCTCAATTAGCTTTACTCCAGCTTCCCCGTACTTTGCTCTAATGGCTTCTTTCGTGGACATGCCATCAGCAGGCTTTATGTATTCTTCGTCGAACTTAATGATGTCGAAGCCGGTGACTATGTCCCAGAATGGATGCAACGGTGTTCCAAAAACCTTCTGGAACTCGACTGCATACTTGATGTACCTGGCCTTATTCTCAGTTACTAAGTCGTACAAGGGGTTTCATCCTTTCTATATGTCTTTCCCCATTACCTCAGCCAGGGTGTGTTTCTCACCAAAGTAAAGGTCTCTCTCGATCGCCAGGCCCCCAGGGCCTCTGAGGCTCTGGAGTTCTTGAAGGCTGAAATTGCCCATCTCGTTCTCCATGCCCTTGACATAGCCGAAGAAGGTATCCTTTCCGTCAAACTCGGTGGCGTACCATGTCCATTGGCTCCAGGGGCAAAAGAACTTGACGACTACTTTGACATCCTTCGGGTCCTTGTTTTCCTGTGAATATAATTTGGGGAGCTTTTGCCTCAGCTCTTTTGTTAACAGTTGCATATCTCTCCTTTACTCCCAGAATTCTTTGCCCATCAGGGCCTCGGCGTCTTCCATCTCGGCCGCCAGGCCATCCTCGTCATCGCCCAGCAGGTCCGCCATGGCGCCGGCCAGCTCCGCCCGGAACGGCCGTTGTTGTACTTCCTGGCCGTAGCATGCCGGGCAGCCTTCGCCGGCCTTGAAGTGGTTGCGCTCAACGGATGTCATCTCGAAGTTGACGTGGTCCATGTCCCAGGGCTCACCGCAGCGTCTGCAATATAGGTCCATTAGCATTCACCTCTTTTTCATCAATTCTTTGGCAGGTACCCCTGACTTACCCTCTGCGTAGGCAATTAGACTGGCCTCGAAGTTCCTTTTGACGATGGCGGCCATATCCTTCAACCCCAACCTTACTGAGCCATCGGCATAGTAAGGGTCGTCGAGTGTCACTTTGGGTATGGTGGTAATTCCTTCCTTGTTGCAGCGCTTAAAAAAGGGTACCCATACCTTCTCAACGCTAAGGCCCCACAGATTCCTCGTCCGTACCACCGTTATCACCTCCTTTCGTTATGAAGTCCTGTTATCCATATACCCTTTGTCTTTAAGTGAAAAGAAGCTGTCCCCGACAATAATGTGGTCCAGCACTTTAATACCCAGCAATTCCCCGGCCTTCATTAGACATCCAGTTACCTGTATGTCATTCGAGCTGGGAGAGGAATCTCCCGAGGGGTGATTATGGGCCAGGATTATCGAAGCGGCCCCAACCAATATTGCCGCCTTAAACACCTCGCGTGGAGCGATGGGGGTGGTGTCCAGGGTGCCGATGGCGACATCTTGGACCGCCAGCACCCTGTTTCTGGTGTCGAGGAGGATAGCAACCATATACTCCCGGTCTTTGTCCTCCAAGTGCGGTTTAATAAATGCATTGACTTCACCGGGACTGGTGAGCGGAGTTTGAGAGGTAATAGTGCCCTCCCTGACCAGTTGGACTCTGACCATGGGAACGTACTTCATAAGGGGTCCCCGTCCTTATCGTACCAGCGGCTTTTCTCGAACTCCTCGTCCCCCACTTCGTCGATCAGAACCGAGTCGTTCTGCTCGGCCCACTGCATAGACTCGACACCCATCACCTTCAAGTTGTCAAAGAAGGTGCCGTCGAATGTTTCTAGTACCTTATTCGCCGCCTCTTCCGGGCTATCAGCTTCGATTTCCGGCAGCCGGACGGAGACGATAGTGTTGATGAGCGGGCTATACTTCGGCATGGTTTCGTACCCCCTTTCTTTGAGCAATTCTTTCCAATTGGGCTTTTAATTGGCACTCAGGGCACATTTTGTGGTCAGGGGCCGGGGGAGCACCACACCGGGAACATCTCCCCTGCTCTCTCCATTGGGCCCTCATAGCATTTCGGAGAGACCCCCTCTTGGCGTTTAATTCATCCCTGTGCTGGGCATACCGCAACTTTGCCCTGAGCCGGTGCCTTTCCTTATCCTCCTCAGGTGTTAGTTTTACCCGAGGCGGTGGTTGTGGCTCATCACCCCAGGCAGCCAATGCCCTTTCCCGTATTTTTAAGACATGGTTGCTGACTGACTCCTGTGTTATGCCCAGGAGAGCAGCTACCTCAGACTCCGAATACTGCTGAAGGCGCAGGTCTAACACCTGCTCTTGCCTGGGTGTAAGGGACACCCTCAGCTCATAATCCATAACCCGGGTGACAGCGCTATCCTCAGTGGGGTTAGGAATCTCCCCACGGCGCCGGCGACGAGCCAGAGCATCATCTACCGTGTCCCGGCCATCTTTGTGCTCCAGCAGGGCCTCCAGGCTTAAAACCTGGTAGTTAGCCCGGCGAGCGGCACCGGGTGAGTCCACAGACTTACCACCCCGGAGCACATGGATGGCAGCACGGTAGGCCACCTGCCAGATATATCCGATAGGGGCATCAGGGTAATCCTTGAGTTCCTTCCATACCTCTAATGTGGCCACCTGCACCATGTCTTTAAAGTCAAAAGAACCCCGGTCCCGCTTGCCGCAGTGCCTTACAGCGTCCCGGATGTAACCCCCAAGGGCTGCCAGTCGGGACTCAGCAGATTTTGCTGGTGCTTTGGTATCTATTAGTGGAGGGGGAAGCGTTAGGGTAGTCATACATACCTCCTCTGTTTGTTCTCAGAGGGGGATTGCGGTGGGGAAAGGTATAAAAGGAAAGACGCCCCGTGCCTTTCAGCACGGAGCGTCTAAGTATCGTTTAACTGCCTGAGAGCAACGGCTCTCTATTTGTTCCTGGATGCTTTCTGGTGCTTTGCCCTTGCCATACCTAATCCATCGCCTCTTGGCGTTTTTGGTAGCCTGTTTGATTCCCTGCAAGTTTACCCAGATAGTTGCCTTCAAGCCTGGGATAAATACTTTGGCCGTTCTAGCCATCGTGAAGGCACTTATCCCCATTTCTACTATGTGCCATTGGGGTCTTTTATCAAGGCTTTCACTCTTGGCGATGGAATCGTAGTGTCCCCGATGGTAGATTCCAGGTAGGGCGTGCATATGTCGCTTCGAAAGCTTTAGCTGGTAAGAGCGGGCGTCCCTGTCATCGGCCTTCCAGTATTCCGTTAGCTCTGCGGAAGTCCATTGGGGTAGGTGGCGAAGCTCATCCCTTGTCATGGAGTTCTGGACTGTTTGGGCAACCATAGACGCCCGCATAATCCAGATGAAGGGATTACCCGCCTCAGGCGGGTCGGGCAAGCCTATCTTGTTAACGATGGCTTGCTGAATCTTCCGCATAGCTGGACAGTTGGTATGCCCGTAGGTGCATCGCCCAGCAAAGAGGTTACGCTTAAGCACATCCAGGACCCGTTGCCGCTCAGGAGTTGCCCATAGTGGTTGATTCATGGCAACCCCCTTCTCTTATCCCCTGAACGGGCAGGACCCCGATACATCGGGGGTAAACTAAGGGGACTGTGTGTGCCTGGGTAACTGCTTATGCAGCCACCAGTTCTTTTTCCGTGGTAGCGGGGGCTTGAGCGATAGTTGCACCCTTAGCAGCCATCGCTTCCAGTTCAGCCAGGTAAGCACCCAGCGTGGTATCCTCGTGTTCCCGTATCTCGTCGCCAGCCTTCTGGGCAGCCTCAACCTGAGCCTTATACTCATCAGGGCGTGCTCTCTTGGTTGTCTCCGTGAAGGTCATCAGGCCGAAGGCGATATTGTCCTTTACGCCACGCACAGCCTTGCTGATTGTCTTGTCCACCTGATAGCGGGCCGAACCATCGTCTTTCAGCTTGGGAACGCCGTCTTTGTCTACCGATAGACGCAGCGGGCATCCCAGGCTTCCAGAATCAATGTTGCTCTCTCCGACTGTGTTCGTAGCCATGAAGAAGGGTATCCAGAGGCCGTTCAGAGGCAAGCCCCACACAGACCTATCCTTAGCCTTGTCGGGTGATTGTTTCATCAGGGCATGGATGTCTAATCCACTTTTTGCCATTGTTGCACCATCCTTATTTTATTAAGATTGGCACAACAGTCCCCTAAGTTTACCCCCGATGTATCGGGGTCCTACCCGTTCAAGGTATAGGCTTTCTGTCTAGGTTCAATACTACCGTAGAATATCTACTATCCTACCCCTTTGGTAGTAGGTTCAAGGTATAAGACCTTGAAACCTAGACAGTATGTAGATAGCTTCAATTTATATGTAGAATAGCTATTCACCAGTCCCATAACCCGCTATCGGGTATTGGTTAGCTTTGAGTAACTTGCCTTGCTATCCCTAACTTTGGCCTATTGGCTAATAGGTTAATCATATCCCTATAGCTTTGGCATTTACCCCACTATTAAGGCGTAGCTACATTATTATATGTAACTAACCTTCACTAGGTGTTACTGGCTAACAGTTGCCAACTTGTAGCCAGTGGCTATTCAGTTGTATAGGTTCAAGCTAATTTAGATTCAAATTAGCTTTACAATACTATGATTGCACAATAGCGCACATTGTTAAACGAGAAGAAGTAGCTACATTTTCACCCACCCTGGGGGTAAGGAGGGGGGTTTAAAGAACAAGCAAAAAACACACAAAATGATGGGTCTAACAGAGGGATATGTAGTAGAAACAAAAAACCGCCCTCTAGGGGCGGTTAAGTTAAAATTGCTCTGTGATAATCCTCTATACTGATTTCTTCCTGTGGTTGGGGCCGATTTCGGGGTACAGGGTAAACAGGGGATTGGACCACAGCTCTTCGCTGGCTTTTATCCCTTGCCGGGTGAGCCGGTAATACACACGGTGGGGAGCTTCCGGGTAATTATCCTGTATTGAGGATGCCTCAGTCTCTCCCGTTTCTACCACCCATTTCAATCGTTTAAGTACACCAAAGTAACGCAAGAAGGAATGATAACGCATGTGGGTAAACTTGCGGGATACCTTCTTAAGCTCCCGCTGGTATATTTCCTCAGCCTGTTCCTCGGTGACGTCGGCGCCGTCTAACACCATGCGGCTGATTTTCTTCTCGGCATGCTCCCGGGCTGTAGCGCGGGCGAGGGCCTCTTTATACTCATAATTGATATCGCTCTGGGTAGCGCCGCGCCGGGGGTCGATGACCGTTGATCCTTCAGGGCCATTGCCCTTGAGGAACTCCCGGATAAACCAGGCAGCGCCGAAGGGCCGGAGGTAGCCGCCCCGAGCCGGTCTTAGTGATTCTACCACTCTATACCTGGCCTTCCCCTCGCGTGAGAGCCTTTATCACCAGCCATAGCCCCATTCCGAACACCAGAAATCCCAATATCTCATCAGCCATCATCTCCAGGGTCAGGCTGGTAAGTTGGTTTATTTGAAGCTGTGGGTTATCCTGAGGCCCCGGGTTGGATAATATTTGGAGAATGGCTTGCTGTTCCTTTTTTACACCTTGAGCCTCACCGGCATTAACCTCCAGGAAGAAGCGAGCCGGGGTCTCACCGGTGACTATATGCCCTGGAGCTACATTTACCGCTATGCCGTTGACTACCAGGGATCTGTCTAAAAACACGATGTCCAGGGGAAAGCGCATGGGTACAGTGGTAACCATAATTCTCTGCTCCTGACCCATGTCGAAAAGCATGCCCGTGCCAGAAGGGATAGTTGCCATTCCCCCCAACCCCTGAACCAACTCCTGTAGAGTGGTGGCCACAGACACTATCCACTGCTTATTGTTGATGGTCATTATTGCCTGTCCCGGCATGTCTCTTTCTCCATAAGGTTACTCACGAACCCACCCACAGCCTCCTCGAAACTCCTGCTATTGGCCGTGGCTACACGACTTATCTCCTCAGCCCCCAGGAGACGCACTGCACGGAAACACAGCTCACTCTTTGAGATGTTGCCAAGCCCCTTGGTCTTTTCATACCACTCAGAGGGGAACTGTATTGGGGCCCGGCTATGCCCCATTCGCCTCTGTTGCTCCCTGGCCAGGGCGCTGGTGACATATACCTCCCATAAGGTGTCGATTTTGATATCCACCTTACCCTTCCAGTAGCCAAAGACGAAGACGGCAGTAAAGATATTTATGGCTAATGCCACGCTGCTAATTACCAGGGATAGCTCCATTTATGATCCCCTCCTTGTAACGTTTTTAATATTCCCAGGTATAGGCGCATCTGTAGAATGGGGTCCAGCCCCATCCTTTTGTCCCCACAGCTTTTCATACCACTCCTGGTGCTCCTGGCCCGATACTTTCCTGTAACTGGCAGTAGTGTTGAAACTGGTATGGCCTAAATGCTCCTGCAGGAGACGGAGTCCATCCCCAGAATCGTTTTGTTTCACCGCCATTACCGCAAAGGCATCTCTGAGACGGTGGGGGCTGACCCCATGCTCACGGCCGCTTTCCGGATGCACTAACAGGGGTAGCCCTGCCCTATGGGCCAACTCCTTTACTATCTGCCATGCCCGGTGGCGGTTGATGCCGAATAGCATTATCCTTCCGTTTTGCTTTATTGGCCCTTTCCTCTTGATGTACTCGCGGAGTGTATCCAGAGTCCCCTTGTCTAAAGGTAAAGTCCTAACCCGGCGGTGCTCCAGTTCTTTCTTTACGGCTCCCTCGACCTGTGTCCCGCAGCCGGGGCAGAAGCTGTGGCTCTTCCCCAGACGGGCATTGCACCGGGGACAGAAAACCCGCACACGGCTCTTCAAGTGCAATATGGTAACAGTACCCTGATTCAGGTCTATATCCTGGGGTGTCAGGGCCAGGGCCTCGGACACCCGGCAGCCCAAGTGGAAAAGCAGCCTGACCAGCAGGCGGTCCCGCAGGTACGTTGCTGCCTGTTCAAGCTTTTCGACCTCTGCCGGTTCGAGGTAGGCCTTCATTCTTCATCGACCCCTTCAGCCATCTGCCGGGTCATCGGCATAATCATCCCCATCACCATGATCATCATCAGCATCGGCAGCATGGCCGAGAACGTATCCCCACCGCCGGTATTTCCCGAAACAATGAGCACGTTATCTTGCTCGGCAATGGCGTTAGTGTCCTCAACCCAGACCCTCAGTCCGTAAGTGCCGTTATCGATGCCGCCCAGCGATTTAGCTATCAGGACAAAATCAACCATGCCGGTTCCCTGGGCCGGAGTAGAAGCCGCAGACAGCGGAATGTCGGCCTGTCCCACGCATGGGCTGACCAGATGCTTGCCGAAGATATTAGTGTAGTAGGGACCAGCCAGCAGCTTCACGGTGGTGTTAACCCCAACAACGTACTTGAAGGATACGGTCACCCGGACCTTATCCCCGATGTTGAACGTCTTGGGCTCCAGAGCCATAGGTTCGAAGACAATATCGAGCGTCACGCTGTCCTCCTAAACCCTGGCGAAATCGGCAATCTTGAACTCCGTGATGTTCGGCTGGATACCGGCGATAGTAAGGGCATTCTCATAGCCAAACAGGTACGGCGTGGTAACCTCCCCGGCAATGCCGGGACTGCCGCCAAAAATCTTGACGTAGATGTCGTCCCAGTTAGCGCCGATATCTGCCGGGATAGTGAAAGTGAAGGAATCGCTGACATTCGGAGATGCTGGCGGGGAAACCACCTGGGATATGTTGAACGTGGTCTTCTGCACCAGTTTCTCATCAAACCCGAAGAGTCCGTAGACTCCCAGGCAGTAGTAGCCGGTTACCCCGGTAATAGCCGGCCCGGTGTACTTGAAGGATATGGTTACCTTCAGCCTGTCGCCGGGAGCCACAGCCACCTGCTTGGGCGCCGGGGTCATATACCCCAGCGGAATGTATACCCCGCCAGCCAGGGTATAGAACTTTTCGGAGCTCGGGTCGTAGAAGATATGCTGTCCCGTCTGCGGGTCGACATACCACCCGGGCAAGAGCAAGCCCTGCTCCGGTGGGTTTGATCCGTCCTGCAGGACCCGGACCGCCTTGAGACTTAAATCCAGAGTTTTCAGTGGCATGTCAACCTCCTAAACCTTGACGTAGTCCACGATACGAAAATCCGAGATGGCGGGCTGCGGCGCAGCCGCCACCTCTACTGACCTCGTCATCTCGTCATCAAAGTACCAGTCGCCGTCCGTACCATACCAGTAGCTGTAGGCGTGTATGGTCACCTTCCTGTCCGGCATGATGAACGAACCGCTAAAGTAGAATACTGTCTCCCTGTCAACATTGGCCCAGTACTCGGGGAAATCAATGCCGGGCCAGGGTGTAACGCCGTATTCCAGGGCGCCGCCAACCATGATAGCTATGGTATCGAAATAGGTATTTTGTATCCTGACAGTAATATCCACCCTGTCCCCGGGAGCCGCCTGGGAAGGAGCCGCTATCTCGATAACATCCGCATACTGTGCCATTTATCCCTCCCCGGAAACCTGCGTGCTCTCATCCCGGGATGGCTTCTTACCAGGGGTTAGCGGGAAGCTGCCGTTACCGAGCCTGCCGGAGATACGGTTGCCCAGGACATCCACCCCGGCGCCCCCCAGAAAGGCATAGAGCAGGTCCAATATTCCGGCTGGACCGGCGAGGTTATGTCCCGCTGCAAATACAGCGCCGGCAATAAGGGCACGGATAACTGAGCCGCCAAACTTGCGCGGGTTAAATGCCTCGTTGCTTTCCAGCCATCCGGCCAAGGCCGCTGCCAGTCCACCCACCAAAGCGGCGGTGGCGATGAATAGCCTATCCATAACGCTCCTCCTGGATTATTACCCCATGCATGAACTTGCCCCAGATGACGCCGCCGATAACGACCAGGCAGCTTCCAACTGTTACCGTGGCCCAGCCGATGTCCGCATGAGTGGCCAGCTCCACACCGATACCCATGCCAATGGCGGCTATACTCACCAGGTCGAGGGTAATCGGCAATAATTTCCACTTGTTCATTACGCGGCTCCCGTCATGCTGGACATTATCGCCATCATCAGCATCACCGGGAACATCTCCAGCCCCCCTTGAGGCGGCGTGTTCACCTGGGTCATCTGCCCCAGCATCGATCCCATAGCCGGCAGCCCGAAGCCATAGCTGTTATCCTTGTTCAGGGCCGCATCGCCGGGCTTGGTGCAGAAATAGGGAGCAACTTCTCTCGCCGCGGTCCACCGGAAAAGCCAGCCCTCGCCGTAGGCCCTCCGGCCGCTTTCCCACAGGAGCCCGGCCAGACCGGAGAGCATGGGTGCAGCGAAGCTCGTTCCACTCTTAACCACATACTCGCTATCGGACTTTTCACTGGCCATTTCGATATTGGTGCCCCAGATAACGAAATCAGGCTTGGTTTCCCCCCGGACAGTGGGTCCCCGAGATGACTTATCCCAGATAACCAGTTCTCCGTTCGTCTCTATTGCACCCACCGCGATTACACCGGGATCACAGGCCGGAAGCATGATTGTGGTCATCTTCGGGCCGGAGTTACCGGCGGCGGCAACCACATCCAGTCCATACTCCTGGCTAGCTTTGCGACAGGCTATCCTGACCGGATTATCCACGTCACCGTCATCCTCACCGCCAAAGCTAACGTTGATTATGTTAGGGTACAGATCATCGGTAGGATAGAGTCCCTTTTTCCTGGCCGCCTCGGCCAACTCGCAGACCTTATCGATACCGAGAATCACGCTCTCGTCACTACCAATGCCATCGTCACTTATTACTTTGATATTTATCAGCGAGGCGCCCGGAGAAACCCCCGCCCTCTCTCCCGGGGCATGCATTCCACCGGCAATCACAAAAGCCACCTGGGTACCGTGCCCGAACACGTCCTCCGTTGCCGGCGATGTGGTGAAGTTGGCTTCATAGACCACCTTGCTGCGGAGCGACTCGTGGGATTTACGGATACCGCTGTCCAGCACGGCCACTGTCAAACCTGCACCGGTGAGCTCGGGCATAAAACTTGAACGGAGCAGGTAAAATACATCAGAGACGGTCTCCACGGGTGGGGCAGCAGCAGTTACCTGGTGAGGGCGGTACTCCTGTACCGGCTTCACCAGCAATCCGGAGATCCTGGAAAGAGCCTTGGCCTGCTCTGCATCCAACTCGCAGAAAAGTTGTCCCAGCAAAGGCGCCTTCCTGATATCCGCCGCTCCCGCCCTTTTAGCTTCGGCTTCAAGCTGGTCTAAGGTTAGATTTTTATGGATCAATGCGTATCTCATCGTGTCCCTCTTTATGCCGGATAGATTAACTGAATGGTGTAGGTTACTTTCAACTGGCCGGTGTTAGGCACAACTATGGAAGATCCGAGCTTATCGCGGGTAAGCATGCACCGGTAGCCGTTCAGTGGCTGAATGTTGGAAATAATTCCGGTTTCATTTACCGAGACGTCCCCGCCGGAGTTGTTATTGAAGTACCTGATATATGTCACCGTGTAGATTTTAGTCCCGGCATTATAGCTTTTGACCGCAGGATCCGAGGCTATATAAGACATCTTTCCAGCCGTGGTGCCATTCAGTATCTTGGTCTGGAGGGCATAATCCTCAAAGCTTTCAGCGTTGAGTCCTGAGCCGACAACAATACCCAGATCATCAGCGCCGGCAGCGCCCAGGTAGCCCTGACCGGCGCTTTCGACACTGACGTCCCATCTTGGTATGGGGTTTGAGGGGCTTCTTAAAGTTCCGGCAGTATCTTTAAAGTTTATGTACCCTCCGCCGAAGACGCCGTCCGAAGCATTAATGGCTCCCACTACACTCATGAGCTCGTTATAGGCATTCCTCACCCAGCTATGGCTTCTCTGCTTATGCTGATGGATTATCCTGCCGTGACCATCCCTGACCTCCATCCCCAGAAACGCCTCAAAGGTGGGTATCTTCAGCGCCTGCCCCAGCTTCCTGAGCTTCTGATACTTACTCTCGTTAGAGTCACGCATCCTGTTCATTGATCCTCCACTGCTATTAAACTAGACCAGCTGAGCCGTTACGCCAACCGATGGAACGGGGACATTCAACGCTGGCAAAGCCTGCTGCCCGCCACCCGAATGGTTCTCATTTGCAGTGATCGAAATTGCCGGCTGTGGTGGCTGCAAGACCTTTAAATTCATAAATCCTCCTCCGGAGTGATCCTCGGCTGCCAATAAAACAACTGCTACATCCGGGATTCTCAAAGACGGAGGCGCTACTATACGGTTTTTAGCTCCAGTCAGGTAGCTGATCAGGTCCTGGATGTCCAGCCATTCCAGCTCAAGCTGGCCGGTGTTTTTCATGTGGAGAAAGTTATAGCCCAAACCATAGCTTGCTCCAAGCCTTACCGCTTCGCTGCCTCCGCGATAGATAATGTCTCCCCTGCTGGTCATCACCGCCTGCAGAATGGCCTGGGCCTTTACCAGGGCGTCATTGCCGTCTACGGCGGAGCCCAGGTTCTTAATAGTCCGTCCGGCCCAGTCCTTGTCAGAATCTATTTCCAGGCTCGACAGCCTGGCCATTCCTTTAGCCAGGAGGCTCATTACATCGCCTCCAGCATGCAGTCATAGTCCACGGCCTTACCGTTATCGGCGGCGTTATTGCTCTGCAGGGTAATCCGGATAATGTCATGAGTGGCCCAGGAACCATTTATGACGGGCAAACCGGGCGGGTCTGCGGTGGCATTAAATGCCTGCTCGTAGACCTTGCGCTCGACTCCGTTCACCTTTTTATAGAGCCTTACCGTGATGTCCTTGCCTACCAGGTTGGCAATGTTTAGGGACAGATCATGCACCTTGTTCCTGGTGTTTGCCGCGCCAATCGAGACCACGTCAGCCTCGGCAGTCTGCCAGTTTTGAGTTGCAGAGCCTGTCACCGGAACTGCGCCAGCCAGTTTATCGGTCTGACTCTCGATGTCCGTTGCCTGTGCGGCACTGGCGGTCAGCACCTGGCTGGCCGGGTCGGCCGGCAGGTTATCTGTTTTCACTTTTATCTC
>Ga0082335_1004313_pt1 | contig 21597 bp, 19 predicted proteins | sample Subgrocontami58m_FD_72375 | JGI IMG/M metagenome (GOLD analysis project Ga0082335, IMG submission 72375) | Subsurface groundwater microbial communities from S. Glens Falls, New York, USA - GMW37 contaminated, 5.8 m (SPADES assembly) (version 2) ...
CCTCAAAGTGTCGGCGGCCGCAGCGGATCTTTTCCCCCTCGGCGTTGCGCAGTTTCTCGAAGTCCTTGGTGCCCTTGGTCTCCCGCACCAATTAAAGCACCGTGTCGTCGTGCTTCAGGATCGCCCAGTCGGGATTGTATTCCCCGATGAGCGTTTCGCAGTCCTCGGGCGAGAGTTCCTCCCGCTCCTGAGGAGAAGATCGGAACATGCTGTGTTTGCAGCTCAGATTGCAGCGGTTGGTGACGTGAAGCCAGCACTCCCGCAGGCTATACAGTTGCAGGTGTTCGGCGCGGGAATGATAGGCCGTCTCTGCGGGGCCGTCGATCCGACCCGGCAGGTCCCTGATCTCCGGGGGCGCACCAACCGGGCTGCGCCCGCCATGGTTTCCAGGATATCGTACATGTTGGAGACGCGGCCTGCCCCAAGCTGCTCGACGAGGCCGAAATGCTTCAGGCAGGTGCCGCAGGCCAGGATGCCCGCCCCTGCCTTTTCCAATAGCTGCAGATCCTCCAGGACCGCAACCCTGCACGGCGAGTCTGACCCCAGCGTTGTAACAGACGACGGTGGTCGGCAAGGGCTTGATCATCAGCAGGGTGTCCATGAAGGCACGGATCAGGACCTCCCCCAGCGTGTCGTCTCCCCGGCCCATTCGGTTATCCGAAAGGACGACCACGTAGGAGCCCGCTTTTCCGGCAGGCGCCACGCCACAGGAGAGTTCCGCTTCCAGATCGGGGGCATCGGCGGCGCCCGGAGCCGTTGCGCCCGTCTTGGTCAATTCCACCTCCCAGAGGCTGTTCTCCTTTTTCGTTACCGAAAAGCCGCAGGACATCTTGCCGGCCAGGCGGCGGATGTTCTCCACGGCAATCTCGCTGTCCACGATCACGGTGACCTCGTCCGCCTCCGCATTCGCTCCCTTGGCCAGCAGCAGGGGCTGCCGGCAGTCCAATCCTCTGGCGTCAATCGTCTTTTTCATCTCTGAAAACCTCGTCGGGTAATGGGGCAAAAAGACGTTTCGGTAATTCATTATCCTTTCCCGATTGAAACTTCCGGGCCCTTCCTGCTCAGGAAAGGCCCGGAATGTCTCAAAGCAGTCCCTGGTGATTACTTTTTTTCCTTTTCATAGGGCCACTTGTCCATGCCCTTTTCCAGGATCAGCATGCGCTTTTCCTGAACGCCGTTCGCTTTGTAGTAATCGACCGTGTTCGTCGCACCGCCACCCCCTCTGGGGCACACGATAACGATATCCTCGGACGAAGCCTTGATCTTAGGCAGCAGTTTCGCCAGCTTCGCCTTCTCCTCGTCCGTCTTCACCGGGTAGGCATTGGTCTCGATCGACCCCTTGATATGACCGGTGGCGAACTGCTCAACCGGACAAATATCGACGATCATCATCGGCGATTTTGCCGTGATGCGTTTTTGCAGTTCCTCGGCTTTGATATAATTGTACCCGGCCGTAGCCGCCCACCCCCATCCTGCCGCCAACAGCAGCAGGGACACTGCCAAAATTGCTTTCCTCATTTTTACCATTCTCCTTTCATTTTTTTGGTTCAACCACTTTTTAATCCGACGCTTCCAACTACTACTACACCATCCAGCGGAACCGTGCGATGCGACCGCCACCGGTCCGGGTCCGCCGGAAAAAACACTCATACCGGATCTTCCCCACCTTTCTTTGCCTTATAGCGCCGATAAAAAAGCGGAAACAGCGACACCAGGGCAACCAGGGCAATACCGATGACGAAGGCCGGCGAAATACGTCCCCGCACTAGATCGAGCAGCGAGCTCGAAAAAACGATAAAGGCAATGCAGGCGGGCAGCATGCAAAAAAAGGTGGTCACCGCATATGGCCGAAACCCTATTTTGGTCAGCCCGAAGGCGTAGTTCAGGAGATTGAACGGGAAAAGGGGGATGAGCCGGGTGAGGGCGACCACCTTCCAGCCGTGTTTTTCCACCCCTTCGTCCAGCCTTCGCCAGCGGGGGCTGGTGAGCTTGGCCGCGATCCAATCCCGGGCCAGATACCGGGACACCAGGAAGGCCAGACAGGCGCCGGCGGTGGAGCCCGTGATGGTATAGACGACGCCCCAGAAGGGGCCGAAGAGAATGCCGCCGACCATCGTGATCGGAAGACCGGGGAGAAAAAAGACTGGGGCGACGGCATAAACGAGCATATAGATGACCGGCGCCAGCGCGCCGTATCCACCGATCCAGGCTCTGAGCGTCTGTTCATCGAGGAATTGCGAGAGGCCCAGGGACTTCACCGCCACCGTGACGCCGGCCAGGAAGAGGAGAAAGACCAGGAACTTGGCCAGCGCCCCCTTCTTCCGTCCTTCAGTGCCGGTGAAGGTCCGCTCGCGGCTCGCCGCAGCCGGGACATGGGTCTTGAACCACTTTTTCATCCTCCGCCGCTTCCAATAGGTCAGGGGCGGCTTCGCAACCTTTGCCCGGCCTGCCTCCTCGTCTTCCCAAAGCACATCGAGGACATGCTCCGTCGGGGCGAAACGGGAGAGCATGTTCGCGCAACCGGCGCAATAAGTGACCATCTTTCTCCCGGCGCATTCCTCCCGGCGAAGCTTTCCCCATTGGGCGGCAAAATCCGGGACAAGAGCCCCCACAGCCCCGCCCTCGCCGCAGCAAAGGGTCTTGCGGCCAGAATGGGCCATCTCTTCCACCGCAATCCCCTTCCGCCCGATCAGCTTCCGAACCGACTCGTGGATGCCCGTTTCAAACCGGACCACGCAGGGATCATGGACGGTGACTTGGATCGGTCCTCCGTCCCTCGCCCGCAGACGGCTGTCGGCGAGCCCCGCATAGATCATTTCGGTCGCAAGACCTTCTCCATACCGCGCGAAGATCTTGTAACAGTTGGGGCAGGCCACGAGGACCGTCCTGACGCCCCGGCCGAGCAGGTAGCCTCTCATCTCTCCGAACATGGCCCTGAAGTGTTCCTCCCGGCCCAGATCGTGGGAAGGCTTCATACAGCAGTCGAGCACGATGCCGAGGGCCGGAATGGTCTCTTGCAGCTTCCGGTACGCCAGGGTGACCTTTTCGGACCGGGTGCCGGACAGGGTGCAACCGGGGAAAAGACGGTGTCGCACCCCTCCGGGAGTGCATAATAGGAATAGGCCTTGGAGGCGCCGCGCCGTTCGTACCCCTTCAATGGATTGTGTTCCGGGAAAACGTCGCCGCCGCGTCTCACGGCTTCCTGGCGCATTTGCAGAAAAAGGCTTGTGGGGTCGATCCCCTTCCCTTGGGGCAAACGGCGGTGCAAAGCCCGCAAAGACTGCACTCAAAGGGAAGCACCAGGTCTTCTTTCCGCGCCGGATCATAGCGGTCGGCAATCCCCTTCGGCTTCCCGTATCTTTTCAGGAACGCGCACTCATTTTGGCAGAGATCGCAACCGGCGCAGCCGTTGTAGACCGCAGCCAGGGATTCACGCAACGCAGGATCCGGCTCGCGGGGACCGCCAGGAAAGTCCGCTCTCTTTTCATTCATATTCTTCACCTCCATTTTAGCGTCGGACGGACAACGACTCGACCCTGCCTAACCCTGAGTTTCCCTTTCACGGACAACACCGTACAGTCGGACGATTCCCCGACAAAGCTCGTCGTGCGCTTTTTTCTTCCCCATGGCGTGTCGCGCGCAATGCCGGGGGAATCGGCACGCACAGCACCGACTGCCGCAGGAAAACGAGCAAGACCGCAGGACGCACTTCTGAATTTTCAGAGGATGGCAACTGAATTCGGAAACTGAATAAGGGTTGGGCAAAGGGCCTCCTGATTGCGTCATGCCGGCATCTCCGCGGCATGAGCATCAGAAGGCTAATGGATCAGCAGGGAGAGAAGGCAGGACGACACGCTACCGGGAACCGCACGGGTCCCCCGTCATCGCCTCATATTAAGGGTGTGAACAACGGCAACAAACAATTCATGAAATTCACTCCAAATGATTCTTCCTCGGGACTAGCAATCCCTTCGTTGGCATAGGGACATATCAAAAATCGTCATCCCTGTCAAGTTTATATTGTTTGACCTGCTTATATGGCTTCCCCTCTGCGACTCATCCGCTTCTACATATCCCTGCCTCAGCAATATCTTGCGGATGAGGATAGATGGCGCAAATAAATGGATAAGGGGGGCACACACAACCTCCTTGGCATTGATTGGAAACGGATCGGGGGATTTACAGAAAGCGAAATTCCGCTGGCCTACCCTGCTACGGGAATCCGCAGAACCTGGCCCACGGCGATCAGAAAACCGTCGAGCTGGTTGATTCGCTGAATCTGTGCCACCGTGGTGTTGAACTTTTGCGCCAACTGAAAAAGGGAATCCCCAGCCTTGACCTTGTGGGTGATGACCGTGTTCGCCTTCGTGGGCGCCGCTTTTGCAGCCACGGCTCTTGCAGCGGTTCCGGGGATGGTCAGCACCTGCCCCACCCGGATGAAATTGTTTTGGGAAAGCTTATTGGCCCGGGCAATGGCGCTCACGGAACTGCCGTAGCGGGCGGCGATGGCGGAAAGGGAATCACCCTTGCGCACCTGGTGGCGCGTCACCGATCCGGAGGTCTGCGCCACCGCCGTGCGGGTCGCGGCAGGGATGTTTTCCAGGGCAGCCAGAAGGGGCTCCGCCTGTCCCGGCGGGACCTTGAGACTGTAATTTTTCTCCGGCGTCTTTTTCAGGCGCAACTCGGCGTTGAGGCGTTCGAGATCCTTTTCATCGGCCCCGAGCCGGCGGGCGATGTCGGCGAGTCTCATGCTCTTGGCAATGGACACCTTTTCGTAGGCCAGGGGTTCGTCGAGCGGTTCCCCGGCCAGGTCGAAGCCATACTTTTCCGGCTCCTTGATGATCCGAATCATGGCCAGAAAACGGGGCACATACCGCCGCGTCTCACTGGGAAGATTCCGGTAGAGATCCCAGAAATTGTCCAGATAGTTCATCTGCTGCCCGGAAATGACCCGCAGGACCCGCCCTTCCCCGCAATTGTAGGCTGCCAGCGCCGTCTGCCAGTCGCCGAATATGCCGTGCAGTTCCTTGAGATAGGCGATGGCGGCCAGGGTCGATTGCTCCGGGTCCATGCGCTCGTCCACGAACTCATCCCGTTTCAGCCCGAACTTGTAGCCCGTCGAGGCGATGAACTGCCACAGTCCCAGGGCACGGGCCGGCGAAAAGGCCTTCAGGTTGAATCCGCTTTCCACCAGGGGAAGCCAGGAGAGCTCTTCGGGTAGCCCCGCCTCCCGGAGAAGTTCCACGATCATGGGCCGGTAGGCGCCGGACCGGCGGTAGGCGCTCAGAAAAAAGGACCTCTCCTGGTTTTGAAAGCGTCGGATTTCGGCCTCCACCTCCGCGGCAGTGGAAAGGGGGATCTCACTCCGGAGACCCACGGCGCCGGCGCTTCGGGCAGCGTAGATCTCGACAATCCGCTTGGCGATGATGAACCGCAGGTCTTCCCGCTGCCAGGTCACCTCCGGACCGTCATGGATCTCCAGGGTCAGTCCGCCGGCCTGATCCAACAGCGCCAGCGCGCCGTCGAGGTCGGCCTTCTCCCATCGTTCCTGCGACTGCTCCAGCAACAGCAATACCCGGTCGATGGTTTTCTGGGCCAGGGCGGTGGCCTTCCCGGCGTTGACGGCGACCGCCTCCGCCTCCTCGCTCTCGCTGGTATACTCCCGGAGGCGCCCGGCGAATTCAGACGATTCCGTCAGGGGGATCGGCGTGGCCGGTGGGCGGGGCGCGGGCTTGTTGCCGACCGACTTTTGGACCGTGGTAGTCTTTACCGCCGTCACCGCGGCTTTGGCTTCCACGGGGACTTGCGCCTGAGGAGGAACCGGGGGGAGATCAACAACAGGCTTGAGGCGGACCGCCGCCGGGACGGTTGCCGTTTCGTTGCCCTCAGCGCCCGCACCTGTGGAAACCAGGCCGGCCGTAAGGCTGCGCTCCACCGGCGGAGGGGTCTGCCGTACGTAGCCTCCCGGGGAGACGGTGCAGGACCAGAGAAACCATAACGAGAGGACGAGTGCCCCCAACAAAGCATGCCGCATAAACAAACCTCCTGAACCCTGTGTTTTCTGTATCAGCTCGCACTTCCCCCGGCGTCTTGTCTCAGCAAGTCGCGCCGGGGCGATACAAGCGCTTGTTCTACTGGATCACGGGGTATCCGGCCCGCGACCAATCTTCAAGCGAGGCATCCAGGAGGATCGCGTTGGGGTAACCCAATTCATGGAGGGTCTGCGTTGCCAGGGCGGAACGTATCGAGGTCTTGCAATAGACGTATATCTTTGCTTCCCGGTCGGGAATCTTACCGAAGACGTGCATTTCCAGGGTACCCCGGGAGATGTTCAGGGCACCGGGAAGGTGGCCCGTGGCATACTCTTCCCCGTCGCGCACATCCAGGAGGAAGGCTTTTTCCTTCCTGTCCAGGACGGCCTTCACCTCGGCTACGGACACTTTCTGGACCGAGGCCTTGGCCTTGGCCACCATCTCTTTGACGACTGGGGGCAAGGCGGCGGGACCTGCACCTTCCGCCCGTGCCGCAGACGCAGCGAAAACCATGAATGCAATCGATACCAGGCATGCCGTAACTTCTTTCTTCATTGATTCTTCTCCTTTGAAATGTGGTTGGTGATTAGAAATAGTACCCGACCCTGAGCTCCAGCTTGAAGTCGTTGGGCTTCTCGCCGAATTCACTGCTGGTCGGCCCGTTGATGTAGCTCGCCTTGAGGCGCAGATCAATCAATCTTTTTCATCAATTTTAACTTCCTTTCGGGTTCTCTCCGGGAAATTCCACCATGCTATTGAACTATATTGCCCGTGCGCCCCTTTCATTCGTCCTGATCTTGACGACGTCGTCAACAGGAGAAATGAATATCTTCCCATCTCCCGGGTTCCCCGAATGGGCGTGCGCCCGAATGGCGGCAACAACGATTTCCACCATCTCGTCCGGAACGACGACCTCTATTTTCGCTTTTTTGACATAGGCGATCAGCCCGTCCATAATTTTATCCTTTGCGTCTCTTGCCTTTGATTTCCCGAAGCCCCTGATGTCGGAAACAGTCAACCCCGGCAGATTTTCAATCTGCTGGAGTGCCGAAACGACATCCAACAGCTTGGAAGGACGAATCACGGCTTTGATCTCTTTCATGCACAGCTCCTTTCATTGATGGGTGGAAAATTGTTTCTTTTCCCCCGTCACAAATTGTCACATTTCGGCCTCCGGTTTCCTGCTCTCGAACCAGCCGTACATCGACGGGATGAGCAACAGCGTCAGAAGAGTGGAGGTGATCAATCCCCCTACCACAACCGTTGCCAGCGGCTTTTGGATTTCAGAACCGGCGCCGCCGGCATAGAGCATCGGGATCAAGCTGAATATGGCGATGGATGCGGTCATCAGCACGGGACGCAGCCTGTCGGCGCTGCCTCTGAGGATCGCCGTTGTCAGGTCCAACCCTTCCTCATCGCGCAATTGGGAAATGTGGGATACCAGTACCACGCCGTTCAGCACAGCAACCCCGAAGAGCACAATGAACCCGACCGAAGCCGGAACCGATAGGTATAAGCCGGAAATCCATAACGAGAACACGCCGCCGATCAACGCAAAAGGCAGGTTCAGGATCACCAGGAGGGCCAATTTTATCGACCTGAACGTCGCAAAGAGGAGGAGCAGGATCAATCCGACGGCAATGGGGCCGATGATCAACAGCTTTGCCATGGCCCGCTGCTGGTTTTCAAACTGCCCTCCCCAGGTGATGTAGTATCCGGAAGGGAGTTTCACCTTTTCTGAGATTTTTTCTTTTGCCTCGGCTACAAATCCCCCGATGTCTCTTCCCGCGATGTTCAGCTCGATCGCGATCCTTCGCAGGCCGTCCTCCCTGCTTATCTGGGCCGGGCCTTCCGTGAGGGAGATCTTGGCCAGTTGACTCAACGGGATATTCGAACCTCCGGCCGCCGGCACCAGGATGTTCCCAATGGTCTCCGCCGAGTTCCTGCTTCCCTCCGGCAGGCGGACGGTAATGTCGAAGCTCTTGTTCTCCTCATAGAGTTTGGTTGCCGATTTGCCGGCAATCGCGATCTCGACGATGTTCTGAATATCCCGTATGTTCAATCCGTACCGCGCTATCTTTGGCCTGTCTATTTCGATGGTCAGATAGGGCTGGCCGGTCACCTGCTCGGTAAGCAGATCGGTCGTTCCCTCCATTTTGGCAAGCACCCGCGCTATTGCATCGGCGCTCGCTTTCAGTTGCCCGATGTCCTCGCCGAAAAGCCGCAGAATGAGCTGGGCGCGGGTGCCGGCCACAATTTCGTCGATTCTGCACTGAATGGGCTGGCTGAAACCGAAACCGATTCCTGGAATCGCTTCTATCGCCTCGCGCATCTTGGCCGTCAATTCCTCCCTGCTCAGACCGCTCTTCCATTCGTTTCTCGGCTTCAATACGCCGACGTACCCGGTCTTATCGGGCCCCCTCGTGTCCAGGGCTACCCCGGTCTGTCCCGTTCGCGAAACCACGGTGAGCAATTCCGGGAAGGTCTTGAGTTTTTCACCTACTCGTTGATTGACCTCCATCGCCTTATCCAGTGAAACGCCGGGCAGAAGGGCTACATCCATGTCAAAGGCCCCTTCGTCCATGATCGGGATGAATTCCGTTCCCAGCCGGGGAATGATGATGAGCGAGAGAATGAGAAAGACGCCCGCTATAGCCAAAACCAGCTTTCTCTTCTTCATGCTGTACCTGAGCACCGGCAAATAGAGTTTTTCCACAGGCTGCATCACGAAACTTCTCTTCTCCGGTTGCGGTTTCAGGATCATTGCACACAATACCGGAACGACGAAGATCGAAAGAACCAGTGACGAGAGCAGGGCGATGGCAACCGTCATGGCCAGCGGTCCGAACATCTTCCCTTCGATCCCCTCCAATGCAAGGATGGGGATGAAGGTAATCGCGATGATGAGCTCGCCGAGAATGCTCGGCTTTCTCACCTCGAGAACCGCCTTCAGCACCGTCGGAAGGGTTCCTGCCCCGCGTCCGCCCTCGCTCAGATGCCTCTGGACATTCTCCACTTGAATGATGGTGGCGTCGACGATCATCCCGATCGAGATCGCCAACCCGCCGAGAGACATCAAGTTAGCGCTCAATCCCGTTATTTTCATGATGATGAACGTCGCCAGCAAAGAAAGCGGGAGGGCGATCAGGACGACAAAGGAAGCCCGGAAGCTTCTCAGCAGGAGATAAAGAACAACCAGGACGAGAAAGGCCCCTTCCAGCAGCGCCTTGGTCACCGTGAAGACGCTTGCCTGCACGATATCCGCGCGGTCGTAGTAGGGGGCAATCCTGATTCCCTTGGGCAGGACATTGTTCTCGTTTATCTCTCTGACCTTTTGCTTTACCCGTTCGACGACTTCTCGGCTGTTCTCACCGCGAAGCATCATGACGATCCCGCCGACCGCCTCGTCTTTTCCGTTGATCAGGGCGGCGCCTTGCCGCACCGCGGTGCCGATCTTTACTTCGGCGACATCTCTCAGGTACGTCGGCGTGCCCCCGTAGGATTTCAGAACGATATGCTCGATGTCGGCCGTATCCTTTATGAGTCCGACGCCCCGGACGATATATTGATCCGAGTGTTTTTCGATGATATTTCCGCCGGCATTCTGATTGTTCTTTTCTATCGCATCGTACACCTGATCGACGGAAAGGCCGTGTTTCAGGAGCCGGTCCGGAGAAACGACGACTTGATACTCCTTGAAATACCCGCCGAATGAATTTATCTCATTCACTCCCGGAACGCTTTTCAGCAACGGATTGACGGTCCATTCCTGAATCGTCCGCAATTCCGTCAGATACTCTATTTTCTTCTGCGGATCGGCAGGCATTTCGCCGTCGAGAGTGAACTGGTATATCTCGCCCATCACCGTGGCTATTGGTCCCATGGTGACTTCAGCGCCTGTGGGGACGTTCTCCTTTGCTTCGGCTAATCTCTCGAAGACAAGCTGGCGGGCAAAGTAGATATCCACGTCGTCCTCGAAGACGATCGTCACCAGAGAAAGGCCGAACTTGGTCACCGAGCGCATCTGTTTAACCTTCGGCAGCCCGCGCATCGCCATTTCAATAGGGTAGGTTACCGAACGCTCGATCTCTATCGCAGACAACCCGCTTGCATGGCCCACGACTTCGACCTGGTTGTTCGTCACGTCGGGGAAGGCGTCAATGGGAAGCTTGAGGTAGGAATAGACGCCAAATACCGCGATAAAGAGCGCACAGAGTATGACTGCTCCTTTCTGTCTAAGCACTAATGCGATGATTCTTTCCAGCATGACTATTCTCCTTAATGCTCATGTCCCGAGAGCGTTTCCTTCTTCAGCTCCGATTTAAGCGCGAAAACGCCCTTGGTCACCACCGCATCGCCGACCTTCAGTCCCTCCTTGATCTCGACCTTCAGACCCGAGGCGGGGCCGACGGAAACGCGTCGCACAGCAAACCCCCCGTCCCCTTCCTGAATGAAGACGTGCCGTTCTGCGCCGTCAAGAAAGACCGCCTCTTCGGGAACCACGATCACTTTCCCCGCCCGGGAGTCCTTACCGGCGTCTATCGAAGCCGTCGCAAACATACCCGGCCTCAAAGAACCGTCTTGGTTGTCGATCGTTACGCGCGCCTTCACCGTCCGCGTCTTGTCGTCCATCATATCGGCCAGGTAGGAGATGCGTCCCTTGAATTCTCTGCCGGGATAGGCGGAGACGGAGAGCTTTACCCGCATGCCGGTTCTCACTTTGGCGAGATCCTGTTCATAGATGTCGACCATGATCCATAACGTGGAGAGGTCCGCCACCGTGAAGAGCGTCTTTTCCGGCCCAACCATCTCCCCTCTTGCCACCGTTTTTTCGATAACCACGCCATCCAGGGGTGCACAAACGGGTATCAAGGGACGCGGCTGATCACTTTTGTTGGCGCCCGTTTCCAATTCCTTCACATCGACGCCGAGGAGACGGAACCGCTCCCTTGCCAGTCGCATGTCCGCTTCGGCCTCGCTCAATTCCTGACGCGCCTTGAGCAGATCCTTCTCAGGCGATACCTGTTTCTGAAAGAGCGTCTCTTCGCGCTTGACGTTCCTCGCCGCCAGATCGAGGCGACCCTTGGCCTTCAGGTAGTCGGACCACGCCTGGTCCATGTCCACGGAATCAATCTGGACGAGCACCTGGCCATGCCGCACCCTGTCCCCCTGCGATGCGTTCACGGTCACCGCCCGGCCCGCGGCCCGCGGGTTTACCCGGGCGATGCCGTCCCCGTTCAGCTCCAGGAAGGCCGTTGCCGAGATCGCACCCGAGGGCTGCACGGCAACGACCTTCTGCACCTCAATGCCCGCTGCCTTTACCCTCTCGGGGGTGAGATGGACCATTCCTTCCTCGTGGTCATCCTCCTTCCCGGTTTCTGTTTTATGCGCGACTTCCGGCGTCTTGTGCTCCTCCGTTGTCTCCTTCTTTGAACATCCTCCCACAAGGAACAGCGCCGCAAAGAGCGCGACGCAGAACATCACAAAAACGATATTTACCTTCTCCGTCCTTTTTTTCTTCATCTCAGGTCACCTCCGACCGCCCTTTCAAGGGCATTATATGCGCGTTGTACCGAAAGGAGGGCATCCAGGTACAAGTTGCGCAATTCTATCGTTTCCCTCTGGGCGATACGGACGTCATAAAAGCTGATCTTGCCTTCCCGGAACGCGTATTGGAGGAGAGCGAGATTTTCGGCGGATCGCCCCAAAATGGCCTGCTTAAAAACCTCGACATCACTCAGGGAGGAAGTGGCTGACGCGTGCGCCTCATCAAATTCTTTTCGGGCGTTCCTGGTCACGCCGGCCTCCCGAACCCGCGCCTGCGATGCCCTTGCCCGGGCCTCGGTACGTTCCGCTTCCTTACGGTCAAAAAGCGGGATCTCGACGGAGAGCGTGCCGCCGCGGTCGTAGCGCCGCTCATCCACCGCTTGGAACAGGCGCCAGGTTACGTTCGGGATCCATTCCTTCTCGGCAAGCGTGAGCGCCGCCCCCGACCTCAGCGTCTCAGCCTCGGCAGCCTTGATGTCGGGCCGGGCGGGCAGGCGGCCCAGAAGTGCCTCCCTGTCCGGCAACGGAGCCAACCCTGCGGCCAGATCGCCCTCGGGAATCAATTCTGCGTCCGGAGCCATGCCGATAAGCGCTTTGAGCGAAAGGAGCGCGTTTTTGTACGCCGTCGAAAGGGCAATACGATCCCGCCTTGCTTTGGCCAGCTCAACCTGGCTCAAGTTCACTTCCAGTGCAGCCACATCCCCAGCCTCGTACTTCACGGCAACGAGCCGGGAAAGCTCCTCCTGAAGCCGGACGAATTCCTCGGCGAGCGCCATCTTGTCACGCAAGAAAAGGGCCTGACCAAAGTGATCCCTGATATCTGCCATTAGACTCCGTTCGAGATCGTGGATTTCCATGCGCACCCGCGCCAGGTTGTGGGTGGCCGTGTCGATGCGCAGCCTTCGCTGCCCGCCCACCTCCACACTCTGGGAGATGCTGATCTCGTTATTCACGAACTGGTCTCCCCCTTCATCCGGCGACCGGTCCTTGAAGGAAAATCCCCCTTCGATGACGGGGTTGGAGTATGGGGGAAGCTTTGCCTTCTGCATCTGTCCCTGAGCCGCATCCTCCTCAAGCCTGAACGCCTGAATCGCCGGGCTGTTCCTCAGCCCGGTCGCTACCGCCTCCTCCATCGTGAGGGCGGAGGCAGGACCGGAAAAGACTATAACTATCGCCACAATAATCGAATAAAGCATTTGGAACCTCCCGTGTCTTGATTTGAAGCGATCCTTCTTCCAGCGGAACCAGGGACGCATCTGTTGAGGCTGACTCATAGTCTCGAGATTCCGCTGCTGTTCTTCATTCAAGACTTTGGAAATGGCCTCGCGATAATCTAGCAGCATGTCCCATAGTACGTACCGCAACATTTCTATTTCTTTTTCCGCTGCTGCAATCTTCTTGCGGTCCGGGTTCTCCCGCAGCCAGAACGATTTCAATTCTTCCCGTCTGTCTCGCATTTTTTCCTGGAACAGCTTTGTATCGTTAATATAGCCTTCACGTATGGCCGTGATTTGATCGGCCTGGTCAGGTGTCAATTTGAGTTCAGCAATGGTTGTAATATCTTCCTCATTGCCGAAATTCCGCACATGCCCCTTTTCCCGTCCAGAGGCAAGGGGCAAGCGGATCAAGAGCCTCCCAAGAAGCGCTGCCATTGTCGCCACGACTATGTTCTCCATCGCTTTTCTCCTTATGGGAAGATTAAATATTTTAAGCATATGCTCACTCCCGGCGGTGGCAAAAATGCCGATTAAAAACTGCCTGTCCAGCACGCGGCCGCCATAGGCACAAGCGTTTACTTAAGGACTGCCCGGATGCCATCTACCGCCTCCAGCCGTTCTTTCCGCACCAGTTCCCCCTGATCAAAGCGCAGGTCGCTGCATTTGGGGATGCTTAGCAACTGCTGATCAAATTGCGCATGGGAAATCCTTTATCAAAGAAGAGACTAAGACGTGGAATCCGAAATGCCGCCATTTTGAGAGCATGTCGATCATCGCCTCCACCATTCATGATTAAAGGAATGGTAATCCTTGGACTCATGCGGATCGTTATTCTCTTTAAACCACCAAAAATCATTGTTTTTTACAGGGTCATAACACTTCCATGCTTCGTTTACTCTGATTGACGGCGATAAATGCAACTCGTCACGGCCACACCTCATAAGCCGATCACAGGTCATTATCCATCCGATAAGAAGGCCGTGCTTCTTTACACTTTCAAGGCTGTATTCCGAACAAGATGGGTACATTGGGCATTCTGAAGCTCTGACCGCAGAGAGATGATCTAGTTCATCACTGTATAAATGCACGATAAAGCTCAGGGGGTCAAAACGATCCCCGGTTTGTTTTATTATGGTATTTTGTGGTGCACAGGAAGTTAAAAAAACGATCAAAATAGCATATTTAAATTTCATGATAGATTGATCTCCAAAGCTCCAAAGTGGCCATTTACGTGTCGCAGGGCCTTGATCGGCTCCAGGCGCGAGGCCTTGAAGGCCGGCTGGAGGCTGGCGATTACCGAGACGATGATGACGGTTGCCGAAATGACTAAAATATTGGCGGGATTTACACCGGCCTGCATGATGATTCCCTTCTGCTGGCCGTAATTGTAACTGATTTTGAGCATGTTGAGGATAAATACCAAGGCGGTCCCCACGATATTGCCGACCAAGGCACCGGCAATTCCCATGCAGAAACCCTATTGAGGACGGCTCTGCGATGGTTAATCATCTTTTCCTCCATCTGATCGCGGAGTTTCGTGACATCGTCCATAAGATATATAATCTTGCCTCTGTCAGGCCTTGCCCGCAGCCATTCCGATTTCATCTCATCACTCTTGCTATGCAGCCGTGCTTGAAGGGATTTTATTTCTTGCGCGTATTTTTCATCGAGGGCCTGAATCCGCGCCTCCTGCTCCGCCGCCAAGTTCAGTCCGGGATTGGAGGCCATGACTGCGCTGTAAGAGACTGGCTCGTCATACATCATGCCTAGGCCCATGCGGCCCCGCCCCGCAGATTCCGCATTTGCCGTTCCCAGTGTTAAAAGGAACAGCGCCGATAAGACGACTAGCACCCTCTTCATGATTCTGCCTCCTTTCCGAGTCTCCGCGTTGCCCCTTCTTCTGACGGGGAGGAAGGGGCGAAGAAGTTTCTCCGCCCCTCCTTTGCTTCAGGTTGCTCATATCCTGCTATCTTTTCCAATATCTGGACGAATTGGCCCCCTATGCCTTTTCAGGAAAGGTCTAATCCCCGCTGTTGATAAACGCGCTTAACCGCGTTGCGGAGTTTGGCGCATGAATATCAACTGTTTTTCCACTGGCCATTCTGACAAAGGTGAGAGCTTCGAGAGGCGAATACCATGTGCCAATCTGCATTCCCAGGTCGTCATGGATGGTAAAGCCGTATAGAGACCATGATGCCACGAATGCCTGATGCTCCATGCCGGAAACCAGATTTTTCAAAACCACAGGTGTTACCGTGACCTTTTTCCAGAGGCTCGAATCCAGTGTGTAGTCCTTATGCACGCCGATAATGGCATCAGGTTGTTCGTCGGAAGGACCACTGAAATAGTAGACGAGATTGGGATCGGCCTGGTAACTTTCATAAGCCTCCGCTACATCACTGCTCGGAACAATGCTGCCATAACCGTCAAACCATGCCTGTGCCTTGGAGCCTCCCAGGGACAACATCAGGCTTACCGCCGCAACCATTAATAAAATCTTTACGCTTTTCATAAGTATCTCCTTTCAAAGTTTGTTTCATCTTCTGTTAATGAACTATCGACCAGCCGCCAAGCCGGATGAGGCGAGAAACAACGCCATTCTTTTCCGAAATGCGACCATTATGCTTGATTATTTCCCCTTTCCGGAGAACCGCAGTTTTCCCCTTTTTTCTGAAGGGGAGAGAGGGGACGGAGAATTATCTCCGCCCCGCCTCTTTAGTTACCAGCGACCGAATGGCCCTCTCATGCCTTTGGGAGAACCAAAACCCCTGGGGCCGAAGCCTGCATTCTGGCTAAAGGCAGGCAGCTGAGCCAATTGTTCCGGCGTGAGCACCTTCCTTATTTCGAGCCTGAGGTTGTCAGCCTTTTTCTGGAGTTGAGACTGGAGAGCGGCAAGCTCCGCTCGCTTTGCGGCAAGCGCCGCCTGGTCAGGATTCGGACTCCGCCAGAGGCTGCGGATTTCCGACCCCTTCGCGTACAGCTCTTTCTGCAGTGGCTCGTTCTCTTTCAGAAAGCCGTCCCTCAATGCCTGAATCTGAGCGGTCTGCTCAGCCGTGAGATTGGGGACCGGCGGGACGCCGTTCGCGGGTCCGAAACCGGGCCCCCGGGCCAGGGCCGCGCCTGCGAGCGCCAATGTCAAAATCAGGCTCAAGCCGATGATGGTCTTTTTCATGGTAATCACCTCCTTTCGTTTTGGATTCATCGTCCCCAGTGTGCGTTTCTTGACCTCTGAGGAGAAACCAGCTTTTGGGGAATTAGTTGGTCTGTTGGCAAATAAGCATACAAGGACCGTGCCATTTAAGGAATAAGGCTTTAAGCAACTAAATTCATTTAACTATTATAAAGTTAGTTCTCAGGAAAGGCGGGTTTCCCGAAACGTGCATGGATATATGGTATCCATATGCGGTATACGGTTGGATACAAAATGGTTAGCTGGAAGAAGTCTTGGACTGCCCCAAAATCAGTGAAATGTTGTTCGCTCAGAGGACGCCGGTACGAAAAGAATGGCCGCCGACGGTAAACGGCAGCCGCGGGCAAGAATGCCAGCGGGTTGATCGCCGGTCCCTAACCCCGATAAACGGGATAAGTGTGTTCACGAAATTATTTCTTGCCGAAAAACGCAAGAAATAATTTCTAACACACTAATAGAGGAAGGCCGTGGCCGGAGACCTCGGCTATGCACGGTAACCGCAGAGAACTTTGCGATCCAGACCTTGGCTTCTTTTCAGCAGGTCTTCAATCTGCGGATCCGCGTTCATCCAATGCCGCAGGCTTCCCAGAAGACTGGCCGCATAGGGGCTTCGATCACCATCGGCGAGGAAATAGTTGACCCAGAGACCGTCTTTCTCTCTTCCCACCAGGCCGGCCGCCTCCAGGATCTTCAGGTGTTTGGAGACCGTGGGCTGGGCAATACTCAAGGCCGCTTGGATCTCACAGACGCACATCCTCCTTTGCTGCAACAGCTTGAGCAGCTTCACCCGGTTGGCATCGGACAGCGCCTTCATGACCTTGATGAATTCTTCCATCATGTCCCCTTTATATTTCCTTAAAGGAATATAGTGAACAGCAACAGGTCTGTCAAGAAAAGTACGGTCAGCCCACCCCCATCTTCGCGAGCTGCTCCTTGATCTTTTCTTCGCTCATGAATCCCTGGTGGCGGAAGACCTCCTTGCCGGCCTTATCGATGAACACCACCGTGGGCATCACCTGGATTTGATACTCGGCGGCCAGTTGTTGGTTTTTATCGATTTCGATAATCAGGACCTCCAGCTTTCCCTCCTGGTCCTTGCGGACCTTTTGCAGCACCGGCCGAAGCTGGCGGCAGGGGATGCAACTGTTGGAGCCGAAATCGACGACCATTGGTTTGCCGCCGGCCAGGGCCTTGCGGAAGTCCGCTTCGGTTTGGGTTTCCATGCCCTGGGGCACTACGGTCATTTTCTGCAGGGTCCTGCCGTTGATCTCGATCCTGCCATCCTTGCGCAGTTCGGCCAGCAATTTGCCCGCCTCTTTCTCCTGGCGCTGCGCCTCGATCATCTGCCGGATCAGGGGCAGCACTTCTTCCTTCTTGCGACCCGCCAGCTGCCCCTTGTAGGCTACATAGATCTGTTCTATCTCTTCGGGCGCGATCGGCGGCAGGGCCGCCACCTTCTTGTCCAGATAGGCCATGATCGTCGCCGTCTCCTGATCCTGCGGTTCGCCTGGCGTCGTCGAGGCACTCCCTTTGGGGGAGGCGGTCACCCCTTCCTTTTTCGCCTGCTGCAAAAGGAGCGTGCGGTTGACAATGAGATCGAGCAACTTGGACGGGTCTTCCCTGATCAACTCCTGGGACGAGGGATTGATCTTCGCCAGTTCCTTTTGAAAAAGCTCCACAGTGATCTTCTCGCCGTTCACGGTGGCCAGGGCGGGCTTTCCGAGCGGGCCGATCGTGAACAAATAGGCGGCAACGCCGCCAAGGATGAGCACCGCCAGCACCGCTATGGTTATCTTGATCTTTTTGTTCATGTTCCTCCTTTCAACGTGAGCATTCGCTGCTTGCTACAGGGCCATGGGAAATAGAGATGTCCGGGAGGCCGGCAAGGCCTTGAGGATCGCCTCCTTGACGTTGGCCATCTCTCCAGCGTCGGGTGACGCTCCGTGTTTCTTTTCCACGCCTAGCTCCGTCATGATAAAGTGGTTTCTCACCGGGACTTCAGCCTGTTCAAGGTTTTTGCCGGCGCAGGCCAAAGGGCAGCCGTCGAGGACCAGCATCTCCTCCGCATCCCTGGCGGAGGCAACGAAACCGCTCAGATGAGCGCCTATCCCGGCCAGACAGAAGAGATTCCCCTGGCCTTCGCGCGTCAGTTCCAGGGCCAGTTGGTAGGTCATTTGGCCCGTGTTCGCCGAACCGGCGCACGCCAGGATGAGCCGGTTGCTTTTCTTGGTGATGCAGCATGTGTCGGTCATTTTCCCCTCCTTCGTTGTATCAAAAGGCGCCGCGGGCTTCCCGGCAGCGTCATGCCAACGCGGATAGCCGGTCACCATTCCAAAACAGTGCACGGGAGCCCTCATATTTCCATTTGGCTATATATACACGCACAGTCCCTGTCAAGTTAATTTTTCCGATCCTAGCGGCGAATATGGCAATCAATCCGCCCGCAGGGGCTTTCCGGAAACAAGACCATCCGATTTTTTGCAGGAATCTCCATCCGCTTATATGGCCGGTCTTGCTGATCGCTTTTTTTATTACTGACGGCATTGAGAATTCCGCCACCGGCATGCTACACTATGTCGTAAGCGCAACAGTGATCCCTATGTTCTCTCTTTTCAGGAGGTGAAGCATGTCCCCGAGTAAACTGGTGGTTATCGGCGGCAGCGATGCCGGAATCAGCGCGGGCCTTCGCACCAGGGAATTGGCTCCCGACACGGAGGTCACCCTGATCCTGGCAGACCGCTATCCCAATTTCAGCATCTGCGGCCTCCCCTTTTGCCTGAGCGGCGAGGTCTCCGACTGGAAGGCCCTGGCCCACCGGACAGCTGCCGAAATCGAAGGACAAGGGATCCGGCTCTTTCCAGAGCACCGCGTCACCGCCCTCGTCCCAGACCGAAAAGAGGTGCTGGCCGTCGACGCGGCAGGTCTCAACGGGACCTTCCCCTACGACAAGCTGCTGATCGCCACCGGAGGCGTCTCCCAGGTGCCGAACCTGCCCGGCATGGATCTTCCGGGGGTCTTTTTCCTCCGCTGGATGGCCGACAGCTTCGCCTTTCAGGAGTACATGGACACCCGCCGTCCGGCCTCGCTCTGCATCATCGGCGCGGGCTACATCGGCATGGAGATGGCCGACGCCATTACCCGCCGGGGTCTGGCCGTCACCGTGGTCGAATTCCTGCCCTCCGTGCTGACGACCTTCGATCCGGCCCTGGGCGGCATCGTGCGGGCCGAGTTGGAGCGGCACGGCGTTCAGGTGTTCAACGGTTTTGCCGTGGAGCGGATCGAATCCAAAGGCAGCGGTCTTTCGGTACGTTCGGTCGCGGGCCAGGCCATAGCCGCCGACATGGTGCTGGTGGCCGTCGGCAGCCGGCCGGAAACGGCGCTCGCCCGGGCAGCCGGGATCGAAACCGGCTTCAAGGGCGCGATCCGCGTCAACCGGCGTATGGAAACCTCTGTCCCGGACATATATGCAGCCGGCGACTGCGCGGAGACCTATCACCGGCTTCTGGGGAAAAACACCTATCTCCCCCTGGGCACCACGGCCCACAAGCAGGGGCGCATCGCCGGTGAAAACGCCCTGGGGGGAAGCCGGGAATACGCGGGTACGCTGGGGACCCAATCCGTGAAGATCTTCGACCTTGTAGCCGCGCGCACGGGTCTGAAGGACGATGAAGCCTTGCGGGAAGGGTTGTCCCCTCTGTCGGCGGATATCGAGGCCTGGGATCACAAAGTGTATTACCCCCATGCCGAGAAGATGACCCTCCGGATCACCGGAGATCGGAAGACCGGCAAGCTCCTGGGCATGCAGATCATCGGCGCCTACGGGACCGAGATCTCCAAGCGCATCGACACGGCGGCCGCAGCCATCCACAACGGCATGACCGTGGAGGCCCTGAACGACCTCGACCTCAGTTACACGCCGCCCCTTTCGAGCCCTTGGGATCCCGCGCAGATGGCTGCCCAGGCCTGGCACCGGGCGGCAAATCGCCCTGCAGACAGCGACACTCCCCAGGGTGATTCCGGCACCTTGCATGATGCTGTTTGATGTCGTTGTATCTGAAATAGGAGATCCATCCATGAAAGCCGCAGAAGAAATCTGGCAGGAGTATCATGCAAGGCTGCGCGTATTTATCAAGAGCAGGATTTTTGACGACTCGGCGGCGGATGACGTTCTTCAGAACGTCTTTCTCAAAATGCATGCCGGCCTGACATCCTTGAATGACGAGACAAAACTGACCAGCTGGCTCTATCAAATGACAAGAAACGCGATCATCGACCATTTCCGGTCGCAGAAACCCACCGAGGACCTCCCCGAATGGCTTCCTCAACCCGAAACCGATCCCGGCGACCAAGTCGCACGGGAGTTGTCGGCATGCCTGCAGCCCATGATACAGCGGCTTCCCAAGGCCTACAGGGAGGCCGTCATCTTGTCGGAACTCAAAGGGTTGAAGCAGCAGGCCGTTGCCGATGCGCAAGGCATTTCGCTTGCCGGTGCCAAATCACGGGTGCAGCGGGGACGGGCTCGGCTGGGGAAAATGCTGGCCGAATGCTGTCGGTTGGAGTTCGACCATCAGGGAAGGCTCTGTGATTATGAACGCAAGGACAGGGATTGCGATATCTGTTGACGTCCTGTGGCGACACTTTGCATCTTTTTTGATCATCGCCCGTCTATAGGGTGAGCGTAGCTCATAAACCCTGTAGAGGAGGTTCAAGTGAACAAACAAAGGAATGACGAGATTCGCAGCGCGGTTCGAGAAAATTACGGAAAGGTGGCTGCATCGGGGCAGGCCGGTTGCGGCTGCTCATCCCCATCTTGTTGCGGTACGCAGGATGTGTTTGATGTGACCGATATCAGCCTTGCCTTGGGTTATTCCCGGGAGGAGGCGACGTCTGTCCCGGAAGGCGCGAACATGGGGCTCGGGTGCGGCAATCCGCAGGCCATCGCTTCCCTGCAAGCCGGCGAGACCGTTCTCGATCTTGGCAGCGGCGGGGGATTCGACTGTTTTCTGGCGGGGAGGGCCGTGGGGGACGCAGGGCGGGTCATCGGTGTCGACATGACGCCGGAGATGATCACCAAATCCCGCCGGAACGCGGAGCGTGCCGGTATCCGGAATGTCGATTTCCGGCTGGGCGAATTGGAAAATCTACCGGTGGCCGACGGGATTGTGGATGTCATCATTTCAAATTGCGTGATCAACCTTTCCCCCGAGAAGGAGAGGGTGTTCGGCGAGGCGTTCCGTGTATTGAAACCGGGCGGACGCCTGGCGGTTTCCGATGTGGTTACGACCGCCGAATTGCCCGCCGGCATAAAAGACGACATGGCCTTTCACACCGGCTGCATCGCGGGGGCCTCCTCGATTCGGGAACTCGAATCGATGCTGGCAGGGACCGGTTTTAAGGACATTCAGATCAAGCCGAAGTCTGGAAGCAGGGAACTTATTCGCAACTGGATGCCGAACAGCAAGATCGAAGACTATGTGGTTTCGGCGACCATTGAGGCCGTAAAACCACGGGCATGATCGCAGGCCTGACCCTCCCCTTTTCCAGGGGGAGGGCCGGAACCGCCGGAGACGGAGCGCAAGCTGCGGAATATTTGACCGATGCAGTTCATGTT
>Ga0082335_1004314_pt1 | contig 21597 bp, 22 predicted proteins | sample Subgrocontami58m_FD_72375 | JGI IMG/M metagenome (GOLD analysis project Ga0082335, IMG submission 72375) | Subsurface groundwater microbial communities from S. Glens Falls, New York, USA - GMW37 contaminated, 5.8 m (SPADES assembly) (version 2) ...
GGCCGCACGTTCTTCGAGGTACCGGGCCTGGGCTGGCAGGACATAAACGTTGCTGTCACCCGCGCCGGCCAGGTTGGCTTGCGCGCCCAACAGTCCACCTGCGATCAGAATTGCAATATTGCGTTTCAACATGATAGTTCTCCTGACAAGTTAACCAATCAAGAGGGTTTCCCCCCGCCTCGCGCTCGCACGCTGCTTTGCGCGTTACCTATCGAACCGGACAATCACGCTTCTTTATGTCCATCGATACGATGGAGCAATTATGTGCGCCCGGTACCAACGAGCTAATGACGGGGAAATTACATTTGTGTAATGGAACAAGCGCAACGCGTGGCGCCGGGCGCGGCCAAAAAAAACGGGCGCTCGGCCGCCCGTTCTCGCCAAAACCGGCGACGAGATTACCGTTTAGAACGAGTGCCTCACGCGCAGCGCCCATGCGTCCTGGCTCTTGCCGTTTGCTTGCGCGGCCGTCAAGCCGGTATTAACCAAGCCGCCCAAGGTATAGCTCGCGTTGGCGTCGTTGTCGAGCCTGGCATACCCAAACAGGGCCTCTGTGCGCTTCGAGAACGTGTGGGCGTAGTTGATCGCCCACAGCCTGGCCCCCGTATTCGGGCCCGCGGCGAAAACAGGCGAGATGGCGGTGCTTCCTGAAGCGATGAGGCCGCCGTTGCCGGAAATGTCATCTGTATTGACGTAGGTCGCTCGCAAGCCGTGCGGCCCGGAGATTTTCCAATCCACGCCGAGGAGCCATGACGTCTTCGAGGAGCTCAAGCCCGCGCCCAGATCATAATTCTGCTTGTTGTAAGTGCCGCCCACCTTGACGTTACCAGCGAAAACATAAGATCCGCTGAAGACCCAGGCATAGTCGTCCTGGCTGGTGCCGCCAACCGATCCAAATTCAAGGTGCTTCTCGTAGCCCAAACCGAGTGCCAGCGGGCCGTTATCGTAGAGGGCAGCCACCGACCAAATGCGCGGCTTGGCGGAGGTGGAGGCGTTAGTCGTGGCGGTCGCGTTCGAGGCGCTGTAACCAAAAAGACCCTGGAACCCGCTCATCTTCGGGGTATCGTAGCTGATCATGTCGTGCTGGCGGCGTTCCCATAGAGTACGGGAAACTGCGCCGCCGGCAGCCGCACCGGTGGAGAAACCCGTCAATAGTTGGGCCGCACCGGTCAGCCCGGTAACTTCGCTACCTACGTATCCCCTCAGATCGACTTTCTTGAACGGGGTATCCCATTTACCAAGATAAACGCTGCCGAAGCCGCCTCTCATGCCGAGCGCGCTGTTGCGGGTGCAGAAGCCGGCCGCTGTATCACCGCGAACGTCCATCGAACTCAAGCACTGGAACCACGCCGACAGGCCGTTGCCCAGTTTCTCTTCGCCTTTGAAGCCGATCTCGGCGCCGGCCGGGGCCTGCAGCATGTCAACGTTCGGTTTACCGTTGTTTTGATTCGCGTACCCGTATTCGAGTACAGCTCTACCGAAGACCTGCACGGTGCTGGCTTGCGCCAATGCCAGCGCCGGCGCACCGAGCACGCCGGCAACAGCGACCGCAATTAGTTTTTTTTGCATATTGGCATCTCCTATATGTTTTTGTTTCAAAGCGACCGCTTGTGGTGTGGACCGGCCATCCGGGCGGGACGTTTCCTCCCCGACTGGAATTCACATTAGAAGGGATCACATTACGGAAAGATGACAGGATGATTACAATTCTGTAATCAATGGCACCACTTTGAGCCAAGCGTTGCAGCCCGGCAAAGTTAATCGTCGACTCAATGACTTACCATGACTTCCACCGTAATGCCCGGATAGACGGTCTTCTGGTCGCTGTTGCGCGGCGACAACATAGAAGTTTCCCTCTTAGTGGACGCCGAGTGTGCTGAGCGGTGCGTTGAGTACCGGTGTTGACGGCGAAAAAGCGCGTGTAGTGCCGACCCAGTGAGTTGCGCAGTAAATGTGGCGTGCTGACGATGTGTCGATGTACCTGCGGCACACGACGCGACGCAAAGACGAGAAACCAGGACTTGGGGATGCGCAACAACAGAGTCAGCAGTCCTGACAGGAGCCTGACGCCCGGATTACAATTTTGTCACCCACAACGCAGGCGGACCGGTTCAGAATAATGCTTTGAGCAGGGGGAATCGATATGCGCATTCTGGTGGTGGAAGACGAACCCAAGGCCGGGGATTACATCAAGAAAGGGTTGAGCGAATCCGGCTTCGTGGTGGATCTGGCTCGCACCGGACCCGACGGTCAGCATCTGGCCACTTCCGAGGACTACGATCTGGTCATTCTGGACGTGATGCTGCCGGGGATAGACGGCTGGCGCGTCATGCAGGAAATCCGCAAAACCAAGGCCACCCCGGTGCTGTTTCTGACGGCGCGCGATGCGGTTGAGGATCGCGTCAAAGGACTGGAACTCGGCGCGGACGATTACCTCGTCAAGCCGTTCGCGTTCGCGGAATTGCTGGCCCGGGTGCGCACGCTGTTGCGGCGGGGCCCACCGCGCGTCGAGGAGTTCATCCAGATCGCCGATCTGGAAATCGACGTGCTCAAACGCCGGGTCACGCGCAGCGGCAAGCGAATCATGCTCACCGCCACGGAGTTTACCTTGCTGCATATACTGGCCGTGCACCAGGGCGAGGTGTTGTCACGCACGCTCATCGCATCGCAGGTGTGGGACATGAACTTCGACAGCGATACCAACGTCGTCGACGTCGCGATCCGCCGGCTTCGCGCCAAAGTAGATGACCCGTTTCCGCACCAGCTCATACACACGGCACGCGGCATGGGGTATGTAATCGAGGACCGGGGATGAATCTGCTGCGGCACATGTCGCTCGCCACCTGGCTCGCTTTGTTTTTTGCCGCAGTCACCGCGCTGGTTTTCAGCGTCGCCGGCGTTCATCTCTACCTGTCGACGTCCCAACAACTGCAATTGCGGGACGACGCGCAGCTGTTAAACACAATCGGTTTTTTGCGGCACAGACTGGGAATGCCCGACGGGCTGGAAATGGCGCGCTTGCACCCTGACCGGCTGCTGGATGTCGTTCTGGGCCAGACAGGGTTGTTATTGGCAATCAAGGGCCCCAAGGAGGAGCTGCTTGCGGCAAGCACGCGCGATGCCATGCAGCTATCCACGGATGCTCCCGTCCCGGCGGACCTCAGCCCGGATGCGGCGGCAATTCGTGACTGGCATGGAAGCGAGGGAAAACGCGGGCGCATGATTGCCGCATGGGTACGAATCGGTCAGGAGCCCGATGAGCGGATTCAACTTGTCATGGCGCTCGAACACACGGAGAGTGCGATTGTGCTCCGTGAGCACCGCAATCACGTGCTGTTAGCCGTGTTGACGGGCGTGCTGGCGACCGCCCTTCTCGGTTATGTCATAGCCTGGCGCGGATTGCGATCGGTACGGGCGGTGGCGCGGGCGGCTGGCGAGATTACCGCGAACCAGCTTGGTGGGCGTTTGCGGATAGAGGATGCGCCCGCGGAGCTTGAAGACATGGTGCGGGCCTTCAACCGGATGCTGGACCGGCTCGAAGATTCGTTTCGACGGCTCACGCAATTTTCATCGGATATCGCCCATGACCTGCGTACGCCGATCGGCAACCTCATGATCCAGACGCAGGTGACGCTGACGCAGCGGCGCTCGATACCGGAGTACGAGGCGCTGCTCGCTTCGAATATCGAGGAGTACGAGCGGTTGAATAGAATGATCGAAAAGATGCTGTTTCTTGCGCGCGCGGATAACGCGCAGGTTGCGCTGAATAAAGATACGATCTCTGCCGCTCCGGAATTGAAGCATATCGCCGAGTATTTTGAGGGCATGGCGGACGAAGCAGGTGTAACGCTGGATGTCGGCGTCGCTGGGGCTTTGGTAGCCGATGCAATCCTGTTCCGGCGCGCCGTCAGTAATCTTGTGGCCAACGCAATACGCCACACGCCAGGCGGCGGGCACGTCACTATTCGCGGACATGAGAAGGAGCCCGATCAATTCGTCGTTGCGGTAACCAATCCCGGAAGCGGTATTGCGGCCGAGCATCTGCCGAGAATTTTTGACCGCTTCTACCGCGTCGACGATTCACGCGGCGGATCGCAGTCTTCTTTTGGCCTCGGGCTCGCCATCGTAAAGTCCATCATGACCCTGCACGGAGGGAAGGTCGGGGTTGAAAGCACGCCCAATGGCCTGACGACGTTCACCCTGGTCTTCCCCAGGGGTTGACGGCAGTTCGAATTGGCCTCTCGGTTTCGCGACACCCGGCCGTTGTTCCCCAGCCATTAACGGCTGAGTGGGACAAATTACCGAATCGTAATCAGCGGGTCATCTTGCCGTAAGGCGCCCCTTTCTAATATGGGCTCACGGTCGGCTGGGAAACTTCCCGTCCGGATGACCGGCTTTTTCAAATGACAAGGAGATTTGATCATGACATTGAAACCGCTACACGGTCTGTTCGTCGCATTGGCTCTTGCCGCTGCGGCCCCTTCTGCAACCGCGGCTGACTGGGGCGCCGTAATGCGCCGGGGCGATCTTGGTTCACCGTCTAAAGCGACAACCGCTCAGAAAACCGTAAAGATCACCGCCGCGATGAAATATGTCTCCGTCGAGCACTTCGATACCGTGAAATTCGAGAACACCAAGGGGCAGAGCTTCGTCTGGACATTCGACAGCCTCGGCGAGTACGGCTTTCCGATCAGCGTGATCGCGCCCAAAGACTTCGCGGCGGGAGAAACCAGGGTCTACATCCGTCACCCGGCGGCACACCTGGGCAGCTGATTGCGATTCACACCCGATCTTGCCGCTACCGACGGCCTCGACAGATGGGGCCGTTTTTCGCCACAAGCTTGAGGCGACCTCACGTCTGCGCCAGATCTTCGACCGACAGATAATATTTGTTCAACAGCTTGCGCAACGTTGCTTCGACCACGGCGTCTTCCGTATTATTGATTTTTGCGAACAACTTCGAAGCAATCGCGTCGAACTCATCAAGCAACCGCGGGTCGAAGTGCGAGCCGCGGCCGCGGCGCATGATGGCTCTTGCATCGTCGAAAGAAAACGACTCCTTATACGGCCGTCTCGACGTAAGCGCGTCGAAGACATCCACAATCGCAAAGATCCTGGCGTACAGAGGAATCGCCTCACCTTTCAAACCTTTCATGTATCCGTTGCCATCGAATTTTTCATGATGAAACTCAACCACGTCGCGAGCCCCTCGCAGCCAATCGGCCTTGGCGATAATATTCATCCCGAGCAGCACGTGGGTACGCATCACCTGGAGCTCCTGCGCCGTCAATCGGACCCGCGGCTTGAGCAGAATGGTGTCGCTGATCCCGATTTTGCCTACATCGTGCAAAAACGCGCCGGCGATCAAGCGCTGGATATTGTGTTTGGAGAGTCCTAACGCTTCAGCCAGGCGAATGGCGTAAACCGTAACGCGGTAGTTATGAAGGTGAGTGTCGGCATCCCGTATGGCGATCGCGCTGCCCAATACCTCCATGAGCTCGACGTTGCTTTTCAACAGTGCGGATGAGAGCCGGACCAGGCCCCGGTTGAGAAAGATGATGATTGCATAAAGCGTGATTGAGGTTGTCAGAACCACGACCACCGTCAGGGTCAACGCGCGAATGATCCCGGCTTTGATATTGTTCGCCGTCTCAGCGGTAACCTCGTACACCCCCTCGAAATAGCCCAGCAGAGTCCCGTTTTTCGCTATCGGCAACAGCACCTGCATGAACGGCTGACCCCCGTCCAGTAGGTGTGGTAGTGTGAAAAATCGCCCGGAGACAGCGAATGAACGTGCGGTGTAATGCCCAGTCTTGCTTCATCGGCACCTGGCTCCACGACTTCCAGAATTTGTCTTTGAGTCGTGTCGTAAACCCTCACGCTGATAAAGCCAGACTTCAGAAAGTCATCGGCTTTTTGTTTCAACTGTGCCAAGTGGATGAGATCGTCCTGTCCCAGGTGTTCGGTAAAGGATCTGGATTCGGGCAGGGAGAGATCGAGCACTAACGCATCGCTTTTTTCCATTTCCAGATAGAACACGAGCGCGCCCAGCGCCAAAGACAATATCAGCCAGGCCAAATCGAGGCGTATCAGAACGGTTCGATGGATGTTTTTGTGCACCATCGTTGCAGGCAAGCATTAGCGGGGCGCCGGCGGTTTGCGTGGCCACGGACAACAAGCGGGGTCCTTCACCATTCGCCTGCCGGACTCACGAAGGAGCGAGGATGCTCATGCGGCACATCCAACCGACAGCCCGCATCGATCGCAAGATCAGTCTTTCGTTTCGGCAGCCACTTGGCGATGCTCCGTCGCCAGCGCAAGATTCTCCTCTGCCGCTTGCTGATAGATGCGTGCAAGGTTCTCGCAATGCGCGGCCAAGCTCTTGTTTTCCCTTCTTGCAGTGCTTGAGCCGCGGACCCTCGACCCGCCCGCGATATAGCCGCGTTCGTACGCCCGTGCCAGGCCGCGATGCCGTTCGGCCGCGACGCTATCCCCTTCCGCCTGTTGCTCATAAACGGCCGCAATCTCCCGGTGATCCGCGCGAGTGCGTGCTGCTTCGATTTTCTGTTCCAGGCCAGCAGGCTTGACTGGCCATTCGGTCGCGCAACCGCCCAAAATCATAACAGCCGCGGCCAAAAAAGTAACTGTACCCAAAACCAACCACCGCTGATTCCTGCTCATCGTTTTCTCCAATCTCTTGTCCGCGAGTCGATCACTATCCAGACGATTCGAACGCAGCGCAGCCCGTGGGTTTCCCTCACCTCGCGCTCGCACACTGCCTAGCGCGTTACCTATCGAACCGGACAATCACGCTTCTTTATGTCCATCGATACGATGAAGCGATTATGTGCGCGCGATACCGACAAGCTAATGACCGGAAAATTACATTTGTGTAATCCAAGGGATCAGCTTTGATTACTGAATCGTAATCAGCGGGTCATCTTGCCGTAAGGCGCGCCCTTCTAATATGGGCTCACAGTCTGACGGGAAACGTCCCGTCCGGATGACCGACTTTTTCAACTGACAAGGAGATTTGATCATGACACTGAAACCGCTACACGGTCTGTTCGTCGCATTGGCTCTTGCCGCTGCGGCCCCTGCTGCAACCGCGGCTGACTGGGGCGCCGCGATGCGCCGAGGCGATCTCGGTTCGCCGTCTCAAGCGACAGCGGCTGAGAGAACGGTAAAGATCGACGCCTCGACGAAATATGTGAGTGCCGAGCATTTCGGAACGGTGAAAATCGAGAACGACAAGGGGCAGAGCTTTACCTGGAAATTTGACACGCTCGGCGAGGTCGGTTTTCCGATCAGCGTGATCGCGCCCAAGGGCTTCGCGGCGGGAGAGACCAGGGTCTACATCCGTCACCCGACGGCACACTTGGGCAGCTGATTGCCATTCGCACCCGACTTTCCGCTTCCGACGGCCTCGAATCGCGGGGCCGTTTTTCTCGCCGAAATTACCGCGGGGAAAACGTGGTGACGAAAAAGTTGTACAGCGGCGCGAACACCAGACCGACATAAATGCCGTAGAGGAATGTCTCGACCAGACCGAGCAGGAAGCTGGGCCAGGTGAGCCAAGTGAATCCGGGCAGCAGTTTCAGCCAGGCTTCGTACATGCGCTGGTCAAATGCCAGATCGTAAGCGACGCAAATCACGTACGATACCGCCAGAAACGAGCCGGTCGCCAAACCGACAACACGCCAATCGAGCTTACCCATGATGATTTCCTCCGTGCTGATGCCCGCTTTGCGAGGCAGCGCCGGCATATTTCTCCGGCGCCTGTTCGAATTTATCGCGGCACGAAATGGAGCAGAAGTAATAGGTACTGCCGCTGCGCACCGCAGCGGCCGCGGCGTTCTTCGGATCAACCGTCATGCCGCATACGGGATCTTTGACGTCGCCACCCGGCGGTGCATTGCCGTGTCCGCCGTGGCCGCCCATCATGTGTGCGCCGCAGCCGTAGCGCATCATGACGTAAAACAACCCGCCCCATAACAGAAACCACCCGAGGCTTTTCAGACTTTCCGCATCCATTTGTTGATCTCCTCGCTATTTGAGTGGAGTGCTGAATTCGTACGTGAATCGACTCCTTATTTCCGGACGTACACCGACGTGCGGCCTTGCCGATCGAAAGTAAGCACATCGTAGCGCCGGGGATTGGGGCCTTCCATTCCCGGGGAACCAATCGGCATTCCTTCCACGACTAATCCCGCGACCGGCGGCTTTTCTTTCAACAACCGGACAATCGCGTCCACCGGGACGTGGCCTTCGATGATGTAGCCGCCAACGAGCGCTATGTGACATTGCCTGAGCTGAGGGGGCACGCCATGCTTCGCGTGTATCGCATCCAGCTGAGCGTCCGAGACATTATTTTTGTCGACCTTGTAGCCATTCTTTTGCAGGTAACCTACCCACTGGGAGCAGCACCCTCAGGTAGGGCTTTCGTACACCGTGACGTTGGGGCCGGCCGGAGCCTGTTGTGACAGGGCCGGAGCCGCCAACATCAAAAATAACACCGCGGCAGCGGACATCCATGGTTTCCAAAAACGACTGACGTTCATATCTCTACTCCGTTATTGAAGGGACATTCTCTGATCAACCTTACCGCTATTTTGATTTGGCGGCGGGTGTGATGCGGGTGATGACAAATTGGCTCGGTCCCGTCTGCGCGATGTTGAATTCCACCTTCTGCCCGGGCGTGACGCCTTTCAGCACCGCGTTGTCTTTGACCTGGAAGTCCATGGTCATCCCGGGCCATTTGAGGGTCGCGATCGGGCCATGGGTGAGGTTGACTTTGCCCGCCTTGGCGTCCACGCTGTTGACCGTGCCTTGTCCCTTGTGAGCCTGGCCTGCGGCGGATTTGTCCGCGTCCATCTTCATGCCAGGCATGTCCTTCATCTCGGCGGCTTGCGCTGGCACGGTTGCCAGAGCAAGCAACACCGAGGAAGCAATGGTTGCAGTGAATCGTTTCATGGTCATCTCCTTCTTCAAGTTAAAAAATCTGCGGTAGGGTACTTGCGCGCCGATCCTTTGTGCCGATGTCGGCGCCGCATTGTTCGGGCTCGCAGTCAGCCCTGTTGTTCACGCACGGGCAGCCTCATCCGCCAACAGGAAATGCTCGGCGACCCGCCACCGCACGATCCGGCGTAACGCCGCATCGTCGCGCGCGCTGACCTGCCCGTGTAATTCGGCGGCAATGCCCCGGAAGACGTCCAGAAGCGCCGGATCGAAGTGCGTGCCCCGGTCGCGCTCCAGAATGGCCATGGTCTCGTCAAACGGTAGAGGCTCCTTGTATGGCCTCCGGGACGTGAGCGCGTCGAACACATCGATGATCGCGAAGATCCTGGCGCCAAGAGGGATCGCGTCTTCCGCGAGCCCTTTCAAATAGCCACTGCCATCGAATTTTTCGTGGTGAAACTCCACGACGTCCCGTGCTCCGCGCAGCCAACTCGAGTTGGCGACGATACCCACGCCCAGGGAAACATGGCGGCGGACTGATTCCATCTCCGCGGGCGTCAAAGGCCCGGGTTTCAGCAAAATGGTGTCGCTGACGCCGATCTTGCCTGCGTCATGCAGGAACGCGCCGGCGATCAGGTCCCGGAGTTGCCGAGCGGGAAGCCGCAACGCCTTGCCCATTTCCATCGCATACGCCGTCACCCGGTAGTTGTGCGCATCCGTATCCGAATCCCGCAGCGCAATGGCACTGCCCAGGACTTCCATGAGCTCGATGTTGCTTTTCAACAAGTCGGCGGAAAGGCTGATCAGGCTCCGGTTGAGGGCGGCGATGACCGAGTACAGGACCGCAGCCGTGACCAGTACGATCCCCAGGGTCAGTGCCAGACCCGCCGTCATTCCAGCCTTTAGGTCCCCGAGGGTGTCGGCGTTGACCGCGTACACGCCCTCGAAATAGCCGTGCGCTACCCCGTTGTTGCCCGCGACCGGTAACAGCACCTGCATCAAGAGCCGTCCGTCGACCCAGGACATGTGATGATGATCGACTTCGCCGGGCGCGAGGTCGTGGACGTGCGCCGGGAGACTCCGGCGCGGGTCTTCCATACCCGGATCGAAGGCTTCCAGAATCTTCATCTTATTGACGCCGTAGAGCCGCAGCGAAATGAAATCGCCCCGGAGAAACTCCCTCGCTTGCGTTTCCAATACTCCGGCGTGTTCCGGCCCGATCGCCTCGATGTGCTCAGTGAAGCGCTTCGTCTCGTTCGTGGTCAGCCCGAACACCATCCGGTTGACGCGCCCCAGCTCAACGTAAAACATACCCGCGCTCGCCAGCAGGCTGAGTGCGGCCCAAGCCACGACCACCCGTGTGACGACCGTCCTGTTGACGTTTGCCGGCACGATCTTCATGGCCCATTTCCGATCGGGACCCGCTTTCTACCCGGCGGCACGTTCATTAAGCGCCGCACCGCGATGCTCGCGCCGGATGGAAAATTCTTTTACCAGCGCGTAGATCGCCGGAATGACGATCAGCGTCAGGATCGTGGCGGAAACCATTCCACCCACCATCGGCGCGGCGATCCGCCGCATTGTTTCCGAACCGGTGCCGCTGCCCCACATGATCGGCAGCAATCCCGCGATGATGGCGAATACCGTCATCATAAGGGGGCGCACCCGCATCACCGCCCCCTCCATGACGGCGCCGTAGAGGTCTTCCGTTGTCACTCTTTCTCCCGCCGCCTGCCGCTTCGCCCTCGCCGCGTCGAGCGCATGGCCGAGGTAGATCAGCATCACGACCCCGGTCTCGGCGGCCACGCCTACCAGCGCGATAAACCCGACCGCCACCGCCACGGAGAGGTTATAGTCAAGCAAATACATGAGCCACACTCCGCCCACGAGCGCGAACGGCACCGAGAGCATCACGATCAATGTTTCCGTGAGCCGCCTGAAGTTCATATACAGCAGCACGAACACGATCAGGATCGTCAGGGGCACCACCACCACCAGCCTTGCTTTCGCCCGCTCCATGTATTCGAACTGGCCGCTCCAGGTGGCGTAGTAACCGGGAGGGAATTTGACCTGGTCGCGCACCGCTTTCTGCGCGTCGGCCACATAGCCGCCGATATCGCGGTCGCGGATGTCGACATAAATGTATGCCGCGAGGAGGGCATTTTCGGTGCGGATTCCCGGGGGCGCCTTGATCAGACTGACCTTTGCAACCTGTCCCAATGGAATCATCGCCCCGCCCATGATCGGCACGAGGATCTGGGTGGCGATGGCCTGGGGATCCTGGCGCAGTTCGCGCGGATAGCGCACGGTGACGCCGTAGCGTTCCAGTCCCTCCACCGTGGTGGTGACCATCTCGCCGCCCAGCGCGGTGCCGATGGTGTCCTGCAACTCGCCCACGGCAAGTCCATAGCGCGCGAGCGCCATGCGGTCCGGCACGATGTCGAGGTAATAGCCGCCGGTGACGCGCTCCGCGTAGGCGCTGGTGGTGCCGGGTACGGTTTTCACGACGCTCTCGATCTCCTTGGCGAGCGTTTCGATCTCACCCAGATCCTTGCCGAACACCTTGATGCCGATGGGCGTGCGGATGCCGGTCGAGAGCATGTCGATGCGCGCCTTGATCGGCATCGTCCAGGCGTTGCTGACGCCGGGCATCTGCACCGCCTGGTCGAGTTCGGCGATCAACTTGTCGATGGTCATGCCCGGGCGCCATTCGCTTTCCGGTTTCAGGTTGATGACGGTTTCGAACATTTCGAGCGGCGCGGGATCGGTCGCTGTTGCCGCGCGGCCCGCTTTGCCGAACACCGACTCCACTTCAGGGAACGTCTTGAGTATCTTGTCCTGTGTTTGCAGCAGCTCGCCGGCTTTGGTGACTGACATTGAAGGAAGCGAGGACGGCATATACAACAAGGTCCCTTCGTTGAGGATCGGCATGAACTCGCTGCCGAGTTTCATCGCCGGGTAGGCGGTCAATCCCAGCACCACCGCGGCTGCGACAAGAATGAGTTTTTTCCAGTGCATCACCCCGACGATGATGGGGCGGTACACCCAGATCATGAATCGCACGATGGGATTCTTGTGCTCGGGCGGAATATGGCCGCGGATAAAGAGCAGCATCAACACCGGCACCAGTGTGATTGACAGGAATGCGGCGCCGGCCATGGCGAACGTCTTGGTGTAAGCAAGCGGTTTGAACAGCCTGCCTTCCTGCGCCTCCAGGGTGAACACCGGCAGGAACGAGACCGTGATGATCAGCAGGCAGAAGAACAGCGCCGGACCTACCTCGCGGCAGGCGGCGATGATCGGTTCGACCCGGGACTCCCCGGGCTTCAATCGCTCGAGATGTTTATGGGCGTTTTCGATCATCACGATCGCGGCGTCGACCATGGCGCCGATCGCAATTGCAATCCCGCCCAGACTCATGATGTTGGAATTGAGCCCCATCATCTGCATGGCAATTGCCGCGATCAGGATGCCGATCGGCAGCATGATGATCGCCACCAGCGCGCTGCGCGCGTGCAGCAGGAATATGATGCACACCAGCGCCACGATGATGCTTTCCTCGATCAGCGTCCAGCGCAGGTTCTTGATGGCCCGGTGTATCAGATCGGAGCGGTCGTAGACCGTTTGCAGCGAAACCCCTTCGGGCAAACCGGAGGAAATTTCCGTTATCTTGGTCTTCAGGTTGTGAATGACATCCAGCGCGTTCTGACCGTAGCGCGCGACCGCGATACCCGCGACCACCTCGCCTTCGCCGTTGAGTTCTGCGATTCCGCGCCGCTCGTCTGGCACCAGTTCTACCCGCGCTACATCCCTTATCAACACCGGCGTGCCTTTTTCGGCCTTCACCACCAGATTCTCGATGTCGGCGATGCCGCGCAGGTAACCTCTGCCCCGCACCACGAATTCGGTTTCTGCCATCTCGATTGCCCGGCCGCCCACATCGCGATTGCTGGCACGGATCACTTCCACGAGCTTCATCAGCGGTATGCCGTAGGCCTGCAGCTTGCGGGGCTCGACGGTGACCTGATAGGTTTTGACGAAACCGCCCACGCTTGCCACCTCGGCCACGCCGGGGGCCTTGGTGAGCTGGTAACGCACGAACCAGTCCTGGATCGTGCGCAATTCTGCGAGCGACCTCTGAGCCCCGATCACAGCGTACTGATACACCCAGCCCACGCCCGTCGCGTCGGGCCCCAGCGCCGGCTTCACCCCCTGCGGCATGCGCCCGGAGGCGAAGTTGAGGTATTCGAGCACGCGCGAGCGCGCCCAATAAATATCGGTGCCGTCCTCGAAGATTACGTAGACGAACGAAGCGCCGAAACTCGAGAGTCCCCGTACCACTTTGGATTTTGGAACGGCCAGCATCGCGGTGGACAGGGGATAGGTGACCTGGTCCTCCACCACCTGCGGCGCCTGGCCCGGGTACTCGGTGTAGATGATCACCTGCACGTCGGACAAATCGGGAATCGCATCAAGCGGCGTATTGAGCACCGCATAAACACCCGCCGCAACTATGAAGAACGTGCTCAGCAACACCATGAACACGTTGCGGACCGACCACTCAATGATTTTTCCCAGCATCTCAGCGCCCCTTGCGCGAGTCTGCGGCGCTCTTGGCGGCCGCAGATGATCCGGCAGCCGGAGGCTTAGGGGTCACCGGAGAGGGGGTTGCCTCGGATTTCGGCGCACCGCCGAACGCGCCGAGCGCCGCCTTGAGGTTGCTCTCGGCGTCGATCAGGAAGTTCGCGCTGACCACTACACTCTCGCCGGCCTTGATCCCGCCGAGCACTTCGATGTAGCCGTCGGTGCGCATCCCCAGCTTCACCGTGCGGGGTTCGAACGCTCCCTCGCCGCGTTGCACCAGTACCAGTTGGCGCGTGCCGGTGTCGAGGACGGCCGAATCGGGAACGGCCAATACCTTGCCGCGGCCCCTGCTGGAGGCTATCTCCACCCGTGCGAACATCGCGGGCTTGAGCAGGCCGGCCGGATTGGGCAGTTCGATTCGCACCTTGGCGGTACGGGTTTCCGGCATGACGGTGGGGTACATAAACGTCACCTTGCCGGTGAAGGTCTTGTCCGGATAAGCGTCAAATTTGATTCTCACCGACTGCCCCAGGCGCACCAACCCGAGGTCCTGCTCGAACACGTCCGCCAGCACCCACACCGAAGACAGATCCGCGATCTGGTAGAGCATTTCGCCCGGCATGAACCGCATGCCTGCGACAGCCTTTTTCTCCATCACCACGCCGCTTGCCTGCGCGCGCAACGTGATCGATTGCCGCGCTTTGCCCTCTTGCTGCAGCTGCTTCAGCTCCGCTTCGGAAATGTCCCAGTTACGCAACCGCTGCAGCGCACTGTCGACGAGCGTGCGCATGCTCGACTCGACCTCGGGACTTGCGCCTTTCACGGCTTGCACGCCTTTCCACGCGATCAGATATTCCTGCTGCGTGGTCACGAGATCGGGGCTGTAAACCTCGAGCAGCGGCTCGCCCTGGCGCACCAACTGGCCGGTCGTATTCACGTAGAGTTTCTGGATCCAGCCCTCGAACCGGGGTGAGACCGTATGCAACTGGCGCTCGTTCACCTGTATCGTTGCCACGGCCTGTACGGTGCGGGTGAGTTCGCGCAATTCCACGGTTTCAGTGCGCACGCCAAGTTTCTGCACCTTGTCGGGGTTGATCTTCACCAGCGGCCCGCCAGCGGCCGGTTCCTCTCCTGCGTAGACAGGCACATAGTCCATCCCCATCGGGTCTTTCTTTGGCACCAGCGAGGTGTCCGGCTGACCCATTGGGTTGCGGTAGTAGAGAATCTTCCCTTTGGGTTTATCCGCCTGCGCCACCACTTCCTCGTCGGCATACACGGGCACATAATCCATGCCGTCGGGCGCTTTCTTGGGCACCGGTGAAGTGTCAGGTTGGCCCATCGGGTTACGGTAATAAAGAATCTTGCCCTTGGGCGTGACTGCGCCGGTCGTGTTAGCCGCGGACGTTACGGATTTGGCGTTACTCCACCAATATCCTGCGGCAAAGGCAGCCGCCACCAGGGCGGCAATAAGTATCAGTTTGGCGATGGATTTCACATGAGGCTCCGCAGACGTGTGGGTTCGAATCAATCGGGTGATTTGCCGGTGAGCAGATCGATTTCGGCCAGCGCCTTGTTGTAGTTGGCCGTGACCGTCACCAGGCCGATTTCGTAGTTGAATATCGTCATCTGGCTGTCGAGCAGCATCAGGATGTCGGCGCGGTTGACCTGGTATGCGGCCAGCGCCGATTCGACCGTAAGCCGGGCCTGCGGCAGGATGGCGGTTTGGTACAGTTGTGCCGATTTCAGGTTTTGCTCGACGATTGCCACCTGCTGACGCAGCTTGGCGGCCACTTCATTGCGCTGCGCCTGGTACATGTTCATGGCCTGATCGCGCATCGCCAGGGACTCCGCCACGCGCGGATCGATCTTGGTTTCGCGCCAGACTGGCAGGTTGATCGCCACGGTCAGGCTCACCATGTCGGAACGCCGGGTGCCGTCCGGCATGTTGTCGCGCTGGCCGTACGACATGCGCACGTCGAAATCGGGGTAGTAGTCTTTACGCGCCAGATCCAGCGCTTTTTGGTTGCGCGCAACGATACTTTGCAATGCGAGCAACTGCGGACGCTGCGCCAAGGCGGTTTCACGCAACGATTCCAGATTCAGGGCTTCCTCGCGCAATTGTGGCGGTTCAGGTACAAGTGCCGCCAGATTGGCGCTGCGGCCGAGCATGCGATTGAGTTCGGCTTCGATCATCGGCCGTTCGCGTGCGAGCTTGAGCAGTTCGTCCACCATTTTGGAGAGCTGCGTTTGTGCCTTGAGCACATCGGCTTGCGCTCCCAGTCCCACCTCGTAGCGGGACTCGGTAAGCCGCAGAAACTGCTCGAGGATCAGCTTGTTTTTTTCGACCAGCCTGGTCATTTCGAGCGTGAGGCCCAGATCGAAATAGGCGGTCTTGACCTCGCGCGCGACGCGGTTCATGGTTTCCTGGTAACCGTAACCGACAGTCTCCGCATCCTGGGTGGCGACGCTCTGGCGCAGGCCGCGTTTGCCCGGATATGGAAATCGCTGGGACAGGCCGATCATTTTCATTGTCATTTCTTCGCGGTCAAACCGCAGCGAGTTGATCGGCAGGTTGATGAATCCGGCTTCCAGCATCGGATCGTCGAACGCGCCCGCCGGCGCTATCCTGTGCTGTGCCGCCTCCCTTTCCTTGCGGGCTGCCTGGATCTCGGGATTGTTTTGCAGCGCCTCGGACACGAGCGCCTTCAGCGGTGTCGTGATCTGTGGCGCTGATCGCGGCTCGGCAGGAGTGGACGAATCGGCCGGCAGCGCCGCCATGGGCGTGCCGGCGATGATGAACCAGAGTGCGGCACGCACATAGTTTTTCGCTGCGCGCGCGCCGCGCAATTCACCCCGCTTCGGGAACGACTCAATCGGTACAAACGACATGACACACCTCCGCAACAAATGATCAACCGCAGCCAGGATATTCTGACTGTTTTGCGCGAACGGTGTGCGGCTAAATCAGGAAGCTACAGAAGCGGATCGGGATGGGAGGGCCGTGACCAGGATAGCCCCCGACGGCCGGTGAGATCCATGGCAGTAAACTCCGGGCTGCGTCTGCCACTGTCAGGACTGCCGCAATCGGCGCGGTAACCACCGGTGGCGTCATACCCTGATTGGACTGGTCAGCCCACTGATACAGGCAAAGGTTGAAACCGACCTCGTTCGCCAGTTCGCAATGGGACGACGCGGCATCGGCCGCGCACGGAGCGGCGCGCATCGAAGCGGGCATCAGGCACGCATTTGCGGCAACTGCTGCCTGAGCAAACAGTACGCCAAGCAACACTATGCGTATGCCCGCCCGTCGGATACGTTTTGCAATCATGGCGCCATACTACGACAACAGGCGGCAGCGCACAATTGATCTAGGTCAAACATGGCCGGGTTGTGCGGCACCGTATAATGGCAGAATTCATGATCCGTCCGGTCTTGCGGCGAAGGGACGGTAAGCGAAGAAAGGCGAAGCGAATATGAACGACGCGATGAGGCGGCAGGGAACCCAGGCCAGTGGCGCGCAAGCAGTTTTCATATCGCGAATATTGATGCTGGTTTTGGCCGTCATGCTCCTGCCTGTGCTCGCCGCCGGCCCATCCAGCGGTGGCGCGCCCAAGGGAAACCCGCGGCTCGCGAGCCTGCAGATCGAAATCTGGCCGGAATTCGACCGGCCGGCGGCGCTGGTGCTGCTCAAGGGTGAGTTAGCGGCGGACGCTGCGCTGCCGGCCGCTGTATCCCTGCGCATCGCCGCGTCGTCCGGCGGCCCGACGGCAGTGGCGTTTTCGACTGGGCCGAGTGCCGGTCTCTTCAATTTGAAATATGACCGTAAGGACGCCGGCGAATTCATCACGTTGAGGTTCGAGGTCCCGGAGCGCATCTTCCACGTCGAGTTCTACGAGCCGCTCGCAACGCGTACGCCGGACCGCGACTACACCTACGTTTGGCCGGGCGACCTGGCGGTGGACCGGCTGAGCGTAATCGTTCAGGAGCCTGCGGCAGCGAGCGGCCTTTCGGTACAACCGAATCTTGGCGCCGCGGCCAGCGGGCAAAATGGGTTGTTCTATCGATCGGCGGAGTTGGGCGCCCTTGAGGCGGGCAAGCAACTGCCCATCAAGGTCCGCTACACGAAGACGGACTCGCGAACCTCCGTGGAGATACTCAAGTTGAAAACCCCCGACTCCCCCCCTGTTCCGGCCACTGGCTCCGGCAAAGGGGCTTTCGGCTGGTGGATCGTAATTCTCGGCGTCGCTCCGGCTCTGCTCGTTGGAGCCGGAGTGGCTTGGCTGTGGTGGCGACGGCGCCGGAAAATATCCGGGGCGCAATCGGGCGGCGCCGGATTCTGCTCCAAATGCGGCGCCCAGTCGGCCTCGGGCGATCGCTTTTGTTCGAAATGCGGCGCGCCGCTGAAATAGACAAACCCGCCATTCCCGGTTCAGCAGCACTTCTTCATATCCCGTTCGAGTTTTTCAACGGCGGCGCTATTTTTTTCCGCATGACGGCGCGGCGCGAAAAACACCGCCGTCAGTAGCAGCAACGCGGCGACAGCCATCGCCAGCAAACTCCATTGCGGTGCGGCGAGCCCGTAGGCGGCCACGAAACCCATCGGCAAGAACAGCGTTTTCCATAGCAGCGGCGAACGGCCCTGGGGCAGATGCTTTTCAAGCTGATAAGCAATGCCAACCACCGATCCGCCCAGCAGTATCGCGAGCATTGGGGCATCGAACGCAAAGCCCGCGAGCCGCGCAGCGAGCATCCAGAGACATGTGCCGGCAACGCCGGCGCAAATCGGGCAAACGCGGAAAGGCAGGATCTTTCCTGCCTGCCACGCGAATCCCGTAATCGCGAGTATGGAGATTGTTGTGATCAGAATGACGGTCATGGGCTTTAGATGAAGAAGATAATCGTGCCGAGAGTGATCATGGCGATGCCGCTCCCAAACCGCATGGTTCTGGTTTCCCGTTGCTTCCAGTCTTGCAACTTCTCCACCAGCGTTTTCTCCCCCGCAATAAGAAGGATGATCACGAGCGGCAGGATGAAGAGCAGGTTATAGAGCATGAGATAACCGAGGCCGGCGCTGCGCGTTGCTTGATCGTGAAGCAGCCCCAGCACCATGAGGTATGGCCCGCCGGTACAGGGGAACTCGCAAAGTCCGACCAGCCCGCCCAGGACAAACGCGGAAGGGAGCGAGCCTTTTTCCATCAACTCCGCCATTCTGTGATGCGCGGCGTGCGGGATTCTCAGCTTGATGGGAAACGCCGGAACGAGCTGGTTGGTGATGTTGATGATTCCGAGCACAACCAGGAGCGCCGCGCCAACGCTCGCCATGAAATGCGGCGTATTGAAGATATGCAGCGCCTGGAGTATCCCCAGGCCGATCAGCGTATAGACCAGGAAAATGCCGAGTATGTAAGCACTTCCGATCTCGAGCACGCTCGACCGCAGTTTGCCGATGCTGAAGAGAAAAGCGATCGTGAGGATCAGGATCGAGAAAGCACAGGGATTGATACTGTCGATCAGTGCCGCTACCACGACGAGCGGCAGCAGCCACGTGCCTTGATTCGACCAGTTCCAGAGCGCCGTCGTCCCGATATTCCCGGCTTTGAACAATATAACGGATCCGACAAGCAGCACGCCAAACCCGATGAGCAGTGAGAGTTTTTTGTTCATGACGGCTTAAGGTGTCACCAAAGCGCTGAAACGCAGTTCGAGGGGCGGGCCCGCGTCATTTCCTATCGTCACGATCCTCTCGGTTCGGCCTATTCCGGCGGGTCCGTGTGCCGCCGGGTCGAATACGACTTCCACCTGAGCCGTTTCTCCCGGCGCAAGAACCTCCGCGACGCGGGTAGTCAATCCGTGCCCTGTCATGCCAAACGGTCCTTTCTTTCCCGCCGGCGTTATCAGCGTGGCAACAGTGCACATGCAGGAAGTGGATAGGTTGGTTATGGTGAGCGGAGCCGCGCCGGCGTTCTTGATCCAATACCTGTGAGATACGTTGCCTGCCGCCATTGAGATATTCCCAAAATCAAAAAATGGCGAAACCGAAGCAAGCGCGCTGAGGCTGCCAAGCTGCAATGTGGCAGGCAGATTTTCGTAGCCCGATCTTGACTGTGCAGGGGGCTTTTGCGAACCGAAGAAGATTGCAAATAAGATCACAATTGCCGTGCCCGCGACCAACGCGTACAGGGTTTTTCCCTTGGCGACAGGCTTTGCAATGTCGGTTTCGTTTCTACTGCGCATGGATTTTGACATGTTGGATTCCTTTCTTTAGGGCAAATTCAACGCCAAATCATTCCGCGTATCCGCCCGGTTCATTGGCGCAACTCACTTATCAGCGGAATGACCTTCATCCGCAGTACCTCCGGCGTTAACGCTCCTATGTGCTTATAGGCGATGCGGCCGTCACGGTCGATCACAAAAGTTTCGGGCACGCCGTAGACGCCCCATTCAATGCCGACCCGGCCATTGATGTCCGCGCCTGTCCGCGTATAAGGGTCGCGCAGTTCGTTCAACCAACGCTCGGCATCCGCCGGCTTGTCCTTGTAGTTGAGTCCGTGGATCGCGACGACGCTGGATTGCTTCAGCTCCATCAGCAACGGATGCTCCGCGCGACAGGCGGTGCACCAGGATGCAAAAACGTTGACCAGTGATACCTCTCCCCTGAGATCAGCGCTGGCAAGCCCCAGTTCACGGCCCTTGACAGGAGGCAAGTCGAATACCGGCACCGGTTTGCCGATGAGCGGCGATGGAATTTTTCGTGGATCCAGCGTGAGCCCGATCCCGAACACTACGACCAACCCGAGAAACACCAGCAGAGGCAGGTAGGCGGACAGTCGTGACGGAGCCTCGCGCGCGGGGGCATCCTTAGCGAAACCGCGGTCCGTCCTTGACGGTTCAACACACGGTAATGACTTCATATTGCCCCGGCCTTTCGTAAAATCCCGACCCACATCACTCAAAGCTCAGGCTCCAATGGGAGCGCTCTGCGCTTGCGCGCGCTTGAAACGTATTACCGATAAAACAGCGGGAAGCGCGCCGTCAGACTCGCGCGAGACTCACACGGACAGCCGATACCTCGGCTCCGCATGAAGCGGTCGGGGATTAATTACGAAGGTTGCGGAAAAGAATGGTCAGCGGAGGCCCGGCGGCCTGCGGAGCCAATGCGACAACGGAGCCAGCCGGTTTGATTTCGACCGAGAATGAGGAAACGAACAAGGCCGGCAAAAAAGCGATTTTGAAGGCATTCGTCGCGAGTTCCTGCTCATGGTTCTGGTAGCTTTGAGCGCAATGCGTGATGCACAGCGCATGGTTATCGTCGGCGGACTTCAAATGCCCGGCACCGGTGGTGTCGAGCATTTGAACAGCCGCGGTATCCTGCCCGCTCAGCCCGGTAATGAAAGTGCGAGCGGCGACAGCGACGTTGTTCGCAAGGAACATCGCCGCGACCAGGGTGAGCAGAAAGCGTATCCGTCCGGATTTCATATCGATCACAGAACGACGCTCGGGGCATAGCGCTTATGCGCCGATGGTCTTCAGTAAACGTTGCCATGCTAGCCCTACCCGAACATTGCGCTTTGACCTAGATCAAACCGCGCCTGCAAGCAATGAGCAGGGGCCAGCGCAGCGCCGTCGAGCGCAGGCGGCGTCCGTCTCCGGGGTCACATCCCCACAAGTGGGGCCCCTGTTCCGCCCTCCGACGGCCCTTTCCCTGCCGCGGTTTCTCGCATAATATGCTTGATTTCAAAGTGTTCCTGCCCGCCCGCATGCCTTTTTCCGCGCCTGCCGATTTCGTCAGATGGTTCCGCTCCGCGGCGCCGTATATCCACGCCTTTCGCGGCCGCACCTTCGTCATTGCGTTCGGCGGCGAGGTGGTGGCGGACGGCAAATTCATGGCGCTCACGTACGACCTCAATCTGTTGGCGAGCCTCGGGGTGCGGCTGGTGCTGGTGCACGGCGCGCGCCCGCAGATCGAGACCCGCCTGAAGCAGATGAAACACCGTACCCGCTATGTGCGCGGGTTGCGCGTGACCGACGCCGTCGCGCTGATCTGCGCCAAGGAGG
>Ga0082335_1004315_pt1 | contig 21590 bp, 14 predicted proteins | sample Subgrocontami58m_FD_72375 | JGI IMG/M metagenome (GOLD analysis project Ga0082335, IMG submission 72375) | Subsurface groundwater microbial communities from S. Glens Falls, New York, USA - GMW37 contaminated, 5.8 m (SPADES assembly) (version 2) ...
GTTAAGCGAAGTGGATTACGACCCTTATGGTTCGTTAGAGGTTGAGGAAAATGTTCTCGCACTCGTCGGCGGCGGCAAACGAGTGAAGACGGCTAAACTTGGCGACAAAGTTGATGTGGTCATCGCCCGCACCCCCTTTTACATCGAGATGGGCGGGCAGGTATCCGACACGGGCGTGATCGCTCACTACCCAAATGAAAAGTCTAACGAGCCGACGTGGGAGATTCGCGTGGACAATGTGAGTCGTCCGGCGGCGGGCATCATCATCCACAGTGGCGAAGTGGTGCTGGGAACGCCGAAAGAAAATGATCGCGTGTGGGCGATGGTGGACGACGAGCGACGTTGGGACATCATGCGCAATCACACCGCGACTCATTTGCTGCACGCCGAATTGCGTTACGTGTTGGGCGATCATGTGCGGCAGGCTGGCTCGTTAGTTGCACCCGATCGTTTGCGATTCGATTTTATGCATCAAGGAATGTTGACGCAAGAAGAGATGACGACGATCAGCCGCAACGTGAACAGCGCCGTGTTGGCGAATCATCAAGTGCATACAAAATTCAAATCGCGCGACGAAGCGATCAAGGAAGGCGCGATGGCGTTGTTCGGCGAGAAGTATGGCGACACGGTTCGCACGATCCGCATCGGCGACCCCAACGCCTTTTCGTATGAGTTGTGCGGCGGCACGCACGTCGGGCAAACTGCCGACATCGGTCCGTTCATCATCACCAGCGAAGGCTCGGTGGGCGCGGGCATCCGCCGCGTGGAAGCGGTGACAGGTCGCGCCGCGTTGGAGTTGATTCAACAGCGACTCGGCAAGATGGACAATGTCGCCGCGTATCTCGGCACCACCACCGATGAAGTAGATCGCAAAGTGTTAAGCACGCTCGACGAATTACAAAATGCGCACAAAGAGATCGCCCGTTTAGGACGTGAACTGGCAAAGCATAATTTTGAAAAATCGTTGGCGCAAATTAAAGAAGTGAAGGGCGTGAAAGCGTTGATCGTGAACGTGGGCGATGTGAACGGCGACATACTGCGCGAGATGACCGATTGGTTCCGCCAACGCGTGCCAAGTGGTGTTGCCGTCTTGGGTGCGGTTGCCGATGGCAAACCCCAGCTCATCGCCTGTGTCACCGATGATCTTGTTAAGCGCGGACTCGACGCGGGCAAGATCGTCAAAACAATTTCAAAAGTTGTTGGTGGTGGCGGCGGCGGCAAACCCACGCTGGCGCAAGCGGGTGGCAAAGATGCCTCAAAATTAAATGAGGCGTTGGCGATGGTGGAGGGGTTAGTTGTAGAATTGTTGAAGTAAAAAGGAAATAAGGGAAACAGGTTCGGGATCGGAAAAATGTTGAACGCGGATTAGAAAGCCCGACCCCAAAATTTTCTCGCGTAACAAAAAGACCCTTCGGGTTTTGCAAAACCCGAAGGGTCTTAACTCTCACTCACTTCTCATACACCTCATCCACCCTCACCTCTAACCCCTCCAACGTCGCCGCGCGCAACACATCACCTTTGCCCAGCGTGGCATGTAACTTGTAACGATCGCCTTCCAAGACGTATTGTTCTATCTGAACTTCTTCTGTACCTACAATCCAATATTCACTAATGCTCGCTTCAGCATACTCAATCATTTTTTCTTCAAGATCAACTTTTCGGGTGTGGGGCGAAAGAACTTCCACCACCAAGTTGGGCGGTTCGCCATATTGTTTTTTCGCGCGTTCACGATCTTCTGCTGCATATATCATCAGATCAGGCTCGCGGAATTTTCCCTGCGCCAAACGAATAGGATAGGCTGCCATAATCGCCAAACCGCCAAACTTTCGAGCCCATGCCCGAAATAACTCATACAAATTTCCAATAATGCTCTGGTGATCTAATGTTGGCATATACGGAACAATTAGCCTTTCATCTTGTAATTCGACAATGCGATTTGTGTAATCCAATAGATCTAGATATGCGTTCTCTGTCCATTTCCTTCCGCCGTAAATCTCAAACAAAAAATCTTTGGCGCAGGCAATATCCTCTGAACGCTTTAGAGGCAAAGTCAACACAGTACTCAATGTTGGCAGATGAGGAACGATTAGTTTTCCATCATCCAACTCAATAATATGGTTAGTACGATCCGACAATTCCAAATAGGCGCTCTCTGTCCACTCACTTTTACCATACACTTCAAAAAGAAAGTCCTTGGCAAGTTCAATGTCAGTCGCCGTTTGTGGGGGAAGCGTTAATATTGTCATACGCTATACTCTTAAACCAGAGTGTAGCATAATTGGCAAGCCGATGAAAGAACAGATCATCCATCTCGATCCACACGACGATTACCATTCCCTGCGCGATAAGATGGGTTGGGCGCAGACGGATCGGATTCTGTTGGTGTTGCCGACTCACGAGCGGGAGCGTTTATTTAAACATCAACTCGATCTGCTGTTGATCCAACGTCACGCCGCCACGCTCGGCGCAAAGCTCGCCCTCGTCACCGATCAACCGCGCATTTGCGATTACGCCGATACACTCGGCATCCCCGTCTTCGATTCGATGGACGACAGCCATTTGCGTCCGTGGCGATCTCGCCGCCCCGTTTTCCCAAAGCGAGAGGAGCGGACGACGGCATCACCTGAATCGCTTAAGCCGCCGCAGGTGAAACCGTTGCCCGCGTGGTTAACATCGCGCTGGATCATTTGGTCAACACGAATCGTCATTTCGATCATCGCCATGAGCGCGGTCATCATCATGCTTGCCCTCACCGTGCCGGGCGCGGAGATCACCATCAAGCCGCAAGGACAAACGATCAACATCCCCATCACGCTTATCGCCGACGCAACACAACTCGAAACCGATTTCAGCAATCATCGCATCCCGGCGCGTGTGGCTTCCATCACGTTGTCAACGAATGTCGAAGTGATCACGACGGGGTCAACGCCCGAAGCGACAGCGCGCGCGGGCGGCAATGTGACGTTCACAAATTTAACGGCGCAACCTGTTCGCATTCCGGCTGGCACGGCGCTGCGAACAACAACGGGGACGCCGATTCGATTCGTCACACAAAAAGATGTAACACTGGAAGCGCAACGTGGCTCGACTTCCAACGCGCCCGTGTTGGCGATTGACCCGGGCCCGCCCGGCAATGTGGGCGCAGGATTGATCAATAGCATTGAGGGTCCACTGGCGACGCAAGCGGCTGTGGTAAACGTGGACGCGATGAAGGGCGGCGACGTAAAAAAAGTTGCGTCGGTCACCGAAGCGGATCGCAAGAATGCGAAGGAGCAGGCGTTGAGCGATCTCAAGCAACGCGGTTATTCGCAATTACTGGCGCAACTCAAAGAAGGCGAGTTCGCGCCGCAGTCATCGTTGCGGGTGATCAAGATCGTCAGCGAGACGTATGATCATTTTGAAAATGAGAAGGCGGATCATCTCGCGTTGGAGATGCGCGCCGAAGTCGGGATAACCGTTGTGGATGAACGGCTGGCGTTTGCGGTTGGGCAAAAAGAAATTGAATGGCGATTGGGCGATGCACTTGCGCTTGCACCCAATTCTGTTTCGTTCACGCGCGATGAGAAGGCAACATCCGATGACGTGGGGCGAATCAAATTTGACATCACGGCAAAAGCCAATGCGAGTGCGGCGATTGATGTTGAAGCGATCAAACAGACCGCGCGTTGGCAACCCATAGAGCAAGTTGGCAACTTGCTTTACGATAAGTATCCTCTCACCTCTCGCCCCGAAATAAAATTGTTTCCGTCGTGGTTTCAACGGATGCCGTGGTTGGCGTGGCGAATCGAGGTAGTAATTGGTAATTAGTAATTACCAATTACCAATTACTAACGTGCGCGTTCTGGCCATCGATCACGGCGACGCCCGCATCGGTCTCGCCATTAGCGACGAGGGCGGCATGATCGCCCGCCCATTGCAGATCATTAAACACACTACAAAGAAGGAAGACGCAGAAAAGATCGCCCGCATTGTACTTGAGAATAATGTTGAAAAGATCGTGATCGGCTTGCCAACAGATAGCGAAGGCAAGATCGGACATCAGGCGAACAAAGTGCAACGGTGGGCAGAGGCGTTGAAAGAAGCGACGACGATCCCAATTGAGTTTTGGGATGAGTCGTTCACGTCCGGGCAAGCCGAAACACTTAAGCGCAAACGCGGCGAAGCGCTAGACGACAAAGCGGCGGCGTTCATCCTTCAAAATTATCTTGAAGCCAACTCAGATATTTCCGATCTTTGATTTCTCGTTGCTGATTGTTTTCTTCTGTCTCCTGACTCCTGTCTTCTGATCTCATGCGTATCGAACACTATAAATCTCGCCCACCCTCGACAAGCCGCGCGTTGTTTTCTTTCTTCACCCTCATCGCCGTTGTCGCCCTCATTGCAATCGTCGTTCTGGCAATCCTTGTTGTGTTGAACAACAACGAATTTGGCGCGGGGGCGGCTACCCTGAATCCAATTGAGCGCGGCGCGTTGCGCGCTTATCTCATGCTCAATCGCGACGCGATATTGACTCCGATGAGCAAAGACACAACGCCTGTTGCCTTTGTCGTGAGCAAGGGTGAGGGCATTAGCACCATCACGCAAAAGTTAGCAACGCTGAAATTGATCCGTGATGCCGAAGTGTTGCGCCGCTATATGCAGTATCAAGGTTGGGATGACAACATCGAAGCGGGCAGTTTCACTTTGAACGCGGCGATGAACACACCGGTGATAGCCAAAGCATTAACCAAAGCCACCCCTGATGAATTTATTTTTCGGGTTTGGGAAGGTTGGCGGCTGGAACAAATCGCCGACTCGTTGGCAAATCAACCCAACCTTGCTGTGAGCCGCGATGAATTTCTAACGATGGTTCGCGCTGGCGGCAAACGCGGCAGCTACTCATTCATGGGCGACATCCCCGCCAACGCGCCGCTCGAAGGCTTTTTATATCCCGACACGTATCGCTTCTTGCCCAAGACCACCACAGCGCAAATTGTAGATCGCATCTTGAGCGAATTCGACAAACAGTTCACGGCGCAAATGCGAACCGACGCCGCCAAGAAAAATCTCACGGTCTATCAAGTGGTTACGCTCGCTTCAATTGTGGAACGCGAAGCGGTGAAAGATGAAGAGCGCCCGATCATCGCCAGCGTGTTTTTGAATCGGCTCAAGATCAACATGAAGCTCGACGCCGACCCGACGACTCAATATGCAATTGCCACCGCCAACAATTGGTGGCCTCCCCTCAACTTCGATCCGCGCACGATCACTCATCCGTTTAACACCTACGTCAACACCGGGCTGCCGCCGACTCCCATCGCCAACCCGAGTCTCAAATCCATGCAAGCCGTCATCTATCCCGCCGAGACAAAGTATCTTTTCTTCAGAGCAAAGTGTGATGGGAGTAAGACACATAATTTTTCGGTGACGTATGAGGAACACTTAGCGTATGGGTGCAAGTAATCAGGAGTCAGGAGTCAGAAGTCAGAAGAAGGTCTTCTGGCTTCTGACTCCTGTATTCTGTCTTCTGCTTTTCGCCTGCGTTCCCTCCTCCCGCCCCTCTATCAAGATCGCACTCGTCGGTCCGTTTGAGGGTCGTTACCGAGATATTGGCATTGAAGTGATCTACGCCGTACGGTTGGCGATTCGTGAAGCGAACGCTCAAGGCGGAGTCGGCGGCTACACCGTTGAGCTAATGGGATTTGATGATAGTGGCGATCCTGATCAAGCGATGATGCAAGCGAAAAAAGTCGCCACTGATCCGCAAGTGGTTGCCGCCGTTGGTAATTGGCTGCCTTCCACCACCCAAGCCGCCGCACCCGTTTATGATCGAGTCGGCATCCCCTTTGTGGCAATGTCGTCGGCAAACGATCTTCCTTCATCCACTTTCCGTTTATGGAATCGTGAATCAACTTGCCCCTCACCCTGCATCACCCTCGAAGAATGGTTCATCACGCGCCACTTATTAATTACTAATTACTTAATCACTCCATCGCCTTTACCTCAAGACTCCTCTGACCCCTCTTTCGCAGATCGCTACAAAAAAATCTCGCAAGGAGTTGAGCCGAGATTCTTAGCAACGCTTGCCTACGATGCAACAAAAATTTTGTTCGCCGCAATTGAACGCGATGTGAAAGCAAATGGCAAACCGACACGACTCGGTGTTGCCGCCGCGCTGGCGCAAACCGATTACAACGGTTTGAGTGGGCGAGTAACGTTTGATGAAAAGCGACAATGGAATGAGGGGAAGGGTTGGGTGTATAAGTGGGAAGAGGGGAAAATAAAAAGACCTTGAAGAAAAATCTTCAAGGTCTTTTTGTTTAACTCAACGTTTTATAAAACAACGGCAACCTCTTCACCTTCGTCTTGCTAAACGTGTGCGCCGCTAACGCGCTTGCTTTTGCTTCGGCGAGTTTGGCTTCGTCGTTGGCGTGAACGGTGAAGAGGGGATCGCCTTTAGTCACTTTGTCGCCGACTTTGTGATGAACCACAAAACCAACAGCGAGATCAATCGAATCGGTTTTCTTGGCACGACCCGCGCCGAGATGAACTGAGGCAATGCCGATCTCTTTTGCGCTAATCGTTTTGAGATAGCCCGACTTCGGCGATGGCACGGTCTCGATGAATTTTGCTTTAGGCAATTTATCGGGATCATCTACTTGCGATCCATCGCCGCCCTGTGCCACAACCAGTTGACGGAATTTTGCTAACGCTTTGCCATTCGCAAGAGATTCTTCGCACGCTTTACGCGCAGCTTTTAAATTTTTGTATTGCTTGCCTAAGACCAGCATATACGATGCGACGTGAAGACAATGTTCGCGGAAATCAGCGGGGCCACCGCCGCGCAAAGTCTCAACTGCCTCACGCGCCTCAAGCGCGTTGCCAACGGCGTAACCGAGTGGCTGGTTCATATCCGAGATCAGCGCCACCACTTTGCGATTGACACTCTTGCCGATCCGCACCATTGTCTGCCCAAGCTCAATCGCCAATTTGAGAGTTGGCATGAATGCGCCGTTGCCAACTTTCACATCCAACACAATCGCGTGCGCGCCGACGGCGAGCTTCTTGCTCATGATCGAACTGGCGATCAATGGCAAACTTGGCACGGTGCCCGTCACATCACGCAGCGCATAAAGTTTTCCATCGGCGGGAGCAAGATCGACGGTTTGACCGGCTAACACTAAACCGATCTCTTGCAATTGTTTTTTGAATTCATCTGTCGTCAATTGAACGCGATAACCCGTGAATGATTCCATTTTGTCGAGTGTGCCGCCACTGAAACCCAACCCGCGCCCCGACATTTTGCCAACAGGCAAACCCAACGACGCCACCAACGGTTCAACCACCAGAGTCGTTTTATCGCCGACGCCACCCGTTGAATGTTTATCCACGATCACCGGAGCGATGTTCCACATCCACACATCCATCGTATCGCCGGAGTGCGCCATCGCCATCGTCAGGTCGGCGGTCTCGCGCGGAGTCATGCCGCGAAAATAGATCGCCATCGCCAATGCCGAAGCTTGATAATCCGAAATCTCACCAGAGGTGAATCCTTTGATGAAATAATTAATTTCTTCTGTGGTTAATTGTCCGCCATCACGTTTTTTTTCGATTAAATCTACAACTCGCATAGTCTGTCCTTTGAGACACCGAGTGTTTTGAAAACACTCGGTGTCTAGCAGTCTATCGGAGAGCCAACAGTGGCGGTAGCAGAAACCCGTTTTCTCCCAGAAAACGGGTTTCTCCGACAGCTTGCTAGCTCACGGTGAACTTCGTGAAGTGATACTGTATCTTCCCGCCCGCAACGCTCAACGTATCCTGTCCATCGGAGATGCTGCCGTTACTGCCTTGCGCCGTCCACATGATAATTTTTGTTGGCGCGGCATCTTGCACGCTTGAGACAGAAAATCGGGCGTCGCCTAAACGGCTCAATAGATCAAGATAAAAGTCGCGCACCAAGTTTGTGCCTTGCACGGTGCGCGTCGAAGTGACGTGCGCCGCATCGGCGTGATACAAACCGATCAGTGTATCGAGATCACGGCGCGTGAGTGAATCGAATAACGTCGTCACAACATCCGCCGAGGGTGAAGGCGCGGGCGGGGTTGGTGGCGGCGCAGGAATCGGCGGCGCGATGTTCGGTTTAATTTTGTGAAAAGCGTTGAGTGTGTTTTGAATCAATCCACCATACGTCGCCGCTTGTCCGGGTCCGTTATACATGGAAGCGAATGTATTGAAATCATTTGCCTGCAAAGCGAGAACGCGCCGCGAGTTCGTCGAGGGACCTTGCACAAAATCGAAGAAGCCGATGATCTGCGCCCGATCACCGGAAGCGAAGGCCTCAAACATTTGTTGAACAGATTCGTAACCAATGCCCGCAAAATTAAACCCCATGATCTGCGGACTGCCCATGCTGATCGAAGACTTCGCCGCCGTGTCGTCAAGAGTCGTGGCAAAGGTGAACGCTTCCCACTCAGCGGTTTGGCGTCCGTGAAAGTCGCGCCAGTTTTGATCAGGCGCGGGTCGCCATTGGTGCCCCTGCCACGTTTGTGCTTGATCGAATTTAAAATGTTGGTTGAATCGATCGGGATCGGTCTTGCCCCACTTGTTGAAGCAGATGTGATTCTCAAAACGGATCAGGGTGCGCCCGTCGTCGCCGAATCCGCGCCCGCCCGATTCAACGGCGAAGACGGCGACGGCAACCGCTGGATCAATTTTTAATTCCGCCGAGAGCACGTTGAGCAGTCCGCCAAATTTGTTCCAGATATTCGCCGCGAGTTTTTCGGTGCCGCTCATGGTCGCCACAACTTCCACACGATCAGTGTCGGGGGGCTGAAGCGGAACACTGGCGAACTCAGACATGCGATGCACCAGAAAACCGGCGGCGACACCTTGTGAGGCGAGCAAAATAAATTCTTTTTTGATAAATCCATTTTGCCCCTCAACGATCACCGTATACCATTCGCCTTGCTCGTCCGTCACTTCCACAGGCACGTTAGCCGCCAACCCGCGAATGATGGTGTCGGGTCGTATTTCGGGCGCAGATCGAAAGTTGACGCTGGAAGTAGTTTTGCCGGTTTGGTTTGCCATGAGAGTCTCCTGAACGGGATGATTATACGATTAAAGATTGAAGATTAAAGATTTTCGCTATCCGCTATAATCTTAGCAACGAGGTGACTATGCAAACAGTTGAGACGATCATCAAAGGTATTGTGATCACGATGAATGTGGAGGGAGCGATTTACAATGACGGCGCGATAGCGATCAACGACGACTCGATCGTGGCAGTCGGCGCGGCGAATGAGATCGCCAAAGGGTATGCCGCCAGCCAGACCTTCGACTTCAGTGACAAGGCGATCATCCCCGGATTCGTCAACGCCCACACACACATCCCCATGACTCTGCTGCGCGGTCTCGCCGACGATTTGCGACTCGACGTGTGGCTCTTCGGTTATATCATGCCGGTTGAACACGAATTTGTCTCGCCCGATTTTTGCCGGCTCGGTTCTTCGATTGCTTGCGCCGAGATGATCAAGAGCGGCATTACGTCGTTCGCCGATATGTATTATTTTGAAGAAGATGTGGCGAAGGCAACAGCCGAAGCCGGAATGCGCGGCGTGTGCGGGCAAACTGTTTTAAAATTTCCATCACCCGACGCCAAAAGTTTTGAGGACAGTTTAGCTTCGGCGCGCGATTTTATTCAACGCTGGAAAAATCATCCGCTCATTGTTCCGGCGGTCTCGCCCCACGCTCCTTACACTTGCACTCCAGAAATTTTGCGTGCCTGCTCGGCGTTGGCGCAAGAGTTTGATGTGCCACTTCACACGCACATTTCCGAGACGGCATTTGAAGTAGACAACATGCGAAGAGAAAATGGCATGCCCGTTGTGCCGTGGATTAAAAAGCATGGCGTCCTTGAAGCAAAAGTGTTAGCCGCGCATTGTGTCCACATTGACGCCGGCGAGATGCGGACTTTTAAAAATGCCAACGTAGGCATTGCTCATAACCCAACGAGCAATTTAAAACTTGCTTCGGGCATTGCGCCTGTGGTGAAAATGTTAGAGACAGGTTTAAACGTGGGCATCGGCACGGATGGTCCCGCCTCAAATAATGATCTCGACATGCTCGAAGAGATTCGTCTCACCGCCATTTTAGCGAAGACCGCCAACAACGACCCCACCGTTCTGCCCGCGCGCAAAGCGCTGGAGATGGCGACGCGGCTCGGCGCGAATGCGCTGCACATCGGCAACATCACTGGCTCGCTCGAAGTCGGCAAACGCGCCGACATCACCGTGATCGATCTAAGCCCAATCCACAACTCGCCAAAATTTTCGCGCGACCCCAACGCCATTTATTCGCAAATCGTTTACGCTTCACACGCAACAGATGTAAGCGATGTGATGTGCAACGGCAAATGGTTAATGCGCGAGCGCAAACTTCTCACGCTCGACGAAAAATCATTGCTCGAATCGGCGAGTGAGTATGCCAAGAAGGTTGACACGTTCTTGATCAAACGCGAGCGTAGTGTATTGAGCAAGTTGATAGCGATTGGCGGCGTCACTCAAGAAGAAAGCTTTGAAGTGCAGGTGAAGGCGCGGGTGGACGATCCGCAAAAAACGTTAGAGGCGATTGCCTCTGATCAGATCACCTTGATCCGCAAGGCGCACTATCACGAGTTCGACACGTACTTTTTGTTCCACGATGAAACGGATCGCGTGCGCTACCGCGAAGACGAGTTCATTGACGATGCGGGCAAGGTGACGCAGGCTCGCTACCGTTTGACTCTGATCGGGCAGGGCACCGAAGCGCAGTTTGAAAACTCGGTGATGCTCTCGCGCTCACGTTATCTCGCTCCGGCGACTCAATCGTTGCGCTTCTATCGTGAATACTTCAAGCCGACTGAAATTTTGGAGATCGAAAAAGATCGCCGCCGTTGGCTCGTGGTCTATCGCGGCGTGGAGTTCTTCATTAATTTGGATCGCCTGATCAAACCTGAAGCATCTGGACACTATATCGAGATCAAAAGCCGCACTTGGAGCAAACGTGATGCCGATGACAAAGCGAAGCTCATTGGCGAGTTGCTGAATCTCTTAGGTGCGAAACAGGATAAGACGGTGACGGAGGGGTATGTGAAGATGGCGGAGGAGAGTTAGAAGTTGGAAGTGGGAGATTAAGTTGGATTGAAATCATTCCGGGACAAGTGATAGAGTCTCGGAATGATTTTTGTTTACGGAGACTATGTCTAAATTTCGTTTGCCAATAATTCTATTAGCGCTTTCGATCATTATCTTCATGGTCTTGGGCTTCGGCGCCAATCTCATCGTCAACACCGAAATTTTTCAGCCGCCCACGCCCCAACGCGCCACGCCCGACTCGCGTGTGACGCCATTACCCATCGTTGCGCTGGCAACTTCCACAAACGAACAACGTGAACCAGCGGTTGACGGCAGCACCGTAGTATGGGCAGAGAAGATCAACGGGCGGTGGCAGATCATCCGCTACGATTTCGTCAAACGCGCCAAGCAGCAGATCACCAACGACAACATAGATCATATTCATCCGGCGGTATCGGGCAACATCATCGTGTGGTTAGAGAATGATCAAGTGGCAAGTTTTAATTTGGCGACAAACACCAAAACGATCTTGGGCAAAGCCAAGAAGACCGCCAAGCCGAAAGTGGACGGTACTTTAGTGGTGTGGCTCGGCGAAAGCACCAAGAGCGATCCGTTATACGCGCCGATCATTTTGTTCGATCTCAAAACGCAAAAGAGCGAGACACTGGCAAAGAGTCAGTTTGCCAAGTCGCCTGCGGTGTCGGGCAACGTGGTGGTGTGGGAAGATTGGCGCGATGGCAACGGCGATATTTATGGCTATGATGTGAGCGCGAAACAAGAGTTTGCGATCGCTAAAACGGCGGACGATCAGATCAGTCCGGCAGTCGCCGGAAACACGGTCGTTTGGATTGATAATCGCAACACCAAGTCGTTGGGCGAAGTAGATTTATACGGTTACGATTTAAAAAACAAAAGTGAGTTCCATATCTCGGTGAGGCGCAAAGATGTGATCCTTGACCCGCGAGTTTCGGGGTCTCAAGTAGTGTGGAGCAATAACGTGCAGGTGTTTGCCTTTGACCTCAAGACGAATAAGCTGCGCGCCCTCACCCCGCCGGGACAGCGCAACATCGAACCCGCTCTTTCGGGCAACACGGTAGTGTGGACGCGCCTGCCCCCTGCGCCAGCGCAGATTGTGTTGGGGGTGGTGCAGTGAGTGGAAGTTAGAGGTTGGAGGTTGGATGTTGGATGTTAGAAAAGACCTCGCAGGTCTTGGAACCCTGTGAGGTCTTTTCGATCAACCGTCAATGTAATCTCACTCGCCCCACCCCTCACGCTCTAGCACTTTTTCGAATTGCAAAGTTGCTTTGTAAATGCGTTTGCCCGATTTATAAAGCTCATCAAGGTTATCAGGATCATTAACTGTGAGTTGAGCCAAACGCGCGCTCTGCTTCAAAATACTAAATGCTTGGCTCTGAACTTTGCTATCTGCTTTGCGTAATTTCTCTGACAACTCGGCAACGGCATTCACCACACTTTGCAACTCTGACGATATTTTTTTAATTTCAACAGGTGCAACAACCTGGGGATCAAGTGACTCAATGATCGCGCCGCGTTGTTTAGCGCGCATGTAAGTTTCGTTATAGCTGCCGCGGATTCCCGATCCAAACATAATAGGGTAAGGCGCGAGCATTCCATCGTAAATGATGCACCCTTTGAAAGGCAATAAGACCGCTCGCACCAAAAGCGGAGTGGGTTGATAACCCGCCACATGCTCAATAGGTTCAAAGAGTCCTAAAACGGCATAGACCTGAACGGGTTCGCTTGAGGACATAAAGATGGCATGACGCTTGAGATAGCGAAAGATACAAAAGTATTCGTCAGTAATCGCTTTCGTCCAGCCCCGAACAATCTCAATTTCTTCTGCTGAAAATTTCGCGGGATTCTCGTCTGAAAATTTTTCGATCAGGTGACGCTTCTGATACATCGCCTCTCGCACTTTATGCTTCTGCTCGATAGGCGTTTCGATATATTCTTCAACCGAATTGATCTTTGGTAACAGTTTGAGCTGTTGACCCACATAAAACCGTAACTGCCACATCAACTTAAAAAACAATTTGGCATCTTCGTGAGATAAGTTCATAACAACCTCATTTGGGCTTTTGGTTATTGGGATTTGGGATTTTGCCCGAACCGCTTCTGCCACTCAAACAACTTATTCAACGCCTCTAACGGCGTCATCGAACTCACATCTAAACTCTTCAACTCATCCCTCAACGGATTCGTTTCGGGGAACAAGGCGATCTGATTCGCGGCTGAGGGTTCAGTTTTCACTACATCGCCCGAAGACGATTCTAAGTTTGCCAAAATTTCTTGGGCGCGGTTGATCACGGTTTTGGGCAAGCCTGCCATTTGCGCGACATGGATGCCGTAAGATCGATCCGCGCCGCCGGGGATGATGCGATGCAAAAAGACCACCGTGCCTGCTGCTGTATCTTCGGTGACGGCGACGTTGTAGTTACGCACATTCGGCAACAGCTTCGCTAACTCGGTCAACTCATGATAGTGAGTCGCAAATAAAGTTTTCGCTCGCAAGCGCGGGTGGTTATGAATGTATTCAACAATCGCCCACGCCAACGAGAGTCCATCGTAAGTACTTGTGCCGCGCCCGATCTCATCCAACACCAACAAACTGCGCGATGTGGCGTGATGCAAAATGTTCGCCGTCTCGATCATCTCCACCATGAACGTAGATTGACCGGCGTGAATCTCATCCTGCGCGCCGATGCGGGTGAAGATGCGATCCACCATGCCAATGGTCGCCGACTCTGCCGGAACAAAACTGCCGATCTGCGCCATCAACACAATCAGCGCGGCTTGACGCAAAAATGTTGACTTGCCGCTCATATTCGGTCCGGTGATGATACGAACCGACTCATCTTCTTCAAAGATCACGTCGTTAGGAACAAACCGTTGCCCAGACTCTAAAAATTTTTCGACAACGGCATGCCGCCCCTCTTTAATCATCAATCTTTGATCTTCCACTATCTCCGCTCTCACATATTTCTCTCGCGCCGCCGTTTCTGCCAGTGAAGCCAACGCATCTAGTCGAGCCAACGCCCGCGCGGTGGTGAGCAAACGATTCGACTGGGCGATGATCTGCGCGCAAACTTCTTTGAAGAGTCGTTCTTCAATTTCTAAAATTCTCTCTTCGGCGTTCAACACCAGCGTCTCGTATTCTTTTAGTTCAGGCGTGATGAAACGTTCGGCGTTGACCAACGTTTGTTTGCGAATGTAATTATCGGGCGCGCCCTCTGCCGCCGCCTTGCTGATCTCGATGTAATAGCCAAAGACTTTGTTGTATCCAACTTTGAGAGTCTTCAACCCGGTGCGCTCGCGTTCAACTTTTTCTAAACTAGCGATCCACTCGCGCGCGCCCTTTGAGGCACTCATCACGCCGTCAAGCTCCGCCGACCACCCTGCCCGAATAATTCCCGAATGATCGAAGTTAGAAGGCAAGTCGTCGTCGGCGAATGATTCTTGAATCAAATTCAAAATATCAGGGGATGGGTCAATTTGGGAATCAAGGGAAACTAAAGAACTAAAGGAACTCGACGCGTTTCCTTCGTTTCCCTCATTTCCTTTGTTTCCTTTTGCTCCTATGAGTTCCTTTAATTTCGGGATCGCCGCCAACGCAAAGCGGATGCCGCCGAGATCGCGTGGAACGGCGGTGTGACCCAAGACGCGATTCACCAAACGCTCCAAATCACCCAACGGTTTCAGCGCGGCGCGAATCTCGGCGCGGCGCACGCCATCGCGATGAAGCGCTTCAACGGAATCGAGTCGGGCGTTGATCTCGTTGAGGTTGAGCAATGGTTGGCTGACCCAAGATCGAAGCAACCGCGCGCCCATCGGCGTCACCGTTTTATCAAGGATGCCGAGCAGCGATCCTTTTATCGCTCCGCCGCGAATCGTTTCAGTCAACTCTAAATTTCTGCGCGTCGCCGAATCTAAAGACATGAACTCGCTGGTCGAATAGGTGGAGAGTCCAACAAGCAAGTTGAGGGCGTTGGGGCGAGTCTCTTTGAGGTAATGCAGGATCACGCCGGCGCAACGAATTGCCAGCGACTGTTGTTCAATGCCGAAACCGGCGAGGGTCGTCACAGAAAAATGGTCGAGGAGGAGTTGGCGGCATGACCCGAGATCGAATCGGTAGGGAGGAAGAATCGTTGGATGGTAATTCGTAATTGGTAATTGGAGATTGTCGGGAATCAGAATCTCGGCGGGCGAGAGGCGAGTGAGTTCGTGCGTAAGGAGTGAGGCGACATCGCTCGATTCAAATTGGGCGACGGCGAATTGTCCGGTGGTGATGTCCACGAAGGCAAGCGCGGCGCGATGCGAATCAATTAACACCGACGCTAAATAATTATTGCGATTATCGGTGAGCAGACTCGGTTCGATGACGGTGCCGGGTGTGATGACGCGAGTCACTTCGCGCGAGAACAAACCTTTGACCGGTTCATCACCCATCTGTTCACAGATAGCGACGTGATAGCCCTTCGTGATCAACCGTGATAAGTAACTCTCAATGGCATGATGCGGAATGCCCGCCATCGGCACACGCGCCCCTTTGGCGACGTTACGCCCGGTCAACACAATATCGAGTTCGCGCGCCACCAGTTCGGCGTCGGCGTCAAACGTTTCGTAGAAATCGCCCAAGCGAAAAAACAAAATCGCGTGCGGATATTTTTTTTTGATATCGAGATATTGTTGACGGATGGGGGTGACTTCGGTGAACATGGGATGCTAGAGATTGGAAGTTAGAGGTTGGAGGGAGTTTAGCGCAGAAGTGAGAGGATGTCTATTTTGAAATTTGCCTCTCGCGCCGTATAATCGCATTCGACATTTTACATTCGTCATTCTCAAGGAGACCACATGACCCACCTCGAACCCGCCATCCAGCACGTCAGATCGCATCAAGATTATGTATTGCAAGAACTGAAAGATTTTGTCGCCATCCCCAGCATCTCGACGCTCGCCGAACACAAACCCGATATTCAACGCGCGGCAGAATATGTTGAGAAAATTTTGCGAAGCATGGGCATGGACAATGTCGCCATCATGCCGACGGCGGGTCATCCCGTTGTGTATGGCGAATATCTCAAAGCGCCCGGCAAGCCAACCGTCTTAGTGTATGGTCACTACGATGTGCAGCCGGTTGACCCGCTCAATGAATGGGTGAGCAAACCGTTTGAGCCAACCGTGCGCGGCGAAAATTTATATGGTCGCGGCGCGTCGGATATGAAGGGACAAGATATCGCCTTCCTAGCCGCGCTCGCCGCCTCTATTCAACACGGCGGTGGACTCAACGCAAACGTTAAAGTGCTGATCGAAGGTGAAGAGGAGATCGGCTCGCCTAATTTGGGCGCGTTCCTCAAAGAGAACAAAGAAAAACTCAAAGCCGATTTTTCTCTCAATGCTGATTCGGGAATTCTTGCGCCACACATCCCCGCCATCGTCTACGGCTTGCGCGGTCTCGCCTATTTTGAATTGTGGGTGCATGGACCCGAACACGATCTTCATTCCGGCATGTTCGGCGGCGCGGTGCATAATCCGGCGCAAGTGTTAGCCGAACTCATTGCGGGGATGCACGACAAAAAAGGTCGCGTGACTCTGCCCGGCTATTACGACGATGTTCGCAAGCTCACTAAAGAGGAGCGCAAGAATCTCAAGCGCGTCCCGCGCAGTGATAAGCAAATTAAAGCAGAAGCCGCCAACCCGCCGAAACTTTATGGCGAAGAGGGCTACACCAACATCGAGCGACTCGGCGCGCGCCCGACGTTAGAGATCAACGGTTTGTATTCGGGCTTCATCGGCGAGGGAAGCAAAACGGTGTTGCCCGGCAAAGCGATGGCGAAAATTTCTATGCGTCTGGTTCCCGATCAAGACCCGAACAAAGTTGAAAAACAACTCATCGCCTATCTCAAGAAGAACGCGCCCAAAACGGTGACGTGGAATCTCAAAGCCTTTGGCAAAACGCCGGGCGTCCTCACCGCATTTGATTCACTGCAAGTGAAAGCTGCACAGAAAGCATTACAAGCAGTCTTCGGAGTCAAGCCCGTCTTCCGACGCGAAGGCGGCAGTGTGCCGGTAGTCAGCGACATTCAACGCATCTTGGGAATCGATTCGGTCATCATGGGTTTCGGCTTGCCCGACGACAACCTTCACGCGCCAAACGAAAAGCAACACATCCCGACGTTCTTCAAGGGCATTGAGGCGTATATTCACTTCTTCAATAATCTTTAAAGCCAAGACCGACGCGGTTTTGGAAACCGCGTCGGTCTAACGCCATGCGCTTCTCTCAACTCTACGGCAAAACTCTACGCGAGACTCCGTCTGATGTTCAACTCGCCGCTCATCAATTAATGATCCGCGCCGCAGTGATGCGGTCAACGGCTGCGGGAACGTTTGCCTACTTGCCGCTCGGTGCGCGTGCGCTGCATCGCGCGCGGCAGTTGGTTTGCAGTGCAATCGATGGGCAAGAAGTTGTTGGACAAGATGACATCTTGTCCAACGAAATTAACTCGTATCGCGACCTCCCCAAAACCCTTTATCAAAACGATTCAACCTCTCTGCGATTCTTCTCCTTTCACACAAACGATTCGGCGTTTGAGTCATTCAATGTCTCGCTTCAACACGTCTTTAAAGAGTGCAATCTCCCTTTATCAGTAATCGAAGACGGCGACAATGCCAAAACCTTCGCCCTGCCCCATACAAAAGGCTTCTATAACTTCATGCGCTGTGACTCGTGCGGTTACGCCGCAACAAAAGACGCGGCGAAGTTTGTGATCGAAGATTGCGGATGTGACGAAGAGATTCTGAAGTTAGAAAAAGTTGGCACGCCGAATTGCAACACCATCGCCTCACTCGCCGAGTTTTTAGAGATCGGCAAATGCCAAACGTTGAAGGCGGTGATGTACGTCCACCAAAAACCCGAAGGGTCTCGGAGACCCTTCGGGTTTGAGTCTTTTATCTTCGTCGTCGTGCGCGGCGATTTAGAAGTAAGTGAACGCAAAATTTTAGATGTGTTAGGCGGCGGAACTTTGCGAGCCGCAACCGAAGCAGAGATCATCGCCATCGGCGCAACGCCGGGCTACGCCTCACCTCGCGGGCTCAATGTAATCTCCACGCTTCGCGTCCAATCTCCAATCTCTAACAACCAAGTCATCGTCCTCGCCGACTCATCCATCCATACCAGTAGAAATTTTGCGGCAGGCTCGAATGAACACGGCTATCACTTTATCAACGTTAACTACCCGCGTGACTTCAAAGCAACGCTCGTTGCAGACATCGCATCGCCCATTGACGGGTTAAAGTGCGGGGGGTGTCACAACGGTTATTTGCGCGTGGTCAACGGAATCAAAGTTGCGGGCTACGCACCACGCCGCACAGCAGAGGCGGCGTCCACGTATCTTGACGCAGACGGCAGACCGAAAGAGATCATCATGGGATCGTGCGAGATCAACCTTGAGAGTCTGCTCGTTTCGATCATAGAGACTCATCATGATGATCGGGGCATCATTTTTCCTGATTCTGTTGCGCCATATCAGGTTCACTTGATCAAATTAGGCAAGGCAGAGGAAACGCGAGTGGCGGCAGAGGCGTTGTATGGGAAGTTGCCCAGCGTGTTATACGATGACCGAGACGAGTCGGCCGGTGTGAAGTTCGCCGATGCTGATCTGATCGGCTTGCCGATTCGGATCACGGTGAGCGACAAAAGTTTGAAGGCGGGCGGCGCGGAAGTGAAGCGGCGTGACAGTGACGTAAAAGAGATCGTGCCGCTCGAACAGATAAAAACTTGACACGCGCCAACGCCATGCTTATAATGAGGTCAGTATTCGATACCGTAAGACATCGAGAAGTGGGTTGCCCCCACTTCTCTGCATTTCTAGGCAAAACGGACAGCCTACCAAATCGTCCCACATATCGTTTTATTTTTTGGAGTAACGCAAGACAACCATGAAAAGTGAGTTTACCCTCGCCTTTAACGAAATCGCCGAACACAACAAACTCAAACGCGAAGTGATCATTGAAGCGCTGGAGACGGCATTGGTCTCAGCCTATCGCCGCGAAATGAGTGCTTCGACGGCGCAGCACGTCGTCGCCAAAGTAGACATCGCCACGGAGTCCTTCAAGATCTACGCCGAGAAGGAAGTCGTGGAAGACATTGTCGATCATCGCACCGAAGTGACGTTGGACGAGGCGCGCAAAGTGGATCCCGAAATTAAACTTGGCGACATGATCACCGTGGAATCCACGCCGCCCAGAAACTTTGGGCGCATCGCGGCGCAAACTGCCAAGCAAGTGATCCTGCAACGCTTGCGCGAGTCGGAGCGCGAGAGTCAATATCAAGAATATGCCAGCCGCGAAGGCGACATCATTCACGGCACGGTGCAGAGCGTCAGCCCGCAATCGGTGACGATTGGTTTGGGTCGCGCCGAAGCGGTGATGCCGCGCAACCAACAAGTGCCGGGCGAGCGTTATCGCCCGCACGACAAAGTGCGGGCTTACGTGTTGGAAGTTCGTAAGTCTCCGCGCGGTCCGCAGATCGTCGTCTCGCGCACGCACAAGAATATGCTGCGCCGTTTGCTCGAAAACGAAGTGCCGGAAATTTATAACGGACTCGTCGAAATTAAATCCATCGCGCGCGAACCCGGTCATCGCTCCAAAGTGGCGGTGGCTGCACTGCAAGAAGGCGTTGACCCCGTGGGCGCCTGCGTAGGCATGCGCGGCGTGCGTATTCAATCCATCGTCAAAGAATTGAACGACGAAAAGATTGACGTGATCGAGTGGAACGCCGATCCCAGTATGTTCATCGCCAAGTCATTAAGCCCGGCGCGTGTTGCCGGTGTGTATCTCGACGACGATCCGATCAGCGGGCGCACCGCTACGGTGATCGTCCCCGACGATCAACTGTCACTGGCGATTGGGCGCGAAGGACAAAATGCGCGGCTCGCCGCCAAGCTCACCAGTTGGCGTATTGACATCAAGAGCGTCATCGAAGCGGCGGGCGATATTGTGAACAAAGCCAAAGCCGCGCCCGAACTCGCTTCGAAGATCGGCACGCAACTCGAACAAGCGGAAGTCATCATCGCCAAGAAAGCCGAAGGCAAAGTGGTGACGCCCGAAGAGTACACCGCGCTTGGCAAGTTGGTAGACACTTACGAAAAATTGCAGTCGCAAGGCAAGCAAGCCGTGCGCGCCGAGAAAGCGCAAAAGGTTGCGGCGATCAAGGCGACGATCAATCCCGAAGCGTACAAGATCAAATTGCCAGAGGCCGGTCTGCCTGAAAAGATTATCAAGTTGTTGCAAGAAGGCGATTACGACAACGTGGGTCGGGTGATGGAGCAGTTGGCGATTGATGAAGATCGCATTCTCAGACTCGAAGGCTTTGGTCCGAAGATGTTAGATGAATTGAAAGCGGCGATGGGCGGAATCAAATTACCCGAGCCGCCGTCGGTTGAAGTGAAACCGACTCCGGCTGCGGAAGCCGCCACTGAAAAACCGGAAGTTGAACCGGGCGCCGAAGCTCTCGCTGCCGGGGCGGCATCAGCGGAAGGTGTTAAGCCGGCAGTTGTCCTCGATGAAAATGGCAAAGAGGTCGAGCAAACCTTTGAAGAATTAATCGGCGAAGAAGATGATGACGAAGACGGGGGCAAGGGCGACAAGAAACAAGTTAAGAAGAAGGGTAAGGTCGGCACGAAGCGCGAAGTGGTCTTCGACGAAGACCTGGGCATGTTTGTCGCCAAGATAAAGCGCAAGCCCGGTCGCAGCAAAGATTGGACCGAAGACATTCCAGAGTGAGATGAACAGCCCCAACAAAAAACGCGCGCCACAACGGACGTGCATCGCTTGCCGCGAGACACAAGGCAAACGCGAGTTGATTCGATTGGTGTGCACGGCGAGCGGCGTGGAGATTGACCCCACAGGCAAGAAAGCCGGACGCGGCGCGTACTTACACAAGAAAAAAAGTTGTTGGGCGAATGCCTTAAAAGGCAATTTGTTAGACCAAGCGTTGAAGACAACGTTGACAGTAGAACAGCGCGAGCAGTTCCGCGCCGACGGCGAAAAATTGCCGGATTAAATTCATGAACTGCTTTTATCTCGAGGCACGAGTCCGATGAACTGAGACGCATTGCGCCGCAGTTAACCTTGCTCGCGCCTCGATCAGAAATTTGATTTTCGGGAGGCGCATTATGAGTGACAATGGGCGCAAAGTGATTGAACTCCCGGCAGCGGTCACAGTGAGACAGCTTGCCGACCTTGTGAAAGCCAGCCCCATCGACATCATCAAAGGCTTGATGTCGAACGGCGTGATGGCGACGATTAACCAACAAATTGATTACGATGCAGCCGCAATTGTAATCAGCGAGATGGGCTACGATGCTCAGCCCGTAGCGGTTATAGAAGAAGAAAAAGAAGAAGAGAAAGTCAGCACCGCCGAGTGGCGCAAGCTGATCGAACATGAAGCGGAAGCGGATTTAATTCTCCGCCCTCCGGTCG
>Ga0082335_1004317_pt1 | contig 21587 bp, 14 predicted proteins | sample Subgrocontami58m_FD_72375 | JGI IMG/M metagenome (GOLD analysis project Ga0082335, IMG submission 72375) | Subsurface groundwater microbial communities from S. Glens Falls, New York, USA - GMW37 contaminated, 5.8 m (SPADES assembly) (version 2) ...
GAATAGATCTCGTTCATGGTAAGGCTCTTTGAGGATCGTCACGCGCTGACCGGCGAGGAGTCGCTGGATCGCAGGGAAATAGTGTTGTCCACGGCGGGCGAGCAGGAGGAATCCGTCGCGCTGTACGGGCATGCGTTGTTGGTATTCGACCAAGGTTGGTGCATCAAAGAATGGATGCACAATGGGCGTGGAGAGTCCGTAGTGCATTTGAAAATAGTCGGCGCATGCGCGACTCACGTTCCAGTGCTGCGTGTACGGGTTCCCTGGTCGAAAGACCAGGTCGCCCACTGTTGTTCCTCCGATGGGAATCGATGCTCCATGCTGCCAGAAGATCCGAGTGTGATTTATTTTTTGCGCGGCAATTCCCACCAATCGTTTGTCCGGCCAGAAGTCGATGGTGATATCGTCGGGGGCTAGTCGTAGCGCATATTCTTCGATGCTCAATACCGCCGCCGGCTGATCAAGGAACGTCGCTGTGGCTGACCCATCTGCTGGGATCACATAACTCTCAAAACCATGATCTTGAAACAAGACAGCGACCTGGTTCATCACCTTCACTCCTCCGCTAGGTTTATTGGACGCGCCGGTGATGTAGATGCAAGACATACTCATCGAACGATTCCTCTCAACTGATTTTCGAGCTCCAGGACATCCGCATCCACCATTATTTTGACCAGCTCGGTAAACTTCACTCGCGGTTCCCATCCGAGTTTCTGCTTGGCCTTGGAGGCGTCGCCGATGAGGAGGTTCACTTCTGTTGGTCGTTTGTAGCGCTCATCGATCTTGACGTAGGTTTTCCAGTCTCCGAGCCCTGCGCACCGAAACGCTTCCTCGACAAATTCCTGCACCGAGTGCGTTTCGCCCGTGGCGATCACAAAGTCCTCCGGCTCGTCTTGTTGCAACATGAGCCACATCGCTTCGACGTATTCCGGAGAAAATCCCCAATCACGCTTTGCGTCTACATTTCCCAGAAACAGGTGTTCGTCTAGGCCCGCTTTGATTCGTGCGATCCCGCGAGTGATCTTCCGTGTCACAAATGTCTCTCCTCGACGTGGGGATTCGTGATTAAAAAGAATGCCATTGCAAGCAAAAAGGCCGTATGCATTTCTGTAATTTTTCGTTGTATGATAGGCAAGCACCTTGGCAATGCCATAGGGACTCTGCGGATTGAACGGAGTCTCTTCGTGATAGGGCGGGGGAGTGGTCGGGTTGCCGAACATCTCGCTTGAGCTCGCTTGGTAGAACTTGATCTTTGGATTGATTTGGCGAATCGCTTCTAGGATGCGCAGAGTTCCCAGACCGGTGATGTTCGCTGTGTATTCCGGAATGTCGAAACTTACACGTACATGGCTTTGAGCGCCCAGGTGATAGATCTCATCCGGTTGAATTTTTTGAATGAGAGACGAGAGGGTTCCGGAATCCGTCAAATCTCCATAATGTAAAAAAAGACGCACGTCTCGTGTATGTGTGTCAGCGTAAAGGTGATCGATCCTTCCCGTGTTAAACGTGCTGGCTCGGCGTATGAGACCATGAACCTCATATCCTTTCCCTAATAACAATTCCGCCAAATATGAGCCATCTTGTCCTGTGATGCCTGTGATGAATGCCTTTTTCATAGTTTGACCATTCGATGCTTCATGGTCGCCCTGAGTTATATCGAAGGGCGACGTTGCTCACTACAAGTAATTACGTGATAAATTCTTTGAAACCAAGTTCTTTCTCCATTCCTAGTATTTGAGTAATAAGAGCGATTCCCCAGAGAAATAATACCGTTCCATGGATATCTGGTTCAGGGAGTCCCTTACTTATTACGGCATTGTAGTAGGTATCGTTGGATTTTCCAAGGAAATAGGAGAATCCACCCTGTTCTGGCCAGTAATGCTTGCGGTACTGGGTGAGCCGATCCATAGCGAAGGACGTAATTTCGTCATGGCGATAGTTGTGCCTCGTGGCCTCATCTGCGTATTTAAGGACGTAGATCACATTAAAGTGGTCGCAGGCTTGCGCATTGTTTCTCGCACTAAGAGCCATGTCGATGAGGCGCCTGGGTTCGTCGATCGCCAAACGGTCGGCGGCTTTGAGTCCCGTAAGGACTTTCATGGCGCCATTGATTTTTTGTTGAAGTGACGGTTGGCCTTGGAACCAACAGCCGGAACGTTCGTCTTGAATGGCGTTGATCCACTCGATAGCCGAATCAATGAGCGCGTTTTTGTTTTCGAGATCGCCGTGGGCAAGAAAAAATAAGAGATGAGAGAAATGACTTCCCGCTCCCCAGGGTTTAGTCCAGTCGAGTTTATTCAGATAGCACGCGACGTTCTCCGGTGTTGTTGGAAGATCCGTTGGATACACATGGACGTTCTCGCCGAGCAGCATCAAGGCACATACGGATTGTCGCGTTTCTGCTCGAATCGTTTGCGCATGGAAAAAGTTAAGTGGGTCACGATGTTTTACTGCCGAGAGCTTGTCTCGCCAGAAGGCTCGATGAGCGACAAGCGGATCGTAGATGTTTCCATCAAGCGCCTGAAATGACTTGATGAAGGTGATCATGTTCTGGCACTGTGACTCAGGAAGAGCGTTTAGAAGACCTAACGTGTAATAGATTTTGGCAGCAAAGACGGTATTACCTAGTCCCCAGTGCGTTTGGTCATCAAAAAGGTCGCCAGAAAGAGTATAATGAAAAAAGCCAGGAGTTTTTGCCACCTTTATTTTTTCCATGAAAAGAAGAGCATCTCGTTTGAGTTGAAAAATCCAATACGTTTTTTCCACATGGGTTACCTTATTCCTTGTTGATTATGGAAAAATCGCGTTAGCTGGATGATCTTGTTTTTTGCTCGCCACTCTTTATCGAAGTAGAAATTATAGATTGTATAAAAGAAAATTTGAAAATAAACCCACGTTCTTTTTTTCATAGGGATTCGCTCACGATACAGTCGATTCAATAGGTCGAAATACTGCTGCCCCATTTTTTCAGAAGTCCTTTCATAGAGTTTGATCTGCTTCAAATAGTGCTCATAATGGTCATACATTTCTTGAAGTTTTTTTTCGAAGTTATGCTTGTCGAATTCAAGTCCGTATCCTTCACAGTATTCTTTCAATGCACCAGAATCGATGTAGAGTAAAGGAAGACCACACAACGCCCCTTCAATATGGTGCAATCCAGCAGGTTCGTTACGTGAAGCTGTAATATAGACATCGTGTTTTTTTAGCTCTTCACCTAGTTCTTTTCCTGAAAGAGGAGGAATCAGTTTCGTGTTTTTGTAAACGAGATTTTTTGGATGGCTTCCGATATAGGTGAACGAAATTTTTTCTCCCCACTCCTTCATATTTAAGAGCGCGTCAATTCTTTGGTAGAAATCATGACCCTTCAAATAGTGTCCTCCCCAATGGTGTGTCACGAGCTTCAGCGGCCCTTGACGATGCCAAAAAGTTTTGCCTTCCGTGTTGAATATTTTTTTTGAAGAGCCATGAAGAATGACCTTCGATGGTTTTGTTGGATCAAGGCCATTCTTTTTTAGAAGCGGTTCTAACCAACTAGAAACATACACAATAAAGTCGCAATACCAGCTGGCTTTGACAAGGAGTCGGTTCATGTAGTGAGTGTCTTTTCGTTCGTCACACTCATGAATTCCCTGGACGATGACTGTTTGTGGATGCTTGAGCTGGTATCGGTATGCATCAAGAAAAGAAAATGCCGCTGATTTCATTAAAAATGGAAAAGGATTGACGTGTAAGATGATGTCGATGTCCTCGTCGTTGAGTGCGTGCACTACACATTCTCCTTGATGCACTAAGAAGTCTTCAAGATCACGCGCAAAAACCATTCCACCGCCGAATGGTCCAGGAAGTTTTTTTATGTTAATGCATACTTTCATAGCAGCGGTAGGTAGAGCTCATCGAAATATTGACGAGCGATTTTGTCCCAAGAGAAATTCTTTACGTCCTTCAGAGCTTGTGAGGCTAGGCGTTCTTGGAGCATTGTATCGTTCATAAGTCTGAGTGTCTGTTGTGCGAGCATTTCGGCATCTTCCACATCGGTTAAGAGAGCCGTCTGTTCGTGCACGGCAATGTCGCTCACCATTCCCACGCGCGTAGACACAACCGGCACGCCGCTTGCCCAAGCCTCGAGGAGGGAAAGAGGTCCGCCTTCAACGCGTGCCGGGATGAGATAGAGATCAAGCACGTGGTACATTGCGGGGAGTTCTTTTGTATCCTGAAGATAGGTATGGATGTAGTCAATTGTGTGTTGTTCGAGTCCACGTTTGACATAGCCACGGGCGGGGCCTGTGAGAAGAACGAGTGGATTGAATTGTTTTAGTCGAGCGATCGTCTCGACGAGGATGTCCGGACCTTTTATCAATTTTGGTTCGAGCCCTTCGCCCCAGCCCACTCCGTCTTTTTGAAATGAACCGATGACAAGTCTGTCAAGAGCGATAGCGAAACGTCGTCGCACGGCACGTTTTTGTTCGGGTGTGGCTGGAGTGAACAGGGACGTGTCGACCCCCAGAGGGATCACAACGATTTTATCCTCATCGATGCCGGCGTTGACGAGTGTGCGTTTCGTGGACTCGCAGGAGGTGTGAATCGCATGAATCTCGTGTTGGGCGCGCTCAAGAAGTTCGAGTCGAGGATCATCGGGGACGACGTGAAACCACGTGAGGACAACTCGGTTAGAAGGATGTGGCGAGTGCCATCCAGTTTTTGTAAAAAACGTGTGTACGGAATCGAAATGTATGATTTGGTTTCGCAGGCCAATGGGTGTGTAACTTATCCTTGAACGCACGAGACGCTGGGCATTGAGTGATCGAGTGACAGAAGTGCCAACACCTCTGATGGCCCAGTCGCTTATTTCAACGATGTGCGTGAGTTGATAACTGGCTACGTTGCTCCAACAATTGGCGACGATGCTGTATGCGAGCACGGTGATTTTTTTAAGCATACCATTACACACGCGCCCTCCAGTAGGTGAGAAGGTCTTGCAGGGTTTCTTCAAAAGGAATTTCCGGTTTCCAGCCTGTGGTTTCTCGAAATTTTTTACTCTCGCCAAAAAGAGCTGGGACATCAGATGGTCGAAGGAGGGCTGGATCCGTTTCTACGCGGATAGGAACACGCGACATCCCCAACAAAAGTTCTAGCACATCTGAAATCGTTCTTCCGACATCGGAGGAAATGACGTAGGCTTCACCCGTTTTACCGGTTGTCACACTCAAGGCATAGGCGCGAACCATATCACGGACGTCCGTGAAGTCGCGCACCGCATCGAGATTCCCAACGGTGAGGATGGGATCGCTCAAGCCTTTTTCGATCTCCGCAATTTTTTTTGCAAATCGGGAGCAGACAAACTGGTCTGTTTGTCCCGGTCCCGTGTGATTGAAAGCGCGCGTTCGTATGACCCGCATCCCGTAGCTTTTAAAATACTGATATCCAAGCAGGTCAATCGTGACGCGAGAGACGGCGTATGGAGACAGGGGATGGAACGCCGTTTCCTCTGTGACGGGGAGTTCTTCTTGTGTGACAAGTCCGTATTGCTCCGAGGAACAAGCAATTTGAATTACGGGATTGAGAGAGAGTGTTCGGATGGCTTCAAAGAGATGGATGGTTCCTAGAACGTTTACGTCAAACGTGCGTGCAGGTTCTTGCCATGAGCGAGCGACGTTTGATTGTGCGGCGAGATGGAACACAACGTCTGGCCGCGTTTGTTCGAGTGTTTGTTGGACAGAGGCTTTGTCTGTGAGATCCATCTGGATGAGATGGACACGATCGCGAAGGGATCCAAGCGTGTGAAGGTTCTCAACCTTTCGGTAGGTGCCAGTGAGTTCTACATCGCCCTGAGACAACAAAAAATCAGCCAGATGTGGACCGACAAACCCCGTAATGCCAGTGATGAGGACTCTGTGTTTATTCATGTCGTCTCACAACTGCCCAGATTTCTCCAAATTGAATCGAGAACGACGCAATGGAGTAACCAGCCGCAGCCAGTTCACGAGTAAAGGTTTCTAAAGTGTATTCAGTGAAGTGGGTCTTGTCGAGCCGATACTCGACCCCCAGCTCCTTTTTATAGAGTGTGATCCAATCGCGGTTCAGCATGGGGACGCGGATAAGAAAGAGAGGAGCGAGGTGTTTGATCTTGGTGAGGAACTCGACGCGGTGCTCAATATGCTCTAGGACATTGGAGAGGACAACGACATCGAACCGCTCCTGTGGCGAGAAGGTTGTGGCATTGGCGAGGAGGTAGTCGAGGTTCTTGCGGGAGAATCGTTTCTCCCATGCTGTTAGGTTCTTCCCATTTGTATCGATGCCTGTGACGTGAGCTGCCTTCCCCGCCAGGTCATAGGCGAGCGCGCCGTTGCCGCAGCCGATATCGAGCACGTAATCGCTCGCACAGATGTGGTCGAGGAAAAACTGATGGTAATTCATCAGCCGATGCTTGGGATGGAGTCCGCCTTCGGCCTGGATGGCAAGACGGCTGGCGAGTTTGTAGCTGAAGCTGTGGAGCCTCAGCGCGAGACGGACGAGGATGTTGAAGACGGTCATAGGTGGTAGAACGGGAGTTCTTGTTGAATTGCCCGCGCGAGCGAGGCACAGGCGAGCACATACTCGCGCGCAGCAGCTCCCAGTCGCGCTCGTCGCGTGGGATCAGCAAGGAGGTCGGTAATCGCTTGGCGGATAGACTCGGGAGATGTCTCGCACAAGACCCCGGTCTTTCCATCTTCGATGACGGAGGCAATCCCATCGACGTTGGTACCGATGACGGGAAGGCCGCAGGCCATGGCCTCCAGGAGGACTTTAGGATTGCCCTCGTAGAGCGATGGGAGAATAAAGAGCTCGCAGGCGTTGAGGGCGTGTGGGAGGTCTTCGTTGGCGATGCGGCCGCGGAATTCGACGTTGACGTGTAGGTCGCGCGCGCGCGTTTCGAGCGACTCGCGCAGAGACCCTTCACCGTACAAGATGAGGCGCGCGCCGGTATCTTGCATTGCTTCCACGAGCGCGTGGAGGTTCTTTTGCTCCTCAAGCCTGCCGACGTAGCAGACGGTGCGGGGTTGTTTTTCGACATTCATCGGTTTGAAGAGATCCGTGTCGACCCAGTTGGGGATGATGTGGAGTTTGTTCACGTCGACGTGGTAACGATCTCGGACGAAGTCAGCGTCTTGTTGCGTGGTGTGGATGATGGCGTGAGCCGAGCGGTAGGTGAGGCGCTCGACAAGCGAGATCGTCGCCAGCTTGAGCCTCGAGGCTCCTTGTCGCTTGGCAAAGGAGTACCACTGAAATCCGGCGCGGACGATGAGAGGCTTGTGCAGGAGCCAGTGAGCGATAAGCGCCGGAATCGCTCCGGCGACTTGGTGGATGCGGATCGAGTTGGCGCAGGAAAGCACTCGCCAGTGGAGGAAGGGAAGGAGCAGGCCATACAGGACATCGGGGACGGGGAGACATTTAGGAAAGATTTTGATGCGGCTATCGAGTCGGTCGGCGTAGCGAACGTCGTTGCGGCCATAGGTGAAGAACCAAACCTCCCCAAGCTCACGCGCGAGCTCTTCGAAAAATCGTACTTCGCGCGAGAACATCCCACGCTCTTCCCACAGTTCCAACGAGACTCCGTGGGTAAAAAAGACGGCGACAGGTCCCACGAGTTCGGAGCTAAGCTCCGAACCTGGCGCTAAATTTAGCGTCGACAGCGCCATCGGGTGTCTGCACCGTGGCTTCGTGGAGCTAGATGCCATAGTACTCATGGTACCACTGAACAAACTTCTGGATGCCCTCCTCGAGGTTCACCTTCGGTTCCCACCCAAGCCGTTCGCGCGCTTGGGAAATATCCGCCAAGGTTTGTCGAACATCGCCCGGTTGCATGTCGATAAAATTTTTCTCGAGCGTCTTGCCCGTGGCACGCTCGACACACTCGATCATAGACATGAGCGGTTCGGCTTTCCCGCGTCCGAGGTTGAGAATCGCCCACGGGAGCCTCACCTCAAGCGCGTGCACGATTCCTCCAACAATGTCGTCGATGTAGGTAAAATCCCGCTCCATTTTCCCTTGACCGAATACGTCGATGGGCGTGCCTTCAAGCGCCGCCTTCGTAAATGAAAAAAACGCCATATCCGGACGACCCCAGGGGCCATAGACCGTAAAGTAGCGCAAGCAGGTGATCGGCAGGTTGTAGAGGTGGTGATACGAGTATGCCATGAGTTCCGTGGCGCGCTTGGTGGCGGCGTAGAGCGAGATCGGCTTGTCTGTAACGTCTGTTTCTTTGACGGGATACTGTGCCGCCTCGCCGTACACCGAGGAGCTCGATGCCATGACGATGCCCTTCACGCCAAACTCGCGCGCGAGCTCAAGGACCGTGAGCGTTCCCATGAGGTTGCTGTGTCCGTATGTCAGCGGCGCCTGGGTCGCGTAGCGCACGCCAGCCTGGGCGGCCTGGTGACAAATGCGGTCGATGGGGTGTGACTCGAAGATTTTTCGCATGGCGGCCTCGTCGGCAATGTCGGCTCGATAAAGTGTATGTGGGGTGTGTTCGAGGAACTTTTTCACGCGGGCTTCTTTGAGTCCTGGATCGTAGTAGGAATTGAAGGAGTCAACGAGAATGATCTCATGGCCAAGCTCTCCAAGTCGTTTGGCGACCGCTGATCCAATGAATCCTGCCCCTCCCGTGATGAGAATCGCCTTATTGTCCCGTGATTTGAGCATAGCGTCGCTATTTTACACATATTCTGAAATGAATCACAATGGAATCGTCGCGACTCCGTGACAACAGCGACTCGGCGGTAAAGTTCCTTGCGGAGTTGTATCTCGATTAACCCTCCACTCATGATTCGACTCTCCAAGTGGCTCCTCTATTCGCTATCGCTCACCCCCTTGCTGGTTTGGAAGGGATTATTTTATCAGTACTCCACAGCCGAAGCGCTGTTTATCATGGCCGTGGTGGAGGTGATGACACTATGTTTCGTGTGGGCGGCGTACAAGGATCCGCAGCTTCGGCCAAGGCTTGGCCCAGTTGCGATTGCGTTTTTAGCGTTCACCGTCGTTCTCCTGCTCGCTTCTTTTTTTGGCGTAGACCCGGTTATCAGCTTCTGGTCGAGCTTTGACCGCCTCACGGGTGTTGCGTTTTGGCTCCACCTCTTCGCCCTGCTTTTTGTCGGGAGTAATATTCTGCGCACACCCGAGGACTGGCGGTGGCTATTTCTCTGTTCGACGATTGTTGGGATCGCTGTTTCCGCTCTTCATCTTCTTGCGTTTACGGGATTTGATGGAGTTTGGTTGATCCATCGTAGTGCCACGATTGCGAACTCGACTTTTTTTGGCGTGTATCTTTTTTTCCAGCTTGTCTTCTGCCTTCTGCTCTTGGTCACCGCATCTCGGAGATACAAAATCTATGCCGTCTGCGCCATGGCCGTGTTCGTCGTGGCTCTTTCCACGAGCGAAGCCCAAGCGGTGATTCTTTCTTCGTTGGGAGGGCTCGTGCTTTTTGTAGCACTCATGGCGATCATGAAGAAACGCGCCCATGCGCTTGTTCGAGCCGCGGGAGTGACAGTCATGGTCGTTTTGGTTGTAGGTTTTATGATCGGCTTGTTCGGCTTGTTTGATTTAGGCTCGTCGACCCGTCAGTGGTTTGTCGACTATTCCTCTGGAGCTCGTTTCGCCTTGTGGGATATCGCGTGGGAGGGGATCAAGGATCGGCCTGCACTTGGATGGGGTCCGGAAAATTTTGAGACCGTGTTCGAGACATATTACAACCCCTGTTTTGGTTCGACACAGTGTGGCGCGCAGCTCGCATATGATCGCGCCCACAACAAGGTGCTTGATGTCCTTGTTGAGACAGGCATCATCGGGCTCGTGGCCTATCTTGCCTTATTTCTCGTAACACTCTGGAGCGTTTGGCGCGAAAAGGAATCTCATGGAGTGGCAGTGCCTGCGATTGTCACCAGCGCCCTGGCCGTCTACTTCGTCCAAAATTTGGTCGTGCTGGATGCGCCGGTGACGCTCTTGTTTTGGGTACTCCTGCTCCTCTTCGCCGGTCACGCTCCACGAGAGTTCGAGCACAAACGCAACGTGCATCCCATGTCGGTTGCATTGGCCGTTTCCGTGAGCCTATGCCTGGTGGGAGCCTTTTTCCTCGCCGTCCTCCAGCCGTTGCAGGCAAACCGTTCCATTGCACAATGGTTCTTGGCTACGGGCGAGGAACGCCTTGCCGCGCTCGACCGGGCCACGGGCCTCTCATGGGTAGGGCTTGATGAGCGTCGTTCATATCTTGCCCGCCAAAGCGCCGGAACGATCTGGATTGCGGGCATCCGTGGAGCGATCCCTAGCTCAACGGCGCAGGCGGAGCTTACGATGCTTGAAAATCGTCTCTCGGATTCTTTGCAAAGGAACCCCCAGTCACTTTCGTTGGCGCTGAACCTCGGTCTTGTGCAGCATACGAAGTCAAAATTTTTCGATGCACAGAAATATGGTGATGCGATACAGACGCTGGAAGAAGCAATCGCCCATCATCCTGTGAACCCGCAGCCTTATTGGGCGTTGGCTTCCATGTATCTTGAGCAGGATCGCGAGGAGGAAGCACTTGCAATGACCCAAGCGGCTCTTGATCTAGACTCCCGTGTTACTGAATCGCACATCCAGCGGCTCATTGCCGCGAAGTTCTCTCAAGACGGAGGTTTATTTATGCGTTATGCAAATGAAGCACTCGCGCTCTCTCCAGGGCTGGAATCGGAAGTCCGCCTCATTTACGAAGCGGATCTTGTACAGAAGCGGGATCAACTTTTGTTTGAACTCTATTAGCGGTGAAAGAGTGTGAGAATCTCTTGAGACTGCGTGGACAGATCCACTACCCGCAACACATCGATATCCGATTTGAGGGAGGGGACAACCTTGACCGCTTGTTGGGCGAGTTCTTCAAACGCGGCATTGTCGCCTTTCCATTTAAGCACGATAAGTTGGTAGTTATAGGCTTGGGGTGAAAGGGGTGATGCGTCAAGGACGGACTGGGTAAGTGCGAGAGCTTCGTCCAGCTTTCCTTCATCGAGGTAGACGCCCGCCAGCGTCCACTTGGGTTGAGGGATCAGAGGATAGCGTTTAATGGCTTCGAGTAAAATTGTTTCGGCTTTTGTAAACGCGACTTGGTCAAAGAAATGTCCTTCCGTTTGGTACATAATACCAAGGGTGATGCGAGTGCGAAGCTCTTGGTTTTTATTATGGTCAAGACTCTCCTTAAGACCAGCCTGTGCAAGTTCGAGTTCTATGCGTGCCGTCGACTCGATATTTTTTAGAAGGTCTGGAGAGATATTCCAGAATATTCCTTCCGTTTGGACGGCGAGCCACGATCGGCGCATATCTATCCCCAGAGGAGAGAGCGTTGTCGTTCGTTGGTACATCTCGACTCGTTCTTGGATCGACGTGGCGTTGAGCGTTTGAGCGAAGGCAAGGTTACCGCGTAGCGGTTGGATCACGAAGAAGAAGAACGCGCCGGCTATGAAAATCGTGGCAAACGAAGGGACAAGCGCAGGGAGCAGATCCTGTTTTTTTGTTTCGTTTGCGTTCATAACGCTTGAAAACGCAAGGATAAGGATCCAAAATAAGAGGCTGGTGTTGGTGTCTAATGCCGTGAGGTTTTGAATAAAGTACGTGACGAGGGCGGAGACAAAAATCGAGAACGTAAAAGGTGTGATGTGTTTCTTTTTCCGCGCCCCGTTCAATGCAAGGAGCGCGGCAGCAAATAGGCTTAGATAGGAGACAAGGCCAATGACTCCTGACTCTATCCATACGTCCAACACCTTGTTGTGCGCTCGATCAAACCACATTTCGCCTCCGCAAGCAATCGAACCTAAGCACGGATTGTAGTGCGCGAGCGAAACAACGCTAAAGTTTTCCAAGCCCCATCCTAAAAGTGGCCGTTCGCGGATTCCTTCCCAGGCGGAATTCCACAGAGCAAACCGGGATTCAGAGGAGCGTTCAATAAATGCTTGGCGAAGGAAGCTGTCTGGTTGGAAAATGAAGAGACTCGTCGCCATGAATGAAATGGTGAGCGTAGCCAACATGAACCAGCCGACCAGTTGTTTCCATTTTGTTGCGGTGAGGATGAGAAGCAGGGCTGCGAAGAGCACCATGCCGCCAATGACGCTGTATTGCACGGCGATCGCGCTGACACTTGTGAGTGTCATGTACAGTGACACAGCGCAAGTGACCCAAAAGATCTTCCATCCTTTTTTCGACTGCTCGCCAGCGATGTAGAGGGCAAAAAAGAAATGGAACAAGAGGTACACCGCGAAAAATGTCGAGTTTCCAAACGTGGATCCACCACGAGCCTCTGGGATGAGAAAAATTCCCCAGATTGAAAGTAGATGAATAAAGGCCACGACGATTGCCACAAGAGTTGAGAAGGAAAAGAATCGCAACCATTCGCGTGGGGAACGTAGAACTGTCACGGCGAGGAAAAAGATGAGGACAAGGTGGAGCCATGTGAGGATGCCACCCAAACGATCCAAGCTCCCCCAAAAGCTGTAGACGGGATCCACTCCTATGATGGATGCCAGAACGATGACTATCAGGTACAAAAGGAGGAGCTTTCCGACAGTGGAAAGAGGCATCCGCGCGCCGCGCGAAGAGGCCATGGCCCAAAGTACACACAGGAGTGCTAATTCACTCAATCCATAGAGGGCGTAGGTTTTTGGGGTGGTATGAAGGAACAAAAGTTTGCTCCAATACATCAACGGGATGAGGACAATCGCATAGAGCACCAAGCGGGAGAACAAGAGAGGTCGATCGTGAAGAAGAGCGTTTGTCATATTGCTTGTTAGCTTTTTGTATTGTAGAGATAGCGTTACAATATCGCAATGAGCAGCGCATTCCTTATTCGGAGCAAGCCGCACCAGTTGAAGTATGGACTTCCTCTTTCGAAAAGTTAGTCTCCTTGTTGGAGACATCCTCATGCTCTACGGAGCCTTGTTGTTGTCTTTGATGATTCGTTACCGAGCCTTTGACGCGCCACTTTTTGCTGAACACCTCATCCCGTTTTCGATCTTGTTCCTATTCTGGCTCGTCGTATTCTATGTCCTTGATCTTTACGACCTATCCACTCCGCCGTCGTCTGCACCATTTTTGAGGCGATTCATCGCGGCGTTGAGCGTCTGTTTGGTTATCGGGATCATCCTGTTTTACATTGTTGCGGTTGGCGGCCTCTCGCCAAAGACTATTTTGCTCATCGACGTACTGTTAACAGGCGCGCTGACCTTTGTATGGCGGTTGGTGTTCGCGCGGATGATTTCGCCACTGGTTCCTTGGCGGATCGGCCTGTACGCGTTGGGAACACAGGCGGCTGAACTCGAGCGAATCATTGCCTCGCATAAGCAACATGGGTACGAGTGCGTGAGATTCGACGAGGGAACGAGCTTGTCCCAATGGATTCACGAAAGGCGATTGCAGGTCGTTGTCATTCCAGCATCGTTCTATACAGACACAAGTCGTCTCCAGTCGCTGTATGAGTGCCTCGAGACGGGTGTATCGTTTCTTGATATCTCACAGGCGTATGAAACATTCGCGCGCCGCCTCCCTCTCACCGATCTGGACGAGCAGTGGTTTATTCGCAATCTTCAAGAAGAGCCGCGTGGACTGTATCGGCGCGTGAAGCGTACGTTTGATCTTCTCGTCGCGACGCTGATCATCCTGTCCACCTCGCCCGCGTGGGTGTTGATGGCGCTCGCGATCAAACTCGATGGCGGGGGGAGCGTGTTGTACACGCAGGTGCGTCTGGGGAAGCACCGCGTTCCGTTTCTGATCAAAAAATTTCGCACGATGCGCGACGATGCCGAAGCATCAGGAGCGCAATGGGCATCCAAAAACGATCCGCGGGTGACACGGGTGGGGAAGTGGCTGCGACGCACCCACTTGGATGAACTTCCTCAAATGCTCAATGTCCTCAAGGGAGAGCTAAGCCTTGTAGGTCCGCGGCCGGAGCGTCCGATGTTCGTGGAGCAGTTGGAGCGCGAGGTGCCATATTATCGCGTCCGTCATTTTGTGCAGCCCGGCTTCACCGGCTGGGCACAGATTAAGTTCCGCTACGCGCGATCCGTCACGGACTCAAGAACAAAATTCGAGTATGACCTCTACTACATCAAGAACCGTTCACTGATTCTCGACGCGCTCATCTTGCTCAAAACCATCCAGCTTTTTTTCCGCAATCACGAATAGTATTTCCAATTTCCAACTTCCATTCATTGTATTTCCAGTTTCTTACTTCCAACCTCCAACATCCAATTTCCAACCTCCATTCATTGTGGATAGATCTTTTTGTCTATGCTCTCGTGGCCAAAGGTTGGAGAAGGATTCGGATCAGTCGTAAATTGAGTTGAGACACGTTGTTCGATCCCCCTCCTTTCCAAGGAGGGGCTAGGGGAGGTTGCCGATGAACGGTGAGGTTGTCGCGCGCTTCGCTCGAAGTCGCAGGCAACCCCCTCTAACTCCCCCTTGGGAAGGGGGAGGATCTGAATCCTTCCGACCCCCCTCCGACTCCCGACCTCCGACCTCCACTTTTTATGCACAGGTCTCTTTTGTTTGGCATTGACTCGCGTGCTATAATTTTCTTGAAATTTTTTGACGCATCACCCGCGCGGCGCGGGAGCGTCGTTTACATTTAACCGCCACCACTTTGTTTATGAAGAAGATTTCCATCCTCTTCCTCACGCTTGCGATGTCCATCATGAGTGTGAGTCCTTCTGCGGCGCTCGCGGCCGGCTCTGCCAAGTTAACGTTGTCTCCCACCAACACGTCAGTTGAAACGGGAGACACTTTTAGTTTGAGCGTCATGGTCACTCCCAACGGGGAATCCCTCGACACGGCTCGTGTCGAGCTTGATTGGAATGCAAGCAAACTCGAGGTTCTTTCCTTTGACCTCGGCAGCTTGTTCCCAAACCTCTCGCCCTCAAACGAGATCGATAACACAAATGGCGACTTGAGCTACGGCGCCTTCAAGTTCGGAACTCCGGTGACGAGTTCAGGAACGCTCGCGACGGTGACCTTCCGCGCTCTTGCCGCGGGATCAAGCGCCATCTCCGTGATGAGTTCATCAAAATTGATTTCGGACGGCGTGGAGAAGATCAACGCTGGTGCGCTTGGATCCGCCTCGATCACCGTCACAGGTGAGACGGTGGAGTCTGAAGCCACGGAAGAGACCACCCAAACCGAAGAAGAGGCCACATCAACTGGAGCTGTTGTTGATACCAATGCGTCTCTTGAAGAGCAGGCTCTTGTGTACTTCGGTGCCTTCTACGGTCGTCTTCCTTCAAGTGGCGATGACTGGTCGGCTCTTCATTGTATTGCCTACGGCGGATGCAAAGGTTCCCCGCGCAATCTCGCTGCCGAGCAAGCCGCGCTCGTGATTTTTGGTGCCAAGTACGCGACGATGCCTTCCACCACCATGGAGTGGAACGTGATTGACACTCTTGCGTACACCGATTTCCTCGATGACGGGGAAGAGGCGGAAGAGGAAGTTGTAGAGGAAGAGGTCGCAGAGGAGGAAGTGGTCGAAGAGGAAGTAGAGGTTGTGGAAGAGGAAGAGGTTGCGGCTGATGAAGAGCAAAGCGAGTTGAGTTTGGAGGCGCAAGGTCTTGTCTACTTCGGTGCGTTCTACGGCCGCATGCCAAGCTCGGGAGACGACTGGTCGGCTCTGCACTGCATCGCCTATGGAGGATGTCAGGGTGACCCACGAAATCTCCAAGCGGAACAGGACGCGCTCGTGATCTTCGGCGCCAAGTACGCCAAGATGCCTTCCACCTCTATGGAGTGGAATGTGATCCACACACTCGCCTATACAGACTTCCTTCAGACAGACGAGGTCGCTGCCGATCCCGAGATGGGAGTTGAAGCAGAGGAAGAAATTGCTGCCGAGCCAGAGATGGGCGTGCAGGAAGAAGAGGTCGAGTTGACGCTCGCGCAGCAGGCGATTGGTTGGTTCGGTGCCATCACTGGTTACCTTCCGTCTTCGGACGCGGACTGGCTCGCGGTCGATTACATGGTGAACGGCTACACGCCGGAGCATCAGGATCTCGAGGCAGAGTCAGCGGCGATCACGACCTATGTCAGCGTCTTTGGCGCGCTCCCAAGTTCTGATCAGGATTGGAACATTATTGCAGCCATCGCTTACTCGGGCGCGTTCTAAAATAGGTAGAAAAGGTAGAAGAGGTGGAAAAGGTGGCCAAGGTAACGAACCATCTAATCCACCTAATCCACCTAATCCACCTAATCCACCTCCCCCTACCTATGCGATATACAAAATTACCGATCCTGCTCGTGGCACTCGCGGTCGTGGCGATGCCTATGGGCGTGGGAGCCGTTTCCTCGACGAGCTACCAAATCTACCCTGAGCAGGGGTTCCAGGCTCCAGCTGCCGATGGCTATGCCAACACGGATGACATGCTTAACTCTACAAGCTACCAGCTTCAAGGAGCGATTGAGCCGTATTCGGACAACCCAACCTCTACCTCGTACCAACAACAGGTCGGTGGAGCGTTTCAGTTCTATTGTGGAGACGGATTCCGCGATGCAAGTGAAACGTGTGACGGAGCGGATCTTAACAGTGCGACCTGCGGCAGCCAGGGATTTGATGCGGGAACCCTTTCCTGTAGCTCGGCGTGTGCGTTCGTGACCAGCGGTTGTACCAGCGGTGGCGGCGGCGGAGGCGGTGGTGGTGGCGGCGGATCTCCGGCTTCAACAACGCCCGATGAGCCAGAAGTCTCCGATGAGATTGTTGACCTCGAGTTCACCTATGTGTCCCCATTCCTCCTCTATGGAAGCATGGACACCGACACGGATGAGCTCACCGTTGACGGAGAATCAGACGACGTCGAGTTTACCGACGACGACGCATGGAAGGTGACAGTCTCGCTTGCCTACGGGTTGAACAGTTTCGAGCTTATTGCGCTCGATGGCACGAAATCTTCCGACGAAACCATCTACGAGATCTACCGCCGGCTGATCGGTGATGTGACCCAGGATGACACGGTGAATGACTACGATTTGAGCAAGTTCGTCAAGTTGTGGGGAGGGTCATCGCGCTCCGGAGACTTTAACGAGGACGACACGGTGAACGACTACGACTTCTCTATGCTCGTCGCTCGCTGGGGAACGAGCGTGTAATGAAGCGTAACGCGGTAGCCCCAGGCTTCAGCCTGGGCGAATCTTCGGCCGAACCCAGGCTGAAGCCTGGGGCTACCAATGTCAACTTTATTCGGGGGAGTGCAAGGCCTTATGAAACAGCTCCTATATAGTTTCTTCCTGGTCGCTGTGGTGTTTGTGCCGAGTTTTTCTGCACACGCCGCAGGAGCCGCGACCATGAGTTTGGACCAGTCGTCCTACGAGGTCACGCGCGGAGAACTGGTTGAAGTAACGGTCGGCGTGGATCCTCAAGGGGAGTCCTTAGACACGGTTCGAGCGGTTCTCACCTTTGATCCAAACGTCGTGAGTGTGCAGAGCATTCGACTCTCAGGCGGCTTTGATCGCGTTGCGCCAGGAAATTACTACGACAACGCAACAGGAAGGCTCTCGTGGGGGGCATTCACGCTGGAAGGTCCTGTAAGCGCGCCCACCCAGATTCTCACAGTAACGTTCCTCGCGCTTTCGGCAGGGGAGGGGAATATCCAAGTCTCGTCAGACTCTCGAGCCATCAGTAATGGCGAAGAGAAGATCAACATCGCACAGCTTGGAGAAGCAACAATGAATGTAGATGAGGCTCCAGAAGCCCAGCCAGGAATCGCACTTCTCGCTCTGGTGAGTGAATCGCACCCGGAGGAAGAAAGTTGGTACGCCAACAAGAGCGTTGAACTTTCCTGGACGCAGCTTGAAGGGGACAGCCCGATTGGCGCCTACTACTACAGCTTTGGCCTTGAATCAGACGTGGAGCTGCTTGCGTACCTGGAGGGATCCACAACAGCATTGGCTCTTGAGGCTCCAGCGGACGGTTTGTACTACTTCCGCCTCAAGGGAGCGCAGGAAGATGGGGCAGAGACGACAATCGCCCAGCGGATGATCCGTGTGGACACGACGGCTCCCAACGCCATTGAACTCTCGGTTCAGGACGACAAGATTTTGGAAGGGGAATCCGCCTGGTTCATCTTTGCCACTACCGATGAGACCTCTGGTGTTGTGCAGTATCAAGTAGCCATCAGCGAGAGTGAATTCCAGGTTCAGACAAGCCCGCTTGAAATGGAAGATCTGCCTCCAGGGACGTACTTCTTCCGAGTTGCCGCTCTTGATCGAGCGGGGAACACGGTAACCGGTGGCGCTTCAGTCCGTGTCTATCCGCAAGGAACGGATTTGAGCCGACCAGAAGGGTATGAACAGACCGGGGAAGTGCAGGCCATCGCGGCTTCATTGCAAGAGGCGGTGAGTGAGATCTCGAGTAACCGCACGTTGTTGATAACTGTTGTCTTGGGTGTGATCGCACTATTTGGTATAATTTACGCAATGCGTAAACGCAAAAATTAATTTACTCTCATGGAGTCAGGAGACCACTAAGTGATTTGGTGACGAAATGACAAGGCTCACGCCTTGAGTTTGTGCGTTTCGTTTCGTTACCAGAATCACTGAGAGCAACCAGATTCCCTCATAATCAATTTTTAACTAAGAGACCTCTAAAGGTTTCAATAGCATGTATGCGAACCGCCAAACTCATACTGCACACGTTCGTAGGGATTTCAATGGTGTTCTACACCCTTGCAACGGCCCTGCTTGCAGTTCCGTCTATTGCCAATGCTCAAACGGTCGGCGTCCCGGCCACCATTGGTTATAACGGACGACTTTTTAATGCATCAGGTACGGCTCTTACGGGAACGTATTATTTCTGGGTTGACCTTGAACCCGCTCTTACAGCCGGCACAAACCTTGGATCAAACATCCAGGGATTTGCTGATGCGGATGGAGATGGAGTCGTCGATTCAGGTGAGACGGCCATCACGGTCACGAACGGATACTTCACGATGGAAGTTCCCATCGCCTCGGACGTGGCTGACTTTGCCAATAACGTCTGGTTGGAGCTCAAAGTGCACACAGCGGATGTCGTGGGAAGTGCGGAGACCCTTTCACCTCGCGTGAAGGTCACCAAAACGCCTTATTCGATTTTTACACAAGCCATTGAAAATTCGGCGGCTGATCCAAGCGTCGCCTTTGGTGGACGTGCGTACTACGATACAGATGAGGGAAAGATTAAGGTGTACGACGCGGTTGCGGCAGCATGGGTAACCATGGAAGGCTATACCAATAGCGCGACCATGACGATCGACAACGCAAACGCGACAGCGATCAACCTGGGAGCAGGAGCTGTGGCCAAGACGATCACGTTGGGGAACTCGACGGGTGCGACCTCCATTGTCCTCAATTCAGGTACGGGAGCGATCAATGTGGGCACCAACGCGATCGCCCACACTGTCACTCTTGGAAACACCACAGGTGCCACGGCTGTTCAAGTGAACACAGGTACCGGTGGATTTGGCGTTGACGGTCCGGAGTTCGATATCACGGCTGGTACCGGTGCCATTATCATCAACGATAGCGCTGATGCAGGATCCGTGACGGTTGAGGGTACCGTGCTTGACATCAACTCCTTGGACTTCGTCGGAGCTGGAGCCATCACATCAGCGGCGGCAACGGCGATCAGCGTGACCACTGGAACGACCGGCGCCTTGACGCTTGATTCCGGTTCAACAGGCGCAATCAACTTGGGCACAGGGGCATCTGCAAAAACGATTACGATTGGAAATGCAGCCTCGACAGAATCTGAAATCAACGCCCTACTCGTCGACATCAATGGTGGGACTGGCGGTGTCACCATCGACGGCGGAGCAGCTTCAAACTTTACAACTTCGGTAGGCGCACTCACGCTCTCCACGACTGCTGGCGGCACGTCGTCGAGTGTGATCTTGCGCTCACTTGATACTTCCAGCGATGCGATTTTCTTGGATGCGGATGGCGCGGCAGGATCTGGGGTCTACTTGGATGCCTATAGCGCGACTGACAACACCACCGGAGCTATCACGATGGATGGCGCATACATCCAGCTCAATACGTTTGCCGCAACTGGTCCGGGTTCGGCCGGAGTGGACGTGAACGTTGGAGCAGCCGGAACGCTCTCAATGTCCACCTCCGACGGTGCTCTCTCTCTTGATGCTGGCGGATCCAGCGGTACGGTATCGATCACGAGCGCGCAAAACGACATTACGCTGGATACTCAGACCGCAAGCCGAGCAATCAATATCGGTACATCAAACGTGGCTCGCTCTATCAACGTTGGAACGGGCACCGGCGCGGACACGGTGAATTTCGGAGCCGGACAGGATCAGTTCAACTTTGTTTCGACCGAGACCACGAATGATCCAATGGACATTACGTTTGACTCATATACGGCGGGAGCTGGTGGAAATGCCGCAGCCATCGACATTTCTATTGATGGTCTTACAACGGGTCGAGGGATTTACCTCACGCATACAGGAACGACGAGCGGGCAGCTATGGAGCACAGAAACAACCGGCGCCTGGACAGGTGAGGTTTGGAATTTTGACGACACTGGGAACGCCGACTGGACGGGGAACATTTTAGACATCGACACGGGTACAGGAAACCACACAGGCGATGTCATGAACGTGAACCTCGAAGCTTCTACCAACAACGATGGACAGGTCTTTGTGGTGGTGAGCGATGACGAGCATGACAATGCTGGCTGGCTCATGGATTTTGACTCGTCGGAAGCTTGGACAGCCATAGCCATGGATATCGACATTGGCAGTGACGCCGTCGAGGCCTCCACAGGCAATTTCTTTGACGTAACCTACGCAGGAGGCGCACACACCGGCAACGCCATTGACCTCAACATGGGCACGAACGTGGCGGGTGATGCGATGAACATCGCCACGGCCGCCACCACAGGAAATGCTGTAGACATTACAACCACCGGTATCTTCTCTGCTGAGCTCATCGACATCAACACATCAGCAGCGTGGACTGGAAATCTCTTTGATGTCACTTCAGGCGCTCAAGCCTGGACAGGCAACGTCATGGACTTCAACTTCGGCAACGCGGCTGCCACAGGTGACGTTATCAATATCAGCAACCCAGCTCTTGCGGTTGCCACTCAAGCGATTGTGATTGACAACGCAGCTGCTTCAACCGTCGATGGATGGTTTGCAGACGTGAACGCCTCTGGCGCTTGGACTGGTAATGCTATTGATCTGGATGCCTCTGCCATTTCCACAGGCAATGCCTTTGACGTGACCTACTCCGCGGCCGCCTCAACAGGCAACGCCATTGATCTCAACATGGGCACAAACCTTGCCGGTCAAGCCATTGACATCAACCTGACAGGAGTCAGAACAGATGATGGCATCAACATCGACGACGATTCCACAGGTAACACCCCTGTACTGGACATGAACATCAGCGGGATCCGCACAGGCAATGCTATCGACATCACCTATGCCACAGCGGCTGCCACAGAGAACGCTCTTGACCTCAACATGGGCACCAACGTAGCTGGGGACGCAATTAACATCGCGAGCTCTGCCACAGGCGGTCAAGTACTGGACATCGCAACCGCTGGTGTCTGGACTTCCGAGGTC
>Ga0082335_1004318_pt1 | contig 21573 bp, 23 predicted proteins | sample Subgrocontami58m_FD_72375 | JGI IMG/M metagenome (GOLD analysis project Ga0082335, IMG submission 72375) | Subsurface groundwater microbial communities from S. Glens Falls, New York, USA - GMW37 contaminated, 5.8 m (SPADES assembly) (version 2) ...
CGCCGCCGCGCTTGTTGATCTCATCCACCGCCAGCATCAGGCCGTCGCGGCTGGTGATGCCCATGTTGCTGAGATAACCGGCAAACGAATGCAGCATGCCGATCTTGTAGGGTTCGTCAGCGCTGTGGGCGCCAGCAACTCCCAAGGTCAGCGCCACGGCCAACACTGCCTGTATAACTACGCGATTACTCATCAATGTCTCCTCCACTCTAAGGATTTAAGTGATCTTCTGCCACCAAACTCGCGTACAGTTTAACCTGAAAAGGCAGTAGGGCTGTCAATTTGGGTCGAATTGAGCGGTTAGCAAGACAGGCGGACCAGCGGTTGCGAGCATGAATTTCGCGAACGCGCGGGAGCAGACGAGAAATTTGCTGCCATATTTACTGAACTTCCCCCGAAAATCCGATCGGCCAATTCGCTGTCGGCCAATTCGCAATGCTGTTCGAGGTTGCGCTCATGCTTCGTTCGAGTTTGCTGCGGTAGTTTCGCTGTACTCACAAGGCTTACGATTGACATAGACAGGGGATAGTGACAGACTAAAACTCATGTGGGTATTCAACAACTAAACGGCTGCGGAGGAGTAGCTATGCAAGCGGCAGATTCCTTTATCATCGACGACTATGATCAGGCAATAGAGTTGTTCTACGAGCGCGGTTGGACGGATGGCCTTCCGGTAGTCCTGCCAACTCGTAGATTGGTAGATGAAATGCTTGCATCTTGCGGTCGGGATCGTCATGAAAGTTTGGGCGCAATTCCGCCCGAAGGCGGAAAAGCTACAATCGAAAAGCTGGCCATCAATGCGGTAATGGGCGGGTGTCGCCCCGAACACTTTCCGGTTGTGCTGGCTGCCATCCAAGCGTCGCTTGCCCCCGAGCACAATCTAAACGGAGTGCTCCAGACGACCCATATGTGCTCGCCGCTAGTGATTGTCAACGGACCGATCTCGCGCGAACTCAAATTCAATTCCCGCGACGGGGTCTTCGGCAATGGTTATCGATCGAATGCTGCTGTTGGACGAGCTGTGCGTTTGGCGTTTTGGAATTTGGGCAGAGCTTTTCCGTGGGGCACGGACAAGTCAACAATGTCGCATCCTAGCGAGTACGCGTTCTGCATTGCGGAAGAAGAAGAGGATAATCCATGGGAACCGTTGCACGTCGAACGCGGCTGTCCGCCGGGCTCCGATGCGGTAACGGTGTTTGCCTGCGAGGGGCCTCACAGCGTGTTTTGCTATGGCACGCCGGACGAGATGCTGTACGTGCTTGCGGACTCGATGTGCTCGCTAGGCAGCAACAATTTGCATCTTGGTGGCGGTCAAATTTTGGTGATATTGAACCCACTAAATGCCGAGGAGTTTGCGAAGCGTGGCTGGTCCAAGGAGGAAGTTCGGCGTTACCTTTGGGAACATGCCAGACGGCGTCTGAGCGATATTCGCGCCTGCGGGGTTGTTGTTACTCAATTCCATGAACAATTCCCGGCGGGTCTACGGTACGACGTGCAAAACTCCAAAACGCGTGTTCCAGTAACGTCCAGGCCCGAAGACATCCACATTGTGGTGGCGGGCGGGCGCTCTTATTTTGCTGCTGTTCTTCCCGGCTGGGGTGGACCTGGCGGACTAGCCGTCACCGCTCAGATCAAACGGCCGCTAACCTAAAGGAGATATCGATGGAGATAATGATTCCAGTGTGGGCACAGTCTACTGCTGTGCAGGTTAATAATAAACAGCTGACCGATCTACGTAACTCACGGATCGCACTTTTGGACGACAACTTAGACGAGCCTTTCACGAGTCACCTAGAGAAGCTCTTGAGCAAAATTCATGGGGTGATCGTTGAACGGCTGGTCAAGCCCCTTGGCTCGGCGCCATCACCCAAGACGTTGATTGAACAGGCGGCAAAGGCCGAGGTGGCGATCGTTGGCATCGGGCTCTGAGGGTCCTGCACGTCGGGCAGTGTGCTCGACTCCGCAGCCCTCGAAAAGCGAGGGGTTCACACGGTCACGATCGTCTGGGACAACTTCGAGAAGGCGGCACGCGCACAGGCTCGTGTGCAAGGTGTTCCTGACCTTGAGTTGGTAGTGATCCCACACCGGGTGGGTGGTCAGTCGGCCGATGACCAACGAGCCAAGGCCGAGGTTGCACTTCCTGAGATCGTCAGCCGACTTGTCAAACGCGACAGAAGTAATCAGAAGGTGCGGAGTGGTTAAAGAAGGGTAATCGAGGCTTGCAAAACAGCGTTGCTTTTCAGGCGGATTAGTCCTTGGGTCCTTGAGATCGACGTGGATCAGTTGGCTAATCGGAGCCGAATGATCCATTGAGGTTAACGAATAAAAATCGACTTCTCAAAACGCGCTGTATTCAACGCTCCTGGCCTGGGGGAGGGCAAGTGACGCCGGAAAATCGGTTTGTCCGACCACTCCAGTAGCTTTTTTATAGCCCCCATGTTGAAAAATGCCTCGTCGCTCCGGCGAAAGCCGGAGTGGGGGAAGCATGTATCATAGCGAATCATGCAGTTAACTGAATGTCGGCTTCTACCGGCATTGAGGAAGTGCAGTAGTAGTGCCATCATAGTAACTTGGTGGCTGCGGTGAGACCTACAATTCTCATAATGATTAGGAGACGGCAATGAAACGTGGACAGGTACTCTTCGGGATGGCAATTGCGTTGCTCGCATTATGTCCGTTACGGCCCGCATTTGCTGCAGTCAACTGGGATCTTTACGGTTTCCTTGGCATCACTCACCCGGACACCGTTAGGCTGAAAGCGTTTTCCGACGAGGTGAAGAAACGCACCAACGGCGAGCTGACCATTACCATCCGACCGTCAGGTGAGCTGCCATTCAAGGCGAACGAGGTCGTCAGGACCGTTGGCGAAGGACAGGTCCAGCTCGGCCAGGCTTACTCGGTGTTCATAACAGGGTCGATGCCGCTGATGGGTGTCACGGGTCTGCCAATGTTCCTGCGGAGGACCGACGAGATACAGAAGGCGATGCCGATCATCGAGAAGTACGTCAAAAAGGATTTGGAGAAGGCCGGCGTCAAGATGCTCTTCGGTTACCTTTTCCCCGCGCAGTCCCTCTTCGGCAGCGGTAAGCCGATTCGCGGCCCGGAGGACTTCGCCGGACGCAAGTTCCGGACGGGGAGTCCACAACAAGCCGAAATGCTGAGACGCCTGGGCGCTGCCTCGGTTGCGCTGACCACCCCGGAAGTCCCCGTTGCGCTCGAGCGCGGCACGGTCGAGGGCGTGATAACGAGTGCATTCAATTTGGTTAGCTCCAAATGGGCCGAATTTACGAAATGGGCATATATTGCCGATTTCCACGGCGCCGACATTTACATCCTGGTCAACACGGCGGCCTACAACAAGTTGCCCCCCCGGGTTCGTCAGACGCTGGACGAAGTTGCCAAAGAGTGGGGGCACAAGATGACACAAGCTAATCTTGCATCGGAGCAAGAAAGCCTGGACACGCTACGGTCCAAGTATCGAGTCGAGGTGTTCACTGCTCCGAAAGAGCAGATCGACCGCGTCACCGACAAAATGAAGGACTACTGGACCGCTTGGGCGCAGCAGACCGGTCCGGATGCGGTGGCGATGCTTCGTGAGATCCGTGCCGCGGTTGGCAAATAAACCTGCCGGTTTTTGCTACGCGCTTTAGACGCTAATCAAAGGGCGAACGACAACTTGTTGTCGATGTTCTGGAACAGAATGAATAGCAAGAAGATTTCGGGGCGGCTGTTCGCCGAAGCCGACCCCCTATTTCCAGCGAAGTCTGGGAAAATGCATAGGCGCTAAAGATGTTCATCCGATTGGTCGAACGCCTATCTTTTGCGGCGGGAATAGCGGCAGGTGCCGCCATCATTCTAATCCTCGGGTTAATTTGCGTCGAGGTCGTGCTGCGTAATTTCTTCGGCCGTTCGACGATGATCGCCGATGAGTTTGCCGGTTATCTGAACGTCGCTGTCGTCTTTCTCGGTCTGGGTTACACCCTTCGCGAGCGGGGTTTCATACGGATAGAGCTTCTGTATGAGCGGCTTAGAGGCCATGCGCTGGTAATAACGCGCTGGCTCATCACGTTTGCGAGTATTGCTTATGTTGCGGTATTGCTGTTTTATGCGATCAAGCAGGTCGTTTATATGTATCAGGGAAACATTCGCTCGGACAATCTGTCCGAGGCTCCTTTGTACATCCCCCAATTGCTTGTGGTGATCGGCTGTGCGCTACTGCTTCTTCAGTTGCTGACGTACGTGGTCAACCGGGTTCGCAACGTCCCTTAGGATGGTTCATGAGTTCCGAACTTTTTTTTTGGATCTTGGCAGTACTTCTCGCCGTCACGATGCTGTTGGGGCAATGGATCGCATTCGCGCTCGGTACGACCGGATCCCTGCTCCTGTTCCTGAGCAAGGGAACCCTTGGACTCTCAGTGATTAGCTCCATTGCATGGAATAATGCCAACAGCTACATCTTGATTGCAATTCCGTTATTTCTGCTGATGGGAGAGATCATCCTGCACAGTGGGGCTGGCGGCCATTTTTATACCGGTATGGTCGCGCTTATGGGAAGGTCACGCGGCTCGCTGTTACATGCAAATACTTTGTGTTGCGCGGTGTTCTCCGCCGTCAGTGGCTCCAGCGTGGCAACCGCAGCCACGATCGGGACCGTAGCAATTCCGGAGATGCTCAAACGCGGCTACCAGCCGCAGATTGTCTTCGGCTCGCTCGCCGCCGGCGGTACCCTTGGAATTCTGATCCCGCCAAGCATTGTTATGGTCTTGTACGGTGCGCTCGTACAGGAATCGGTATCGAAACTGTTTATGGCGGGAGTTGTTCCGGGATTGGTGCTGGCGGGAATTTTCTTGCTGTACGGGGTGCTCCGCGTCTATTTCAATCCCAAGCTCGTTCCCGGACCAGAAGCAAACTCAAGTTCCGGTCAGCCCGGTGTCAGCCGGGTCGAGGCAATTATTCACGTTGTGCCGATTGTCACGCTTCTGGCCCTCGTACTCGGCAGCATTTACACCGGCGTCGCGACACCCACGGAAGCGGCTGCCGTGGGGGCAGCGGGTGCGCTGCTGCTTGCGATATACTACCGGACACTGACGCGCAAGGTTTTCGCCGACTCGGTGATGGCGACCGTGCGGACGACTTGCATGATCTCGATGATCATCATCGGCGCGCAGATTCTATCGACTGCGCTGACCTTATCCGGCTTGGGTCGCGAGATTACTGGGTGGGTGTTGAATCTCGGCCTTTCAAAATGGGCGTTCCTCGCCTGCCTCGTCGTGCTGTACGCCGTACTTGGCTGTTTTGTCGACGGGATCTCGATGATCTACATAACGTTACCGGTGCTTTTCCCCGCCATCACGGCGATGGGGTTCGATCCGATCTGGTTTGGTGTATTCCTCACGGTGCTTATCGAACTTGGCCAGATTACCCCTCCGGTCGGATTAAATCTGTTCACAATCCATGCGATTTCCGAAGGACATAGCTTCGCCGAGGTCGTGGCAGGCTCTACGCCGTACGTGATGTTGATACTGTTGATGTTGTTGCTACTGGCTATCTGGCCAGAACTGGCGACTTGGTTGCCGGCGACACTGTGAATCCTCGTATTCAAAGAACGTACCGGTAGCGTCGGCGCAACGCCTCGCTCTGGCAGGCGGCTTTGCCAACCTATGCCAATTTGATCGGTTTGGTCACTGCCCAGTCGCCGAAACTCGCACAGTAGGTGATGTGGTAAGCCTCCGGTCCGCCGGCAACTGCGATGAGGATGTCTGCGGGCGCTCTCGTCACCGTGGCGAATCCGTCCACAACGTGGCGGAACCCCTCGTGCTGGATCTCGCTGATCTCGTTGGGCCAGGCACTCAGCGGTATCTTGGAATGTTCGTAGAGCTGATCCTGGACCTGCCGTTTGCTGAATCCTTGCTCGGCAAGGAGCTTGGCGTGGCCGGGGTTGATAAACACGATGGGATTGCCGCTCCCAAACAGGGTATTGTTCGCGGCCAGCGAAGTCATCGCGCTGCCGACTACTCTAAAGATACTCTCGGCCTTTTTCCAAGCGCCCAAAGTATTATCAGTGCCCTGGACACCGACCACCGTGACGGTGCTTTCTTCACGCCGGAAGCCACGCTCGACATGCAGCGGTTCCCAGGGACTCTCCTCCTCCAGTTCGCCTAAACACAGCGTGTACTTGCCCGGCATGCCGAGAGTAGCCTTGTCCACTTCGCCGGGCACCGCGCCGCCCACGTTGAGCTGGATTAGCCGCATCGCCCGTCCGATCGTGGCGTTGGCCCGCCGGCCGGGGCCGAGCGCGCCACGACCACAATTGATATCGAGCTGCTGGCGGATCGGGCCGTTGACCAGGATGAGGGGCGCGACCGGATTGGTGGTCGTCTGAATGCCAAGCAGATTGAAGGCGGGATCGGAGACGGCTTCCAGCGCCGCGATCAGTACCGGCATGTACTCCGGCCGGCAACCTGCCATCACCGCGTTGATGGCGATTTTCTCCACGGTTGCCGGTCCCTGCAGCGGCGGAACTTTTGCGATAATCGTGTCGGCGGAACGACCCGACGCGGTAATGAATTTCTCGATCCGTTCGTCTGTGGGCGGGATCACCGGGAAGCCATCGGTGACGCCCAAATCGTAGAGCTGTTCGTAAATAGCGTCGGGGCTGTCGGATAAGTTGATGACCTTCGAGCGGAGCTGTGCACTCATTGCCATTCCCCTCAGCGCACACGCGCTGGTTGACGCACACCATGCACACTTGGTGCGACGAGATCCACTAAACCGTCGATCAGACCTTCAATGTTAGCCGCCAACTCGGCCTCTCCGTAGAACTCCGGATTGCCGGGAATACAGAGCCACGGCTGGTTAGGCATGCCTTTCCCGATCCTGACTGCCTGCGCCAGTGCGGTAAACCGCTCAGTCACGAGGAGCACGCTGGGAATCCCGCGCTTGGTAAGCTCAATACTGTCGTGGCAACTCCACGACGTGCAGGACCCTCAATTAGCCAAGCCGACCACCGCAAAATCAGCACGCTGGGCCACGGCGTCGATCACGGCCGGGTCGGCAGGCGTGGAGATCGGAATGGCGAAGGTCAGCACTTGACCGATACCATGTCGGGCCTTGAGTCCCTCAACAAGCTGAGCAGCGATGCGATCCATGCTCGTCCAGCCATTATTCAATATGGCCAGGGTCTTGCCCGAAAGCCCGCTGAGCGTCGGCAAAATTACTGCGCCTTCAACCGACATTTCCGCACGCGGGTCGCGGATGCTAATGGTGCCTGACATGAGAAATCCTCCTGGTAGCAGTGAAGTTGATGCCGTACCCAAGTGACCGTGACACAAGCCGCTTAGCGCAAGATGCTTACTGCGGTCGAATGCCTACTTCGCAGGTAACTCTGGCACTGGTCCACTTCTCACTGTATCCGTACGAGAGACCCAGTGAAACGCAATTTAATCGTAGCAGAAGGAACGTGTCAAACTCTAATCATTGGCCAATAATTATGATCTGCCAATTCGCTGTCGGCCGATTCGCAATGCCGTTCGAGGTTGCGCTCATGCTTCGTTCGAGTCCGCTGCGGCAGTTTCGCTGTGCGTATGCGCTCACTGCAATTGAGCCGTAGTACAATCCGCCTACGCAACCAAAGCCCGGGAGACAGACGTGTCGAATTTCTGCTTAAAAGTCGTCGTTACCTGTGCCCTGGCGGTCGGGTTGCCGATGCTTGCATGGTCACAGACCGGGTACCCCGGTTTCGAAACGGTCGGTTGGGTAGGGCTGCTCGCCCCGACAGGCACGCCGAAAGAGATCGTCGCCAGGCTGAACGCGGAAGTCGTGCGCATACTCGGTCAAACGGAGATTAAGGAACGCTTTGTTTCGCTGGGCGCCGAACTGGTCAGCAGCACGCCGGAAGAATTCGGCGCCTACATCAGGTTGGAGACCGCGAAATGGAACAGGGTGATCAAGGACTCCGGCGCGAAATCCGACCGGCCGGGCGGGCTCGCATGACGTGGCAACTCCGACCCGCCCCCGGTCCCTGAAGCCATGACACGAGGCGGGCGCGCATCCTTGCCGTCGGTCGACCATTTGCTGAGCTCGCCAGAAGGCGTGCGCCTTGCCGAGCGCTACGGCCGCACGCTGCTGGTCGAGGCGGTGCGGGCGCTGCTCGCCGAGCAGCGTGCATTGCTCGCATCTTCGCCCGGCAAGCGAGGTCCGGACAATGCCGCACTTGCCGCTGAATGCGCCTGGAGAATCGATGCGCTTATGCGGCCGTCCCTGCGCCCGGTTTTCAATCTCAGCGGAACGGTGCTGCATACCAATCTGGGTCGTGCCCTGTTTCCGCAGGCGGCAGTCGCCGCGGCGGTTGCCGCGATGACGCGTCCGGTCAATCTCGAATACGAGTTGGAGGGCGCCGCGCGCGGGGAGCGCGACGGCCACGTCGAAGCCTGGCTCACGCGCTTGACGGGTGCCGAGGCCGCCGTCGTCGTCAACAACAATGCGGCCGCAGTGTATCTCACCCTGCATGCACTGGCGCGGCGCAAGGAGGTAATCGTCTCGCGCGGCGAACTCGTCGAGATCGGCGGCTCGTTTCGTATTCCGGACATCATGTCCAGCGCCGGCTGCAAGCTGCGCGAAGTCGGCACCACGAACCGGACGCATCCGCATGACTTCGTAAACGCCATCGGAAAGAGCAGCGGCGCGATCATGAAGGTCCACACCAGCAATTACGCAATTCACGGATTCACCGCATCCGTGACAGAAACCGAACTGGCGGCAATCGCCAGGCAGCATGGACTGCCCCTCATCAACGACCTGGGCAGCGGAACACTCGTGAACCTGGAGGACTTCGGTCTGCCGCATGAGCCGACGCCGCGCGAAGCGCTCGCCAATGGCGCGGATATCGTCACCTTCAGCGGCGACAAATTGCTGGGCGGCCCGCAATGCGGGCTCATCGTCGGGCGCAAGGACCTGATCGCGAAAATCAGGAAGAATCCGATGAAGCGCGCATTGCGCATCGATAAGGTTCGGCTCGCGGCGCTCGAGGCGGTATTGCGTGTTTACGCCAGTCCGGAACGACTGGCCCGGGAATTGCCTACGCTTCGCTCGCTGACCCGCGCACAGGCTGAGATTCAGGCGATCGCGGAGCGTATCCTGCCGGCGATTGCGGATGCGGTTGCCGGCCACGCGAAGGCGCGGATCGTTGTCTGCGCCAGCCAGATCGGCAGCGGCGCTCTGCCGGTCGAAACGCTGCCCAGCGTCGGCATCGCCCTGACGTCGCGCGGCAAGCGCAGGAGCGGCGCGGCTGACGCGCTGGCCGGGGCTTTTCGCGCGTTGCCGGTGCCGGTGATCGGCCACATCAGGGAAGGCGAATTTATTCTGGATCTGCGCTGCCTCGAGGACGAACAGGCGTTTGTCGAACAATTGGGACAACTCGAACTGCAGGCCTGCCCGCCATGATCGTCGCGACCGCCGGCCACATCGATCACGGCAAGACTGCTCTCGTCAAGGCGCTGACCGGAGTCGACACCGACCGCCTGCCCGAGGAAAAGGAGCGCGGCATCTCCATCGACCTGGGTTTCGCGTATTGGCGCACGCCCGGTGACAAGCGTACCGTCGGCTTCGTCGATGTGCCCGGCCACGAGCGCTTCGTGCGCAACATGCTGGCCGGCGTCTGCGGCATCGATTACGTCATGTTCGTCGTCGCGGCCGATGACGGCGTGATGCCGCAGACCATCGAACATCTGCACATTCTCGAACTGCTGTCGGTCAAGCGCGGAGTTGCCGTCATCACCAAGATCGACCGGGTCTCGCCGCAACGCGTGGATGAAGTCGCCGCCAGTGTGCGTTCGCTGCTGGCGCCGACCGGGCTCGCGGCGATCGATGTGCTGCCCGTCTCCGCGATTTCCGGCGCCGGCATGGAATCGCTGCGCTCTGCCCTGGCCGCGTCCGCCAGGACGCTCGGCCGCGAGGGACAACAGGGGCGGAATTTCCGCTTTGCGGTCGACCGCGTTTTCAGCGTGGCGGGCAGCGGCACGGTCGTCACGGGCACGGTGTTCAATGGCGCGGCGGCCGCCGGCGACAAGTTGATGCTCTCGCCCGCCGGGATCGACGTCCGCGTTCGCGGCATCCAGAAAGACGGAAAAACGGCGGCGCAAGCGATCGCGGGTGAACGCTGCGCATTAAATCTGACGGGTGTCGACCTCGCCGATGCCGCGCGCGGGGACTGGGTGGTTTCCCCGGTGCTGCACACACCCACGCAACGCATGGACGTTCGCCTGCGACTGCTCGAATCCGAAGCCCGACCCCTCAAGCACTGGACGCCGGTGCACTTGCATCATGGCGCGGGGGACGTGACCGCGAGAATCTCGATTCGCCGCGGCGGCGAAATCAGGCCGGGAGAGTCGGCGCTGGCGCAGTTGATCATCGACAAACCCGTCGCCGCGCTGAACGGCGATCGTTTCATCATTCGCGACCAGTCGGCGCTGCGCACCATCGGCGGCGGCGCCGTCCTCGACCCCTACGCCCATCGGCAGCGCCGCGATCCCGAACTGCGCGCTGCGCAACTGGATGCGCTCGGCAACGCCGATCCGGCGCAGGCCCTCGGCGCATTGCAGGCATGCTCGCCCGCAGGCGTGGACCTGTCTTGGTTCGGGCGCATTTTCAATCTCGACGACGGCCATCTCGCGACACTCGCGCAGCGCAATGCACTCGTCGTGATCGGCAAGGAGCCGCGCATAGGCCTGCCGCACGCCGCGGTCGAAGCCATCAAGACGAATATCAGACAGGCACTGGCCCGTTTTCACGCCGAAACACCGCAGGCGCTCGGCATCGAAATTGCCGCACTGCGCAAGCAGTGCGCTCCAAATCAGGCTGCGGCGACGTTTCCGATTCTGCTGCGCCTGCTCGCCGATGAAAAGCACATCGAGCTGAGCGGCTCGGTCGCGCGGCTGCCCAGGCATGTGGCAACCGACAATCCGGCCGACGAAAGAATATGGCAGCGCGTGCAGCCGGTGCTGGATGCCGCGGGTTTCGGCGGCTTGACGCTGGCTGAACTTGCGTCTGCCGCGGCAATCAAGGAGTCGCTGCTGAAGGACTTCCTGCATCGCAAGGCGAAGACCGGCGAAGTCGTCCGCGTTACACCGGAGCGGTTCTATTTGCGCGGCACGCTGGCGCGGTTTGCCGCGATCGCAGACGCCGTGTCCCGGGCTGCGCCCGATGGGAGATTCAGCGCGGCGCAAGTCCGCGACCGCACCGACATCGGGCGCACGCGTGCAATCGAGATTCTCGAGTGCCTCGACCGGTTGGGAATCACGCAACGGATCGGCGACGTGCGCGCCCTGCGCAAGGACTTCGTGCCGATCCTGGGTGCAGCGACGCAGCAGCCAGCCACGCCAGCCGCAGCGCCGCCTGCATCGCCCTCCGCGCCCGATGCACGAGCCCGGCCTAAAGCCAATGTCCGGCCCGGTGCTAGAAGTGGTCATCGAAATTTTAAGCTATAGTCATAGACCTCAACCTCACGAGCCAGGACACTCATGTCGCAACATCACGATCTCATCATCATCGGCACCGGTATCAGCGGACTGAGCGCCGCCAAGCAGGCATTGCAAAGCGGTCTGTCCACGGCAACGATGGAGGCCCTGTTATTCGGCGGCTTGGTCATCAATATCAATCACCTGGACGGCGACATCCGGGGTTCGGGCAGTGATCTGGCCGCCGAGCTGATGATGGAAGCCAGCGACTTGGGCGCAGAAAATATCACTGCGAGCGCTGCCGCGATCGAGCGCGACAGAGATGCCCTGGTGGTGAAGAGCGACGCCGGCAGCCACCGCGCGCGCGCCCTCATCATCGCTTCCGGCGCGAGGCTCAAGCGCCTGGGGATTCCGGGCGAGGCCGAGTTCGAAGACAAGGGCGTCTCGCGCTGCGCGGATTGCGACGGTCCGTTCTACAAGGATCGGGATGTGGTGGTCGTTGGGGGTGGCGATTCCGCGTTGCAGGAGGCGCTGGTCCTGGCCGAATTCGCGCGCCAGGTCCACTTGGTGCATCGCGGCGCGAAATTCGATGCGCGGCAGCACCTTGTAGATCAGATCGCCGCTCATGCGAACATTTCGATCCATTGGCGCACGCGTGTCGAAGCCGTGCTGGGCGAGCAATCCGTGCAAGCAGTGAGAGTGCTTGGACTGGACAGCGAGGCTGCCGGCGAGATTCCCTGCGCCGGCTTTTTCGCCTATGTCGGCCTGGAACCGGCGTGCGATTTCGTGCCGGACGCGGTCATGCGCGACGCCGGCGGGTTTCTGCTGACCGACCCCAAGCTGCAGACCGCCATGGCCGGCGTATTCGCGGCGGGTGCGGTGCGCTCGGGCTACGGCGGGCTGCTGACGCACGCGGTCGCCGAGGGAATCGCCGCTGCGAATTCGGCCAGCGCAATGATCCGCGCTTAAACAAAGACCCGACCGAATATCACAACGGAAGGCTGCCGGCAATTGCATTCCGCGAGATGGAGGTAGACTCTTTAAGCATGTCGCCTTAAGGAAGAGAATCGCTCCCGGTGGGGCGGCCGGACTTCAAACCCGGTGTGGGCCATCTGATGGTCCTGTGTGGGTTCGACTCCCACTCTCTTCCGCCACTGTTCGCGCCGTTGAGCGCGAAGATCGCCGGCTTGCGCGCGCGGCTCTTGTAGCTGGGGGCCACGGCGTCTTCCACTTCGATGAGGATAACAGTCTTGTCCAATGGGGTTTGAGTCTGAGCGGAGGAAGGCAGGCCTGGAGCGCATTGGGTGAAGCGCAAAGGGTGAGCCACAAGTAGTAAAACGAGGCCCACCGGGTTCATCGATCTCGGTTTACTCGGTAGAATTGCCGCCATGCGCAGTCGAGGACATAAAACGATATGAAGCACATCCTCGCCCTCGATCAAGGCACCACCAGCTCCCGCGCCATCGTGTTTGCCGAAGACGGCAGCGTGCGCGCCTTGGCGCAGCAGGAATTCCGCCAGATCTTCCCGCAGCCGGGCTGGGTGGAGCACGACCCGGAGGAAATCTGGGCCTCGCAGTTGCGGGTCGCCCGCCGCGCGCTCGCGCGGGCCGCTCTGAAAGCGACCGACATCGCTGCCTTGGGCATTAGCAATCAGCGCGAGACCACTATCCTGTGGGAGCGCAACTCCGGCCGGCCGGTGCATAACGCGATCGTGTGGCAGGACCGGCGCACCGCCGCTGCGTGCGACAGACTCAAGCGTCGCGGCAAGACACAGGCTGTAAGGAGTAAGACCGGCCTTGTGCTCGACCCGTATTTCTCCGCCACCAAGCTCGCCTGGCTGCTGGACGGCATCCCGGGCCTGAGGCTGCGCGCCGAGCGCGGCGAACTCGCATTCGGCACCGTGGACACCTGGCTCGCGTGGAAGCTCTCCGGCGGCGCCTTGCACGTCACCGATGTCTCGAACGCGTCGCGCACCATGCTGTACAACATTCACGCCGGCGCCTGGGACGAGGAGCTGCTCGCCCTGTTCCGGATTCCGCGCTCGCTGCTGCCGCGGGTGCTGCCCTCTTCCCACCTCTATGGCGAGAGCGCAAAAAAAATATTCGGCGCCACCATCCCGATCGCCGGCATCGCCGGCGACCAGCAGGCCGCGCTCTTTGGTCAGGGCTGTCACGCTCCGGGCATGGCCAAAAATACCTACGGCACCGGCTGTTTCATGCTGCTCAACACCGGCGCCGAAGCCGTGCCGTCCAGGCACGGTCTGCTCACAACCTGCTGCGCACAGCCCGGGTCGAAGCCACAGTACGCACTGGAAGGCAGCGTGTTCGTCGCCGGCGCGGTGGTGCAGTGGCTGCGCGACGGCCTGGGCATTATCCGCGCGTCGGGCGAAATCGAAGCGTTCGCCGCGAGCGTAGAGGACACTGGCGGAGTCTATCTGGTGCCGGCCTTCGCCGGCCTGGGCGCGCCGCACTGGGACGCTTACGCGCGTGGTGCCATGCTGGGCCTCACGCGCGGCACGACGCGGGCGCACATCGCCCGGGCGGCCCTCGAAGCCATTGCGTTTCAATCGGCCGAGTTGCTGCAGGCAATGCAACAAGACGCCGGCCTGCGCCTCACGGAACTGCGCGTCGACGGCGGCGCCAGCGCCAACGCCATGCTGATGCAATTCCAGGCTGACATCCTCGGCGTGCCGGTAGTTCGCCCCAAGGTGCCGGAGACCACCGCGCTCGGGGCGGCTTATCTGGCCGGACTCGCCACCGGCGTGTGGAAAAACATCGGCGCCATCAGCCGCCAGTGGGCCGCAGGACGCCGCTTCGAACCGGCCATGGGCCGCAGTGAAGCCGAGGCGCGCATGGCGGGCTGGACGCGCGCGCTGGAACGATCGAAGGACTGGATCGAGCGCTGACGCGGCATTGCCCGCATCGGGCGCCGACCACTCGCCATGTCGAACTGCAGTGCCGGCGCTTGCGCGGACGGCGTCCCGTCCGCGCGGATCGCCGATCGCGTACGGACGAAAAGCCGTCCGCACGCGATCGGCGATCTTGGATAACCCCCTGCACTGTCCTTTCGTTTTTATCCATAACCCTGTTTTTGGTACGGATCGCTTTTATCCGTACCAAAAACAGGGTTGGCGCGCGGAGCGCGCAATGGCCGCCCTGGCACATAGCCTATTGCATCGCGTCCCGCGCAGTTCAGCGGGCCACCGGACTACGCAGTCTACGCGGTCCCGCCCACCGTCAAGCCGTCGATGCGCAGGGTCGGCTGCCCCACACCCACCGGCACGCTCTGACCTTCTTTGCCGCAGGTGCCAATGCCGGTATCGAGGCGCATGTCGTTGCCTATCATGGACACGCGCTTGAGAACATCCGGCCCGTTGCCGATGAGCGTGGCGCCTTTCACCGGATAGCTGACCTTGCCGTTCTCGATCATGTAGGCCTCGGAGGCGGAGAACACGAACTTGCCGCTGGTGATGTCCACCTGCCCGCCGCCGAAGTTGACGGCGTACAGGCCGCGCCGGACCGAAGCGATGATCTCCCGCGGGTCCCTGTCGCCGTTCGGCATATAGGTGTTGGTCATGCGCGGCAGGGTGGTGTGGGCATAGGACTCGCGCCTGGCGTTGCCGGTAACCGGCACGCCCATCAGGCGCGCGTTCAGGCTATCCTGCATGTAGCCGCGCAGGATGCCGTCCTCGATCAGCACCGTGCGCTGGCTGACATTGCCCTCGTCATCGATATTGAGCGACCCGCGCCGGTCGGCAATGGTGCCATCGTCCACCACGGTGACGCCCCTGGCCGCGACGCGCTGGCCGATGCGGCCGGAGAAGGCCGAACTGCCCTTGCGGTTGAAATCGCCCTCGAGACCGTGACCGATCGCCTCGTGCAGCAGTATCCCCGGCCAGCCCGGCCCGAGCACCACCGTCATGCTACCCGCCGGCGCCGGCCGCGCGCGCAGATTCACCAGTGCTTGGTCCACCGCCATCCCGGCATACTGCCGCAGGCGCTCGTCGTCGAAGTAGGCGTAATCGAAACGCCCGCCGCCGCCGGCGCTGCCCTGTTCGCGCCGGCCATTTTCTTCCGCGATCACGGTGATCGACAGGCGCACCAGCGGACGCACATCGGCCGCCATCAGGCCATCCGAACGCGCCACCAGCACCACCTCGTACTCGCCGGCGAGCCCCGCCATTACCTGCACCACGCGCGCATCGAGCGCGCGCGCATGGCCCTCCAGGCGCTCGAGCAGCCGAACCTTGTCTTCGTCCGGCAGCGACGCGAGCGGATCGGCCGGACGATACAGGTCGCGCCCGGCGACGCGCCGCGCCATCGCGTTACGGCCGTGCGCGCGCACGCGGCCCGACTGCCCGCGCTGCGCAATCGCGCGCGTGGCCTTGGCCGCGTCTTCCAGCGCCACCAGGCTGATATCGTCGGAGAAAGCGAAGGCGGTTTTCTCGCCGGAGACGGCGCGCACGCCCACGCCCTGCTCGATGTTGAAGCTGCCCGCCTTGACGATGCCCTCCTCCAGGCTCCAGCCCTCGGAGCGCACGTACTGAAAGTACAGGTCGGCATAGTCGATCCGGTGCGCCATGATCGAACCGAACACCGCATCGAGCTTGCCCGCGCCGAGCCCATAGGGTGCGAGCAGGCAGGATTCGGCGGTGGTGAACAGTTGCGTCTGGGCGTGGGTAGCGGTGAAAGTCTGCATTGAGGTCATTGGATCCTGGACAAGAGTGCGCATTCTACGCGGTTCGACAGGGAATCCGAGGCTGAGTTCTTCCGCCGCCGTGTCAGGGCGCTGCGGGCGCGGAAAGTCGATAGCCGGCGCGCGGCTGCTCGGCGCGATCCAGGGGGCTTTTCACGCCGCGGCCCCCTTTGTTCAGTACGTGGGTGTAGATTATGGTGGTGCTCACGTCCGAATGCCCGAGCAGCTCCTGCACGGTGCGGATGTCGTAGCCGTCGTGCAACAAATGCGTGGCGAAGGAATGGCGCAGGGTGTGGCAGGACACGCGCTTCGCGATGCCCGCGCTTTGCGCCGCCGCCTTTACTGCTCGCTGCAGCACGGAGTCGTCCAGATGGTGCCTGCGGACGACGCCGTCATCCGGATCGGCGGAACGATTTTTGGAGGGAAACACGTACTGCCAGCTCCACTCGACCCCCGCCCGCGGATACTTGCGCGCGAGTGCGAACGGCAGATGCACCTCGCCATAACCTTCGCGCAGATCGCGCTCATGCAGCCGGCGCACCTCGGCCAGATGGGCTTGCAGCGGCTCGACCAGCTTCTCGGGCAACAGCGTCACGCGATCCTTCTGCCCCTTGCCATCGCGCACCAGAAGCTGGCGGTAATTGAAGTCCACATCCTTCACCCTCAAGCGCAGGCATTCGAAATGGCGCAGCCCCGCGCCATAGAGCAGGCCGGCCATCAGCCATGCGCCGCCGCGCAACTCGGCGAGCAGCGCCTCGACCTCCTGCACCGACAGCACCGTCGGCAGGCGCACAGGACGCTTGGCGCGCGTCATCCCGTCGAGCCAGCCCAAGTCACGCCCGAGCACCTGCTTGTACAAGAACAGCAGTGCGGCCAGTGCCTGCCCTTGCGTCGCCGCAGCCACCTTGCGCTCCGACGCCAAGTACGAAAGGAAAGCGGTTGCCTCAGCTTCGCCGAGATCGTTCGGATGGCGCTTGCCATGAAAATAAATGTAACGCTTGATCCAATGAACATATGCCTCCTCCGTACGCCGGCTGTAGTTCAGCCGCCTGATCGCGGCGCGAACCTGGTCCAGCAATTTTGGCGGTCGAGCACTGGATAGACAATGTTCCTGAAAAACAGTATCTTGGCTCATGGGATGGGGAATAACATGGTTATTTACGCCGAATAACATCATCCTGTATGAATATACAGTACATCAAAACGTTGATTTCATGCAACAGTTGACACGCACCGCGATGGAAACGCCGTTTTATTCGGCATTTCGGTGCTTGATATTGCGTTCGGCGTCAACCACGCGACAGCCGTCACGAACATGAGCAAGGAAGACAGACGCATCACACGCGGTCGCTTTGCGGGTAAGAAGATTACGTTTGCGTCGACGGAACGAATCGAGGAATTCAGGCAACTTGCCGGCGACTTCATGGGGCAGGTTTTCGATTTCCTGCCAGGTGAGTACTTGATTAGCGACGAATCTGATTTGCTCGATTTCACGGAGATGGGCTCATCCGATACTTCTGAAATATGGAAACGAATTACAGACGTCTACGGGGTCTCGCTGGCTGAAGTTGAGTCTGAGCGGCTCGTGAACATATTCACAGAGATTACCCGACGCAGAAATTTACAATGACGCCGAACAGTTCGCCCCACCCGGACGCGCGGGAAGCATCGCACCTTGAGCGACCATCGCAAGCGCGCGCCGGTGGGCTCGGACGTTAGCCGTCACAGGAGCCCGCAGCACACATGGCCACCACAATGCAATCCGAAACCGAGGCACCCTTTCCAGCGCCTCCAATCGGGGCTACAACACACTTGGTCCCTATCACGTCTTGGAGCGAGATGCACCAAGAGGCCACGGATATGGCGGTCGAGTTCGACCTCTTTTGGTATGAATCTGTGACCGAGGGCATTGCCTACTTCTTCCAGTGGCTCTCCGATCCAAGGTGTACCGTCTTGGTCGTCTGGGACGACACCGGGCCAACTCATGTTGAGTGCCGCAAACGCGGTGACATCTTGGCATCTGAAGACGAGTCCGCACCAATCCTGGCCGAAGTTGTCGCGGCATTCCGCGTCGTCGGCCACTGGCGAAAACAAGTAGCTCACTGAACACCGGGAGTCCGAGCCATGTCCAACTCATCAAGGTCCAACGCCACGGGCGCGATCGTGTACGATGACTACCGCGACAACTTTGTCGTTGTCCCTGGCAGCGAAGCCGCGCTCAAACACTTCGTCAGCCAGTCCTACGCGGGTCGGCGGCACAAGCTCAAGGCTACAAGAAGTTCCAACAGCGAAGACGCGCTCACTTGGTCGTGCTTCGATACGCTGAACTGTTTGCCACCGGCACATCGCGAAGCCGCGCTGGCTACACTATGGAGCCTTGCCTTTCCGGACTCCCCCCCGCCTCCGGGCTTCAGCGGTGGCGCGATCTACATCGGCAAGACCTACGGCGATACGAAGGAGAAGACCGAGGTTGACGCCAGCGTCGAAGGCGACGGTACGCTCGTCTTCATCGAAGCCAAGCTGTACTCGCCCATGAGCCTCGCCGACGAGGCCAATCGCAAGCCTCACGACCAAATCGCGCGAAAGTTGCGCGTCGGCATCAAGGAGGCCGAGCGCACGCAGACAGACTTCTACTTTCTGATCCTTGACATCGCACCGAAGGAGATTCTTCGCGGCCTGAGCCCTGGCGCAAGCCTCGCCGAAGCCAAGAACGCCAAGCGCGGAGGCTTTGCCAGCAAGTGGCTAACCGCATACTGGTTCTCACGCTACAAGGGTGGCAGCAGTGTTACGCCACTTCGCGAAGTCCTCAAAGACATTCCTGGTGCCAATGCCAGAACCCTGTCCAAGAACATGGGTTGGCTTGTTTGGTCGGATGTCTTTAAGATCACGCTACGCTCGGTCATTGCGGCGGGCTTGGAGGCCAACGGACCCTTCCTGAGACGCAGTGACGGCTAACTTTTCATTGGTGCGGACGCCTGTCGGCGCCGCACAATTCAGACGTTATGCATCACTTAACCATCGCCCATGAGAGCTAAGGCGTCGGTGTTCGTCGCCACCAGCCTAGACGGGTTCATCGCCAGGCCGGATGGGAGCATTGACTGGCTCAACGACGCAAACGCAGTTGTACCGAGCGGCGAAGACTGCGGTTATTGCGAGTTCATGAAGTCCGTCGATGTCCTTGTGATGGGCAGAAACACATTCGAACTCGCGTTGACCTTTGACGCTTGGCCCTACGAAGACAAAAGGGTTGTGGTGCTGAGTAGCAATCCGCTAACGATTCCAGTTGGGCTATCCAGCACGGTCTCTGCGTCTTCAGAAACCCCGGACGTATTGATTGAACGATTGTCCGCGGAAGGTGCTCAACGCCTTTACGTCGATGGTGGCATAACCATTCAACGTTTCCTGGCCGCCGGGCTAATCGACGACATCACGATTACCGTAGTTCCGGTTATTCTTGGCCAAGGTAGGCCGTTGTTCGGCCCGGTGCAAAATGACATCCCACTTGTCTTGGTGGCGTCCAAGGCTTTCGAGTTTGGTTTTGTACGGGTCAAGTATCGTGTTGCCCGCGATGCATAACAGCACGCCCCACGCGGACGCGCGGGAAGCGGCGCGCCGATTACAACCATCGCAGCCGCGCGCCGGTGGGCGTGGACGTTAAGCGCCGACGAACAGGCGGTGGGGTATACTGAGCAGATAACCCGTGGGCGGAGTCCGCCATGAAGACCCAGCTGATCACCATCGATCCCGAGATCCACAGCGGAACGCCCGTTTTCGCTGGCACGCGCGTCCCGGTCAAGACGCTCTTCGATCACCTAGAGGCTGGAGACTCGCTGGAGGTTTTTCTGGATGATTTTCCGTCCGTGAGTCGCGAACTGGCGGTAGCGGTGCTTGAAGAGGCGCGCGCCGCACTCATCCCCGATGCGCATCCTGCTTGACGAGGACCTTCCCCGTCGTCTCGCATCGTTGCTTGTTGGACATAATGTGTCCACAGTTCAGCGCAGCGGATGGACGGGCATCAAGAATGGGAAACTCCTAGGACTCGCTGGCGCCGAGTTCGATGTGTTCCTTACGATGGACCGTAATCTTGAGTTCCAGCAAAACCTTGCCGCTCTGCCGATTGCCGTGCTCGTGGTGGAGGCGGTAAGCAACCGGATGGAACACCTCGTACCGAGGGTGCCCGGAATCCTGAAGGAGCTCGATCATATTGCACCCAAATCGCTACGGAAGATCGGCGCCTAACCGCGCGTTCGAGAACGGACGCGCCGATAAGCAGCGCATGTTTGGCAAGCATCCGTGGCGGCGCGCCGCTCAACGCGAACGTTGAGGCTGTAGAAAAAGTCCCGCCGCGATCATCGACACACTACGATTCGATATGAGCGCTTCTTCGAAGGAAATGGGCATCGATGGTCAACCGAACAGTGATCTCCTCGTGGATCGAGTGTTCATGCGCAAGGGCGGCGATGTTCGAGGCGACTGGCGAAATTGGGGCCATTTTCGCTCGTCGTCAAAACGCCCCGATTTGATACTTTTTCTACACCCTCGTTAGGCAACATAGGAAAAACGATGGCCGGAACACAGAGAGATTTCACTCCCAACCAGGTGTTTGTGGGATTGCCGTGGAAAAACGCGCGACCGAAGTACGAGCGCATTATCCACACGCTTGAGAAGAAGTACCCCCTCTACTTTACGATCGTTGGCCGCGATGACGGCCAGGACGCAAAGGCTTTGTTCGAAGTGATTAAGGGCCGGATTGGATCATCCAGTTACGCCGTATTTGATGCCACAGGAGGGAACGCGAACGTATCGCTCGAATACGGGTACGCAGAGGGCATCGAAGTGCCGCGTGCAATCTTCTTGAGCGATCATAAGGCGGCCCGCAAGGCGTCTGCCGGAGATCCGATCATTTCAGATCTGACGGGGATGCGCAGAGTCCAGTACAAGACGGAAACGACCCTTGCATCCGAGCTCCACAAGCTTTGCCGCGACCACGATTACACGAAACGATTTGAAAAGGCCTTGCGGACGATTCTCAAGAACAAATCCAAGGGCGCAAAGAAGACCGCCCGGGCTCTGGCACTAAAATTGGTGAAAGCCCTGGGCGGCAAGGCCAAGATGCGTCGAGCTGAGCTGGTTCAGCACCTTCAGGCGCAGGATTATTCCGAAAATGAAATCGACTCGATGCTCAAGGGGCTTCATTCCGCTGGAGTGTTGAAGTGTACTGTTGGGAAGTACTCTGACGCGTATGTTGCCTAACAGCACGCCCCACCGGACGCGCGTGGAGCACCGCGCTTCGACAAACTATCCGCAATCGCGCGCCGGTGGGCTCGGACGTTGATATGGCTTGCTACTGTCAATAGGGCGAGCGGTGCTCTGCCTTCTTCGGCAACGTGGCGTGGATCGAACCCGAGAGGGAACGCGGCGGGCA
>Ga0082335_1004320_pt1 | contig 21564 bp, 18 predicted proteins | sample Subgrocontami58m_FD_72375 | JGI IMG/M metagenome (GOLD analysis project Ga0082335, IMG submission 72375) | Subsurface groundwater microbial communities from S. Glens Falls, New York, USA - GMW37 contaminated, 5.8 m (SPADES assembly) (version 2) ...
CTGGCGAACCCCGACACGATCCGGTTTGCGGCGGGTCTGCCGAAGACCCGCAGCGGAAAGATCATGCGGCGCATCCTCAAGGAAATCGCCGCCGGCGGCGAAGTGAAAGGCGATACCACGACCCTCGAAGATTTCAGCGTCGTCGCGGCGCTGCAGGCGGAGGAATAAATCCCAAACGCCAAACCTCCAAACGCCAAAGAAATCTCAAATCCCAATCCGACTATTCTCCGTTGGATTTGTTTGGGATTTGGCGTTTGGCGTTTGAGCATTCCCGCGGAGCGGGTTGTAACGTTCCACGTTCACCCGCGTCCTTCACCTCATGTTGCTTGCGCGTCCCAGCAGCCGTCGCACGCCGGCGCTCGCGCGCCGGTACTCGCGTCTTCGCGCAGCGATGGCGGGCCGGGCCTTCACGCTGCTCGAACTGCTGACCGCCATCGCGGTGATCGCGATTCTCAGCACGCTGGCGATTGGCTCCGTGCGAGGGGCGAAGGAGCGCGCGAAGATTGCCCAGGCGCGCGGCGAACTGGCGGCGCTCGCGGCGGCGCTGGAGGAATTCAAGAGGCTGTACGGCGATTATCCGCAGACCGGCGAGTTTGTGCAGGCGCCGGCGACGCCGACGGGAGCGACCACGACCCTGCCGAACGGCAGCGGCCCGGGGACGACGACCGCGCAGGCCAAGTTCCTCAATTGCCTGATCGGCGTTTTCGGGCCGCGCGCCTTCACCAATTCCGATCGGTTGAACGGCCCGAACCTGCTGCCGCCACAATTCCTCGACGCAAATCACCTGAATGGGTTCAACACCCAGACTGGTCTGCCGACGAATTTCCTCGTGCCGGTGAGCAACGCGCCGAATCCGCCGGTGAAAGCCGAGCAAAATTTTTCCCTGATCGATCCGTGGGGCCGGCGCTATTGTTACTACTACAAGAACGCGCGGAATGCGGCGCAGTGGCAGGCCTCGGGCTACGTGCTCTTTTCCGCGGGCGCCCGCGTCGCCACCAACGGCACGCAAACCCCGCCGATCACAACGACGACGGGCTTGATGCTCGCCACGCAGACCGCCGAGATGGCGGATAACATTTACGCGAACCCATGAAGAACCGGAGCCCAGGATGTGCCAGTGATGTAGGGCGGGGTCTCCCGACCCCGCCGACGTCGGTCGTCGCGAAGCGGCGGGGTCGGGTGATCCCGCCCTACAAGGCCCGCGCCTTCACCGTGATCGAACTTCTCACCGTCGTCGCCGTGATCGGGATTCTCGCGGCGATTCTGATTCCGACGACATCGTCGGCCCGCACCTCGGCGAAGAAGGCGAAGACGCGCGGCCAGTTCGCGCAATGGGGCGCGGCGATCGAGGCGTTTCGGCAGGAATACGGTTACTATCCGACGTTCGAGACGAGCGGGGCCGGGCTGAACAAGGTCAACGGCAACACCATCGGAGGCACGAATCTGGCGGCAGTCCACCGTTTCTACGAGACGCTGGTCGGGGCGCGGCGCGACGGGACGGCGCTGCCGACCACGACGACCGGCACGCCGCCGCCCCCGCAGGCCCAGAACACGCGGCGGATCCAGTTTATCACTTTCACCGAATCCGACATGGTGCCGGTGTCGACGACCGATCCCAGCCTCACCGCCAAGCGCGGGTTGATCCGCGACGCCTTCGACGACACGGACATTGTCGTGCTGGTCGACCGCAACCTCGATGGCGCGGTGAAGATCGGCGGCACGGGCGGCGACAGCATCACCGTGCTGCCGGCGGTCACGCCGCCCGACAGCACGACGCGGATCACGCCGACCAGCGCCGGCACGACGCCGGATTTCCCGACCGTCGCGCAGGGCGGCGTGCGGGCCGGCGTGGTATTCTATTGTGCTCCGCCGAAGGCCACGTCCTCGGCTGACTTGATCTACAGTTGGAAATGAGCGGCAGGCGAGTACCTGTTGTGGTACCTGTAGCGGCGGCCTGTGACCGCCGCCGATCGGCCGTCACGCCTGCAACTGTAGCGGCGGTCTATGACCGCCGCCGATCGGCCGTTACGTCTGCAACTGTAGCGGCGGTCTATGACCGCCGCCCAGCCGGCGACGGCGGTCACAGACCGCCGCTACAACTGAGCCGCAACTGCGGTTTCACGTTGATCGAACTGCTCACGGTCATCGGCATCATGTTGCTGCTGTTCGGCGGGATCGGTCTCGCCATCGCCGGTCGGGGCGGCGAGGGGGCGGCGCTGGCCAACGGCCAGTCGATTCTCGCCAGCCTCGTCGGCGCGACCCGGGCGCAGGCGGCGCTCCACCAGACGACCGCGCGGCTCATCGTTTACGCGCAACTGCCGCCGTCCGGCGATTCGAACAAATACCTGCGGTCACTCCAGGTCGTGCGCCTGGAAACGCTCGCCAACGGCAGCACGGGATGGGTCGCGGCCGGCAATTTCGTCACGCTGCCGGCGCCGATCTGCGTCGTGCCAGCCGGCCAGGTGCCGCGCGACCACCTCCAGCTGCCGACCGGGCAAAACTGGAACAACAACCTCGCGACCGGTCCGGTCACGACCATGCTGACGCAGACCGGCTTCAATTATCGCGGCCAGAGCGGCGGTACCACCAGCCAGTTCTTCGGCGTGCAGGGCCAGAGCGGCCGTATCCACTATCTGGAGTTCGCGCCGGACGGGACGGTGACCGCGACGCTGCCGGGGGCGCCGGTGAAGATTGCCCTGGCGACGGCCATCCTGCGCGGCAACGCCGTGCCGCTTTTCAACAATGCGTCCGGCGTGCGCGGACTCTTCGTCCGCAAATCCGGCGCCGTCGCGCTTGTCGACGAGGCGACGGGCTTCTGACGATGACTGCGAAACCAGCTTGCCCCCGTAGCGCGGTCAACGGCTCGACTGAGCTCGCCGAAGTCCTGACCGCGCCGGAAGCAGCGAGGCTCGGAGCCCGGCCGCGCGGTCAGATTGACCGCGCCACGACGAGCCGGGCGTTTTCGCTGATCGAGGTCATCGCGGCGGTCGCCATCTTCGCCATCGGCATGGTGGCGGTGCTCGGACTTTTTGCGCCGGTGACGAAATCCGTCGCGAGCGTTTCCGATGCGGATGCCGCCGCCCGCGCCGCGGACGCCGTGCGGGCACGCGTGCAGGCGCTCGCCGCGGCCGATTTCAACGCGGCGCTGCGCCTCGTCCAGGAAGTCGCGGATGTCCGGAAGAAGGACAGCGACGGGAATTACAATCCGAACGATGGCGCCAAGTATCCGGCGGTGATCTTCGGGAAGTTGAGCGGCGATGTCGGGTTCTATGTCCCGGACGATGGCCACAAGCGCTGGGAGGATTCGAGCGTGCCCTCGCAGGTGCTGCAGGACCGGGACAAGTTTTTCGAAATCGACCTGATCCGCAACGACGCGCTTTCGCCGAAAGCGGAGGATGCGACCTCGGCGATGGTGGCGTTCACGATCCGCGTGCGCTGGCCGGCGTTCCTGCCGGCGTCGAGCGGTGGCGCGGTGCAGGTCGGGGTGAACCCGAGCGGCGGCGCCGTGCCCTTCGATCACAGCAAGAAGCAGGTGTTGGTGTTCACGGGATCGATTGTGCGATGAGACTGAAAAGACCAGGGACCAGAGACCAGGGACCAGAGACCTGGGCTGAGCCGCCGGGGTTTCCTGTAGGGCGGGGTCGCCCGACCCCGCCGGAACATCTCTCGGAAGGCGGCGGGGTCGGGAGACCCCGCCCTACAAGCTCCCTGGTCCCTGGACCCTGGTCTCTGGTCGCTCGACAAGGGTTTACCCTGGTCGAGCTGCTCGTGGCCGCGGGCATCACCGTGCTGATCGCCGGATTCATCGCGGCGATCGTCCGCAACGTATCCACGACGTGGACGCGCGCGGGCAACCGGCTGGGCACGGATGCGCAGGCGCGGCTCGTGCTCGACCAGCTGCAGGTGGACCTGCAGGGCGCGATGTTCCGCGACGACGGGAACGTGTGGCTCGCGGCCGACGTCATCACGAACGGCAACGGCAATTCCGGCACACCCTGGCAGGCCGCGCAGCGCAACCCCAAGCCAACCGGCAGCCTCTCGCTGGACATGACCGCGACGCGGGCCGATCTGGCGCCGCTCGACCGGGGGAAGTTCGAACAGACGCGCTACGGCATCGCCGGCGTGTGGCTGCGTTTCTTCACTTCGAGCCGCGGGACCAACACCTCGGGCCAGCCCGCCACCATCTCGGCGCCCGTCGCCGTCAGCTACCAAATCGTGCGGCGCTTCACCGCGACGAATCCGGCCAACCTCAACACGGCGTATCTGCTGCATCGGGCGGAGGCCCGGCCCGCGACGGCGAACGGCCGCCTCGGCGTGCTCGAAGCCGGCTACAGCATCACCACCGCGAATTACACGACGAGTTCCTCCAGCGCCAACAACGGTTCGCAAACCGGCGACCCGCGGACGATTCAGGTGGTGACGACGTCGCAGCGCAACCTCGACTCCGTGATCGCCGACAACGTGATTGATTTTGGTCTCCGCGCCTATGTGCGCGACACGACGGTGCCGGGCGGGCTCCGGCTGATTTTTCCCGCAACGTCGACCGGCGCGGTGTCGAACTCCGGCACGGTGCGGCTGCGCAGCACGCTGCCTTCGGCGACGCCGCCTGATCAATGGGCGGGCGCGCAACCGATTCCCGATGTGGTCGACGTGATGATTCGCATCCTGACCGACGAGGGCGCCGCCTTGATCGCCAACATGGAGAAGAACCAGACTCCCGCCCTGACGGTGCCGCAGAAGTACAACGGCAACGCCCAGCAATGGTGGTGGGGCGTCGCGACGGAGAATTCCCGCGTGTACACGCGGCGAATCGTGATCAACGCGAAATCGCTGTGATGATGAAGGACCATGGACCAGGGACCAGGGACCAAGGACTTCAATCCGCCCGTAGCCACGAGCGTGAGCGAGTGGATTTCGCCACTCGTCCACTCGCTCACGCTCGTGGCTACACGCGGGCAAACGGTCCATGGTCGATGGTCCATCGTCCATGGTCCCGCGCGAAGCGCGATTCAGGTCCCTGGTCCCGCGCGCCGCAGGCGCGCGACCGTGGCTTCGCCTTGCTCATCACGGTCACGATGCTCGCATTCATCGTGGTGCTCCTGGTGGGATTGGCCGTTTTCACCCGCGTGGAGACTTCCGTCGCGGGCAACAGCCAGCGGCAGGCGCAGGCGCGCGAGAACGCGCTGCTCGCGCTCAACGTTGCCCTCGCTCAGTTGCAAAGACATGCCGGGCCGGACCAGCGCGTGACGGCGACCGCCGACGCCTTCAGCAATCGCGCGGGCACCCGCCACTACACCGGTGTTTGGCGGACGGATACGGCCGACCCGGGCACCGGCGGGCCGGTGCTGCAGACCTGGCTCGTCAGCGGCAACGAGGCGCGCGACAGCGATGGCGTTGTCCAGGCGCTCGCGGTGACGCCGGATTCGACCATGAGTTCGACGAACAGCGTTGCGCTCGACAGCAGGAACACCTCGTTCACGAACAACGACGTCCAGGCGCGGCTCGTGCCGCTCACGGCCACGGTCGTGCCTGGAGCGACCGGCACGACACCGGTGACGATTGGCCGGTATGCGTGGTGGGTGGCGGACCAAGGGGTGAAGGCGCCCGTCGCGATTCCCGACACCTCGTCGAGCGTCACGTATGCGCCGTACGACTCCGCGGAACTGCGCGGCCGGCTGCGGCAGCAAATCCCGCTGGGCCCCGGCGCCTACGATGCGAACGGCAACCTGCCGGTGTTCGAGCCGCGCGACAGCAACAACACGAGCCTGGTCTCGAACCAAAAGGTCACTGCGACGGCGCAGCTCGCGTTCCTCAAAAACTCGAGCAACGCGCAGATTGGACTGACGCGCGTGCAGCAGAACTTCCACGTGTGGTCGCCGAACAATTTCGCGGTGATCGCGAACTCCAAGCTCGGCGGCCTGCGGCAGGATCTTTCGGTGAAACCGGATTTGCTCGGCGACGGTTACGTCGCGTGGGCGAACTACGATCCGGCGAACGGCGGGTACATGGAGGCGACCACCGCGGCGGCCAGCAGCGGGGGCGGCGCGTCGACCGTCCTCACCCATCCGGATATTTCGCCCGCGTACAACGGGGATCCGGTCCGGCGTCGTTTTGCGCTCGTGCCGCCGACCGCGGCCGCCGGCGTGCGCCACTCGGTCGCGCCCGTGCTCAGCTACTTCCTGCTCTCCTTCAATATCGGGACGAACGACGTTAAGACTGAAGCCGCCCCGCTGATCGCGCGCGCACGCTGGATGGTGTCCTTGTGGAATCCCTACACCTCCGCGCTCGTGCCGCCCCAGAACCTGCGGTTGGAGATCAACAATCTGCCCGCGGTGATCGTCGACGACGAAACGGAACCCGAGCATCGCGTCGCGGCGCTCCGGCTCGAGGACCTCTTTGGCGCTCCGATGAAGATCAATCTGCCGTGGGATGCCTCGTCGAGCACCGCGGCGGACCGGCAATCGTGGCTGGCCGGGCGCGTTTATTCCTGGACTGCGTTGGAGGATCTCAGCGGAAGCGCGACGACGACCGGCTTTGCGTCGAAATTCTATTCGCACAATCTGAACGCCGACGCGGGGCAGGGGGTGCAGCAACCCATCCCGGGCGTGGCCGTGGATGGCAGCCACCTGTCCCACCTCCACGGCGGCGAAACCACGCTCGAGATTACGCTCTATGCCGACGACGTGAAACTCGGGACGTTTCGATCGCCGCAGTTCGATGCGTTCACCGCGCCGGGGCCGGCCTTCAGCAACAAGAATTATCAGATCACCTATCTTTTCCGGCTCGGCGAACCGGCGGATGGCACCGCGTTTGCGAACTGGCTGGGCACCACCACCGATCCCCGCGGCGAGCTGTTGCCGTCGAGTTCGTTCTCCGCCGGGGCGAATGGACCCGCGCCCGAGCTGTACGTCGATTATGCGACAATCAACGCGCCGGACCGGCTGCTCGATCGCGCAACGGACTCGCTGTCCTACAATGAAGACGTGCCGATCTTCGAGCTGCCGCGGTCGCCGATCCTCTCGCTCGGCGCACTCCAGCACCTGCAATTGGTGGACCAGCGGCCCTTCGCGCTTGGCAATTCGTGGGGCGCCGGCGCGCAAATCAACGGGGTCGCGGCGGGGGAGTTGTTCGATCGGTTCTATTTCTCGGGCCTCGTCAATGGCGTCGCGCCGATCAGCTCCGGCGGTTCGCTGCTTTTGCCGAATCCGCTGCTGAAGGTTTTCCCGCGGGATCGCACGACCGGGGCGGCGCTCACGGCCGACGATCTGCGCAACGCGCCGGACGCAAAGTCCGCGAAATTCCTGCTCGCCAGCTCCGCGTTCAACCTCAACTCCGCCAGCGTCGCTGCGTGGACCGCGGTGTTGCGGTCCGTGCGGTTTCCCGTCGCGCAGTTCAGCTATCTTAATGCTTCGTTCGGCAGCGGCACCAGTGGTGACAGCAAGGCGTCGGTACCGGCGTCGACCGACGCGCAGTTTTTCCGTTTCTCGCAGTCCGCGCAGGAGACCTTCAAGGCGGACGACCCGACGGGCGGACTGACGTATGCGGCGAGCACCGCGGCGCCGCCCGCCGTGCCGGATCCGCCCTCCATCGCAAACACGCACCTTTTCCGGCGCGGCATGTGCACGCTGACGGCGGCGGAGGTCACGACGCTGGCCACCAGAATAGTCGATGCGATCAAGGCGCGCCAGGCCGCGCTGGGGCCTTTTCGCTCGCTGGAGGAATTTCTCGCGCCGGCGAGTGCGGGCGCGCCGAGCCTGCTCGAGCAGGCGATTGCCGATGCGGGCATCAATGTCGATGCGAGCGGCAATCCGATCGAGTTCAGTGCGCAGTACCTCACGCAGGCGGACATCATGACCGCGCTGGCGCCGGTGTTGTTTGCGCGGTCCGACACGTTCCTCATCCGCACGTACGGCGAGGTCGTGAATCCGGCGACGAGTGCGGTGGAGGGTCGCGCCTGGTGCGAGGCGACGGTGCAACGGATGCCGGAGTACCTCGACGCCAAGGCCGATGCGCCGGAGGTGCTGCCCGGTGACCTCACCAGCGACGTGAACAGGAACCATGGCCGGCGGTTTAAGGTCGTATCGTTCCGATGGCTGACGCGCTCGGACATTTGATCGTTGGCCGCCAAAATCGTAGGATTTTGGCCGTCTCGCGCTTCGGCCAACATCTCACGATTTCGGCCTCGCTGGCGCTGCTGGGCGTGGGCGCCGGGCTGTTTGGCCAGACGACACCGCCGGGCCAGTTCGTGCGGTTCACCGTGTTTTCCGCCCGGCCGATCAGCGACATTGCCTTCGTGGGCCGCGCGACGGGTGGACCGCAAAAAATCGTGTTCGAATCGACGACCCGATCGCCGCGCTACGAGCACCGCGGGCCGATGCCCCTGAAATTCGTCGACGTGAATTCCGGAGCGACCGTGGCGGAGGCGAACATTCCCCCGAACATCCACGACGCGCTGCTGCTGTTTGCTCCGGTGGAATCCGGCGAAGGGAAAGCGAACGTGGCGGGCGCGCGTTTGCGTTACCAGGTTTCCGTCATCGACGATTCAGCGGTGCGGCACGCCGCGGGTGGGCTGGCGATTTTGAACCTGAGCGGCCTCGCGCTGAGTGGCACGGTGAACAAGGAGCGCGTGACGCTGAAGCCGGGATTGAATCCGACGCTGGCCGTGGGTCATGCGGCGGAAATCAGCCTCAGCACGGTCGCGAGGAATCGGACCTATCGCACGTATGCCAACACGGTGGCGCTCCGCCGCGACGAGCGTGCGTTGCTGATATTGTATCCGCCCTACTACAAGGGGTCGTTCGAGGTGCAGTCGCGGCTGTTGATCGATCAGCCGCCCGGCGCGGCAACATCGGCGACATCCGCGGCCGGCGCCGCACCGCGCCGGTAGGTTCCTTGGCCCGTGGTCCGCAGTCAGTGGTCCGTGGTTGAGAGGGCGTCGAACAAGCCGGCTCGAAGGGTGGGGCGGGACCGCTGGGCCCGCCGCGTTTTCGTCGGAATTGCGGATTCATTTCGGCGCGCCCAGCGGTCGCGCCCTTGTTGGACGCCTCTGAGACGAAGCCTCCGTCGTGTGAGGCGAAGCTTCGCTGGTGTGCCGGCAAAACATCGTTGCCGCTCGCGGCCGTGATCCTACCTTCGCAAAAGCGATGCGTTTCCCACTCCTCTTCGCTGCCCAGGCTTTGGCCGCGCTCGTCTTCGGCGCCGAGGCCGCGGTGCCGCCGGACCTCGCGGAATTGCAGCGCAGAATCGCGACCTCCGCACCGGCCGAACGGCCCGCGCTCCTGATCGAACTCGCGGATCGGTTCGAGCCGGTCGATCCGCTGCGCGGCATCGCGCCAGCGCGCGAGGCGATTGAGCGGGCGACCTCGCCGCGCGAAAAACTGGCGGCGGAGGCCGTGCTCGCGAGCCTGCTGCGCCAGCAAACGGATTACAAAACCTCGCTGGAACTGGCCCGCGCGGGTCTCGAGCGCGCCACCGCGTTGCACGACGATCGGCTGCGGGCCAGCTTTTGCTACGACCTCGCGCGCACCTCGTGGAATCTGGCCGAGCACGCGGAGGCGCTGAAATATTTCCACGAGGCCATCCGTTTGGGAGAACAGCTCGGCGATGCGCGCGTGCTCGCCGATGCGCATCTGGGCGCCTACATCATCTGGGGGGAATTCGAGGAGCGTGAACAGGCTCTCGCCCATCTCGAAGCCGGAGGAAAGTTCGCCGAGCAGGTCGGCGATCCGCAGCGGCTCGCGGATTATTACCGTGCCCTGGGCAACTACCGGGTCAGCGTACGCGATCTCGCCGGCGGCCGGGCGGCGCACGAGCGGTCACGCGACATCAGCGCCCGCGCCGGCCACACGCTCGGCTTCGCCACCGCGCTGCACAACCTCAGTTACATCTCGGAGCGCGAAGGCCAGCTCGACGCGGCCCGGACGCTGATCCTGGAGGCCCTCGCCCTCTACGAGCGGCTGGGGCTCAAGCGTTACCTGGCCAACGCCTGCCGCCAGCTCGGCGGCGTGCTGGTCAAACAGCGGCAATATCCCGCGGCGCTGGCGCAATTCGAGCGCAGCCTCACGCTGGCGCGGGGCTTTGGGGGCCGCGCCGCCATTGCCAACAGCTACCGCGACCTCGCGCACGCGCACGAAGCCGCCGGCAATCTGCCGATGGCACTCGAGTATCAGCACAAGCTGGACCCGGAGCGAGAGGCCATCTTCGGCGAGAAATCGCGCCAGAAGCTCGCGCTGCTCCAGGCGCGCTTCGAGGCCGAACGCAGCCAGCACCAACTCGAGCTGCTCCGGCGCGACCAGTCGCTGAAGGACGCGGAGCTCCGCGGTGTTCGCTTGCAGCGCTACGGCTTGCTCGCGGTCGTGATTCTCGGCGCCATTGCCGCCGCGGCCATCGTCAGCCGGCAGAGAATGAAGTTCGCGGGCGAGCGACGCGTGCACGAGGAAACGCGCCTCGCGCGCCAGGCGGCCGAGGAGGCGAACCGGCTGAAAACCCGGCTGCTGAGCATCGCGTCGCACGATCTCCGGTCGCCGCTGTGCGCGATGATCGCCGGCGCGCGGGCCATGGAATTGCAGCCGCACGACGCCACGCTCGCGGCCGAACTGAGCGGCGGGCTGCAGCGCGAGGGAGAACGCCTGCTCGCGTTGGTGGGCGACTTGCTTGATCTTTCCGCGCTCGAGACCGGCCGCCTCTCTCTCGCGCGTGCCCCCTGCGATCTCGCGGCAATGGTCGGCGAGCGCATCGCAGCCCACCGCGCCGCCGCGGCGGCGAAGCGGCAGGTGCTCACCTGCGCGCCGCCGCCGCCGCGGCCGGTGCGCGTATCCGCTGATGCCGGACGCCTGGCCCAGGTGCTGGACAATCTGATCAGCAACGCGGTGAAATTCACGCCGCCCGGCCAGCCGATCCACGTGAGCGTCGAGGCCGTCGACGGGCGCGCCATCGCGCGGGTGAGGGATGCCGGGCCGGGATTGCCGCCGGCGGATTTCGCGCGGCTGTTTCAGCCGTTTCAAACACTCTCGGCCCAGCCAACCGGCGGGGAAGTCTCCAGCGGCCTGGGCCTTTTCATCGCGCGCGAGATCATGACCCTGCACGACGGCCGGCTCGGCGTGGACTCCGCGCCGGGCGAAGGAGCGACCTTCTTCATCGAATTGCCGCTTTGTCCGGAGGCCGGCGATCAGAAGCCGGAAGCCAGAGCTCAGAAGACAGGGAATAGCGACCAGACGTCGGAGTTCGCCGTTTGACGGCGTCGAGCGGCAGAATCCGCCCGCCGTCGGACCCATGGTCTCCGGTCAGCGCGGCGCCACTATGGGACGTGACGATGAAGCGTCAGGCCGAAATGCCATGGCGGCAGCATGCGGGCCGAACTGTCTGCCGTCAGAGAGCCGGTGTGGTTTGCCCACGCGATAATCTGGTCCGGTTTCGGTCGAATGGACAAATCGGGACCGCGTGGCGTTTTCACGTCCGAGCGCCAGTGGATCACGAGCACGCGTCCGCCGGATCGCAGCAGCCCGGCGCTGCTCTGGAGCAACGCGACGGGGTCTTCGGTGTGCAGAATGTTGAAGAGCAAGACTGCGTCCATGCTCCGCGGCGGCAATCCGAAGCCGTCGGCGATCACGTCGCGTTCGCGCAGCGCCACGTTGGCGACTCCGCCGCGCTCCAGCCGGTCGCGTGCCGCGGCAATCATGGCCGGCTCGATGTCGAAGCTGTGCAATGTGCCCCGAATTCGTTTTGCCACCGGCACGGTGAACGTGCCGTAACCACAGCCCACTTCGACGGCATCGTTGATTCGGTCGTCGATTCCGAGGCCCGCGAGCACGCCATCAATTTCGAAGAGACTCTCCCAGTACTCCGGTTCCGGCATGCCGCTGTCGCGAACTTTCATCGGAGTGACAGCTAGGCCAATTCGGCGACGTCGCCAGCGCGTTTCGCCTGGTGGTGACAACTTCGCGCCGGTTGTATTGATGCAGCTCCCACCGCCGGCTCCACCTGCGGACCACCAAGCCGGTGCGCAGCTGGCATCGTCATCCACCTGAATCGATCCTGCCGCGGTCCTGGGCCGCAACCAAGCCTTGGCGTGCGATGGCGAAGAATTGATTGGATTTTATTCCGGCAACCTGCACTTTTCGCGCGCTGCCGCAGACGCCAGGGTAGCTCAGTGGTAGAGCAGAGGACTCATAAGCCTTTGGTCGCCGGTTCAATCCCGGCCCCTGGCACCAATTCGGGGTTACCGTCGAGCCTTGAATCCATGGCCAAGGATCGGCCCGGCCAGCGCACGCGCGGCGAACTGGCGTATCCAGTTTCGTAACACCCACGCGTCGGGTCCCGGCGCTCGCGCGGGCTGCGAGCAAAGCGCATTCGGAAAATCACCGTATTCCGCGCTACGAGTTTCTCCCAACCGAGGGAAGGAGTGTCCTCCCTTGAGTTTGTAAACATCCTGGGTAGGTTGTCACCCCATTCCCAGAACCACTCTACCTTGTGCCGGTCTTAGCCCACAACTGTACTGCGCCGCACTTTGTTCGGGTAATCTGGCGCACGCCAGCGAGTTGCCACTAGACGTCGCTACATTACGCTAGCCCGATTTGAGGTGCATTTTGCACCCCGAAACCTTCTTTCAATTCGTCATGGGTCAGAAGAAACAAATCAACGCACGCGTCCCGGATAATCTCCACGGGTTGATCGTCGAACGCGCCAACTTGATTGAAGAAACCCAGGGCGGTTACCTCGGCTTGATCGCCCAGTGGTGGTTCGCGCAGGGACATCCCCCGGTCAACGAATACGAGGCGCGGCTGCTTTCGCAGAAGAAACACCGCGACGCGGCAAAATAGCCGGGGCGCCCGTTCGGCTGCGGCTGTTGTTGCGGCGGCGGTCTATGACCACCGGCGAGATTTTGAAGGCGTCGGAATCGGCGGTCATAGACCGCCGCTACAACTTCGGAATCGGCGGCATCGGCATCGGCGGTCATAGACCGCCGCTACAGTGCCGCTACAAGTGCTCAGAAGTCCGCGAGCAACGCGCGGAGCTCGCGCTCGGGATCCTCGTGATGCTGCTCGAGGGCGAGGAGCAGCGCCTGTTCGAGCCACGGTTTCGCCTCGGCGGGGCGGCCGAGCTGGAGCAGGAGTTTTCCCAGGAGAATTCGCGCCATCATCCAGTCCGGTTTTTTCTCCGCGCAGAACTTGTAATGTGGCAACGCTTCCTCGCCGCGACCTTCCGCGGCGAGCGCCTGTGCCAGGCTGAAACGGAACAGCTCGTTCTCTGGCTGTCGCTCGACGAGTGCGTGAAAGTGTTCGGTGCGGGTAGGCATTTTTGACGGAGTGTGGCCAAAGTCTGACGACTTCGGCTACACCGTTCTTCGAATACGAAAACCTGCGACGACACCGATGGTGTAGATGCGCGCTTGCCGCGCCCCGTGGCGCGACGCGCGCACCACCTACAGGCAGAATTACGTGGTTCCCGGATAGCCACTAGCCCCGGTCCTTGGTCGCTGGTCCCTGGTCTCTGGTCCTTGGTCTCTCCTCACACCGAATCGACGAAGATCGCCACGCCCGTCGCGTTGTCCGGTCCGCCGCGGCGCACCGCGAGGCCGATGATGTCCTGCAATGCGCCCTTCGGGTCGTTGTACTGCGCGAGCAGCTGGCCGAGTTCGGAATCCGGGATCATCCGCGTGACGCCGTCGGTGCAAAACAGATAGCGGTCGCCGGCGAGGAGCGGCCGCGCGATGACGTCGACATCCGGCGGCGTGGACTGGCCGATGCACCGGGTGAGCGCGTTGCGATTGGCCTCGTGGTAGTACACGACTTCGCCGCGCGCCCGGCGCAGCCGGGCCTCGTTCTCGACCGAGTGATCCTCGGTCAACCGCGCGATTTCCTGCTGGCGCAGGCCGTAACAGCGCGAGTCCCCCACGTGCGCGATGCGCAGCGTGTTTGAACGAAAGTAACCGAAGGTCAGCGTGGTGCCGATGCCCATCGAAGGGCTGACCCGCTGGCCCAGGCCGGCGACGGCGCGGTTCGTGCGGTGCACCACCTCGACCAGGTTCGGCTCGGCGGCAGCGGTCATGCCGTCCAGGCCCGCGGTGACCTCGTCGACGGCCAGCTGGGCCGCCTCGGCCCCGCCGGGCAGACCGCCGACGCCGTCGGCCACGCCGAACAGCAGTCGCTGTTCGTCGAGGAGAAAACGATCTTCGTTTTCCCGGCGAACGCGGCCGATATCGGAAAGCGCCGCAGCGCGAAGCGAGAGCATGATTGAAAGGTCGAGCCTAGGCGGCGCGGGGACTAGGCGAAAGGACGAAATTTTTCGACCCGGGTTTCGCGGGAAATTACGGCGTACTCCCTTTGCGGCAGGCAATCGATGAACAGCCGGCCATAGCTCTTGGCCAGCACGCGGGAATCCAGGATCGTCACCAAACCGCGGTCGGTGGACGTCCGAATCAAGCGGCCGATGCCCTGCCGGAACTTGATCAACGCGTCCGGCAGCGTGAGTTCGTTGAAGGGATGGCCGCCGCGGTCGCGGATGTAATCGCACCGGGCCTCGGTGATCGGGTGGGTGGGCGGATCGAACGGCAGCCGCGTGATGATCACCTGCGCGAGCGCGTCGCCCGGGACATCGACACCCGTCCAGAAACTGTCGGTGCCGAAAAGCACCGCGTTGCCGAGCCCGCGCATCTGTTTTGTGAGTTCGCTGCGCGAGAGGTCCGCGCCCTGCAGGAGAAACGGCCGCCCCGCGGCGGCAAACTTCGGCTCGAGCGCGAGCGCAATTGCCCGCATGTCGCTGTAGCTCGTGAAAAGCACCAGCGACCCGCCGCGCACCTCGCGGGTGCAGAACTCGATGTAATCGCCCAGCACGTCGAGCGAAAGCTTCGCCTCTTGCGCGGAGGGCAGCGGCACGTCGGCCGCGACGTACACGCGCATGGCGCGTTCGAAGTCGAACGGCGATTGGACGATGACCGCGCGGGCGTCCTCCGCCCCCATCCGTGCGGCAAAAGGCTCGATCTGGCCGCCCATCGCGAGGGTCGCGCTCGTGCAAACGACGCTCGTGGCGCAGCCGAACAGGTGCTGGCGCAGCTCGGGCGCCACGTCGATCGGCGCGCTGCGGAGGGTCACGATGGTTTGTTTGCGGCCGCTGCGCTCCGCCCAGTAAACGTGCCCCTGGTCGGCGAGTTCGAGCCACTCGGTGACACCCGCCTGGAGGCCTTTCACGCGCAGCCGCTGCTCGAGGAACTCGTCGCGCTCGCGGCCGTCCTCGAGTTTGTCCGCCACCTTGGCGAGAATGCGCTGCAACGCGCCGAGCGGTCCGTCGAGCGTTGGCTCGGCGACACCGGTCTCGCGCAGCCGGACCACCGGCCGCTCGGTCAACAGCGAACCGCCGACGGCGCCGAAGAACTGCCGCGACGATTCGAGCGCGTCGACGACGAGTTGCTGCGCCTCCGGTCCGCCGAGCTTGCGGAAGAGCCCGCGCTGCGTGCGCGGGTTGAAAAGATACTTGAGCGCGCGATCGACCCCGTAACTCGAGAGCGACAACCCGAAGTTTTCCGTCGCGACATCGGGCACCGTGTGCGCCTCGTCCAGCACGACAAAATCGTCCGGGAAGAGCACGCCGCGCGATTCCGCGGTCGCCCCGTTGGCCTTCGCCCCGCCGGCGTTGATCAGCGCGAAAAGCAGCGCGTGGTTGATGATGATGACGTTCGCGACGCGCAGCCGGGCGCGGGCGCGCTGGTAGAAACATTTCCCGCAATCGCAGTGTTTGCGCGAGCAGGAGGAAGAATCGGCGTTGACGACATCCCAGACTTCCGGGCGCGGGGGCGGCTTGAGGTCGTGCCGCAGCCCGGTGTCGGTCGTCCCGGCCCATTGCGCGATCCGCTGGAGTTCATCGTAATCGGCGTCGGCCAGCAGCGTACCGCGATCGGCGAGTGCGTGGGCGAGCCGGGTCGTGCAGAGGTAGTTGCCCTTGCCGACGAGCACGGCGGACTTGAATTCGGCGTAGCGGGCGAGGGCGGGAGCCGATCGAAAGAGCCGGCGGCACTTCGGGAGGTCGCTGGCTTCGAGTTGTTCCTGCAGCGAGATGGTGTGGGTCGAAACGATGAGCTGCCGCGATTGATCGACGGCGTGAATGATGCCGGGGACGAGGTACGCGAGCGACTTGCCGACGCCGGTGCCGGCCTCGAAGAGCAGCGGCTCGTCCGCATCGAACGCGGCGGCGACGGCGCGCGCCATCTGTTCCTGCTGGGGCCGATGCTCGAGGCGCAGTCCCGCGTGCAGCCAGCCGCCTTCCGCGAACGTTTTCGCAGTGAGCGCGGGCGCGTGGCTGACCGGGCGCACCGCCGCCGGCGCTGACCCGCTGTCGTCGCGAAGGCCGATCATGGATGAGGCCGCGAAACAAGGGGGAGCAACCGATGCGGAGCAAATGAATTTGCCGGGGGGCGAGTCGTGGACTCACTTCGACCCACATGGAAACCGCCGCGCATGAAGCGACCTGGACCGAGGCCCTCGCGAACTTCCTGCGCACGCAACCGGGGGTGACGGCGGTGAAGGTTGATCCTGCGGCGCACAAGGTTGCGGTCGCCACCATCGGCCATGTCGACGTGGCCGACCTCGAGGAGAAGCTCGCGGCGACGATTGCGGCGGTGGAGGAGCAAATCGCGGCGCGCAAGGTCGCATGCATTCCCGCCGGGTTCGCGCTGAGCCGGGAAGGCGGCGCCACCGTGATTGGCCGGAAAATGGGCGTCACCGCCGAGAAGATGTGGCTCTGGCGCGAAATGGAGTGGCCGGAAATCCGCGCGGAAGAGCCGCCGCAGGAGCAGGAATGGCGGACGCTCGCGTGGCTGGCGGCGATTTGCGGCGCCGCCGGGATCGCGGGCGGGATCGCGGGTTATCTGGCGCCCGACACGCCGTGGCTGGCGCGCGCGCTTTTCCTCGGCGGGATCCTCGCGGGCGGTTGGGACGCCGCGATCGACACGTGGGAAAACCTGAGGAAGCGCGAGGTCGACATTCACTTCCTGATGCTCGCCGTCGCGGCGGGTGCGATGTTCATCGGCGCGTGGGGCGAAGGAGTGTTGCTGCTGTTCCTGTTTTCGGCTTCTGGCGCCATGGAGGAGTACGCGCTCGACCGCACGCAGCGCGAAGTCAGTGCCTTGCTGAAAACGTCGCCCAAGAGTGCGACGGTCGTGCTCGCCGACGGCACCGAGAAGGAAATCGCCGTCGAGCAGTTGCAGCTCCGGCAGCGCGTGCGCGTGAAACCGGGCGAGGCGTTTGCCGCCGACGGCATCGTGGTCAAAGGCAAGAGTGCGAGCGACGAATCGACGCTGACCGGCGAGGCCAATCCCGTCGAAAAAAACGTCGGGGACCAGGTGTTCAGCGGCACGATCAACCTCTGGGGCATCGTGGAATTCGACCTCGAGCGGCTGCCGTCCGAGAGCACGCTGCAGAAAATCATCCGTCTCATCCAGACGGCGCAGAAGCTCAAGGCGCCGAGCGAGCGGTTCACCGACCGGTTCGGCACGGGCTACACGTACGCCGTGATCGGAGCGGCGACGCTGATGTTCCTGGTGTGGTGGCTGGCGCTCGGGTTGCCGGCGTTCGAGAACACGCCGGAAACCCGCTCGGCGTTTTATCGCGCGATGACCTTGATGGTGGTTGCGAGTCCGTGCGCGCTCGTGCTCTCGATTCCATCGGCGATTCTGGCGGCGATCGCCTGGGGCGCGCGGCATGGCGTGTTGTTTCGGGGCGGCGCAGCGATCGAAAAACTCGCCGACGTGACCATCGTCGCGCTGGACAAGACGGGCACGCTGACGACGGGCGAACTCGCGGTCGTCGGCACGGAAAGCTACCCGCCGGGCCGCGAACGCGAAGTGCTGGAACTGGCCTATTCGCTCGAGGCGAAATCGCATCACCCGATCGCGCGGGCGATCGTGCGGCACGCGCGCGCCGAGGGCGCGACGGAGTTGTCAGTGGACGATTTCGAATCGCTGACCGGCCAGGGCTTGCGCGGCCGGATTGAAGGAGCCTCGCTGCTGCTGGGCCGCCGCGAACTGCTCGAGAGCGGACCGCTGGCGGGCTGGGCGAAGCAACTGCCGCCGGCTTCGGCCGAGTTGAGCGAAGTGTGGGTCATTGGCCGCGGGCTGGTGGGCCGGATTCTGCTCAAGGATCAGATTCGCAGCGAATCGCGCGGCGTGCTGGCCGAATTGAAGCGCAGCGGGCTGCGGACGGTGATGTTGACGGGTGATCGCCGCCACGCGGCGGAAGCCGTGGCGCACGAGCTTGGCGTGGATGAGGTGCGGGCCGGCCTCTCGCCGGAAGACAAGGTGGCGGCGATCCAATCGCTGCGCGAGCACGGCGGCCGTGTCGCCATGGTGGGCGATGGTGTGAACGACGCTCCTTCGCTGGCGGCAGCGGATGTCAGCGTGGCGATGGGAGCGCGGGGCAGCGATGCGGCGCTCGAGCAGGCCGAGGTCATCCTGATGCACGATCGGATCGAGAACTTCCTTTCGGCCCAGCGGCTGAGCCGCCGCGCCCGCGCCGTCATCCGGCAGAATCTCGCGATTTCCCTGGGCGTCGTTGTCATCATGGTCTTGGCGACCGCGTTTGGCGCCGTGTCGCTCGCCGTCGGTGTGGGCGCCCATGAGGGAAGCACCCTGGTGGTCTGCCTGAACTCGTTGCGGCTGTTGTTCGGTGCGAACCGCTGAAACGGGTTGAACGGGAGTTCCGAGTAACTTATGACCGCTGAGTCGACGTCTTACCCTGCATGAAAACGAACCTGCCACTGTTCGCGCTCACGCTGGCCGCCTTTGGAATTGGCGCTGGCTGCACGTTTCCGTCCCGCACCTCGATTTACGACCGGAGTGCCGCGGGGAGATCGATGAACGTCGACACCGGCAGCATCGTCGCGATTCGCGAGGTCCAGGTGAGCGGTCGCAACACGATTGTCGGTACGGGCGGCGGGGCATTGATGGGCTCGGCGGCGGCATCAGGTGGCAGCGGGGTCAGCGGCGCGGTGGTGCAGGCGGCCGGGGCGATCACGGGCGCGATTGCCGGCGAAGCGGTGGAGGAAGTGGCGACCCGGAAGAGCGCGCAGGAACTTACGGTGAAGTTGAGCAATGGCGACACGATCGCGGTCGTGCAACCGATCGCGCAGGAAGGAAGTTTCCGCGTGGGCGAACAAGTCCAGGTACTGCATGGCGGCGCCGGCACGACGGTGCGCCGGATGTACTGAGCGGATGCCGCGGGATTATCTCAAGCCGCTCAGCGCGCTCGCCGCGCTGTCGCTCGTCGTCCTTGGCGGCTGCGCGGTCGCGCAGAGCACGCCGCCGAAACCACGGCCGTTCGGAGAAATCGCGCGCGAAGAGCCCGGCGAAGTGGTCAGCGTGCGCGACACGAAGATCGATTTGCGCACTGGAATGGGTCGCTCCATGCAGGCGCACACGCCGCGCGTGCCGGTGGGCCCGATCGGAGTGGCGCTGCCCGTTCAAATCGGCGGCGAGAAACGCGTCGAGGTGCCCGGCGAGGAAATCACCGTGCGGCTGCCCTCCGGCAAAATCATCCTCGTCGTACAGGAATTGAACAGCCCGCCGTTCGCCTCGGGCGAGCGCGTGCGCGTGCTCTACGAGCGGCGGAACGACCTCAGCGGCGAATCGCGGACGAAGATTGTGCGGGAGTAGCGGTGACACACCCCGGCGCTACGCGCCACCCCTCTTGATAGAGGGGATTTCAAGACAGTGTTTCATGCCGCACACATCTCCATCTTGATTCCCCTCTAACAAGAGGGGTGCCCGAAGGGCGGGGTGTGTATCGTTCGAGCGCCGGCCGGAGCCTAATCCAAGCTTAATCCGCAATCCACACCAAGTCCCCAGCGCGGACTTCTTCGTAGAGCTCCACGATATCGAGGTTGCGCATCAGCACGCAGCCGGCGCTGAGCGGCTCACCGATGCGCTCTTCGTGATTCGTGCCGTGAATGTACACGTACCGCTCGTAAGTATCGACTTCGCCGCCGCGGTTCACGCCCGGCTCGAGTCCGCGCAGCCACAGAATCCGCGACGTGATCAAGTTGTCGTTGTCCGGCTCGCGCTCGAGCATCTCGGAGAAATGCCGGCCGGTGGGCACGCGCGACTTGAAGACCATGCCCGGCGGCTGGCCGGCGCCGATCCGCTCGGCAATCTCGTGCAGCCCGCGCGGAGTGCCCATCGAGTTCTTCACGTTGGACGGGGGACGCCGCGAGGTGGAAATCGCATAACTCTTTACCAGTTCACCTTTGCGGAAAAATTGCAGCGTGGCTGTGCCGATCCGCACCGTGAGAACGCGCGCTCCGGGCTTGATGCCAAGCCGGGCGCACGTTTGGTTGACCTGCTCCATTGGAGACAAACTCGTGAACAACGCATCCATCAATGTCGGCATCGTCGGCGCCACCGGCGTCGTCGGTCAAGAGCTCCTGCGGCTCCTGCACGATCGCAACTTCCCCATGGCCTCGCTGCGGCTTTTCGCCTCGGCGCGGTCGGCGGGCAAGGTCGTCGCATGCGCTGGCAGGAAATACACGGTGGAAGAGGCTAAGCCGGGCGTGTTTGCGGACCTGGATGTGGCGTTTTTCGCGGTCGAAACGGTCACGACGAAGGCGCTTGCGCCCGATGCGGTGAAGGCGGGCTGTCTCGTCATCGACAAAAGCTCGGGCTATCGGATGGACCCCGAGGTCCCGCTCGTGATTCCGGAGATCAACCCGGAGCAGCTGCGGAAGCACAAGGGCATCATCGCGAATCCCAACTGCTCCACGGCGGTCGCCCTCATGGGCCTCTGGCCGCTGCACAAGGCTTTTGGTCTGAAGCGCTATATCGCGGCGACGTACCAGTCGGTGTCCGGCACCGGCACCGACGCGATCGAGGAGCTCGATCAGCAGGTTCACGCCTACGCCAAGGGCGCGCCGATCACGAAGAAGGTTTATCCGTACCAGATCGCGTTCAACGTGATCCCGCAGGTCGATTCGTTCGGCCCGAACGGCTACACCGGCGAGGAGACGAAGATGATGCAGGAGAGTCAAAAGATCATGGGGCTCCCGAATCTCAAGGTGTCGACGACGACGGTCCGCGTGCCCGTGGTCCGGGCCCATTCGGTCGCAATCAACGCCGAGTTCGAGCGCCCGGTGAGCGTCGAGGTCGCGCGGGCGGCTGTGGCGGCGTTTGACGGCGCCCAGCTCGTCGACGATCCAGCGAACAAGCTCTACCCGACGCCGCTCGATTTCTCGAAAAAGGTAAAGTGCGGCGTCGGCCGGATCCGGATCGATACGGCGCTGGACAACGGCCTGGCGTTCTGGGTCAGCGGCGACAACCTCTGGAAGGGGGCCGCGTTGAACGCGCTGCAGAACGCCGAGCTCATGGTCCGCGAGGGCTGGCTGAAGCGGAAAGGTTCCGCGAAGGCGTCGCCGGCGCTGGCCGGGGTTTGAGGAATTGTTGTAGGGCGGGGTCTCCTGACCCCGCCGACGCAGATGCACAACCAAGTTCGGCGGGGTCGGTTTCGGCGGGGGCGGGAGACCCCGCCCCACATCGGAAACACGCTGTCCAGCCACTCCCTCGTCATTCTCGGCCTGCCGGGCAGAATT
>Ga0082335_1004321_pt1 | contig 21562 bp, 20 predicted proteins | sample Subgrocontami58m_FD_72375 | JGI IMG/M metagenome (GOLD analysis project Ga0082335, IMG submission 72375) | Subsurface groundwater microbial communities from S. Glens Falls, New York, USA - GMW37 contaminated, 5.8 m (SPADES assembly) (version 2) ...
GGGGGGGGGGGGGGGGGTGCAACCCGAAGGCACCAAGCGAGTCGAGAACGAAGCCCCACCTCACCCTCCCCGCTACGCGGGTCCCCTCCCTCTCCCCCCGCTTCGCGGGCGGAGAGGGCGTTTGAGCGACGACGGCAAGGAATGACCGACATGACCACCCCCACCCTCACCGCCGCCGAAGCCCGCGACCTGCGCGCGCTGGCCGGTGTGATGATCCCGGCCAGCACCGCCTACAACGTGCCCGGCGCCGACGACGAAGCAATCTTCGCCGATATCCTGAAGAGCCTCGAACGCGACACCGCCGACGTGCGCACGGCCCTCGCCCATCTGGCGAAGCTCGCCGGCGGCGCCTTCGCCGAGCTCGCCGCCGATCGCCGCCGCGACGTGGCCGTCCTCTTCAAGCAGGAAGGCGGCGCGCCACTCTTCGCGCTCAACCGCATGGTGCTGCTCTGCTACTACCGCGACGACCGCGTGATGCGCTCGCTGGGCCAGGAGCCGCGCTCGCCGTTCCCGAAGGGGCATGTCGTCGAGCAGGGGGATTGGTCGCTGCTCGACCCGGTACGGAAGCGGGCGCCGATGTGGCGGCGGGCACTCTGACACTTCACCCTCGATCCAAGCGTGAGAGGCAGTAGCTCCTATGCCCAAGACAATGAAGTTAACTTTTCATCGTCCACATGGATCACTAGTCCCGCTTCCACCTCTCGAGCTACCTGCATTCACACTAATTACGGGCATCAACGGGACCGGCAAAACACACCTGCTTCGAGCAATTGGCGATCGAGCCGTCACGATAGAAGGAATCGCTGATCACGGTAGGGAGATTAACTATTTTGATGGAGCCTCTTTGATCACTCCAGAAATGGGGGTGTTTGAGAGTGCTACCTTGCAGCAGGAGTTAAGAAACGTAGCGGACACGGCGCGCGCCGCGTTCAATCAACAGGCAGAAGCCATCGTCATTGCAGCCCGAGACGCAAATGTACCAGCAAGTCTCCTCGGCGACGCTCGAGCACTAGCACGACTCACGCTCGCGGACCTCAACGGCATAATGGGCGATCAAACGAATGCTCAGCTGGCACTCGACAAAATTGCGAAGGCGACGGAGGCCGTATCTGCCGGAATGTATCGTTTGCTCACTGCCGCGGGCATGAGTGATCAAATCAAAGCCGTATTACAAAGAAACGATACCCCGCTCGCTTTAGTAGACCAAAGAATAGTTGATGCGAGCATTGATCCGAAATGGGGCGCAGTTCATCTCTTTCAGCAATCCTTTGCCCGCCTCTTTGTAGCCTATCGCGACTTGCAAATTCGAAATCGTGTGATGAAGTCTGCACGAGATGAGGGCGATCTAGAAGCGAAACCGCTGACTAAGGATGAGTTTGAGTCTCGCTACAACATCCCTCCTTGGGATGCTCTAAACGCGACTCTATCTGATGCAGGATTGGATTTTCGAGTGGAGCCGCCAGACCCATACTCGAATACGAGTTACTTCTTCAATTTACGAAAGGCGTCGACAAACGCACAAGTAAGTTTGGCTCAGCTATCTTCAGGCGAGAAGATACTGATGTCGTTGGCGACTTGCCTCTACTACGCTCGCGACAGCCGCCAGATATCAACGTTTCCGAAAGTACTTCTGCTTGATGAGGTCGACGCACCTCTACATCCCCAGATGGCTCGTCATTTTTTGCGCGCAATCACTGAAACATTGGTGGGGAAGTATGGGATTTCCGTAATTGCAACGACACACTCAGCAACGACGGTAGCGTTGGCCGACGAACAATCTTTGTATGTTATGAAACCTAATCAGCCTGGCTTGTACAAGACAACTAAAAACGAAGCCCTTCATGTTCTCATGGCTGGTGTTCCTTCGCTTTCGATCGGTTATGACGGACGCCGCCAAGTTTTCGTCGAAAGCGAAACCGATGCGCGTGTACTCGAGCAAGTATACATTACGGTCAAAGCATTAACCTCTACAGAGAGATCGTTAACGTTCATTTCCGCCGGCAGTCGCCATCGAACCGGAGATCGAGGCGCTGGGTGCGACCAAGTAAAGCGTGTCGTCGAGACTCTTGAAAAGGCGGGAAACTTAAGCACTTTTGGACTTATTGATTGGGATGGAACCAATAGTCCAACAAATCGCGTACGCGTTTTGGCATATCGAAAGCGAGATGGTTTAGAGAACTGTCTTCTCGATCCGCTCATACTCGCCTGTCTGGTCGCAAGGGACGCTCGCACGTGGCGAGAGAAGGCAGGGCTGGCAGGAATTGAAGGAGCATATGATCTAAAGTCAAAACCAGCCAACATCTTGCAGCCCATCGTCGACGCAATTCAGAGCTTAGTCCTGGGTTCGAAATACGATGCAAAGGGACCGAACACCAAGTGCAAGTATGCAAGTGGATTGGAATTGAGCATCTCAGAGGCATTTCTTCTGCTCGATGACCATAAGCTTGAACAATGTGTCTTTGAAACGATCCCACCTCTTAGAAAGTTCAATCATCGCTCAGGCGCGCTGTTGCAGCACATCGTCGAGTCATTGTTGCCTGATTTCCCTGAGTTCACGCCACAGGACGTTGTTGATTCATTTAACGAGCTTCTGGCTGCTCCAACGTAGGAATTAGGTAATCCGTGGACGCTATGTAACGAGAGAAGCCATCTTGCTCACCTACCTTCCCCCCGCCGACATCATTGCCCACCCTGGCCTCCGCATCGTCCTCGTGCGCGGCGTGCCCAGTCCGTGGTCGCAGGCGGCCAAGACGATCTTCGAGCTGAAGGGCCTCCCCTATGTCGCCGCCGCGCTGGAGGTGGCCGGCGCCAACGCGGAGATCGCGGCCTGGTCGGGCCAGAACAGCGCGCCCGTCGTCGCCTGGCAGGGCGAGCCGCCGCTCAACCGCTGGCTCGACATCCTGCTGCTGGCCGAGCGGCTGGCGCCGGCGCCCGCGCTGCTGCCGGCCGATCCGCTGCAGCGCGCGCTCGCCATCGGCCTCGGCCACGAGATGCTGGGCGCGCGCGGCATCGCCTGGCACCGGCGGCTGCAGATGTTTGCGGGTGCGGCCGCCAACGGCAACGCGGGAAGATTGGCGCCACTGATGGACAAGTACGGCTTCGACGCGGGCGACGCCGCCGCGGCGGGCGCGCGGATCGCGGCCACACTGCGGGCGCTGGCGGTGCAGCTCGCCGCACAGGAAGCGCGCGGCGTGCCGTGGTTCGTGGGCGATGGCTTGAGCGCCGTCGATATCTGGTGGGTAGCGATCGCCAACATGATCGTGCCGTTGCCGGCGGCGCAGTGCCCGATGCGCGAGGCCTCGCGGGCGGGGTTCACGGCGACGGACCCGGAGGTTCTGGCGGCGCTCGATCCGGCGCTGCTCGCGCACCGCGACCGGGTGTTCAAGGCGTGCTTTCGCGATCCGATGGAGTTCTGAGGGCGGTGTCTCCGTCCAGCCTCGCTTCGCCCAGTCGCGTTCAAATGCGCCACTCATACTCCTCTCCGCCGCTTGCGGGGGAGAGGGCTTCCGAACAAGAGGGGGACAGCGGACCCAAATCGCCACAGTGACGTCGCGCTCCCCGGCCTGTAGACCGCTCGCTCCGCAAGCCGAACCGAGGCAGAGATGGCCGAACCCGACGACGAGTATGTCTATGACGACGCCAGCGGCGAATGGATTCCCGCGGCGGAAGCGGCGGCGAAGAAGGCCGCCGCCGAGGTGGTCGAGGTGCGCGACTCGGTCGGCAATCTCCTGGCCGACGGCGACAGCGTCATCCTCGTCAAGGACCTGAAGGTCAAGGGCGCCAACCAGACGCTTCAGCGGGGAACGGTCATCAAATCCATCCGCCTGACCGGGGACGCCCAGGAAATCGATTGCCGCCACGAGAGCATCAAGGGCCTCGTGCTGCGCGCCGAGTTCGTCCGCAAGCGCTGAGCGGCGCTTGATCCAGATCAGGCGGGGCCGCCGCGCCCGGACCTAGAGTGCCTCCCGACCCATGGTTCGGACGACGGGGATCGGGATGCGCTGTTTCAACCTGGTACTGCTTCTCGCGGGCGCCGCGATGCCGGCGGCGGCCCCCGCCTTCGCCCAGGACGCGGGCGGCGTGTCCTCGTCGGCGCTGTCGCGCTGCGCCGGCCGGGCCGGCCTCGACACGCGCCAGTCGGATGCGGCCTTCGGCGTCATCTCGCTCGACGGCATGCCCTGGCTCACGATCGAGCGGACCGAGGACAGCGTCGGCGCGCAGCCGATCTCGACCACGGTCACCGGCACCGGCGAGTACCGGCGGCGCAACGGCACCTTCGTGCCCTTCCGCTTCACCTGCGTGCTCGACGCCGGGGGCCAGGCGCTGATGTTCCACGCCAGCCCGCTGATGCGGAAGCTGGGCGACGTGCTGCCGCCGGCGATCACCGTCGAGGGACAGGCGACTTACGCCGAACGGATGGCGCTGCCGCACGGCGTCGAGCTCCGCGTGCAGCTGCTCGATGTCGCCAAATCCGCCCCGGGCGCGGGCCCCGGCGAGAAGGGGGGCGAGAAGGGTGGCGAGATCCTGGCCGAGCAGGTCGTGCGCAGCGGCTGGCAGGTGCCGATCCCCTTCGCGCTGCGCCTGCCCAAGGAGACGTCGTTCGAGGGCCGCACGCTCGTCCTCGTCGCGCGCCTGGTGCTGGCCCGCCAGGTCCTGTTCGAGCTCCGGGAGCCCCGGCCCGTCGTCGGCACCGATTTCCTGAAGCCGATCGAGCTGGTGCTCGACAGGGCCGGGCCGCCGAAGCGGTAGGGGGCGGAAATTGAGGGCCGGAAATTAAAGTTGCAGGTTCCGCAGGTTTTGGGCTATATTTTCTGTAAGCTGACGCTTGGACTGCGCCGGCCTTTTTCTTTTCCGGCAAGACCTGCCCGCGGCCGCCCGCGGGTTCGCCTCATGGCCTGGTGCAGCCGCCGCGGGTCCTGACCCGCGGACAGTCCCAACAACGACCCCGTCCCAACCACACGTCGAATAACGACGTGGGAACAGACACTTGACGACGCCTGGGCACACGGCGCGAAGGGGCTTGAGCGAACGAAGCTATGGCGAGAGGCGCAAAAGCCCGTGAAACCGGGCTTATCCCGGAGTCGGGCACAACTCGGGGCACAACATACAATACGTTCAGGTGTGCCCCGTGAGCGGGCGAAAAGCCCGCCGTTGTTGGCTTTCCGGCGTGCGGAGGGCCGAAATTCGGCCCGGGGACTTCGGGGCGACTTCGGGGGACTTCGACGGGAAGTCGGGGCGCCTAGACGCCGGTGTAGGGTTCGCCCCAGCGGTCCTGGTAGACGATCTCGGCGAGCGGGCCGCGGCCGACCGGGCCGAACTTGCCCATCGGCCAGCCGATCGGGAGGATGGCGTAGGAGTGCACGCCCGGCGGCAGGCCGAGCGCCGCCTCGGCTTCCTTCTCGAAGTGGAGATGGCGGGTGGTGAGGGTGGTGCCGAGGCCGAGCGCCCGCGTCGCCAGCACCATGTTCTGCACCGCCGGATAGATCGACGAGCCGGTGGCGCGGTTGGGCGTCGGGCCGTCTTCCAGGCAGGCCACGATCCACACCGGCGCCTCGGCGAAGTGGTCGGTGAGATATTCCACCGCGGCAACCTGGCGGAGGTAGCGTTCCTTGGTCACGCCGGGCGGCGGCTCGCTCGTGCGGTAGCGCGGGCCGATCCATTCGTCGAAGGCCTTCTTGTACCAGACCTGCACCGCGTCCTTGATCCTGCGGTCCTTGATCACCAGGAAGCGCCACTTCTGGGTGTTGCCGCCGTTGGGCGCGCAGCTGCCGGCGCGCAGGATCTTGGCGATCAGTTCATCCGGCACCGGATCGGGCTTCAGCCGCCGCATGGCGCGGCACGATTCCATCGTCTCGAACAGATCGGGCATGGGAGCCTCCCCTCTTCTCTTCCGCGGTTTCCCGCCGTCAGCCCTTCTCGACCTCGCCGCCGGCATCGAGCCAGCCCTTGAAGCCGCCGAGGTTGCGCACGTTGGCGTAGCCCATGTCCTTCAGCACCTTGCCGACCAGCGCCGAGCGGCCGCCCGAGGCGCAGTAGGCGACGATGGTCTTGGCGCGGTCGAAGGCGGCGTCGTGCATGGGCGAGGCGGGATCGGCGCGGAACTCGACGAGGCCGCGCGGCACAGCGAGCGCGCCCGGCACCTTGCCCGAAGTCGCGACCTCGCCCGGCTCGCGCACGTCGAGGAACAGCACGTCGGCGCGGCCGACCAGGCCCCGGGCCTCGTCGGGGGTGATGCGCGGCACGGCAGCGTCGGCTTCGGCGAGCATCGTCTGGACGGTCTTCATGCGATTTCCTCCGCTGGGGGACAAACAAGGAGAGGAGGATAGCGCCCGGCTCGGCAAGCCGCCATCGGCCACCAGGCGGCGCCGGCCCCCCTCCCTGCCACGGGCCGGGTGAAGAGATGGCTCGGAATACTCCCGAACCGCCGACGAGTGTGCCAGTGTCCCGGCAGAGGGAAACATCCGATGTTCGAGTCGTTCGAGGAGCATGAAGGCACGCCGAGGGAAGTCCACCGCTTCGAGTCGCGGTGGACGATCGCCATGGTCCTGAGCTTGGTGATCATCATCGAGATGTTCGACTATTCGGTATCGATCGTCGGTCCCTTTCGCGCGGTGTTGATCTACATCGTGGCCATGTGCGCCGGGATCGCCCTGATGGCCTATGCCAGCCGGCGCCGCAGCAACGTGGCGCGCCTGCTCCTGATCCCGTATGCGCTGCTCGCCCTGTTCTACGATCTCTCGCACTACGGCCCGATCATGGACCACGAGCCCACGATCTTCACCGCCGTCGCCCAGCTCGCGGCGATGGCGGCGGCGATCTACGCCCTGTTCACGCCGGCCTCGCGCGCGTGGTTCGGCAGAAGGCCCCTGCCGCCCGGGGCGCTGGAAGTAGAAGAAGAGCTGTAAAACAGCAGCCGCGGACGACGACCACTCCCGAACGGCCGTCGAGTGTGCCAGTCTGCCGGCTCGGTTTGCGTCAGCGCAGCCGGAGGGAAGGAATATCCGATGTTCCAGTCGTTCGAGGAGCAGGAGGGTACGCCGCGAGACATCCACCGCTTCGAATCACGATGGATAATCGCCATTGTCCTGAGCGTGGTGATCGCCATCGAGATGTTCGACTATTCGGTATCGATCGTCGGCCCCTTTCCGACGGTGCTGATCAATGTAGTGCTTTTCGGCGTCGCGATCGTCCTGATGGGCTACACCAGCCGGCGCCACAACAACGTCGCGCGGCTGCTCCTGATCCCGTTCTCGGTGCTCATCCTGTTCTACGACCTCTCGCACCTCGCCCAGATGATGAGCCGTGGACCCACAACCTACTATGCCGCCGGCCGGATCCTCCTGATGGCGGCGGCGATCTACGCCCTGTTCACGCCCGCCTCGCGCGCGTGGTTCGGCAGAAGGCCCCTGCCGCCCGGGGCGCTGGAAGAAGAAGAGCAGTAAAAACAGGAGTCGGGGACGACGATCACGGTCAAGGGATCGTCCATCCTTTCCGGCATCGTTTCGACGCGCGGTTCGGCGTCTGCCTCGCGATCTTGATCGATATCAAGGCGTTGCAGGGCCGCCATTCATATTCTTTTCAAAAGAACAAACAGGGTAACACAAGAGGCGCAACATGCGACGGCTCGGACTCTTGTATGCAGCACTCGCCCTGTTTCTCGGAGCGCTCGGCGTTTCGTGGGTGACCCATGGGACCGGCATCGTCCGCAACGATCCCGACCGGCACATCGCGATCCCCACGCCGCTGACCATGCCGCTTCAGGTCAAGGCGGCGTACAACGACCAGGATATCTTCATCCGCTACCGCTGGCCTTCGCCGCGCCCGGGCATCCATCACGACGTGCTGGTGTTCCAGGGCGGGAAGTGGGTGGTGCGGGGCGAGGCGGGAGCGGGCTCGGAGCCGAACGGCCTGGCCGAGGACCGGGTCGCGATGATGCTGGACGACGGCGGCGTGCCCGAGTTCGGCCGTTATGGCGGCTACATCACCGTCGGCGACGGGATCACGACGTTCAGCCAGTCGGCCGACGCCAAGGCGGTGCGGGCGCATCCCGATCTCGGGCAGCGGATGAAGCAGGTCGAGGTCTCGAAATACCTGCCGGCGACGCGGCGGGTCGTCGGCGACTGGTCGGCGCTCGTTTCCGAATCCGAGCTCGCCGCCCAACGCAAGGCCGGCTACTTCCTCGACCTGTGGCATTGGCGCGCCCATCGTTCCAATCCGTTGAACATCTCCGACGACCAGAACATCGGCGCCGCGCGCCTCGGCGATGCCGGCCGGTCGCCCTATTCGACGAACTGGGACAGAGAGGCCAAGCAGCCGAAGCTGATGCTGGATCCGGCCAAGGCTGGCCGCAAAGGCCTGCGCTGGGACGACATCGTCCAGGGCCGGCTGGGCTTCGGCGACGTCTACTATCTGCGCGCCGACCAGGCCGTGGCGTTCGATCCCAAAGCCGGCTGGGCCGAGGGCGACACGCTCCCGCGCCGCATCCTGACGCCGGCCGACGGCTCGCGCGGCGACATCGCCGTCAGCGGCGAAGGCCGCTGGAAGGACGGCTACTGGGACGTGACCCTGCAACGGCGGCTCGACACCGGACATCCGCTGGACGACAAGATCCTGCGCGACCAGGGTGCCTACCAGGTCGCCTTCTCCGTGCATCGCGCCGCCCAGCAGGAACGCTGGCACTACGTCTCGCTGCCCTTCTCGCTGGGCCTGAGCCGGCCGTCCGAGATCGTCGCGGCGAAATTCACCGGCGCCGCGCCGGACTGGCGGCAGGCGTGGACCGACGTGAAGCTGTTCTATCCCGGCCAGGTCAGCTGGCCGCTGCTCAACAGCAAGAAGCACGCCGGTGCCGCCAGCATCGACAAGGGTGTGCCGGTCAAGTATCGCCACAGCGAGTCGCAGCTCGCACACTATGGCGTGGAGGCGGAGTTCGCCGATGCGATCCGTCGCCAGTGGTTGTTCACTTTGTTCGCCGGTGTCCTGCTGATCGCCGGCTTCGGCATCGCCCTGAACCTGCTCGCCCGCAAGCAAGGAACCTGACCATGGCCGCCTATCACGTCGTCCTGGTTCATTTTCCGATCGCCTTGTGGATGACCGCGACCCTGGCGATCGTCTGGCGCGCCCTCTCCGACGGGCCGCTCGCCAAGGCCGTCGACCGCGCGCTCGTCCCGCTGCTGACGATCGGCCTGATCGCGGGCGTGGTCGCCTACGCGGTCGGCACCCAGGTGTGGTCGTGGGAAACGGTCTCGTCGACGCCGCTCGGCCGCAATCACCTGCTGCTGGCGACATGGACCACGGCATACTGGGCGCTGCTGCTGGCGACGCGGTGGATCCAGGGCGAAGCCGTCTGGGACGGCGTGATGCGCTGGATCATGGCCGGACTGGCGATCCTCGGCAGCGTTCTGCTCGGGATCACCGGCACGCTCGGCGGCCATCTCGTCGGCATCTACACCCAGGTCTCCGACGCTTTGCGCCCCCTCGGCTGGGAGGTCTACACGACCTTCTACGTGCCGACGCCGACGCTGGTGGTGATCGGAGCCGTCACGGCCCTGATGATCGGCCTCGGACTGTGGGGACGGATGCGGCGTTCGAAGGGCGCTTCTTCCTGAGTTCGGATCGCGCCATGCGCGCGACCGCGCCCGCCTTGCGGCGCTACCACACGCCGAAGAAGATGCCGTGCTTCTTGTGGGTGGCGGTGCGCGCTTCGACATAGGCGTCGTCGACCGTGACGCGGGTCTTGCGCGCCTTCAGCCAGGCGTCGAGGCGACCCTCCATCTCGCGGCGGATGTGGGCGTAGGACCCGTTGCCGCCGAGATCGTGCCGCTCCTGCGGATCGTGCGCGAGGTCGAACAGCATCGGCCTGAAGTCCTGCCACCACACATATTTCCAGCGGTCGGTGCGGACCATGATGGCGCGGCAGTCGCGCGGCCCGCGCTTCAGCAGGAGCCGCGCCTCGCGGAAGGCATAGTCGAGCTCGGAGAAAACCGCGTCGCGCCAATCCTCGGTCGCGACATTGCGCAGGAGCGGCAGCAGCGAACGGCCCTCGACGAGATGGTCGTTGGGCGGCAGCCCCAGCGCCGCCAGCACCGTCGGCACGACATCGATCGCCTCGACGAAGCGGTTGTCGACCGTGCCGCGGGTGGAGTCGGCGGCGGAATCGGGATCGTAGACGATGAAGGGCACACGCAGCGCCTCCTCGTAGAACATCTCCTTCTCGCCCAGCCAGTGGTCGCCCAGGAAATCGCCGTGATCGGCGGTGAAGACGATCAGCGTATCGTCGAAGCGGCCCGCCTTCTTCAGGTGCTCGAACAGGCGGCCCAGCCAGTCGTCGATCTGGCGGATCAGACCCATATAGGCCGGCCCCACCGTGGCCCGCGCGTCGTGGCGGCTGAAGGAGACGGATTCCTCGTGACAACGATAGGCCGCGAGCACGGGGTGCTGGTCGACGAGCTCCGATTCGTCGCGGTTGAGCGGCAGGCAGTCCTCGGCACCGTACAGAGCGTGATAGGGCGCCGGCGCCATGTAGGGCCAGTGCGGCTTCACGTAGCTCAAGTGGAGAAACCACGGCTTCTCGCCCATGTCGTCGACGAAGCGCATGGCCTCGCGCGTCATGTAGGCGGTCTCGGAATGCTCCTCGGCGACGCGCGCCGGCCGGCCGACGTTGCGCATGTGCCAGCCGGAGAGCTTCTCGCCGTTCGGCCCGTCGGCCGCGATCACATAGTCGCTCCAGGGATCGTCGGAGACGTAGCCGTGCCGGCGGAGATAGTCGGCGTAGTGGCTCTCGCTGCCCGGCGGCGAGTGGCCGTCGTAGCGGTCGAGTTCCTCGAAGCGGCCGGCGCGCATCAGGGCCGCCAGCGCCGAGCCGCCCTCGATACCGTAGCGCTCGAGCCCGTCGGTGTCGGGCAGCACGTGGGTCTTGCCGGCCAGCGCCACGCGGATGCCGGCGGGCCGCAGATAGTCGCCGATGGTCTTTTCCCGCAAGCTGAGCGGCACGCGGTTCCAGGTGGCGCCGTGGCTCATCATGTAGCGACCGGTGTAGGAACTCATGCGCGAGGGGCCGCAGACGCCCGACTGCGCATAGGCGCGCGGGAACAGCACGCCCTGCTGCGCGAGGCCGTCGATCGCCGGTGTCCTGAGGTGCGGATGGCCGGCGCACGAGAGGTGATCGGCGCGCAGCTGGTCGCACATGATGAACAAAATATTCCGTACCTTGCCCACGTCTTTCCTCTCTCGACGGCTTCGGCGCCGCTGGCCTATCTAAGCCGCATGAGCGACGCCCCGTCCATCCGCGATATCCTCGATTTCTGGTTCCTGCCGCTTTCCGACCCCGGCCACGGCAAGCCGCGCGAGATCTGGTGGAAGAGCACGCCCGCATTCGACACCGAGACCGCCGGCCGGTTCGGAACCGCGATCGAGCAGGCGGTAGCAGGCGGGCTCGACGCCTGGAAGGCCTCCCCCGAGGGGGCATTGGCGCTGATCCTTCTCTGCGATCAGTTCCCGCGCAATTGCTTCCGCCGTACGGCCCGCGCCTTCTGCGGCGACGCCAAGGCGCTCGAGACGGCACGGCTTTCGCTGGCCCGCTTCTATCCCACGGCCTTCACGCCCAACCTGCGGCTCTTCTTCTACATGCCGTTCGGCCACAGCGAGGCGCTGGCCGACCAGCACCTGGCCTGCGCGCTGTTCGACACGATCGGCGGCGAGGAGAACCTGAAATCCGCCGCCGAGCACCGCGACGTCGTCGCCCGCTTCGGCCGCTTCCCCCATCGCAACGAGGTGTTGGGACGGCCGAGCACGGCGGAGGAGCTCGACTATCTCCGGGATGCTAAGCGGTACGGGCAGTGATCTCGCGATAAAGGTCCGCCGTCTCGGCGTCGAAGCAGCAGAAGACGATTCGCTCGGGCATGGCGATCATGCGGGCTTCGCGCACGGCAATCTCTGTGGCGGGTTCCTTGGGATAGCCGTAGATGCCGGTCGAGATGGCCGGAAAGGCGATACTGTGCAGGCCGTGCGCAACGGCGAGCGCCAGGCTGTTGCGGTAGCAGCGCGCCAGGAGCTCGGGCTCGCCGGCGCCGCCACCCCGCCAGACCGGACCGACGGTATGGATGACGTGGCGCGCCTTCAGGCGATAGCCGCTGGTGATTCTTGCTTCGCCGATGGGACAGGCGCCCAAGGCGCGGCATTCGGCAAGCAATCCGGGGCCGGCGGCACGATGAATGGCACCGTCCACGCCGCCACCGCCCAGCAACGATTCCTTGGCGGCATTGACGATGGCATCGACGTCGAGGCGCGTGATGTCGCCTTCGACGATCTCGATACCGCCCATTGCTACCAGTAGCGGACGGGGCCGGTGTCGAGGTGGACGAATCCGGAGCGCGGATAGAAGCCGACGCCGCCCATGTTGAGCGCGCGGGCGGCCTGCCGGATCTTGAACACCGGGACGCCGGGGAAGCGGATGTCCATGGCGTTGCCGTTCATGTGCTGGCTGTCGCGCGCCACGCCGCGGCTGACGCTGGCCAGCCAGGCATTGGTGGTCGGCGAGCGGAAAGCGGACAGCACCTCGATCGAGCCGCTGTAGTCCACGATCTGCGCCGTGTGCCACAGCACGTCGAACAGCAGCGGATCCATCTCGGTCAGCGCGTTGTCGCGGCTGTCTCGGAGGAAGTGGTTCAACTTGTCGAGGGCGTCGCGATGATAGGCGCCGTTCGACCAGTAGGTGACGGTGAGCGTTTCCTGGGTATTGAAGCTGACGAAGCTGAGGCTGCGCGGGCTCGTCGTGTCGAGCGGCGGCGGCGGCCCGGGCGGCTGGGCCGGCGCGAAACCGCCGTAGCGCGCGGCGCGCAGGCTTTCCGGGGTCGTACGGGGGGCGGTGGTGCCGCGCTGCACCACCGGCTTGGCGGCAGCGGCCTTCTGGACAGTGACTTTCTTGGGAGGGGCGGGCGTCCTCGCCCCTGCCGGCGCCTTCTTCGCGGCTGCATCGGCCGTCGTGCCACGCAGGACGTTAGGCGTCGTCGATCCTGCGGGATTGGTCTGGGCGGCGCTGGTGCCGGCAAACGCCAGTACTGCCGCCAAGCTCAATACGAAAAACCGCATCCCCACCCCGGGTTGTTGCATTTTTATCACATGTATACATATCAGAGACCGACTCGCGACTCAAAGTGAAATTCACCAGGCCTGGTCTCGCTGGATTGCGCGACCGCAAGCCCAACGACCTGCCCGACCATGCAGAGCGTCGGCCCCTGCAGGCGTGCCCGCATCGCCAAACGATCGATGGTGGCCAGCGTGCCGACGACGCGGCGCTCGCGCTCGGTCGTGCCGTTCTCGATCAGCGCGACCGGTGTCGACGCCGGCAGGCCGTGCGCGATGAGCTGGCTTGCAATCACCGGCAGCGACCCGCTGCCCATATAAATGACGACGGTCTGGCGCGGTCGCGCCAGCATCTGCCAATCGAGATCGATGCTGCCGTCCTTGAGGTGGCCCGTCACGAAGACGCAGGCTTGGGCATGATCACGGTGGGTGAGCGGTATGCCTGCACTGGCGGCACAACCCAGGGCCGCCGTCACGCCGGGCACGACCTCGACGGCAACGCCGGCCCGGGCAAGCGCCTCGATCTCCTCCCCGCCTCGGCCGAACACGAACGGGTCGCCGCCCTTCAGCCGCACCACGCTCTTGCCGGCGCGCGCCAGTGCGACCAGGCGATCGTTGATCTCGTCCTGGGACATGGAATGGTTGCCGCGACGCTTGCCGACGTAGATCCGCTCGGCGTCGCGCCGCGCCATGACCAGCACCTCGGCCGAGACCAGGCGGTCGTAGATCACGACATCGGCGCGCTGCAGCAGGCGGTGGGCTTTCATCGTCAGTAGATCGGGATCGCCCGGGCCGGCGCCGACCAGATGCACGATGCCCGCCACGGGACCGGCCTCGCGGCGCGCGCCGTCGAGCAGGCGGATCAGCTCGCGCCGCGCGCCGATCTCGTCGCCGGCCAACGCCAGTTCGCCGATGCGGCCCTCGAACACCCGGTCCCAGAAACGTCGGCGCGCTCGCGGCTGCTCGAGGGTACGGCGCACCTGGGCGCGGAAGATCTCGGCGAAGCGCGCGAGGCGGCCGATGGCGGCCGGCATGGCGCGCTCGATCTCGGCCCTGAGCTGCCGCGCCAGCGCTGGTGCCGCGCCACCGGTCGAGATGGCGATGGTGATCGGCGCCCGGTCGACGATGGCGGGCATGATGAAGCTGGAAAGCTTCGGCCGGTCGACGACATTCACCGGCAGGCAGCGCTGTTGGGCGGCAAGGGAGACGCGCGCCTGCAGGGCCTCGTCGTCGCTCGCGACCACGACCAGCGACACGCCGGAGAGATCGGCCTCGTCAAAGGCGCGACCTGCCCAGGAAATGCGGCCCTCGTCGATCAACTGGGCGATCTCGCCCACGACCGAATCGGCGATCAGCGTCACCTGGGCGCCGGCCGACAGCAGCAGCTCGACCTTACGCGCCGCGGCGTCGGTGCCGCCGGCAACCAGCGCACGGCGGCCCTGCAGGGACATGAACAGGGGGAAGGACTGCATCACGCGGCCTGCTGCTCGAGACGCGCGGCGCGCAAGAGCGCCCGCAGTTCAGGACGGCAGGAACCGCAGTTCGTGCCGGCACGGGTGGCGGCGCCGAGGGCCGCGAGCGACGTGGCGCCCTTGGCGATCGCCGACGTCACTGCGGCAGTCGACACGCCAAAGCAGGCGCAGACCTCGCCGCCACGGTTGGCGGCATCGCCGCCATGCAGAAGAAGGTTGCGGTCGTCGACGCCCAGACGGTCCATCGCCATGAAGGAGGCGAAGCGATCGCGCACCGAATCGTCGTGCGAGCTGCCCAGCACCAGGACGGCTTCGAGCCGGCCGTCGGCAATCACCGCGCCGAGACCCGCCTCGCCTTCGAGCCACGGCCCGGGGTTGGTGGCGCGCACGGCAGCCGACAGCGCCCGACGCGCAACGTCGACCGGCTGCTCGCCCGCCAACAGATAGGCGCGATAGCCGGCGCCCCGCGTGTGCGCCCAGTAGGTGATCTCCGGCAGCATCACCGGTCTGCGAGCGAGAATCGTGCCATGCCAGCGCATATCTAAACGTCGAATCTCGATCGGCGTGTGCTTCAGTTCGGGCTGGCCGGAGATCGGATCGACGGCGGGATTGACCGCGGCATTGATGGCGCCGGCGCGCGAGACCTGGGCCGTCCAATGCATCGGCGCGAAGACGTCGCCGACTCGTAAGGAATCCGTTAGGTGGACGCGCAGCGCCGCGCGTCCCCAGGCACTGGTCACTTCGGCAATGTCGCCGTTGCCCAGACCACGCGCCAGCGCATCGTCGGGATGCATCTCGATCAACGGCTCGGGCCGATGACCGGCGAGGCGCACCGACTTTCCCGTCCGAGTCATGGTGTGCCACTGGTCGCGGACGCGGCCGGTGTTGAGGCCGAGCGGCCGCTCGGCGTTGGGCGCGTGCATGGGTGGGCGCGGCGACGTCGCGATGAAGCGCGCGCGGCGATCGCCATGATAGAAGCCGCCATCGGCAAAGAAGCGCCCGCCGTTCGCCGCTCCAGCACGTGCGGGCCAGACGAAGGGCGCGAGCTTGTCATAAGCCGCATCGTCGATTCCGGCGTAGGCACCGATGTCGAAATCGCGGCGGCCGTCGTTCTCGAAGGCCGAGAGCGCCGCGTGCTCGCGGAAGATGTCGGCGACGCCGTTCCAGGCGAAAGCTGCACCGAAACCCAGGCGACGTGCAACCTCGGCCACGATCCACCAGTCCTGCCGCGCCTCGCCGGGCGCGGGAAGGAACGGCCGCTGGCGGGAGATGCCGCGTTCGGAGTTGGTGACGGTGCCGTCCTTCTCCGCCCACGCCAGCGCCGGCAGGCGGATGCGACAGGCATCGACGGTGTCGGTGGCGCGCACCGCCTCCGAGACGACGGCAAGGTCGCAGGCCTGCAGCGCCGCCCGCACGGCCCCCGAATCGGGCAAGCTGGCGACCGGATTGGTCGCCATGATCCACACTGCCTTGATGCGGCCGGACTTCACCGCGTCGAACAGCTCGATGGCCTTCAATCCGGGCCGCTTCGCCATCCGGGTGCCGCGCCAGAAGCGGCCGACGCGTTCGACATCCTCCAGGGCGAAGTCCATGTGGGCGGCCAGCGTATTGCTGAGCGCGCCGACCTCGCGGCCGCCCATGGCATTGGGCTGACCGGTGATGGAAAACGGCCCCATGCCGGGCCGACCGATGCGCCCGGTCAGCAGATGACAGTTGATGATGGCGTTCACCTTGTCGACGCCGGCACTCGACTGGTTCACGCCCTGCGAATAAAGCGTCACTGTCTTCTCGGCGCGGGCGAACCATTCGACGAAAGTGGCCACGTCGGCCGCGGGCAGGTCGCATTGCGCGAGATCGCTGGCGCGCGCGGCGATCAATGCCTCCTCGAGGCCCACCGTGTGCCGGTCGACGTATTGCTTCGCCGTGACGTCGCGGCGATGCAGTTCGGCCAGGAGACCGTTGAACAGGGTAACGTCGCTGCCCGGGCGGAGCGCCAGATGAAGATCAGCGATCTCACAGGTGTCGGTGCGGCGCGGATCGATCACCACGATGTTCATCCCGGGCCGCGCGCGCTTGGCGGCCTCCAGGCGCTGGAACAGGACAGGATGGCACCACGCGAGGTTGCTGCCGACCAGAACGACGAGATCGGCCAGCTCGAAATCCTCGTAGAGGCCGGGCACGGTATCGCTGCCGAACGCGCGCTTGTGGCCGGCCACCGACGAGGCCATGCAGAGCCGCGAGTTGGTGTCGATGTTGGCCGTGCCGAGGAAGCCTTTTATGAGCTTGTTGGCGGCGTAGTAGTCCTCGGTGAGCAACTGACCCGACACATAGAATGCCACGGCATCGGGCCCGTGCTTGGCGATGACATCGCGAAAGCCATTGGCCACCGCGTCGAGGGCCGTGTCCCACGAGACGCGCCGGCCGTCGATCTCGGGATGAAGCAGGCGATCCTCGAGCGACAGCGTCTCGCCCAGCGCCGCGCCCTTGGAGCAGAGCCGCCCGCGATTGGCCGGATGTTCGGAATCGCCCGCGATCCCGGCCCCGCCGCGATCGTCGGGCGTCGCCACGATCCCGCAACCGACGCCGCAGTAGGGGCAGGTGGTGCGGACGGTCGTCATGGCAAAACACCCACCTCCCCCGTTTGCCGGGGAGGAGAAGAAGGGTGTGCTCTAATACACATCGCGCTGGTACCGGCCGGCCTTGGCCAGCCCGTCGAGCCAGGCCTTGGCCTCGGCCGCGCTCTTGCCGCCGTTCTCGGCCGCTATCTGCAGCAGCGTGTCCTCGACGTCCCTGGCCATGCGCTTGGCGTCGCCGCAGACAAAGAAGTGGGCGCCTTCCTCCAGCCACGCCCACAGCTCGGCCGCATTCTCGCGCATGCGGGTCTGGACGTAGATCTTCTCCGCCTGGTCGCGCGAAAAGGCGAGGTCGAGCCGGTTGAGCAGGCCGCGGCGCTGCCAGTCGACGATCTGATCCTCGTAGAGGAAATCGGTGACGCGCTTCTGGTCGCCGAAGAACAGCCAGTTCCTGCCCCCCTTCCTTCCCGACGCGGCGGCACGCGCCTCGCGCTCCTCGAGGAAGGCGCGAAACGGCGCGATGCCGGTGCCGGGTCCGACCATGATCGCCGGCACATCGTCGTCGGTGGGCGGGGCAAAGCCGTGGCTCTTCTGGACGAACACCGGAATGACGTCACCCGGCTTGGCAAAATCGGCGAGATAGCAGGAGCCGATACCGGTGCGGGTGCGATCGTTGTTGTTCCAGCGCACCGCCGACACCGTCAGATGGACTTCGCGCGGATGAGCCTTCGACGAGGAGGCGATCGAGTAGACCCGGGGTTGCAGGCGGTCGAGCGACTTGAGCAGGCCGGGCAGCGACGGCGAAACCGACGGGAAGGCATGAAGCAGGTCAAGGAGGTCGGCATCGACGAGCTCCGGCGGCCCCCTGCCCTCGGCCAGCGCCTGCAGTTTCAGCGCCTCCTCACCGTTGAAGGCGCGGGTCGCGAGAAACAGCATGCACTCGTCGCTCGGCCGGGCGATGTCGACCTTGCTCAGCAGGACCTGGCGCAGCGGCAACGCCTCGCCATCGAACGCCACCATCTCCTCGCCGGTGGCGCCGATACGGTCGAGCACGGCCTGAACCAGCTGCGGGTTCTTGCGGGCAAAGACGCCGAGGCTGTCGCCGGCCTCGTAGGTTACATCGGTGGCCGAGAGATCCAGCACGACGTGGCGCACGTCCTTCTCGGAGCCGGGGCGATTGAGCGGATGGGCATCGACCAGCATCGCAAGCGCGGGCCGGTCACGCGAGAAGCCGTGAACGCCCGCCGGCTTCGCGGCCGGCGCGATGGACGGAGCGCCGCGTTCTCCCTCCAAGGCCGCGACAAGTTCCTTCAGCTTGCGCTGGGTTTCCTTGCCGCCCGGCACGCAGCGGCCCATGTCGGCCTCGGCACCCGACCACACGGCCTCGGCGTAGGTTTGGCAGAGGTAGCCGCACTGGCCGCAATCGAGCTGCGCCATCGCCGCCATCAGTTTGCGCTCGGGCGTCGCGTCCCTGGCGAGCTCCAGCCGCTCCGGCATCGCAAGGGCGGCATCATGCCAGGGGAAATCCTCGGGCTCGGCCGCTTCGGCGCTTTCCCCGGCAGCCGCCTCGCCGTTGACGCCGAGATAGGCGGAGAAGAAGCCGTTCAGCCAGGCACGCTGCTCCGTCGAGAACGGCGCGTTCTCCGGAACGAGTGACAGCAGCGGCGCGATGGCGTTCATGCCGCCAGTGCCCGAACCGGCGCCTCGTCGGCGAGCTTGCGCAGGGCCGCGATCTCGTGCCGGCGGCAAAATTCGAAGAACGATTCGGTCGCCGGCCGGCGGTGCGCGAGGTAGGTCGCGAGCAAGCGCTCGAGCATCGGCGGCAGGTCGTCGAACGCCACCGACCGGGCATAGTCGCGAGCCATCGCCTGCTCGTCGGTCGAGGCGGCGCCACCACCAATATAGACGTGATAGCCCTCGACGCTGTCCTCGCCGCGATCGACCTTGGCGGCCAGCAGCCCGATGTCGCCGACATAGTGCTGGGCGCAGGAGTGATGGCAGCCGGTCAGGTGGATGTTCACCGGCGTGTCGATGGCCACATGCGCCTCGAGATAGTCGGCGAGCTTCAGGGCATGGCCCTTGGTATTGGAGGCCGCGAACTTGCAGCCGGCGTTGCCGGTGCAGGCGACGAGCCCGCGGCGGATGGCGCTCGCCTCGATCCCGAGGCCGAGGGCATTGATGGCGGCGATGCAGATGCCGATGTCGCGGTCGGCGACATCCGAGATCAACAGGTTCTGCCACACGGTGAGCCGGAGCGTGCCGCTGCCGAAGCGTTCGGAGATCCCGGCAAGGCCACGCATCTGCCCGGAGGTGAGCCGGCCGACCGGCAAGACGAGGCCGAGATAGTTGAGGCCCGGCTGCTTCTGGCCGTGCACGCCGATATGGCCGTGCTTGTCGGCAAGCATGCGCGGCGCAACTTCAGCCCCGGCTGCGCGACGGAGCACTGTGCCATACTCCTTCTCGACCTCCTCGAGGAACGCCTCGCGTCCCATCCGGTCGATCACGTATTTGAGGCGCGCCTTCTGGCGATTGGTGCGATCGCCGTGGACGGCAAAGGCCCGGACGACCGCGCCCGCCACCGCAACGCATTCCTCGGGCTTCAGAAGAATGCCGGTTTCGAAGGCAAAATCGAGATGGCCCGTGATGCCGCCCAACTGCAGGTGAAAATAGACGCCGGGCTCGAAGCCTGCGCCACCCGTCACCGCGGCGGCCACGAAACCGATGTCGTTGGTGTCTTCCAGCACCGGAACGCGCCCGCCGCCGTCGAAGGCGATGTTGAACTTGCGCGGCAGTCCATACATCTCCCGGTGATTGAGGATGTAGTGGTGCATGGCGCGACAGAGCGGCCGTGTGTCGTAGAGCTCCTGCCGGTCGATGCCCGCCGTCGGGCTGCCAGTGATGTTGCGGATATTGTCGGCGCCGGAGCCGCGCGCCGTCAGGCCGAGATCCTGCACCGCCAGCAGAAGATCGACGCCATGCTCCGCCGCAATCTCGCGGATCTGCAGGTTGGCGCGGGTCGTGATGTCGGCGTAGCCACCGCCGAAGGAGTCGGCCGCATCGGCGAGACCGCGCATCTGCCAGGCGTTCAGGATGCCGTTGGGGATGCGCAACCGGCACATGTAGGAGTTCTGCGCCGGCGCAACATAGAAGAGACCGTGATATTTCGTGAGGAGGACGTCGACGCCCTTGGGGAATTGCCCGGCCGCGGCGCGGCCCACCACCTCGTCCCAGCGATCGAGCGGATGGCGCGCGCGCTTGGCGGTTTCCTCGACGACCAGTTTGCCGCCCGCCGCTATCGCGCGGTCCTGGGCAGCGTATTGCACCGCGTCCGGCCCGATCGGCTGGCCTGCCGGCGTGCCAACAGCGCGACCCGCCAGTTTGTCGGCAGCCTTGCGCGCTTCGATGCCGCTGACGAAGCCCTGCAGCCATTGCTTCTGCTGGTCGTCGAAGTCGCTCATATCGCCGCTCAGGCCGCCGCCCGTGCTGGAACCCGGTGACGTGCATAGAGGAACTCCAGAACGGCCGCCCGGCAGCGCGCATATTCCGGATCGGTCGCGAGTTCGAGCCGGCGGCGCGGCCGTGGCAGTTCGATCGCCAGGATCTCGCCGATGGTGGCCGCGGGCCCGTTGGTCATCATGACCACGCGATCCGACAGCAACACCGCTTCGTCGACGTCATGGGTGATCATCAGCACCGTGTTGCCGAGACGGGCATGGATCTCCATCACGCTGTCCTGCAGATGGGCACGCGTCAGCGCGTCGAGGGCGCCGAACGGCTCGTCCATCAGCAGCACCTTGGGCTGCATGGCGAGCGCCCGGGCGATGCCGACCCGCTGCTTCATGCCGCCGGAGACTTCGTGCGGGCGCTTGTCCTTGGCCTGCGCCATCTGCACCAGCTCGAGGTTGTGCATCACCCAGTCGTGCCGCTCGGCCTTGCTCTTGCGCGAGCCGAACACCTTGTCGACGGCGATGGCGATGTTGCCGTAGACGGTGAGCCAGGGCAGCAGCGAGTGGTTCTGGAAGACGATGGCGCGGTCGGGGCCGGGCTCGTCCACCACCTTGCCTTCGAGGAAGACCTCGCCGGTCGTCGACTGCAGCAGACCGCCCAGGATATTGAGCAACGTCGACTTGCCGCAGCCGGAATGGCCGATCATCGAGACGAACTCGCCCTGTTCGATGTGGAGATTCACATCGCGCAGCACTTCCGTCTCCATCTGACCGCGACGGAAGCTCATGCCGACCTGTTCGAACTTGAGATAGGGCTGGTTCATGACCGGTGCTCCTATTGCGCCGAGACGCCGTGCGAGACGAAATGCCCGACCGTGGCGATCAGCTTGTCGAGCAGGAAGCCGACGATGCCGATGTAGACCAGGGCCACGATGATGTCGGAGATGCGCGAGCTGTTCCACGCGTCCCAGATGAAGAAGCCGATGCCGAC
>Ga0082335_1004323_pt1 | contig 21559 bp, 1 predicted proteins | sample Subgrocontami58m_FD_72375 | JGI IMG/M metagenome (GOLD analysis project Ga0082335, IMG submission 72375) | Subsurface groundwater microbial communities from S. Glens Falls, New York, USA - GMW37 contaminated, 5.8 m (SPADES assembly) (version 2) ...
TGATGGAAAGAAAGCCTTGGGGCGCCGCCCCAAACCCCGCGAGGGCTTCGCCCTTCGAACCCACCAGGGGCACGGCCCCTGGACCGCGATCGGTTGGGTCAGGGACGAAAGGGGGCCAACCATGGCGTTTCAACGTCCGTGTCGGCCCCCTTTCTTCCCTGACCCAATGAATGGCATCCAAGGCCCTGCCTTGGTGGGGGTCGAGGGGGCAACGCCCCTCGCGGGGTTTGGGGCAGCGCCCCGAGGCTTTCTTTCCTTCACCCAATTGCCCTAACGGAACAGACGCCTATGGAACAGACATGGCGTAATCTCTCCGACGCGATCGCCGATCACGCAACCCGGCAACCGGGTGCGCATGCGCTGATCGAGGGCGGGCTGACCCTGAGTTACGCCCATCTCGCCGATCTGATCGGGCGAGCGAGCGTGGTCGTCCACGATTGGGGGGTGGAACCGCGCGACGTCGTTGCGCTCGCCATGCCCGGGGGCATCGATCACTTGATTCTGACGTTCGCGCTGCTGCGGGTGGGCGCCATACCACTCGATGTCTCGCCAGGGTTCCTGGACCAGGCGGCCGCGTGGCTGACGTCAGCGCTGAACATCCGGCATGCCTGTGTCCCGAAGGGAACCAACGGGCCGGAGGCGCTGACCGTTCATGCCATTGCCCCGGACTGGCGTGCCTCCTTGCAACGCAAGGCCGGGGACCGGCGAGTCGCGCGGGATGCCGATGAGCCGCACTTTCTCACCCTGGTCGCGCGCCGGGGCAGGCAGCACGCGATTGCGGTGACCCACCGGCAGTGGCTCGCCCGCATGGAGTCGGTGCGTCGGCTCATCCCCGCCCTGGCCGATCCCGGGACCAGGCTGTTGCTGCCCGGGAGCGTGGGAGATTTTGCCCTCCTGTTCGCCTGCGGCCACCTCTGTGGCGGCGGGACGGTCGTGCTCACCGACCCCGCCCTGCCGGCCGCGGAGATGCCAGCGCTGATCGAGTCGCATCCAGGGGCTGCCTGCGTCATGCCCCCACCGCTCTGCCGGATATTGCTTTCGGCGGCATCGGGGCCCTCGGTTGCATCGGGCGATGCCATGCTGTTTCCCGGTTTGCGCGCACTGCTGGTCAGGGCGACCGGCCTTTATCCGGTGGAGAAGGTCGCGGCTTCGCGACGGTTGTCACCGAACGTCTGCTTTTTCCACGGGGACGCCGCCAGCGGTCTGGTGGCGGTCCTGGGGCCCGCCGACCTGCCCGCGCGCGCTGATACGATCGGGCGACCCGATCCGCTTCTGTCGGTCGTGCTGAGTGATGCTGGCGGGGTGCCAGTGGAGGCGGGTGCTCTCGGCTATGTCCGCCTGCGTGGACCTGGCGTAGCTGCTCCGCCGCTCGGCGCGGCGCGGACGAATGCGATGTTCCGCGATGGCTGGTACGATCCGGATGAGGTCGGAACCCTGGCCCCTGACGGGTTCCTGACCTTGCGCGGGCGCGGCTTCCATCTGGTGGCGAGCCGCGGACGGCTGGTGTTCCTGCCGGATATCGAGCGGGTCTTGCGTCGCCACGAGGCGGTCGCCGAGGCCGTTGCCTTGGTCGTTCGAGTGGAACCGTCCGACACGCGGATCATGGCGTTCGTGGTGCTGGGCAGCAAGGTGGCGCCGGACATGCTCGCCCGCCATTGTCGGGATGCCCTGCCAGCGGACCAGTTGCCGGACGAGGTGCGTTTCGTTCGGGCCTTGCCGCGCAGGAATGGGCAGATCGATGGGCAGCGTCTGCTTGCCGAGCTGGATGGTCCGCCTTCCGGTCAAGGCGGCCGCCAGGCAGGTGCAGAATAATTGCCGGTGCGCGTCGTACGTCGCTTGCCGCTTCGGTCCGTACCGGCCCGTGTCATTGATCTGGCTCAATTTTACCTGCTGTCGTACAAATTTATGGATATTGATTAACGCGCGTTAATCATGCTAGCATGCGAACGATTTTAGAGATGCACCGTACGTTCGTATGCGGTCGTCCGAATTGGTCCCTGACACGGCCCGCATACAAGGCGGTTCCGGATCAGGGTGGAGGACCCGCAGGGCCGCCGGAACAAAGCCGGACCCTTTCGGACCCTCCCGAACAGTGTGGAGTGCGCGTAATGTCGTTGATCCAAGGCACCACCGATCCTGAGGTCCTGAACGGCACCGCGGGTGCGGACTCGATCGCCGGGCTTGCGGGCGACGATACGCTGCTCGGGGCGGAGGGCGACGACACGCTGAACGGCGGGCTGGGCAATGACAGCCTGGATGGCGGCGACGACATCAATACCGCCGATTACGGCGATGCCGCCGCCGGCGTGAGCGTCGACCTGCAGGCTGGTTCGGCGCTCGATGGATCGGGCGGGACCGACACCCTGATCAACATCCAGAATGTGACCGGGTCCGCCCAAGGCGATGCGATCACCGGCTATGCGGGCGCGAATGTGCTGGACGGAGGGGACGGCAACGACACCCTGACCGGCGAAGACGGCGCGGATACGCTGCAGGGCGGCGCCGGGAACGATCTGATCATGGGCGGTGACAACTCCGGCCCCGCTCGCACGCCGACCGCGACCAGCTATCTCTCGATCGGCGGCGTGCTGGTCAACGGGCTCGGGGGAGCATCGGGGTTTGGCGAGAATGCGATCCCGACCGGTGACGACAATTCCTACGGGTCGATCGACATCACCAGCGTGTTCGGCGGGGCGGGGCTGAATTTCCTCGGCCACACCGTGGCGAACATGTGGATCAGCACGAACGGCTATATCTATTTCAACGAGGGCGGCAACGTCTATGGCATGAATGCCGACCTTGCGACCTATTATGGGGCCTGGGGAGCCTCGCCCGGTGGGACGTCGACCGGGTCCGACCTGGTCTGGTACGACCTGGACGTCGTCAACCACACGGTCACGATCACCTGGGACGATGTCGGGCAATATTCCTACAGCGTTCCGAAGAACGCGTTCCAGATCCAGTTGATCGGCGACGGCAGCGGGTCCGGTGCCTTCGACATCGTCCTGCGATACGAAACGGTCGAAACCTCCTACGGAACGGTCGGCTATTACGCCGATGGGAGCCAGTATGTTTACGTCTACCCACCAGCCACGAGCCTGTTGCCGACCGATCCCGGCAATACCGGCATCGCCGGGCTTTACCAGTACCAGATCTATGGCGACGTTCCGCCACTGACCGGAGACGTTGCCAATCTGCTGGATGGCGGCGACGGGAACGATACGATCTATGGTGCGGGCGGAGCGGACACCGTGTTGGGTGGCGCCGGCGACGACTCCCTGGTCGGCGGGCAGGGTGCAGACAGTGTTGATGGTGGCGACGGTATCGATACGCTCAGCTACGCGTTCGATGGCGCCAGTGTGACGGTCGACCTGGGCTCCGGGTCCGCCACCGACGGTTGGGGTGACACCGATACGATCGCCAATGTCGAAAACGTGGTCGGATCCCTCCACGACGACACGCTCCTTGGCAATGGTCAGGCCAACGCTCTGACGGGCGGCGCCGGTAATGACAGTCTGTCCGGCGGGGATGGCGACGACACTCTGAATGGTGGCGCGGGGTCCGACACGCTCGACGGCGGCAATGGCATCAACACCCTGTCCTATGCCGGCATGGTCGGCGGCGTTACCGTCGATCTTGCATCCGGCACCGCATCGGACGGCTCCGGCGCGGACAGTATCAGCAATTTTCAAAACATCATCGGGTCGGACGGGAGCGACGCACTGACCGGCGATGCCGGGGCCAATGTCCTGACCGGCGGCGCTGGCTACGATAACATGGACGGTGGCGATGGCGTCGACACGGTCGACTACACCGCCTCGACCGGTGGCGTGACCGTCGATCTGGAGATGAACTACGCCGATGACGGGCAGGGCTATACCGACTATCTGACCAACATTGAGAATGTCGACGGTTCCGCCTTTGCCGACGTGCTGCACGGCGATACGGGCGACAACCGGCTGAGCGGCGGCGGCGGTGACGACCTGTTGATCGGCAGTGGTGGCAATGACACCGTCGACGGTGGCGCGGGGATCAATACCTTCGACGCCAGCGGTGCACCGGACGCGGTCGCGATCGACCTTGGCGCCGGAACCGGGTCGAATTTGACCGGCGACACGCTTGTGCTGAGCAATATCCAGAACGTGATTGGCTCAGGGTACGATGACACGCTGATAGGCGACGCCGCTGATAACGTGCTGACCGGCGGGGAAGGTGCGGACAGTCTGGATGGGGCTGGCGGGGTCAATACGGTCGATTACAGTGCCGCCCCGGGTGCGGTGGCGGTCGACCTGACCGTTGGCACCGCCGATGATGGGGCCGGTTCGATCGATACCCTGGCCAATATCCTGCACGTCATTGGGTCCCAGTACAATGACACGCTGACGGGCGATACCGAAGCCAATTCCCTGTCCGGCGCCGATGGAGACGACGTGCTGCGCGGCAGCGCCGGCGACGACACGCTGGATGGCGGTACCGGCACCAACACCGCCGACTACAGCGACGCCTCTGCTGGTGTTGCCGTGGACCTGGTGAACGGGACCGCAACCGGTGGTGGCGGCGCGGACGTCCTGTCGGGAATCCAAAATGTGTTCGGTTCGGCCTTTGACGACACCTTGCTGGGGGAAGGCTCCGACAACGTTCTGCGCGGCGGCGCGGGTGCCGACAGCCTGGATGGCCAGGACGGCACCGACACCGCCGACTACCAAATGGATTCGGCCAGTGTCGTGGTCGATCTCGGGACCGGTTCGGCCACCGATGGATCGGGTGCCACCGATACGCTGCTGAACCTGGAGAACGTCATCGGTTCCGCGTTCGACGATACGCTGCGCGCGGGGGCCACCTCGGCGGTGTTGATCGGCGGCGGCGGCAACGACTCGCTGCAGGGCGGGGACGGCGACGATTGGCTGGAGGGCGGCGCGGGGAACAACACGCTTGACGGCGGACTGGGCAGCAATACCGCGGCCTTCACCGGCGCTCCAGCAGGGGTGGTCGTCGACTTGCTGGCGGGCACGGCCGCAAACGGTGCCGGCGGCGCCGATTCCCTGACCTCGATCCAGAACGTGGAGGGTTCCGCCTTCAATGATTCGATCGCGGGCGACGCTGGCAATAATTGGTTGTACGGCGGCGCGGGCATCGACTCGCTGAGCGGTGGAGACGGCGACGACTCGCTGGACGGAGGCGGGGGTGCGGACCTGCTCTTCGGCGGTGAGGGGCATGACTGGATGGGCGCCTTCGACGATGGCGGTTTGGGGGGTGGCGCGACGATCGATGGGGGGGCCGGCAACGATACGATCGAGAATTCGGTTGCCGATTCGTCGATCCTGGGTGGTGACGGCGACGACCTGATCTACGATTACGCGGGCGGGTCCGTCATTGATGCCGGTGCCGGCCACGACTCTGTTTACGGTTCGGGCAGTGGGTCTTCCATCACGGGTGCGGGTGGCAATGATTCCCTGTCGCTGAATGGCAACGGCCAGGCGACGATGGACGGCGGCGCTGGCGACGACTCGCTCTATATTGACGGATATTACCGGGATGACGTGGCCAGTGGCGGTGAAGGCCACGATACGTTGGTCAATTACAATTATTACAGCTCCGGCGGCAGCACGCTGTCGGGAGATGGCGGCAACGATTCGATCTACTCGTACGCTTATTATAGCAATGATTCGATATCGGGGGGGGACGGCGACGATACGGTTTATGGCAGTTCGATTTATACCAGCGGCGGTGCGACGATCGATGGTGGGCTGGGCAATGACTCGCTTCAGTTTGTAGGATATTACGCCAGCAACGCGATCACCGGCGGAGATGGCGCGGATACGATCGGTAATACCGGGTATTATGGTGGAAGCAGCACACTCGACGGTGGCGCCGGTGACGATTCGATCGTTCAGGGCGGGTATGACAGTGTCAACGTCCTGCTGGGCGGGGACGGGGCCGATAGCCTGACCAACTCGACAAATTACGGAGCAACCATCGATGGTGGCACCGGCAACGATTCCATATCGAGCTACACCTATTATGGTGGCCGGATCGCGTTGGGCGGCGACGGCGACGATACGATCGTCACCAGCGGGTATTACAATGGAAACACGGTCGACGGCGGCGCCGGGCATGATTCGATTTCGGTCGCCAACTACAATGGCTACGGCGAATCCGTGGTCGGCGGCGACGGCAGTGATACGATCGACGTCATCTATGGCCACAGCACGATAGATGGTGGCTTGGGGAACGACCGATTCCTCGACGTGACCGGCCCATCCGCTGGCGGCAATCAGATCACCGGTGGCGACGGGATCGACACCTATGTCCTGGGCTCCACATTCTCTGGCACGCCCGACACGGTGAGCGACTTCGCCACCGGTGTGGGCGGCGATGTGATCGACATCAATGCCCTGCTTGGCAGCCTGAGCGGCCTGGGTGTCGGCGCCAATCCTTTTTCCAACGGCTTCGTCGCGCTGATCCAGGACAACGCGGACGTCCTGCTGCAGGTGGATTACGATGGGCCGGCCTCCGGCTCCTCGCCGGTGACGGTCCTACGCCTGGTCAACACCGTGGTGAACGATTTCACCTTGGACAACTTCACCCCGTCCTTCACGCCGAACGGATCGGCGGGTGAAACCATCTCGGGCGACGGCGGCGACAATCTGATCAATGGCACGGCCAGTGACGACCAGTTGGAAGGCCTGGGCGGCAACGACACGATCAACGCCGGTTATGGCAACGATGTCGGCGACGGTGGCGACGGTAACGATTCCATTTTCGGCAGCAACGGCAACGACACGCTGGATGGTGGCGCGGGCAACGACACCGTGGACGGCGGTGAGGGCAACGATTTTGTCGAGGGTGCCAGCGGGTCGGGCAACGACAGCCTGGTCGGCGGCGACGGCAACGATACGCTGGTTGCCGGCCTGGCCGGCGGCGACGATACGCTGATCGGCGGCGCCGGCGATGACCTGCTGGATGCCAGTGGTAGCGTCGGCAACAACACGCTGCAAGGCGATGCCGGCAACGACACGCTGATTGGCAGCGACGGCGACGACACGCTGAACGACTCGCAGGGCGCCAACAGCATCAACGGCGGCGGCGGCGCGGATACCTTCCAGAACGTCTCGGGTGGCAACAACGGCGCGATCATTTCAGTGTCGGTGCCGGCCAACAGCAGCGACAGCGGCAGCCATGCGTATTACGACAATACGTGGAGCGTCTCGGCGCCGACCTATCCGCTGAACACCGCGCTGGGCATTGGCTATCTGATCAATCCCGCAAGCCTGACCGACAATTTCACGCTGCACGACCATTATTACGCGTCGTCCAACGTGCCCGATCCGAACCGGGCGGTGATCACCTTCCAGTTCGCGACGCCGATCGCGGTGAACCAGGTGGCGATCGTCGAGCATGCCAATGGCGTGACTCATCTCCAGGCCTATGTCGGCAACTCGCTGGCCTCCTTGGCCTCGGTCGGTGGCGTGTATGGCAGTGCCGGCGATGTCACCGGGTCGGGGATGTTGCAGGACGGATCCGCCAATCTGTTCACCCTCGGCAACGCCGTCGCTGGAACCTTCTTTCAGGTCGTGCTTGACAAGACCAACCTGACGGACGGCTGGGCGCTCTACCGCCTGTTCCTGGCGGATGGCGACGGCGTGACGATCGGCGCGGCGCAGTCGGCGAGCGGGTTTGGCGGCAGCACCCTGAGCGGTGGCGCGGGCCAGGACACCTATCAGTTGACCTGGCATCTGGGCACGACGGCCGATGAGGTCACCGACTTCCAGGTCGGTGCCGGCGGCGATGTCATTGACCTCAGCTATGTGCTGAATAATGCGCTCCTCGGCTACACTGCCGCAACCAATCCGTTCATCCAGGGCTATCTGCGCGTCGTGAGCGACGGCGGCACCGACACGCTGCTGCAGGTTGACCGGAGCGGACACGGCAGTGACTGGCTGACCGCCCTGCGGCTCGAAGGGGTGGCTCCCGGCGCGTTGGTCGGCGACAACTTCGCGCAAGGCTGGTCGCCCGACGGTATCGGCCTGCTCATCAACGGCACGCCCGGCGACGACAATCTGGCGGGTACGGTCAATAACGACACCATTAACGGCCTCGCCGGCAACGATACGGTCTATGGTGACTATGGACACGACAGCATCACTGGTGGTGACGACAACGACACCATAGAGGGTGGCGAAGGCGACGACTCGATCGACGGCGGCGCCGGTTACAACGAGCTTTACGGTGGCAGCGGTAACGACAGCCTGACGGCCGTTGGCGGCGGTTACTATTTCGGCGAGGACGGTGACGACACCGCGGTCGGCGACGCTGGCAACGACACGCTTTATGGCGGCAGCGGCAACGACAGTCTGAATGGTGGCGACGGCAACAACTACCTTCATGGCGAGGCCGGTGACGACACCGCGGTCGGCGGCGCTGGCAACGACACGCTGTATGGTGCCGGCGGCAATGACAGCCTGAACGGTGGCGACGGCAACAACACCTTCCAGGGCAACGCCGGCGATGACACCATGGTCGGCGGCACTGGCAACGACACGTTCTATGATTATGAGGGGACGAACAGTTTCTCGGGCGGTGATGGAGCCGATTACTTCCAGTATGTCAGCTACAGCTCCGGCAATGGCGGGGGGACGTTCACCGGTGGCGCCGGGCAGGACACCTACCAGCTGGTGTGGTATCCTTGGAGCCAGCCGGCTGCCCCGGCGGAGATCACCGACTTCGCGACTGGTTCGGCCGGCGACGTCCTCGACCTGGACAGCGTCTGGCTAACGGGCCACAACGCCTATGATAACCCGTTCACCACCGGGTTCATGCAATTGGTCTCCGACGGCGGTGGCAACACGCTGTTCCAGGTGGACGCGGACGGCGCGGGCGTCGGCTATGCCTGGCAGACGGTGTTGCAGCTCAACGCGCACAACCCGGGCGATTTCACCTATGAGAATTTCTCGCCCGGCTGGTCGCAGACGGGAATCGGCCTGCACATCATCGGCACCGCGGCGAGTGAGGTGCTCTATGGCACGGTGAACCATGACACGATCGAGGGTCTGGGCGGCAACGACACGGTGTATGGCGACTACGGTGACGACAGCATCCTGGGCGGCGACGACAACGACAACCTGCAAGGCCAGGACGGCAGCGATACGATCGACGGCGAGGCCGGCAACGACACGCTGTATGGCAACGCCGGCAATGACAGCCTGACCGGTGGGGATGGTAACAACACCTTCCAGGGCAACGCCGGCGATGACACCATGGTCGGCGGCACGGGCAACGACACGTTCTATGATTATGAGGGGACGAACAGTTTCTCGGGCGGTGATGGTGCCGATTACTTCCAGTATGTCAGCTACAGCTCCGGCAATGGCGGGGGGACGTTCACCGGGGGCACCGGGCAAGACACCTACCAACTGGTGTGGTATCCTTGGAGCCAGCCGGCTGCCCCGGCGGAGATCACCGATTTCGCGACTGGTTCGGCTGGCGACGTCCTCGACCTCGACAACGTTTGGCTGACGGGCCACAACGCATACGATAACCCGTTCACCACCGGCTTCATGCAGTTGGTGTCGGACGGCGGTGGCAACACGCTGTTCCAGGTGGATGCGGACGGCGCAGGCGTCAGCTACGCTTGGCAGACGGTGTTGCAACTTAACGGGCACAACCCGGGCGATTTCACCTATGAAAACTTCGCTCCCGGCTGGTCGCCGACGGGGATCGGCCTGCACATTCTCGGCACCGCGGCGGGTGAGGTGCTCTATGGCACGCCGAACCATGACACGATCGAGGGTCTGGGCGGCAACGACACGGTATATGCCAGCCACGGCGACGACAGCATCCTGGGCGGTGACGACAACGACAACCTGCAAGGCCAGGAAGGCAACGATACGATCGACGGCGAGGCCGGCAACGACACGCTGTATGGCAACGCCGGCAATGACAGCCTGAACGGCGGCGATGGCGCCAACTATTTCCAGGGCAACGCCGGCAACGACACCATAGTTGGTGGCACTGGCAACGATACGTTCCACGACTATGAGGGGACGAACAGTTTCTGGGGCGGTGATGGCGACGATCGATTCGAATATGTCAGCTATAGCTCCGGCAATGGCGGGGGGACGTTCACCGGTGGCGCCGGGCAGGACACCTACCAACTGGTGTGGTATCCTTGGAGCCCGCCGGCTGCCCCGGCGGAGATCACCGACTTCGCGACCGGTTCGGCCGGCGATGTCCTCGACCTGGACAGCATATGGCTGACCGGCCACAACGCCTATGATAACCCGTTCACCACTGGGTTCATGCAGTTGGTATCGGATGGCGGTGGCAACACGCTGTTCCAGGTGGACGCGGACGGCGCGGGCGTCGGCTATTCCTGGCAGACGGTCTTGCAGCTCAACGCGCACAACCCGGGTGATTTCACCTATGAGAATTTCTCGCCCGGCTGGTCGCAGACGGGGGTCGGCCTGCATATTGTCGGCACCGCGGCGGGTGAGGTGCTCTATGGCACGCCGAACCATGACACGATCGAGGGTCTGGGCGGCAACGACACGGTGTATGCCAGCCACGGCGACGACAGCATCCTGGGCGGCGACGACAACGACAACCTGCAAGGCCAGGAAGGCAACGATACGATCGACGGCGAGGTCGGCAACGACACGCTGTATGGCGGCGGCGGCAACGACAGCCTGACCGGTGGCGCTGGCAACAATTACTTGCAGGGCGACAGTGGCGACGACACCGCGACCGGCGGCGCTGGCCACGACACGCTGTATGGCGGCAGCGGTAATGACAGCCTGAACGGCGGCGATGGCAACAACTACTTCCAGGGCAACGCCGGCAACGACACCATGGCCAGCGGCGCCGGAAACGACACGTTCCACGATTATGAGGGGACGAACAGTTTCTCGGCCGGTGATGGCGACGATCAATTCGAATATGTCGCCTTCAATGCTGCCGCGAACACCTACACGGGCGGTGCCGGGCAGGACACCTATCAGCTCTACTGGTATCCCTGGCAAGGAACGCCGGCGGCGGAGATCACGGACTTCGCCACCGGCGCTGGCGGCGACGTCATCGATCTGAGCAATGTCTGGCTGACGGGCTATGTATCGGGCAACAACCCGTTCACCGCTGGGTTCATGCAGCTGGTGTCCGACGGCGGCAGCAACACGCTGTTCCAGGTCGACGCGGACGGCGGGAGCGCCGCCTATACTTGGCAGACGGTGTTGCAGCTCGACAACACGACCTACACCGACTTCACGGTCGCCAATTTCTCGCCGAGCTACGGGCCGTTCGGCGATGGGCTGCTGATCAACGACGACGATGACGGCCACGTCCTGAACGGATCCGCCAGCAACGATACGATCAACGGAAACGGCGGCAACGATACGGTCTACGCCTCCTTCGGCGACGACCTGATACACGGGGGCGACGGTAGCGACCTGCTTTATGGCGAGTCCGGCGCTGACACCGTGGAAGGCGGCCTCGGCACGAACACGCTGAGCGGCGGCCTGGGCGATGACTCGTTGCAGGGCGGAGCGCAGGATGACGTCCTGTCTGATACCCAGGGCACCAACACACTGGATGGTGGCGCCGGCAATGATACGTTCAACCAGGTTTCCGGCGGTGGCACCAACAGCCTGACCGGCGGTCTTGGCCAGGATACCTACGACCTGAGCTGGTCGTCCGGCGCGATCGCCGCCACTGTCACCGACTTCGCGTCCGGTGCCGGCGGCGACGTCATCGACATCAACGGCCTGTTCGGCTGGATGTCGGGGCGGGCGTATTACGAGAACCCGTTCCTGACCGGGCACCTGCAACTGCTACAGCAGGGCGCCGACGTCATGTTGCGGATCGACCGCGACGGCAGCGGGCTGTCCTACGACTACGAGGACGTTCTGTGGCTGCAGAATGTTACGACAGGCACGTTCACCGTCGGCAATTTCGACGATTCGTTCTCACATACCGGTGTGGGCCTGTCGATCAGCGGCACCGCGGGAAATGACAACATCACTGGTACGTCCAGTGACGACACGATCAATTCCGGCGACGGGGACGACACGGTCTATGGCGGTTACGGCAACGACAGCATCGTCGCCGATGGTGACGATTACCTGCTGGGCCAGGAAGGCAATGACACGATCGACAGCGGCCCGGGCAACGACACGCTGTATGGCGGTATCGGCAATGACAGCCTGACAGCCGCTGGGCCCGGCAACAGCTATCTGCATGGGGAATCGGGCGACGATACGCTGGTCGCCTCGCAGGGCAACGACACGCTTTACGGCGGTGATGGTGAAGACAGCCTGACGGCCAATGACGGGCCCGGCGCATCCTACCTCGCGGGTCAGGCGGGCAACGATACGCTGACCGGTGGCGCGGGTAATGATACGTTCGACGACTACCAGGGCAACAACGTGTTCAGCGGCGGCGGCGGGACCGATCTGTTCCAGAACGTTGCCTATGCGGGAGACAGCACCTTCGCCGGTGGCGCCGGCATCGATACCTATAACCTGAACTGGAATGCCGGTTCCGGGGCAGAGGCCGAGATCAGCGACTTCGCCACCGGCGCGGGCGGCGACGTGCTGAACGTCAACCAGATCGTTGGCACACTTGTCGGTTACTCGCCAGGGAGCAACCCGTTCACCACCGGCTTTTTCCAGTTGGTTCCCGGTGGCGTTGGGATCACCCTGCTGCAGGTCGATCGGGACGGCGCCGCGGGCGCGTTCGGTTGGGAGACGGTCGTCCGGTTTGATGGCCATCTGCCGTCCGACTTCACGCTCGACAACTTCAACCCCAGCTTCTCGCCCACCGATACGGGGCTTGTCATCAACGGCACGCCGGGCCCAGACAATCTGTCTGGTACCGCCAGCAGCGATACGATCAATGGCAATGACGGCAACGACACCGTCTATGGCGGATTCGGCAACGACAGCATCGATGGCGGCGTTGGCTTCGACTACCTGGTGGGCCAGGAAGGCAACGACACGCTGGTCGGGGGTGAGGACGGCGACACGCTGTACGGCGGCTCCGGCGACGACTTCCTTGAAGGCGACAGTGGCGCGGGGGACGACTACATCGACGGCGATACCGGCAACGATACGCTGCTTGGTTTCGCGGGCAACGATACGCTGATCGACTACGAAGGCGACAATACGCAGGACGGTGGCAGCGGAGCCGATTACTTCCATTACGTGGCCTACGGGTCGGGCGCCGACACGTTCACCGGCGGCACCGGCCAGGATACCTATCAGCTCTACTGGACCCCCGGTTCGGTTTCCGACCAGATCACCGATTTCGCGGCCGGTCCCGGCGGCGACGTGATTTATCTGAATGGTGTCTTTGGGCAGTTGTCGGGTTGGAATGGATCGGACAACCCGTTTACCGCGGGCTATCTGAATCTCGTCTCCGACGGCTTGGGCAATTCGGTCCTGCAGATTGATCCGACCGGGGCGGGCGGTGCCAGCGGCTGGACCACCATGCTGCTGCTGCTCGGCCGGGCGCCGGGCGACTTCACGCTCGCGAATTTCAGCCCGACCTATTCGCCGAGCGGCGCGGGCGTGCTGATCGATGATAGCGACAACCCGCATGTGCTGTATGGCACGTCCAGCGACGATACCATCCTGGGCCAGGGTGGCAACGACACCGTCTATGGTGGTTACGGCAACGACTCCATCGATGGTGGCGTCAACCACGACTACCTGCAGGGTCAGGGTGGCGACGACACGGTGCTGGGCGGCGCGGACAACGACACCATCTACGACGACTCCGGCAACAACTCACTGGATGGCGGCGACGGCGAGGACAACCTCTCCGGCACCGGAACCCTGTTCGGTGGAGCCGGCATCGACATGGTGTCGGGCACCGGCTTGCTGGATGGCGGCGCTGGTAACGACAACGTATCCGGTACCGGCACGCTGCTGGGTGGCAGCGGCAACGATACGATCACCGGCAAGGGCCTGCTGGACGGTGGCGACGGCAACGACAGCCTGAGCGATCCGGGTGGCGCGACCCTGTTGGGTGGCGCGGGTGAGGACAGCTTCAACGGCGGCGGCAGCGCTGACGGGGTCAGCATCGATGGCGGCGCCGGCTATGACGTCGTGTTCTTTGACGGCAACCTCGCGGACTACTCGATCGTCGACAATCTGGACGGCACCTACACCGTTACAGACAATCGTCCAGGCAGTGGCAACGGTCCCGACACGATCTCCGGTGTTGAACTGTTCAATTTTGCCGACCAGGAATACCAGATCACCCCAACCACCACCGGTATCCTGTGGGAAGACACGCTCGGTATTGACAACAGTATCGAGCCCGACAACGGCACGATCCCCGTAGTCTACGGTGACATAGACCCAGTCAATCTGCTGTCTGGCAATGATACGTTGCTAGGCCGAGCGGGACAGGATCGACTGAATGCTGGGCCGGGTCATGATTCGATCACGGGCGATGGCAGCAACGATGTGCTGTGGGGCAACTCCGGCAACGATACGCTGGACGGTGGCTTCGGCAATGACACGCTGCATGGTGACAGCGGCAACGACGTTCTGCTCGGCGGCTTTGACGACGACCTGATCGACGGCGGCCAGCACAACGACACGGCCGATGGTGGTCAGGGCGACGATACGATCACCGACTCGCAGGGCATCAACCTGTTGAGCGGTGATGCCGGTGACGACTATATTTCCGGCACTGGAACATTGCTGGGTGGCGCGGATAATGATGTGCTGTCTGGCACCGGCTCGCTCGATGGTGGCAGTGGCGATGACGCGGTGTCTGGCGCCGGTACGCTGATTGGCGGAACAGGTAACGACGCCCTCAACAGCGGCGGCAATCCGAACGCGCTGCTGCTCGGCGGCGATGGCAACGATACGCTTTATGGCAACGGCACGCTGTACGGCGATGCCGGCAACGATGTCATCAACACAACGAGCGACTCCGCCTTTGGCGGCGACGGTCATGACACGCTGATCGGTATCATGTACGGCCCGATTCCGTACTCCGGCAACGAGTATCTGGACGGCGGCAATGGCGACGACTCGCTCTATGGTTACTATGGCAACGATACGCTGATTGGTGCCACGGGCGCGGATACCGTGGATGGCGGCGCGGGCGACGACTCGATCGATGGCGGCACCGGCGACAACGTCTCGATCTACAATGCGATTCGCGCCCATTACAGTGTCGTACAGGATGGCCTGGGCGGGTATTTCGTCAGCGACAATCGCGGCTCTGACGGTACCGACCAGGTCCTGAACGTGCAGATCCTGCGGTTCCCGGATGTCGACTTCGAGCAGAACCCAACCAACACCGGCACGATCATCCTCGGGACCGTGGGTGACGATGTCCTGAACGGCGGTGCGTTCGACGACAGCATCGTGGCGTCCGACGGAAATGATACGGTCGCTGCCGGGGGCGGCAATGATCAGGTGTTCGGCGGCATCGGCGAGGATTCGATCGATGCCGATGGCGGCTATAACGTCGTCTGGGCCGATGCGGGCAATGATACGGTGCTGTCCGGCGACGGGCAGGACCAGTTGCATGGCGGCTCCGGCAACAACCTGCTGTCCAGCGGCGCGGGTCATGACACGGTCGATGCCGGCGACGGCGACAATACGGTCAACGGCAGCGACGGCAACGACGTGATCAATGTCGGAAATGGCGACAACACCATTTCCGGTGACAGCGGCAACGACGCGATTACCGCGGGCAGCGGCGATAACACGATCACTGGCGCGGACGGCAACGACGTCATCAGCGCGGGAGCCGGCAACAATTCGCTGGACGGCAGCGACGGCAACGACTCGGTTTACGGTTCAGGCACGCTCCTGGGCGGCTTCGGTGACGATCTGTTGGCCGGCTCCGGCACGTTGGACGGCGGCGTCGGCAGCGACATCATCAGCGGCTCCGGGGTTCTGACCGGCGGGGAAGGTGTCGACCAGATCACCGGGTCTGGCTTGTTGGATGGCGGCGCGGGCAGCGATTATATCACTGTGCTGGCGGGCAACGGCATCGGCGCTGATGGCAATGACACGCTGATCGCGAACTCTGGCGCCGGCGTGTTCCTGAGCGGCGGCAGCGGCGAGGATTCCCTGCGCGGCGACTCCGGCAATGATACGCTGGTGGGCGGGGCCGGCGACGATAGTTTCGAGCCAAGTGGTGGCAACGACGTCCTGTACGGTGGTTCTGGGTTCGACAGTGCTCATTACAGTGCCAACAAGACCGACTATACGCTGATCGCCAATCCGGACGGCACGTATACACTGCAGGATCTGCGGCCCGGATCGCCCAATGGTACCGATCTGCTGATCGGACTGGAGCATATCAGCTTCAGCGACGGCGGTTCGTATGACATCGGCTCGACGCCGATCAACGGGATGCTCATCGTCGGGACCGAGTTCGACGACATCCTGTCGGGTGACTACGGCCCCGATACGATCATCGGGCTTGGCGGCAACGACATTCTCAGCGGCGATGACGGCGCGGATTCGATCGAGGGGAACGACGGCAACGACGTTCTCTATGGTGACGCGGGCTCCGACACGTTGCTGGCTGGCGACGGCCATGACCACATCTATGCGGGTGGTGACGATGACTCGGTCGTTGCCGGCACGGGCGATGATACGGTCGATGGCGGGTCGGGTGCCGACACGATCCATGGCAATGATGGCGACGACGACATCACCGATACCGTGGGCCAGAACAGCCTGTACGGCGAAGGCGGTGACGACTACATCGGTGGCACCGGGACGCTGCTGGGTGCCAGTGGCAACGATACGTTGCAGGGGACGGGTTCAACCGACTCCATCTCCGGCGACATCGGCAACGACGTCCTGTCGGGCGCTGGCACTCTGGACGGCGGTGACGACGATGACTCGTTGGCCGCGACCGGAACCGCCACGCTGACTGGAGGTTCTGGCAATGACAACCTGAACAGCGGCACCAACGCGAACGTGTTGCTGTTGGGCGGCGACGGACACGACGTGCTGTATGGCAACGGCACCTTGTACGGCGACACCGGCAACGATCACCTGCAGACGACGAACGACTCGGCCTATGGTGGCGCGGACAACGATACGCTGCTGGGTGTCATGTACTCCTACAGTGTGGCGTATTCCGGCGGCGAGTATTTTGAGGGCGGCACGGGTGCCGATTCGCTGTGGGGCTGGTATGGCAATGATACGCTGCTGGGCGGTACCGAAAACGATACGATCTGGGGTGACGGCGGTGATGACACGATCGATGGCGGTGGCGGCGCCGATCGCGGGACCTATGACTCGCTGCGCGCATATTCGTCGATCGTCCAGAACGGCGAGGGGGCCCATATCGTCCGCGACAACCGGCTGTTCGTTGGCAACAACCAAGGCTTGGACACGATCGTCGGTGTCGAGCAGCTCGACTTCAATGATCTGACTTTCACCCCCGATAACCCGGGCGTGAACACCGGCACAATCCTGACCGGCACGCCGGCCGGGGAGACGCTGACCGGTGGGGCGTATGACGACAGCCTCGCGGGCCTGGCCGGCGAAGATTCGCTCTTGGGCAACAGCGGCAACGATCTGCTGGATGGTGGGGCCGACAACGACACGATCGATGCCAGCGACGGCAATGACGTTGCGTGGGGCGGCGCGGGCAATGACACGATCACCGGCAATAGCGGCGATGACGTCCTGTATGGCGATAGCGGTAATAACAGCCTGATCGGCGATACCGGCAGCGACACGGTCTTTGGCGACGACGGCAACAACACGGTCACCGGTGGTGATGGCGATGACCTGGTGTTTCTGGGCGCTGGTGACAACACGGTGCAGGGCAATGCCGGCAACGACAGCATCTCGGCCGGCTATGGGCTCAACACCATCGACGGCGATGACGGTCACGACACGATCACCGCCGGAGGCACCCTGTCGGGCGGCACCGGGAACGATTATGTCAGCAGCGGCACGGATCCGCTGTCGCTGGTACATGGCAACGACGGCAATGACACGCTGTATGGCAATGGCACGTTGTATGGTGATACCGGCAACGACCTGATCAACACGACGTTCGACTCGGCCTTCGGCGGCGATGGCAACGACACGTTGCTGGGGATCATGTACGGGCCGTACGCTTATTCCGGCAATGAAACGCTGGTCGGCGGCACCGGGGACGACTCGATCTATAGCTGGTATGACAACGACTCGCTGATCGGCGAGGAAGGCAACGACTCCCTCGACGGCAGTGACGGGCGTGACACGTTGCTGGGTGGCCTGGGTGCCGATGAATTCCGCGGCGGCCAGGGCGATGACCTGATCATCGGCGGCGGGGTTGGCATTCCGGATGCCAAGGACGTGGCGATCTACAACGGCCTGCGCGATGAATTCACCGTGGTACAGCACGGCACGATCATCTCGGCGCTGGTCGAACTGTCGACCAACGCGCCGGTTTACGTGTTCGACAACCGCATCGGCGCGCCCGAGGGCAACGATACGCTGATCGGCATCCAGAAGTTGTTGTTCAACGACGGGGCCTATGTGGCCGCGGCCAATCCGGGGCAGTTGATCGATGCGTCGTTCAGCGTCACGGATGATACGATCGCGGGGCTCGACAACACTTTCGTCAACTTCCTGCCGTTCACGCCGTTCCCGGGCTCGGGCGATGACACGATCCTTGCCGGCTCCGGCAACGATTTCATCAATGGCCTTGCGGGTGCCGACCTGATCCTGAGTGGTGAGGGCAACGATTCCGTCGTGGGTGGGACAGAGAACGACACGATCTACGCCGACGGCGGCGACGACTCGATCAACGCCGGCAGCCAGGACAACGAGGTGCATGGCGGCGTCGGCAATGACTCGATCATTGCTGGCGATGGGTTCGACTATCTGTATGGCGACTCCGGCAACGACACGATCGAGGCGGGCGGCGACGACGACGCCGTTGATGGCGGTTCCGGCTTCAACCTCCTGTATGGCGGCGACGGCAAGGACAGCCTGACCGGCGGCGACGACGGGGACGCCATGTATGGCGGCGCCGGCAACGATGTTCTGACGGGCGGCGCCGCAGGCGACGTGCTGGAGGGCGAGGCCGGCAACGACACGACCTACGGCAATGGTGGCGGTGATCTCATCACCGACCTGCTGGGCACCAACTACATCGACGGCGGTGCCGGCGGTGATTCGATCCTTGGCTCGGGTTCGCTGTTGGGCGGAAGCGGTGACGACACGATCCAGGGCAGCACCGCCAACGACGTCATCGACGGCGGTGCCGACGACGATGCCGCGGTGTTCAACGCGCCGCGTGCCTTCTCTTCGATCGTCCAGAACAGCGAAGGCGGGTTCTTCGTCGTCGACAACCGCCTGGCCGCGGTTGGCAATCTGGGGCAGGACACTGTTGTCAATGTCGAATCGTTCGTCTTCAGCGATCTGACATTCGTTCCGTCATTGCTGAATACCGGTCTGGTGTTGACCGCGCTGCAACCGCCGCCGGCGAACCCGACCCAGGGCGACAATGTCACTGGCACGGATTTCGACGACAGCGTGATCGGCGGCGACGGGGACGACACGCTGGACGGCGGGTTGGGCAACAACATCATCCTGGGGAACAGCGGCGCCGATTCTATTTCCGCCACAGGGCTGGGCAACAACGTCCTGATGGGTGGAGCCGGCCACGACACGGTGTCGGGCAGCGATGGCCATGACTGGATCGACGGCTATGACGGCCCCGACCTGCTGTCCGGCAACGGCGGCAACGACACGATCCTCGCCGGGTTCGGCGACGATACCGTGCATGGTGGCGCCGGCAATGACAGCATCAGCGGTGGCGCCAACACCAACCTGATGGATGGTGGCGACGGCAACGATACAGTGCTCGGAAGCAACGGACCCGACACGATCAGCGGCGACGCCGGCAACGACATGCTCACCGGCGGCAGCGGCGCCTTCGGCAATAGCAGCCTCGATGGTGGCGTAGGCAACGACACCGTCAGTGGTATCGGCACATTGCTGGGCGGCGATGGCGATGATGCCTTGTCCGGCACCGGGACGCTGAGCGGCGGCAGCGGCAACGATGGGATCTCCGGGCAGGGGATCCTGACGGGTGGCGATGGCAACGACACGCTGAACGGTGCGACGATCGATCCGACCACGACCGGATACATGCAGTTCATCTCCGACGGCGCGGGCGGCACTTTGGTGCAGGTCGATGTCGACGGTCCCGATGGACCGGATGGCTGGACCACGATCCTGATGATCCAGAATGGCAATCCGTCCGATATCGGCGGCAGTCTGCTGGCGGCGGTGCCTGGCCCTGCCGGCCTGTACCTGTCCGGCAGCAGCGGCGACGACGTCCTGAACGGCAGCTCGAACAACGATACGTTCAGCGATGCACAGGGCGACAACGTCTTCAACGCCAACGGCGGCAACGACTACTTCCAGAACGTGTCCCACGGCACCGGGACCGACGTGTTCAACGCGGGCCCAGGGCCTCACCAGCACACCTATGCGGTGACCTGGCAGCCTGGCTCGACAGCGGACCTGATCACCAGTTGGTCGCCCGGCTATTACGGCGACCGTCTCGATCTCAGCCAGGTCCTGCTGTCGCTCAGCGCGCTGGACGGTGGCGCTGGTAACGACGTCATCAACGGCAACGGCAGCCTGACCGGCGGTAGCGGCAATGACACGCTGAATGGCAGTGGCACGCTCGATGCCGGCGACGACAACGACTCCTTGCAGGGAGGCAACGGCGACGACTCGCTTCTCGGCGGGGCGGGTGACGACCTCCTGTATGGTCGCGGCGGCAATGACTTCCTGGATGGTGGCGTGGGGTCCAACACCGCCATCTACAACGGCGTGCGGGCGCACTACACGATCGCCTACAATGGCCAGGATGGCGGTGGGCACGACCAGTACATCATCGTCGACAATTTCGGTGACTCGGGCGGCGTGCTGGGCGATGGGGACCATCTGGTCAACGTGCAGTTCGCGCAGTTCGACGATCAGATCTTCGTGCTGTCGCCGGCCAATACCGGGATCGTGTTCAATGGCTCGACCAATCCCGATACGATCATGGGTGGCGTGGGCCCCGACACGCTGCAAGGGTTTGGCGGCGATGACAGCATCACTGGCCTGGCCGGTAACGACAGCCTAATTGGCGACAGCGGCGACGACACGCTGATCGGCAACGAGGATAACGACTCGCTGGATGGTGGCGACGGTGACGACTCCATGGTGGGAGGGACCGGCGACGACACCTACTACGTGCATAACGACGACGATGTGATTGTCGAACTGCCCGATGAAGGCCACGATACCGCCCTGGTGGAGGTCAACAGCCGCACGCTCGATGCGAATGTTGAAGATATGGCCTTTATCGGCGCCGGCGACTTTGCCGGCACCGGCAACAGCGAAGCCAACAGCATCACCGGCGGTGGCGGCCACGACACGATCGATGGCGCGAGCGGGGCCGACACGATGGTCGGCGCGGGGGGCAACGACTCCTACAACGTCGACAACGTCGGCGACGCGGTGACCGAAGCCGCCGGCGGAGGCACCGACACAATCCGGACGCCGTTGAACCTTTACTC